>Ga0315296_10005441_pt1 | contig 10175 bp, 12 predicted proteins | sample YL17G14_18_MG_FD_203921 | JGI IMG/M metagenome (GOLD analysis project Ga0315296, IMG submission 203921) | Sediment microbial communities from Yellowstone Lake, YNP, Wyoming, USA - YL17G14_18 | ecosystem: Environmental > Aquatic > Freshwater > Lake > Sediment | place: USA: Wyoming | collected... | reverse complement strand
TTGAAGTCTTGGAATTGTCATGATTGTAATGTAAAAGAAGGACAATTACATAAACAAGGATGTGATATGGAACGCTGTCCAAAATGTGGTGGACAACTTATAAGTTGTGGTTGTACGAATGATGAATTGAAATGCTTACCAAGAATACCATATGTTCTAATTCCAGTCAATTGTGTTCTTTGTGGAGAACAATGGACAGAAATGTTTAAAGCTAGTAATGAAGAATGGAAAAAATATGTTATACCTCCTCTACAAGATAAAGTGTTATGTAAAGAATGTTTCGATGAATTGAAAAATATGTTTCCAAATGGATGGAAAAATCTATAATGACAAGAGTAAAAACCGAAATAACCTTCAAAAATTCTCCAATAAAGAACGAAGAAGAATTTTTCAAGCTAATGTTTCCACGTAGTACAGTCTTATCTGAAAATGCATACAGACTCTTCCAAAAAGCATTAGAACATAAGCTTCCAAAAAACAGTTACAGAACACTTCAAGAAGACGGATTCACAATAAACATAATGCAGTTTTACAGCATAATCGGAAAACTTAGGCTTCTAGGAATGATAAAACTTGTTGATTCTGATTATGTTATATCTGAAGACTTTATCAAACATCTGTCGCATATATCAAACTACTACAAAACATTGATTGTAGATGTTAGACAATAGTTCGTAAAAGTGGAAAAAGGTATGAAGATTTATGTTTTGTTGGAAAAGAGAATCTTTCCTTCTCCTTTAATTCAACAGCATTATCCTTCATACCTTCCAAAACCCTTATTAGTTAGTATAACATAATAGTAAATGTGATAGTTATGCAATATAAATGTTCAAAATGTAAACAGATACAAGAAGTTATTGCAAAAATATTCTTTTTTAATAATACCATAAAATGTGCTTTCAGATGTGAAATTTGTGGAATAATAAACTGTAAAACATTGGAGAAATTATAATGTGTAAAAGAATTTTGAGATGGAAACAAGAAGGTTTCAGATGGCAATTCAGACAACTCCTAAATAATTCAAGACATACAACCCAAACATCATGGTTAGCGAAAGTTATTTATACAACAATAGACATAATACTTAAACTAAGGTTGGAAATAATATGAGTTGCAATGAAAAAGGTTGTCCATTCAAAGACAAAATAACAAACAAAGACTGGAGACTAATGGAGCTACGAAACAAGACAAAGTTAGCTTGGAAACTGTTTAAAATAGCAAACTATAAAATGAGGTCTTTTATTGATGAAGATATATTTGTAAGTTGTTTTCTAGGAATAATATTTGAGGTTTTCACTATTTGTGCAATTTCGTTACAATTAACAGTCCCAATGCCATTTTTGATGTTTATATTTTTTGTTCTTTTTACACAATCTGTTTCATCATGTGCAATTGGCATTGGTATAACTTTGTTTATGAGTAGGAAACGTCTTAAAGAACTTTTTAAAGCTTACAATGTTAAACCAGAAGATAATCAAGAATAAATAGTCTAGTAGTGATTCTTTTAATGTGTTAGAGAAAGAAGAGACTAGATTGACTTCTTATACTAGGATTGAGGACATTTTAACTGAGTTAGATTCTTCTATCAAAAAAATTAGAAGTATTGTTGTAGAGCTTAAACCAGAAAATGCTAAAGACTTGTTAATTTCAAATGAAAAATCAACTGAATTGCTAGAAAACCTATTAAACTTACAATCTCTGCATAGCATAATCTTGCGTTATCATCCAGAAGAATTGTACTCAAGTCAAAAAGAAAGAATAAAAGGTGACGAAATAACAGTATATAACTTGCTAATAGAAATGAGTAAGGATAACAGTAAACTTATTGATTATGCTATAGGTTTATTTCAATATCTCCAGATGAGAGCATATACTCTGAAATATACAATAACATCGCATATTTGTTTTGTATGGCTTACAACATCAATAAGCAAAAGCATGTCATTTAAACTAGCTGTTCTAAACATAATTAGCAATTACCATAAGCTAGAACCATATTTCCGTTATCTAAAGATTGCTCCTAGAGAACAAGGTGAGGTAGAAGCACAGAAAACAGAAGGTTATGATACAGGACATTCAACAGCATTGCCAAAACCTCCAAAGGAGGAAAAAGAATGATTGATTTAATGAATGGAACTATAACTATTGATGAGCAATACATATTAACATTAGCTTATATACTTGATAAGTTAAGCTTCAAGATAGAAGCATTCCTGTTTGATGATAAACCATTGCTTTACATATACAACAAGAACAAAAGATTTCCATGTAGATATTGTGTTCATACATCACAATTATTCATAAAAGGTTTACCTGAAAACTCTTATGAGTTCTGTGCAAACTGTGTTCGCAATGCATTTTCAATAGAGATTGATAAGATAGATAATTTTGAGTCATATGATGTAATAATAGAAAAGATTAAGAAGTTCGAAAAGAAAGAGAAGGATTGATTTAATGTCTTTCTTTTCAATGCGTCAAGTTGAGCTTAGTGACATTAGTGAAAACTTTGAACAAATTCTACATAAGACAATGGTAGGCGAACTTCCAAAAGAAAACTTAGGGAATTTCCTAGTGTTAGCAAAGAAGTTTTTTGAAAGAAATATTGACCATACAGAAGACCAAAAAATCAAGGAAGAATTGCAACAAAAAGCGAATAGAATGCAGGAACTTATCGAACAATGGCAGTATTGGACTAACATAGAAAGACTTGTTTCAGAGTCAAAATGGCAGACATCTTCATATAAAAACTTGCTTAGAAAGGTTGAAAGGCTTGTAAAAGAAAGAGTAACAACAAAGAATGATAGGCTTATTCGATTCTTTGTAAGTAGGAGAGGAGACTTATATATACCATATGTTCTTAATATACTGAATCTGTATCGTAAGAAGTTTTTGTATAAGATTCTAAGTGAAATATGGATAGTTATTTATGGACTCTCTATGATTGAAGACACAGAAATAACAGACATTGTTACTGGTCTAGTTTTTGATAAAGCAAAATATGACTTGAAAAAGCAACATCCAGAGCAATCGATGGAAACATTACCTTCAGAGCGTAGAGCTTCAATTCCAGTAAGTGAAAGGAAAGTTGTTAAACGTGAAATAGAGCCTACACCAATATGTTTAAGACAAATATTAAACACTATGAGTCCATATCTTGAGAACTTACGTTCAACATTTTTTAAGGATACAGATTTCAAAATAAGGTATTACAATGCAGAGTCATATGCATTTTCGTTATCAATGGTATCTGAAAAGGTATTGCCTAAAATGTTAGTTGAGAAACTAGAGGTAGACAAGTTAAAAGAGAAAGCACTTGAACTTTTATCTGATTATGGTGAATTCAAGTTTCTAAGTGAATTAAAAAAGAAAGGAAGTCTTGATTTAAGGTTAGAAAATCATCTTTTGATGTTGGAACAGCAAATAAATAATGAATTACTTGTTATATTCTCTGATTGTGAAAGCATTAGGGATTCAATTTCATTGATTGGTCTAGACAAAGATGAAGCTTTATCAAGTGAAGGTGGACCACTTGTAATTTATAGAAAAACTAGAGACCTAAGTGAACATGAAAAAACAAATCTTGTAGGTTTTCAGTTATATATGGATACTGTAATTACATATTTTAGAGAGTTAGGTCAAGGAGCACAGAAAAGACAGGTACAAATAAAATGTACTCCATATGCAATTAATGTAAATGAACTTCCATCACTTATACTAATTCTTGGAAAAACTGGAGGTGGAAAAACAGTTCATGCGTTGTGTTATGTTTATGCACTTTTAAAGGGTGGTTATACAGTATTCGATTGTAGTATGAATAAAGATAGAGCAGGAGAATTGATATTTTCCTCATTACCAGTTGATAAAGAAGAGAAAAAGCTTTATGAAAAAGTTGTATACTTCCAACAAATGATTCCAGAAGGAATTCCAGAAACTGTTCTAATACCATATTATCAAGATATTGCACTTCCAGAAAGATTGCCATCATTTGCTAGAATAGTAACTATACCACTTTGTATGTTGGCACATCATAGATATTCATTACCATTGTTATTTTCATCTTCACCAAAGAATGATGTAAGAGAACTTGTTGATACAATTTTGACACATAAGGCTGACAAGTCATGGGATTTGGAGACTTTAAGAGATTATCTTACAATGTTAGATAATAAAGGGAAACATCCAACAATTGAGATTACAGAAGTATATAAATTTGATTTAGGAGAAGAAAAGTTTGAAGTACCAAACTCCAAAGAGATAGAATTAGATAAAAACGTAATAGGAAGAGCATTAAGAGGTTTAGTTAAAACAACATCAATTATCTCTAGTGGTCAAGTATCAACAGCAATAGATTTTGATGAACTTGCTCATTCAAAGACTTTTGTAATTCCATATTATGGTGTTATATCAGACAAATCTACAGCACTTGCCTTCAATAAGTGGTGGGTAAATTCTGTAATAGATTATAAGTCTGAACATAAAGATTGTTATATAACAATATTGATTAATGAAGCACAAGAAGTAGCACCATCACATGCATTAATTGGTGGAACACATGGTAAAGAGAAACATGCATCAACAATTGATTGGGCAGAAAGAGTATTACAACTCAGAGGTATGGGTTTTCATGCTATTATAAATACACAGGCAAGCGGTCAAATAAGAGAACAATTTCAAACACAATCTGGATTAAGAGTATTGTTTCATACAGAAGATGATGAAGAACTTAAATATGTATTTGGAAACTTGGCAAACAAAGAGCTTGCAGAAACATTAAAATCTGTTATGCGTAGTGAATTCGCATTAACTCAGCATATAGCATGTATTGTTAAGGGAACTGAAGATGTAAAGGTTATTTTAGGTGCTGTACCTCCTTGTTGTTTGGAAAAACAAAATGTTGACCAATTTACATTCTATTTTTCTAAGAAACATGGTGATTATAGAAATACAAAAGAATACATACAAATAATACAGATAGATAAGATTAAGAGGTTGTTAAAAGAACATCCAGATTTATTGAAGAAAACATTTGAGAGTAAAGGAAAAACCTTAGCATTTTTAAGTGCTGATGAAATTGTTATGAAACTTTCAGAAAAAGAAGAACTTGAAAAGAAACAAACGATTCCAGAAGGAATAAAACTTATTAAAGAAACTGAATTACAACATATGACAAGGCTTGATGAGAATGAAGTAATTGTAGATAAAAATGATATTGAAAAGATTGAAAAATATAGACATATTATAGAGAAGCTTGAAGGTGTAAAACTTTTTAACCGTGAAATAAAGAATAAAACAACTTTCTTCATGGATTGTATTGCTGACATTTTAATATCATGTGATAGTGAGGTTACTTTTACACTTAAAACAATTGATGATTGGGCAGAGAAAATAGGAATTGATATTTGTCATATGAGTGTATGGTTAATGTTTAATAGAAAGTTTCCAAAACATTCATACTTAATGAAGATAATTGAGTTTTCAAAAGAAAAATCTATTGGTAGAAACATAGCATATAAAACTAACCCATACACAATAAAGCTTGTACGAGAAAGCCTTGGAGAAGAGTATATGGAAAGGTGTTATTGGGAATGTGCAGTAAAGTATTTCGAAAAGATTCCAGAGTTATCATGGAACAAGGGAGTTGTTGAGTGTTATAATGACTTGAGAAAAAGAGCGAATGCAGAATTAAAACCTATTTCTGTTCAAGAAAACTTGGAAAAAATATCTTGATTTTGTAGCAATTTTTATAGTATTTTTGTGAAGGTTTTATTTGTATCTAAGAACTTAACTCAAAAAACTTTTATTTCCTTACTAATAATAGCGCTAATTTAGGTAAGATAGTATATTGTCGAGTGAGGATATGTTTTTGTGTATTGAAATGTATAGATTATATCAATTATATTAAGGGATAAGCCTATGTCGTCAATTAAAGAAACTGTTGGTTATGGTGCTTTTTCAGTTTTGCTTGCTAAGAAGTTAGAACAGCGAGAAGAACATAAAGCTTCAGTAGGAGCTTGGAAATATACTAAAATGTACAACAAAAAATTTTATCATATTCATTGGTTTGCAATTATGCCGCAGTCATTGATTGATGTTGTTAGAATTATAGATATGAAAGGTGCAAAATATGATGGCAAAGCAATTGGTGAATATCATTTGCTTGCAAGACCCAGAGGTATTGGAAAAGGAAGAATGCTTGGTGGAGCAGACTTATTCTATGATGGATTAAAGATAGCACTGAGCAGGTTACATGAAGAAGAAAGAGAGTATTGTAATGATTATTTCTTTCTCAAGTTTTTAGGAACAAAAGATAAGACTAATGCATGGTTAAAGAAAGTTAGGTTTGGTGGAGTATGATATGAGTAAGAAAGAGGAATTAAATACTCTGTCAATAGTAGACTTGTTGAAACCAAAGGCAAGACTTTTGCTCTTAATATCAGAAAAAAGTAAACGAAAAGGTTATGTAGATTTTGATGCTATTATGGAAGACTGTGAAGAAGTATTTGCAGAAGATTATAAAGATGATAGGTCATTTAAATCAAGAATGACACAAATGATTACAGAATTGACTGAAGAGAAGATGATTGTGATAGACCAGCAGAAAAAGAATGAAAAACATATTGTTCTTAATGTAGAAATTAAACATCAGATAATCAAAACAGAAAGAATCTTCTTCAAGTGGAGCATGCTTTTTGTTACCATACTTTCATGGACATTTTTTGTCCTTTCTTTCTGGAGCAGAGATGTTTTGGTGATTTCACTGCTGTTTGCTGAAGCTCTTGTGATTACAGCAAACTACTTCAATTACGAGCTAAGACCAGTCCTTTCGTTAAAAGAGACTAGAGAACAACATCAAGACACAAAAACAGACTAGAATTAGACTTATTCTTCAAAATAAAGAATTCTGTTTGCCTTATTATAGAGAAATCCTTCCTCCATCCGAAAAGCTTATAAGGTTATTGAGGGTTATATAAGGTTTAGAAGGGTTTAAATTGCCAAAGAAGGGATTTGTTGGAATCACCATCCGTAGAGAAGCATGGCAAAGACTAAAAGCTGTTGGACGCTATGGTGAAAGCTTCAGTGACATCATCATGCGTTTGACAGAGAGTAGGTTAAACTAATGATAAAACATTTAGAAGTGTAGAAGTTATGGGATTTTTGTCTCATGATGGTTTTTTGAAAACAAATTCGTTTACCAAAAATGGTTTATATATTGGTAAAAAATTAACAAATTTAGAAAGAGATTGGTTGAAAGTGTTTAATGAAGATTTAGTTATAGATACAAAAGTAAAATAGAAGATGAAAACATGAAAAAACCAAAGATGATTACAATGAATTGTTTAAAGATGTATTCAAAAATGAACTAAAACAAATAAGATGATAAATATGAAATTTGTGGATATGAAAACTGGTTTAATTTATGGAATCGAATATGATGATTTGGAAAAGAAATATTGTATCAAGTTTTATCATCCTTCTGACAAGTATTATAGAAGTTGGATAGGTGGGGCAACAACTGTTAGATATTGGAAAACAATTAATGGAGCCATTAATTACTTGAAAAAGAGATTTAAAGAGAGACTAAAGATGTTATAGGTAAAATGGCAGTAACATCCTTTGGAAAAGCAAAGGTTATTGATGTAGGTCACTCAACTGTTACTGTACAATGGGAAAATGGTGCTACAGAAAGTTATTATTTGGATGAAATTAAGAAATTTGAATAATCAAAGAAAAAGTAAAAGGTTGAGAATAACTTTAAAGCTTTGAATTGTACATCTTGAATGCTACAATACTTATAGAAGTATTCATAAGCTCCATAAAAATCCTATTTTGAAGTGTCTTATTCAATTGCAATGACAACTTTAAAGCTTTGAAATATTAAAGAAAGAAATCTGTGACAAACAACAAAATTATTATGAGAAAAAGTTAGCTAGTTGCGGAGGAAACCACTCCAATAATAAGGTAGATACAATTTTTAATCAAAAATAAGAACGAAAAGACTGGAAAGTTTTTATTTTTTTCAAAAAGTTTTTATTTTTTTCAAAAAGAAAAACTTTTAAAATAAAAGTTTTCCTTTTAAACCAAAAGCTTATAAACAAACCTGTCCTTAAATAGCAGTCAAAAACTAAGGAGGTTTAAATGTTATGACTAAAATTGGTTACAACCAAGTTTTGGCAACAGTTGCTGTGGTTCTTCTATCGAGTTTTATCATAATGATGCTGATGATTGGCACAGGAGTTATACCAAACTACTTTATAATGACAGGTACTACTGGTACTCCACCATCAACAGAACCTACAAAGTATACAGTTACGTGTCTTACTAAGTTCACTATTAAAGACGAGTTTGTCGGTGCAGGTGTTAATGCTCCAACAATTACGATTTATGAAGCAACTGCAAATCTAGTGACTTTTGACTCTGGTACTGCTGATGCAAACGGTCTTTTTACTTCAACAAGAACAATGAAATCAGGTGATTATTACTGGATAAAACTTGCAAAAACTTCAGCTACATATTTCGAGAAATTCCAAGTTCCATACGAAGATGTAGATAATCCAACTTATCACTATGTAACTACAATGTTCTACACGTTTCCGCTGAGTAGTCTTGCAATATCTGGATTATTCCCGAATGGAACTTCAATGACAGGTCCGGGAGACCACTTTAATGCTACAGGAACCACATGTACGAACTACACTATGCCATCATTTTCAATACAAGTATTCAATAACTATACAACTTCAGATTCTGGGTATAAGGAATATATTGACCCATTCAAAACTGCAACATATGGAAACAGAGAAACAATATTCTACTTTGCAGTAACTGGTGCTAGTTACACAAAGTTAATGGTTCAAAACATGGACTTAATATACAAAACTGGAAGTGCAAACTATTATGGTTTCAAGATTGACCCATGGAAGCTAGTGCTTGACAAGAAGCCAACTGGAGAATACAACCAACACAATGGTGAAGACTTAGATGGAATGTATAGTTTCAAGATAAACTTTGATGCAACAGGTTTCACAGCAATGGGTGCTGGAGAATGTGCTTATGTAAACTGTACATTGATGTGCTACACAAACTTCAAGAGATTCTGTGACTACGGAACAAACTTTGACGATGCAATAACTGGAAACAACGAATTCAACTTTGCTATTTGGGGATAAACTGCCAAAATAAGTAACAAATGTAGGTTGCCAAAATAAAGAAAAACCAAAAATCTTTTCCCTTTTTTAGTTAAAAAATAAAAGGTTTAAACGATGAAAGAGTGATGAATTGCAGTTAAAAAGCTTAATTCCAATACCATTCAATCAAGAAAAGCTCAAAGAATATTATGACAACCCTCCAATGTTATTCTATATTTTTGGAGCATTAGTATGGGGACTAATAAGTGTTCTTTTATCAGCATCAGTAGGTAACATATTCAACATTGCAGTAACATTACTATTCATGGTTCTCATATTTGGAAGCATAAGTTCCTTAGACTTTATCATCAAAGATTTTCATCTTGATTTCAAAGAAGGATTTAAACCAATGAATCTTGTATTTTCAGCGTTTGGTGTAATGCTAATATTCGTAGTTATAATATTTGTAGGTGCAATAAGCAAGACAAGTTTTTCAAGTCTGTGGTGGACAATAAAATTTGATTTACCAGCACTAACAACAACACAAGCAATGATGCCACTTGTTGAGTTACACGCAAATTTCTTTGGATTCTTCTCATCAATAGGTATAAACCCAAACTTAGCATTTAACATTTTGCAAACAGTATTTCTAGTTGCTCCAGCAGAAGAGCTAGTCTTTCGTGGAGTATTCACATATGTTTTTGGAATAATAGCTGGAACAGTATGGACTGGTGGAATAATTGCAACATTCTTGTGGTCAATGGTTCACTCAATATGTGCATATGTTTCTGGTGACGTTATTGCTATGCTTTTTATTGCATTATTTGGTGGATTTATCATGTTGGGGATGATGGTCTATACTAAAGATATCAGTACAGCAATTAACATTCATGCTATATATAACACAATAAGCATGTTGACGGGATAAATATGGTGATTATATATTAACAAAAAGAGAAAAAGACTACTACTATTAATTTTAACTATTGGCATAGTGTTAGTTATCATTAGTACTTTCTCTATTTGGCATTTCTTATATAAACCATTATA
>Ga0315296_10005440_pt1 | contig 10176 bp, 9 predicted proteins | sample YL17G14_18_MG_FD_203921 | JGI IMG/M metagenome (GOLD analysis project Ga0315296, IMG submission 203921) | Sediment microbial communities from Yellowstone Lake, YNP, Wyoming, USA - YL17G14_18 | ecosystem: Environmental > Aquatic > Freshwater > Lake > Sediment | place: USA: Wyoming | collected... | reverse complement strand
CAGTTCTTGATTACACTAACAAGATCGCTTGTTGGGAGGCTGCAATGAAAAAAGTAATCACGGCGTGTATTCTCTCTTTGACAGTCCTTACTGTCAGCACATTCGGCAGTTCGTGGTGGCAAGATGCTGTTTTCTATGAAGTTTTCGTCAGAAGCTATTATGACTCGGACGCAGATGGCATTGGAGATCTCAAGGGCTTGCAGATGAAGCTGGATTATATTAAGGAGCTGGGCGCAAACGCTTTATGGCTAATGCCCATCTTTAAATCCCCTTCTTATCACGGATATGATACGGCTGATTATTATCAGGTCAATGAAGATTATGGCACCGTGGAGGACCTCCATTCTTTGCTCGCCGAGGCCGATAAACGCGGCATCCGTATTATTCTGGATTTGGCGGTCAATCATACCTCGTCCGACCATCCGTGGTTTCAAAAGTCTGCGGAGAATACACCTGACTATAACGACTGGTATGTATGGGAAAAGAATAGGCCTGCCGGAAAACAGTACGAATATGGAAAGGCCGAACCGGTACAAAATCGTCGCTGGCATTATAATGACAAACGGGAACAATTCTATTACGCACATTTTACCGAAAAAATGCCTGACCTCAATCTGGACAACCCGGCCGTACGCCAGGAGGTCAAAAAAATAGCGAAATTCTGGCTGGATAAGGGCATTGCCGGCTTTCGCCTGGATGCCGCTCAACATATAATTGAGGATGGCTCTGAAGAAATGCAGCCTGATACGCCCTCCACAGTCCGGTGGTGGGTCGAGTTCAATCAATATGTCAAGTCCGTCAACCCGCGGGCCGTTCTGGTGGGTGAGGTCTGGTCCGAACACCGCTTTATAAGCAAATATTACGCCGACAGGAAAGGTCTGGACCTTTGTTTCGACTTTCCGTTCCAGATTAATACCCTCAAGACCGTTGGCTCTGGCAACGTCAAGAGCTTTATAGATATGGTTACGGCAAAAAAGCAATTGCCCGCACCGCTTTTCTTCTATGCCCCTTTTCTGGCCAATCACGACCAGGACCGCTATATGACCTCATTGAAGAACGATTTTGCCAAAGCACGCATAGCTGCGGTGATTCTTTTCTCTGCGCCTGGGACGCCATTTATATATTACGGTGAGGAGATCGGAATGTATCACCCCGGCGATAGAAGAACTCATCTGCCAATACGCACACCTATGCAGTGGGAAGATACGCAAGTAACGGCCGGCTTTACTACAAATAAGAACCCCTGGTGCGGCTTAAATAATAATAAGGACCCCTACAACGTGCGATACCAGCAGCAGTCGCCCGATTCGCTCTTGAAACTCTACCAAAAACTAATCCGGCTGCGCCTCAAGTACCCTGAACTGCGGTACGGTGATTACAAGTTCCACTGCGTCGGCGAAAACGTTCTGGCGTATGAAAGGGTTTACAACAACAAGGCGATCTTGGTCCTGATTAACCCGCAGGATAAGGACCAGACTATCCATAGCAGGCACATTTCCGGCACGTACCACAACCTATTGAACGGCAAAATCATCGAGATCGCTACCCAACATACTGTCCCTGCTGGAGGTTATTATCTGCTCGACCAGATGGAAAAATGAAATCCTGAGACGTGGAGCCCCACGGGCAGAATCCGTGGCTTTCTGCGAAGGCCGGTAAAAAGAAATTGGTATGGTCTCTCCAGATATCTCCAATCCACTGTTACTGCAGAAGATGTGTAAAATTTATAATAATTTTTTATTTTTTTTCTATTGATATTATACGCCATTGACGTATATTATATATATGGAGTTTATCGAAACCAGCGTATTTACTCGACAGATAATGGAGCTATTAACAGATTATGAATACAAACATCTACAACATGAGTTGCTTCTTAATCCTTTGGCTGGAGATTTGATAAAACATAGCGCAGGGTTGCGAAAAATTCGCTGGAGATCAGAAGGCAAAGGCAAACGTGGTGGCATTAGAGTAATCTACTATTATCTGACTGAGTACGAAATGATATTTATGCTGTATGCGTATTCCAAGAGCCGAAAAGACGATCTGGATGCCAATGAATTGAAAATGCTCAGAGAGGTTGTTAAAGAGGAATTATCATGGAAAAGAAGATGTTCAAAGAGTTGATGGAAAGTATAAAAGAAGCAGGCAAAATTCGTAGAGGTGAATTGAAACCATCGAGGGTATTTAAATATAAGCCGGTTGACATTAAGAAAATCAGGCAGCGTGCTGGTGTATCTCAGAGCAGTTTTGCTCGGATGATAGGGGTTAATAAGCGAACGCTACAGAATTGGGAGCAGGGTACAAGAAAACCACGCGGACCGGCACAAGCCCTATTGAGAGTTTTCGTAGAGAATCCAAAGGCGGTTGTTAAGGCCTTGGACTGAGTTTGATTTCGATTTTGTCGGGGCAATAAAAGCACTTTCCGGCGACGGTTATTTTAACCATCCCCAAGCTGCGCTTGAGCCTGCCACCCGCCGGCAAAAAGAAATATGTATGGTGTCCCCAGATTTCCCTGCCAAACTATGAACAACGAACTACGAACTAACTTCAGATTGAAAAGGTATAGCCATATTTCCAGCCTTTGCCGATGGTATCTTCCTCATATCCACGGGCCGTCATTCTCCTTTCCCATTGCCGGGCAGCCGTCTCGGAAGTGAATTGCTGCATAACTCTGAAGTCGCGAGGGTTTCCATGTTCCCGTTTTCTTCTTTCCGGCTCATCCGTAAGTCCTGCATACCTCATAACAACCTCTAAAAAAATAAAATAGGTGAGGGATTAATTAAAAAATAGGTGACTGTCCCTAGTTTTCTCAGATTTCACCAGAACGATAAGGTGAGCAGCGGCGTCGCCGACCACCCCTGAGACGTTAAACAGCCATCCCCAATCCAGATGAATCGGTATTGAACCTGCCACCCGCCGGTAAACGTCCCTTATTTTCCTTATTTTCTCTCTAATATTACCAAGGCTTTGTTATCCGCAATTACTCATTATCGTACTCTTCCTCGAAGTATCCTATCGATTCAAGATATGTGTCCAGATTATCAGGGTCGATAAGTCCGTAGTATTCTTCCGCCGAGCATATTGTCTTGCGAGTATAGGGGTCTCCAAGGCCAGCAGTCTCCAACTCCGCGTAAGTTGTAAACTTCAGTTCGCATACAGAGCATGAGAACTCAGTCGGTGACACTGCCTGCCTAACGACAATGTCACCGTTTTTTTCATGGGTCACACGCTCCTTTCCAAATGGCCGTCCTTGTACAGTTGCAGTACAGCCGCAAGCGGGGCAGTTAACTCTATGATGCTGTTGTGTCGACAGTTTCAGTCCAAGTTCTTTGGCCTCAGTCCTCGCTGCTTCTTTCTCTGGCGATTGCTTTGCTTCGAACGCTTTCTTGTGATCAGCAATTGCGCTCAGGACTCTGCTCTTAACGTTTTTTCGGTTCTCTGCGAGCATCACCTCGGCGAACTTGGCCTCTTCCTCGCCAAACAAGCTCGTGAGGGATTCCCCCATTGCGGTGGAAAGTAAGTTGCAAGCTCGATAGAATCCGGCCAACCACTGGCTTGATGGATACTCTTCGAATGCAGCAGCACCCGAATGGAGTTCTTCGTTACGACGATTTATCAGGGCAAGCGCTGCTGTGTAATCGTCTTTAGTGAAACCAGGAAAGAGTGTGCTACAAAGATTAAACACCTGAACCGCGGCGATGGACTTTCGAGGGATACGTTCTAAACCACGATTCAGAGCATGAAGAAGGTACTTATGCTCGCGGTCAGGTTCGGCAAGTAGTGTCGGACTTATAGATGCCAACGCCGAGCGAGCAAGTAGTTCTAAACCGAGTGAGCACCAAAGTCCAAAAGTTGGCTCATCACGAGGCTCATCAAATGCACGCTCAAAAAACAGTCGGGCCTTGGCCCAGAGCGGATCACGTTCCCAACTCATAGTATCACCTCACATATAGTCGTTCTATTACCCGGACTCCCTCATCCGGTGGTTCTGGTCCCCTTCCGTGGAGTGTAGTCCAATTGGAGAGAATTGCAGCCGTATCACCTGACCAAGTTATGGAATCGACCTTCTCACTGCTGACCAGTGGACGGAGGACTCTGTCAACTTGAACGGCCGCTTCATTTGCAGGGGACATAAGATCAACGTCATATCGCCAACCGCTCGAATCCCCGTCGCGGAACAGCAATGAACAATAGAATCTCTTGGAGCCTGCACCAACGAGCCACACAGATCTTTGTGCAAAGACATGAAACTGTGCGTCACATTCCCTCAAGAGATTGGAGAAGCTCATAACAGTGGTCGGTCTGCGGGTATCACCATAGCCTCGAAGTAGAAGATATCGCACGGGCAGCGGCCAAAACACAGTATCGGTATGCAGGGGGAAGCGACCGGCTCCATAGATCGAACTCTGGCTTCCTGGCGGAGCTTCATCTGCAGGTATCCGTCGTATTTCCTTCACAAGTTCCCCATTTGGCGTGTGCACTGGACAACCTATTGCTCTGCCAAGCTCCAGCAACTCCGCTTGCGATGATATGCCATCAACAAGTGTCTACCCTTTTGTCTGAAGTTCTTCTATGTCCATTGCTCTAGCCTCGATATTCTGACGGATAACAATGCTTATACAGTTTTATACGCCTTTTATCCGCCTCAGGCGGACTGGCGGGCTGGCGTACTGTATAAAACCGTTTACAGCACCGGCATGACTATATTGCTGGGTTGACCATCGGTTGCTTTTGAGAAATACGTGTCAATCTGGTTGTTGGATCCATAATTCGCCAGTCATATACTTCCGCATTCTCCGACTTAGGTGCAGGACTACGCCCTGTTCAATCAGCATCTTCTCTATCACCGCGCCAACATCCAGTAGAGAATGAAACGGTTTCGGGGCGCCAGGGACAATGCCGTGTGATTTGTTCAATTCGATGCGAACGACCCCGGACGACCAAGCGTGCTTCGGAAGGATTTTGCTAGGTCCTTTAGCAATGTCGTTTGTCCAGAACCGGAGTTTGACTTCGATCATCTTCTGTCCGTGTTCAGCTTCTCGTGCCTCAAGGTCTTTAGTCATGAGATATTCCTTTCTATTATTATGATCCAACAATGATTATACAGTTTTATACGCCTTTTACCCGCCGGAGTTTACTCGCCGTAGGTGAGGCGGGCTGGCGTACTGTATAAAACGGGTCAAAGCCCATCGACCAGACTATGAAACCAAGCCTTTCAATTAAATTATAATATCTGCACCTTTTTCTCAAAATCACCGCACACAAGCCGAGCAGTAAGAGTGTGGCAGATTCGGGGATAGGGTTATCCCCATTCCTGCCAACCTTTTCACGGAAGCGCCTTCACAGCTTTTTTGACTGGCAACTTCAACGGGCCAATTTCTTCCCAGTTCAATTTCAACCCATTTTGTCCTGAGCTATCAATAATGAGAAGACTATTCTGGACTTCCTTAGTCTTTCTTTCAAAGGGCGCACAGATAAGTCTACCCTCATATATCCTTAATACAGCGATATCATTCTGTCCCTCAACTACCAAGAAATTCTTTTGTTTTATAGCTTCAGAATCGCCTAACGAAGACGAAATTAAGTATAGAACGTACACCAAAATAACTAAACGTAACCCGAATAGACCACCACGAGTTCCGCTAATATAAGTAGATAAGCTTGGCGGTTCCTTTCTTTCGCTTTCCAACCTTTCTCTTTCCAACGCCTTTAATTTCTCAAGGTACGTTTTCTCTTGTCGCTTCATTAAAAACGGCTGAATAAGTTCAAATAGAAGTCCCAAAAGTAAGATACCCAATATTGGATACAAAAAAGGGATTTTTTTCTCTGTACCTCCATAAATGAAGGTCCCTCCTAATATCAAAAGAAACCAAGGCCATTTATTCAAAATAATACGATAAATTATATTACTACGGTGCGCCAAGAGTATAGTCGATAAACCATTTACAACAAGGAACATTAACAAAAGAAATCCTAATAAGATTATCATAGATTGAAGGACCGTTGTTAGGCTAAGTCGTATCAAACTTGACGGTACTCCGAAGTGTCTCGCATACCCACGTTCATAAGAAAAGGCAAGCAGATATGCAACTGCCGATAGTGCCGCTACAGAAAGACCGCTACGTGCCCAAAGTCTAATTTCATTCTTACTATCAAAATCAGACATACTATTTCCTCAGTTTTTGGTCAGGTTGAAAAATCATTCCATATCCATATCCCCAGACTTTTCTGAATTCTAGGGACACCATACTTCTTTTATTTGCGCCAGGCATGTTGCCGCAGTCGATTCCACAGACTAAATACTAACGACTAGCGACAATCGACTAATTGACCAGCGACTAACGACTATCCGTTCCCGATGCTTGTTCAATTGGCCAAAGAAGACAGGCCGCTATATCACTTGAAACACCAAGCACTTGTTTTATTTCATAACATCTGGTACCCACCAGCTGGGAGATTTTATCCCAAATACAAGTATATATACAAATAGACGTGCCTCTTGCTTCGGAGGCCATTTGAAGCCATTAGCGCGGCTTTCATAAGTACCTTTTGGACAAACCATTACAACAATTTTAGGCAGATGAGTAGCACCTAAGATAATCAACATAGAAGCAGAGAGTATTTTTAATATTTTATACTTGTAATGTTTTGTAGACCAGTAAATTAATACTTCTTCCTTTTCTTCATTTACTCCTCTTTCTCTAAAAGCTGCCCATAAATGTGCAAAGTCCATTTTATGACAAATAAATCCCGTTATTTTCTCTTTTATTTTTTTACATTCTATATTAATTGATGCGTATGGCACATTAGTAACAGAACTTATCGCTATACCATCTTTAACCGTGCTCCCCATAAGCGGTAAAAAATCTGTAACCAGACAAAGCTCACTGTCAATTAGGCTCCATTCTCTATCTTTTCGTAAAATAATTTCTGGTTGTGTGTTAGAAAAATAGGTCATTGTTGTTTATCCTAACAATGATTTTACAGTCTGTATAAAATGGGAAAGCTTGTCCCCGCATGCCTATGGCGGGGAACAGACTTCTTTCTGCCAGTATAAGAAGTCCCTGTTGCTTTGAAATTCTGGGGTCACCATACTTATTTCAGTTCTTTCCTTGATTTTCAACCGGTCTTTTTATTCCGCCCCCCTGTTTCTGCTTTCGCAGAAAGCACAGGGGCTACAGATTCTTGAGTTTCAATGAAGTAAATCAGTGTTCTCCTGGCCTTCACCAGCGAAATACGAGATACGAATCACCAGACACGCATTACGATTTAAGCACGATGAAACTCGGGTGCCGAGCATCGAGCATCAAGTCCCCGACTATAGGATTCCCTATTTCTCCCAACTTAACAAAATGTTAATTTGTAAAATATGCTATATTTTTGTCAATTTTTGCTCAAAAGTGCGCGTTTTTGCAAATTTATGTTAACTTTTTGCGAATTTCCGCTCATTTTTGCACACTTTTTAACCCATTTTTTCTTGCCTATTTTACCCAAACGCCGCAAGATGACTTGCGAAGCCGAATTTTACCCTAAAAATGAACATCACCCGTTAAAAAATGACCAAAATAAGCCAATTTCATTAAATTCCGGATAATTTAAATTCTTAATTGTGTTAATCTGACCATTGGGGCTAACATATATTATCCAACACTATTCGCTATGAAGTTAGCGTGCCCGAAAACGTTAATCAACAATAGAGTATTGCACTTAAAACGCGGTGGACCCATCCTTTGGCCAATGAAGACAGGCCGCTATATCACTTGAGACAGAAGATTTACTGAGACCCCCGCCGTTTTGCTTCGCAAAAGCGAAGCCGCGGGGGCGGGGGCATTCAACTGCAATGCCGAGTAAAGGCGATAAACGTATTATCCCCGCTGCCCCGACTTGCGTCGGGAGACGCAGGGGCCAGTCATGCTGTTTATGCTAATAGGCCTTCTTTCTTCATTTTCTTCGCAAGCCGTTTCTCTTTTAGCGTTTTTTGTGCTTTCTTCTTTACATCTCTTTTAGTATCACGACTTTTAGCCATACATTATCCTTTCCTGACCCCCTCGTATTCAAATTCTGTCAAATTCTGGGGACATCATACTTATTTAGATTTTTTCCTGGATTTTCGACTGGTCTTTCTTGGCCTCTACAATCGGCATTATTGTCGTTATTGTCGGGAAAGGCAAGAAGAAAACCGCGACACTCGTCTTGGCGAAGCGCAAGCCGTAGCCAGAAGGTCGCGCAAATCCTAAGCACTAAATACGAGCGACGGGTATCAGGACATCGGGTTATCAGGTCGTGAGTATAAGGTTGCGAATTTCGTCAACCGGTTGCGCTACTCGTTTCGTCTATCGTCCCTTCGACTTCGCTCAGGACAGGCTTTCGGTTACGTCTTAAACGATGCTTTACGCTTAACGCAACCGATACGAGCCGCGCAACCGCAACCGTATATTCGTTTCCTGATATCCTAATTTACTGATTTCCTCCAACCTGATTCCCTGATAACCTGATTTCCAGAATAATCACACGACGCATCACGCCCAACGCTCGATGAATCCTATTCTCCCATTATCTGGCATACAACCGTCCTTGTTCTCGGCCTTGTGTCGAAATCTACAAGGATTATTTGCTGCCAGTTTCAAAATATAAGTCCAGTAATATCAAGCACATCAGTGTTGCCAGCCGTCCGTAACAGCACTTGTTCTGTCTGTATGATGCTGGGTAAACGTTCCGGACTTAGACTTGCCTTTTGTGCCCCGTACAAGCCAAAAAACAAGAACCTTTCTTCAAAAACTGCGTATATTATAAAAGCTCAAGGAAGGCTTGATTTTTAGCTCACATACGGTAATATGCCGCTTTGACGGCTTGCTTCCAAGAGTCCGGCAGACAAAAAGAAAAAAATTTTTATTTTTTTTCAAATTACCAATTGACGATATTGTTATTTAGGCTACAATTATATTAGCGAGAGATGTGCAGCGGATTTGTAATAGCAATACAAAATGCTCTTTGACAAGTTAACAGTTAAGCCAATAAGCAGCGAAAGTGCAGCTATTGTGAAGATACGCCTTATCACAATGAGCTTTAAAATTTTTTTCTTCAGCACTTTCGGTGCGTATGCCGAGTGTTGAGCCTTCTTCGACGATGACCTTCGTAGCTTTATGCGATGGAGGTTTCGACGATACAAAGTGAAGGGTTTGATCCTGGCTCAGAACGAACGCTGGCGGCGTGGCTAAGACATGCAAGTCGAACGAACTATCTAATTGAGCAATCGAAAGGGTAGTTAGTGGCGAAAGGGTGCGTAATGGATAGGTAACGTACCCCGTGCTTCGGGATAGCGTCGTTCGCCTTCGGGCGAGCTACCGAAAGGGGCGGTAATACCGAATAATGTCATTTGTCGATGGGCAGATGACCAAAGATTTATCGGCATGGGAGCGGCCTATTTCTTATCAGCTGGTTGGTGAGGTAATGGCTCACCAAGGCTATGACGGGTAGCGGGGCTGAGAGGTTGGCCCGCCACATCGGGACTGAGACACTGTCCGGACCCCCACGGGGGGCTGCAGTAACGAATCTTGGGCAATGGGCGAAAGCCTGACCCAGCGACGCCGCGTGTGCGAGGAAGTCCTTCGGGATGTAAAGCACTGTCAGGGGTAAGAAAGTACGCTTCGGCGTATTGATCCAACCCAAAGGAAGTCACGGCTAACTCTGTGCCAGCAGCCGCGGTAAGACAGAGGTGGCAAGCGTTGTTCGGTATCACTGGGCTTAAAGCGTGTGTAGGCGGATAAGTAAGCGTCTTGTGAAATCCCCCGGCTTAACCGGGGAATTGCTTGACGAACTGCTTGTCTTGAGGCAAGTAGGGGTGCACGGAACTCTTGGTGGAGCGGTGGAATGCGTAGATATCAAGAGGAACGCCGGCGGTGAAGACGGTGCACTGGGCTTGTCCTGACGCTGAGACACGAAAGCGTGGGGAGCGAACGGGATTAGATACCCCGGTAGTCCACGCCCTAAACGATGCCTACTAGGTTGCGGGAGTTCTGACGCTCTCGGAGCCGAAACAAAAGTGCTAAGTAGGCCGCCTGGGGAGTACGGCCGCAAGGCTAAAACTCAAAGGAATTGACGGGGGCTCACACAAGCGGTGGAGCATGTGGATCAATTCGAAGCAACGCGAAGAACCTTACCTGGGTTTGACAT
>Ga0315296_10005439_pt1 | contig 10177 bp, 9 predicted proteins | sample YL17G14_18_MG_FD_203921 | JGI IMG/M metagenome (GOLD analysis project Ga0315296, IMG submission 203921) | Sediment microbial communities from Yellowstone Lake, YNP, Wyoming, USA - YL17G14_18 | ecosystem: Environmental > Aquatic > Freshwater > Lake > Sediment | place: USA: Wyoming | collected... | reverse complement strand
ACTCGCCGGACTTCATCAGGGTTCTGAAGAAGGTAGAGCCAGCGAACCAATCGGTGAAGCTTGTCGTCGCCGACAAGGGCTACGATGCAGAGAGGAATCACGAGTACGCCCAGGAGGTCCTGGGCGCGGAGACGGTGATTCCTGTCCGAGCCGCCTCCCGTCCGAAGATCAAGATGAGGGGAAGGAGGCGGAGGAAGATGGCGAGGGAGATCGGGTCCAGGGAGGGGACCTACCATCAGCGCGTGAAGGTGGAGACGGTGCATTCGGTCGAGAAGCGCCTGATGGGTTCGCATGTGCTGGCTAGGCAGACCGCCCAGCAGCACAAGGAACTGATCTTCCGGGCGTTTTCATACAACTCGAGGAGGCTGGAGACTCTCTTTTTGCTCTTCATCGAGGATTTCTACAAAGCACCGACTTCAACGATACAACAGTATCTGAACAGTCTTAGTCGAGAAAGCTTCGACTTTCTCATAGGTGGCGTGACGGACGCTCTCAAGGCCTGGATTGTCCCCTTCGATATATCGCCACCTGATGTCAACCAAGTGCGTACCAGCCTTGACTTGCCATTCACCAGCATATTCCTGACCAGGATCTACCCGAATGGTAACCTTCTCTTGATCATCAATGTAAATGCTCAGTAGATAGGTCTCAGGTCCTAAGGGATAGTTATTCGTGATATTGTGCGTAATGATTCTTATCTTCGAGACTGGAAATGCAGCAATCAGCACGACTGTGACGATGGCGAACACTACCATAAGTGAAATGACCCCTTTCAAAAGAGGCTTCATAGCTTTTCTCCACTCCGAGAATCGCCTTCCTCCCCTATGGGCTTTTGCCAATGAGAAGCCACTGCAGAATAATAATACAATTATTTTTATTAAAAAATCTGAATGGACCGAAGGGGATTTGAACCCACCAAATTGACTGGCTCGACTCAAAAAGGTAAAGAGTCCTTCCAGAATGGCATCTCGGGAAGGGTATCGAAAAGGAGGGGTTAATTGCCCCTCACAAACCTCTTACATTTCCTCCCCCAGTCAATCTTTATGGGACAAGATGGATACTTGCTATGCAATGAATAGAACGGGCAGACCTCGCACATGGACTCGCGATGTCATCCTGAGAAGACTGCGAGAGCTTCATTCCCAAGGGATTGACATACGCCCGACTTCTCTTCGCAAGACCTATCTCTACCTATATCGTGCGCTCAGGAAGGAATTTGGCAGTACATGGAGTGCGCTGAAGGCAGCCGGAATCGAACCCTCTCTAGTTGGCGCTAGGGATTCGAGATCCTGGAGACGCAAGAAATCGACCATGAACCAGAATGATGTAATTTGTGAACTCAGGAAGCGCAAGACCGAGGGTAGGTCTATACTGCCCGCCCGCATCCAAGCGGATGATGTTCGGCTTTATCGATGGATGTTATCATGTTTCGGGGACTCGACAAAGGCCATTGAAGCGGCTGGATTCTCCCCCGCGGAGGAGGGCGTTATAAGAAGATGGAGTAGAACCTCAATTTGCTCCAAGCTCAACGAGATGAAACGAGCAGGACTCGACATTAGACCTCGCAGTCTCTGTGTGACAATCCCGGGACTTTACGCTGCAGGAATCAGATTGTTCGGAGATAGTGCATCAATGTATTCCGCCGCCGGATACGACATCAAGGCTCTTGTCACCAGTGAACTTCCAGGGAGCTGGACTCCTGATAGGATCATCAATGAGATAAGGAGAATCTCTGAGTCAGAAAGCGTCCTAAATCGGAATCTGATTGCCCGAAAGTACCCGAAGCTTCTCTCGGCAAGTGAAAGACGGTATCGAAGCTGGTACCGTGCACTTGAGGCGGCTGGCATTGCGAGTGAAAAGCACCGACCAGAGAGGCCCAAGAGATGGACATCCGAGAGGATTGCTAATCAGATAAGACAAATCTCTCGGTCAGAAAGTGATCTCAATCGAAGTCTGATGCTCCGGAAGTACCCAAAGCTTCTCTCAGCCTGTGAGAGGTTGTATCGAAGCTGGTACGATGCACTTGAGGCAGCTGGGGTGGGAAGTGGAGAGCACCGACGGGAGAAGCCCAAGAGATACTGGACGAAGCAACAGATAGTGAGACAGATTCAGAGAATTTCCGCAAGTGGAGAACGCATGGCGTGGAAGGAAGTCTCTAAGAATCATTCCGATCTGGTCGCGGCAGCCAGAAACGCTTTTGGTACATGGTCTGATGCACTCCAGGCCGCTGGATACAATCCGAGCGATGTCAGACTGAGGCACCCAGAAGGATATTGGAGCTTCTCCCGAGTGATAAGCGAGATACAGAGACTCAAAGCTTGTGGAGAGGATATTTCTAGTCATTTCTGCCTCATGAATCGCGGGAAGCTGTACACCGCTGCAATTCGTTTCTATGGTTCTTGGGAAGCAGCGGTCAGCGCTGCTGGGATCGCGTATGGTGGAGTCAGGAAACAGCGAGAACCCTTTACCAAGGCAACTCTGCTCCTCGCCCTTAGGAACCTGAATGAGGAGGGGTTGCCGCTCGCGGCATCATCTGTGCGCACCTACGATGGTTCAATCTTTCATGCGTCAAGGAGGCTGTTCGGCTCATATCGAAGAGCAATAGAAGCGCTTGGCTTGAACTACGACCAGATTAGAAGAGATTGGTTTGTTGACACCGTGAAAGGCCGTCTCTTCGAAGAATATGTGCGCTCGGCTTTCGAGACACTCGGCTGGCAATTTCAGTATCATCGAAGGTTCAGATTCTCGCACGAGATTTGCATACCAGACTTCTGTGACCCTCTGACCGGAACTTGGATTGACGCTAAGGTTTCATCATGGACACCGGAGGTGAGGAAGACTGTCGAAAAGTATCTCAGATACGCTCCCAGTGTCGTGGTAATCTATCTCCACAAGAGCATGACGAGAAGGCCCGTTGGGACAAGCGGCGTGGAGTTCATCGAAGTCAAGAGCTTGTACAAAGACCTTGAAGGCTTGGACGGTCACAGTCTGGTGGAGAAGCTAGAGATGCTGAAGAAGGGAATCACCAGACCCGAGTTCCAAACGCATCTTCGGGATTTCGTTTATCGCACCAATCCCAAGAGAGCCGCACGGATTCTCGCGACCATTTCTGCATACGCCCAAAGAGCTGAAAGTTCTGGTTAGTGCGGGTTCAGCCTCAACAGTCCCAAATACCTATCACGCCATCTTCCGTATCGGAAATGTCGAAATTCTGCCCAGAATGTGGCACCCGCCTGTCAGAACCGAATCCGAAATTCTGCCCCGAGTGCGGGGCGAATCTTGGACATCAAGAGGCCCGATCAGTTGAAACTGCAAAGGTGATTCCACCGCCCCCATCACCTGAGACTAGACCATTAGCACACGAAGATGTCGAAATGAGGAAGGTGAGCGCTTACGAGCTGGGACAACGACTTGAACAAATGGCTGCCTCCATCTTCAAGAACTTAGGATACTCGGTTGAGGTGCGAAAGAAGGTGCAGACTCGAACTGGGTCTGTCTGTGAGTTCGATGTCTTGTTGCGTCGAGGCTCAAGAACAATGGCCATCGAGTGCAAGAACTATGATGTGTCCAGAGCGGTGGGAATCCAAGACCTCCATGTGTTTAGGGATAAGCTGATTCAGTCTGACATCTACTCTGGCATCTTCATCACAAACACGACCTTCTCAGATGACGCGGTGAAGCTTGCGACAGACACCGACACTAACATAGACCTCTGGGACGGAGCGGAATTGCGTGAAAGGTACACCGCCACCGCTCTGGGAAGGCTGGGAACCGGAGTTGACGAGCATACGGTTCTCCCGCTTGCGACAGATTTCGCTACGGCGACCAGTCTGTCACTGAAGAATCGAAATGTTGTCCAGCTGTTCAATCCCATGCTTGTCTATCACCCCTACATACAAGTCAGTCATAGGTTGCAGGCTAGGAGAAAAGACGGCGCTCGCAAGACCCATCGATTCAGTGACACCGGCACATACTATGTCGACGCTCTGGAGGGGGACATCATAAACCGTGATAGAGGGATGATGGCGAGCATTGGTGACATGTTCAAGGGAAAAGAGGCACGACTCTCTTCGAAAGAGGATAGGATGGTGGCTGAGGATCTGAAGGGTTTGCCATCTACGACTAAGGCTGTGCTTTCCACCACGGAATACAAGACAGTCGTGGAGAAGTGTTCATTCAGTATCAAAGAAGCTGCTGAGACAGTGAAGAGTTATGCCATAAAGAAGAACACTCAGGATGTCAGTTACGAGATGAAGGTCAAGGGTGAGACTGTAACGCGCACCTTCCGTTTCACGCCGGAGGCGGGAGAGGTGGCAATCTACGGTACGAAACTGATTTACGCTCCTCAATGGAACATGACATTTGAAGCAGGTCAATCGATTTTCTCAAGGAGAATCCTTGCTTCATCCAATAGAGTGTTATCCGATGGTCTGGCTAAGTGCAACATGTGCACCCTTCTGAAGAAGCAGAGTGTTGTTGTTTGCGAGGTATGTGGCAGGCCCCTCTGCGACAAGCACTCGTACCTGGAGGGGAGGTATCTGTGCGTGGACCACATATCCGAATCATTACGCGCACAGGTTAAAAGCAAAGGGTTCTTCTCGATATTCAAGAAATGACAGCTATTGGTCATGAAACGACCTCGTATCATCTTGCTTCCAACCATATGGAAAGAATGGGTTGGCTAGCCTGGATTCGATTGAGTCTACGCCGATATAGCATAGTTGCTCCTATATGGGCTTCTCCGAGAACTACGGTTCAAATCCGATAGCATGCACGCGGCTGATCGTCAGGAAAGTCCCTAAGGAGGAAAGGCGATTGAGTACATAGACAAACGGAGAATGAAAAAGACTGGATGGGAATCGTTAACTAGAATGAGGATGGTGCACATGAGGATGACGAGTGCGACAGTGATGGACTATGGGCAGTTTTACGATCTTGAGTCGTACCTTTTGGAGACCGTCAGGGAAAGGTTCCGAGAACAGGGATTTCTCTGCGCCTTCGACTTCTTCTGCATCGTCATCTGGAAGGCCAACCGCGCTAAGAGCAAGATCGCCCAGAAGATAATGGACATCTCCCCAGACAGTCTCAGCGGAGGGAGCCTCGAAGAACGGGTCAATCACCTGACGAAGACCCTCTCCGAGAAACAGACACCGAAGGACAGATTGCGTTATCTAATGAATGACTTGAAGTTCCGGCTGCCCATGGCATCGGCGATTCTCACGGTCCTCTACCCCGACGAGTTCACCATCTATGACATGAGGGTCTGCAACCAACTGTCGGAGAAGGAGAGATACCTTCGACTCGTCAATAGATCGGATTTTGAGGAAGTCTGGAAAGGTTACGTGGACTTCAAGAAAGCGGTTGAGGACGCTGTTCCCCATGTGTCAGGTCTCAGGGACAAGGACAGGCACCTCTGGGGCGAGGATTTCTATAAGCAATTGTCCAGGGACATAGGGAATGAATTCAAGACCACCAAGTCGGTGTGACGGGGGCCTCGGAAAAGCCCCCGGTAGCGAAATGACTTGGGGAGCCCCAACATGCATCAAGGAATGTCTATTTAGAGGCACACCAATTGACTTTGTTGAATAGGAGGGGACCAGGTGGAGAAAATCCAGTTCAAGAACGCTTTCTTCATCAAGCTCGGAAGAGAAGGGGAATGGGAAGAATCGAGCATCAAAGAGGGAAAAGTGCGCATCGGATGGCACGAAATCAGTCTCCGGACTATTAACAAGGGCGATTGGGATGGAATCACGATCCGCCTTAGGAAAAGTTACGGGAACAAGGGTGTCGGAACTCGAGATGCCAACGCACTGCGAACCATCGCAGAATCGACTTCAGAAGACATATGGATCACTTTCCATGCATCAAAGCTCTGGTGGTGCCGACTAAGGGATGGAAAGGTCAAAGATGATAGCATTTCCAAACACCGTGTTGTCCTGGGCAAATGGAATGATCAGAATATCAATGGGAGGACGCTCTATGTTTACGACATACCGGGCAGTCTGTCCAAGGTCCGTGCATTCCGAGCCACTGTCTGCAGAGTTGAACCAGCCGATGATTTGAGACGCGTGATCAATGCCGAGCAAAGCGGAGTGTACTATGACGTCCAGCAGGCGAAGGATGCTCTAGCAAGACGGCTTGAATCGGCGATATCTAAGTTGCATTGGAAGGACTTTGAGATTCTTGTGGACCTCATTTTCAGCAGATCGAACCTCAAGAGAACCGGAGGGGTTGGAAAAGCAAAGGACTATTCGGATATTGAATTGGAGGATCAAATCACGGGAGATCGATATTTGATTCAAGTCAAGTCTCAAGCTTCTTTGAGGGATTTCAGGGACTACGCAGATGATTTTCCATCTGGTCAATTCAGAAGGCTCTACTTCATCGTACATTCGCCAGATAAGTCCCTTGAGAACTATGACGGCACAGAATACGACGAGGTTGAGTTGATCCTTCCGAATAGGATTTCCATGATGGTGGTTGACTGTGGGCTTGTCAACTGGGTTCTAGACAAGGTAAGATGACTTGCGGAAGCCCAACTCAGGGCAACAGCTGACTTCCTGCAATGATGCCCGCTCCGATAGAGTTCCCTTGATCATTGAACATCATAGGGCCATTTACTCATGACTCGCGCCTCCGGCACTCGTTCCTTTGTCGGAGATACCTGTTCGTCATCTTGAGTATCTTCGTTTCCATACTATCAATCAACTCATCGTATTCTTGACCAAATACCAGATAGATTTTCTTTCCTGTCTTGACCTCTTCACTTAATATTTTCGAGAGCTTTCTGACAATATTCTTTGCTTTCTTCCCCGGCGGACTGTTTTCAGAAGACCTTATTCCCAGAACTACTGTTGCATTGTTGAGACTGAACTTCTCTCCGCGCATCTGTCGACGTACGCTCAGATAATCTGCCATATAGATATTGAAGAGGTCTCCAATTATCTTCTTCGGGTCAGCTTTTTCCTCCTCAATCTCACAAACCAGAAATGCTCTTTGTGGTCTTTTCAAATCAATAACTGCGATGTCTACATGGGAAAGAGTTGTAGCGCTTGAGTATGTTCTTCCAAGATAGGGGACTGCTATTCCCTTAGACTTTAATCCGTGATCTGCCGCCAGAAAAAGACTGTTGGCCTCGAAAACCGGTTCATCCGAGAGTCTATCACCGAGTTTGCCGGTATACTCACCATGTTTTTTCGGTTCCATTTCCATGATTGAGGACATCTATGGAGCAATCCATGAACCTTTCCATTCTGATTCCGCCATCAATGTTCCCATTTACTTGTAAGCCTCAGGAGAATTGGAGGATACTTCTTCTTAGCGTACGCAAAAACCAATGAAGATTCAAAATGGCAAGAGGCTCTCGAGGGGCGACATCGTCGAGATTGAATGGCTCGACAAGCACCCAACCGACAGGCTTACGCACCTCGAGATCGAAGATCTCGTCTCGTCAATCCACAACGCTTCTTCCTGCGACATCGACAATCGTGAAATGATTTGCGACCCGGACTCAAGCGATGTAGTGATATCGCGACACAAAGAACTATAATGGATAGAGCGGCATGCCAGACAAATGCTCTCTGCAGCCGAGATATCAGCCCTTTACGAGGGATTCAAGACTAAGCACGAAGCTGTATCAGATTTGGTGAGACCCAGCTTTCTGCCTCATGTCGATCATGCCGTATTTGGTAATCTTGAGAACGGAGACTTGTATGGCTGGATTCCTTCCTCTCAGTGCGTGACAATCCTCTTGTGTGAGGCGCCGCCATGGAAGTACCAAACAGAGCGAAAAGGCCCCTATTTCTACTCTGATGAAAGTGGAAGAGGACAGAGTCCCAGTTCGATGATTTTCAAAGGACTGGGTATTCGGGCGGAGAACAAACTCCACGGACTGCACAACTTCAAAGGAGCGGGGTACCTTCTCCTTGACTCCATCAAATGCCCAATCAAGAGCAAGCTGACTCGTCGTACACACAGCGCTGAGTTGGAGGACCTCGTAAACATCTCGCGGAAGATCGTCAAGAATGAGTTCGAGGAGCTAGTCGCCCACGGCAAGCAACTTAGGTGCGTCGTTGCGTCAGGCAATACAGCCTTGAAGCTAATGGATGATTTTTGCGACAAGAACGGTGGGCTCCCAATTGGCGGTCTGAAGACTTGGATGGCAAAATGGCCTGAAGGCAAGGTCGTAATGTCACACTACGCCCCTGTCCTTCCCTGGTTCCTGCCTTCAGGAAGGAACCCACTAGCAGGACCGAGTTTCGACGGTGGACGGCTTAAGAAAGCCATCGATCACTGCCTTGATCAGTGAGAGTCCATTCGATGTATCGTTTAGACTCTTGAGGCAGATGTGGCACTACACCAGAATTCTAGATCGCCGAAAGGAATGACGTTTCGTGGGACCTAGAGTTCAGCTCGGCGCAATAATCCTCTGATTGACGAATAGCCAGACATCTCAGTTCATGTCCGGCTGCCTCCCCATGCTCGCGACGCACATCAGCAGAGCGCGTAGCCTTGGACTCATCTCGGGGGGCCGTCTGCCGACACCACACTTATTTACTCCCGAGCCAATTGGTTCAAAGGTGGATTGAAACAGAGTGGGAATATGAGGAGAATTCGGATGTTTGCCAGGAAGTACTTCTTCAGGGTACTTGGTATTCCGGTCATCGAGGATTACAAGCCTGTGTCAGATCAGCCTGATGAGATCTTCCGACAAAGCCTAGAACAGTTGGAGGAACGACGACAGAAAATGGAGGTGAACCTTCAGCATCTCCAATCCCGCCATGAGTATCTGGCGGCGGTAGTGAAGGCCGGGCCTTATGCTCTGATCTCGCTGTCCGTAGCCTTGGCGTGGGCATTTGTGACATCGGAGTGGGGAACGACCATACCGTTGCTGGTAATCACAATGCTCGTGGTGTTACTTGCCATAGGATTCAACCGGCTTGACAGTGAGGCTAACAACACGATTGGAGACACCAGGCTCAACTATGCACGGGTCAAGGAGAGATTCGAAGTAAGAGAAATGGAGGTCAAGACCGCTATCAAGAAGGCACAAAGCAAAGCGCCAGACATATTCAAGGATTACTTTCAGATCTCTTTCGATCGACAGTCTCTCAATGGCACCAAGAAGCAGATTCAGAACATGTTGCCAGATGCAGGAAGCCAGACTTTCATCAACATGAACTACCGACATCCCAAAAGCTTCGCCATCACCAGCAGGCTGTGCGATGCAACCCGTGGATTCATCGCAGGGATCGAGAGCTGGAGGGGGGACGTGGAGAGGAAGGTCAAGCAAGTCACCAATGAAACTGGGCCATCCAATTTGGACCAAGAAGAGAGGATAAATGTCATCTCCCGGTCACTGCTCTATTGCCTGACTGAGAATCTTCTCAAGAAGAGTCATGTTAAATCGCTGCAGGAGCAGGGGAAAATTGAGCAGGGTCGAGCGCGGGATCTCATGGGCATCTTCGATTCCCCATACAACTCGCTCCTCAATGACAAGGATTTGAAAGCCAAATCAATCGAGATAGAGAAGCTGAGGAAGACGTGTGTGGAGCTCAAGGAGGAACTCAATACGGAAGTATCCGTCTTGTATGGCCAAGGTTAGACCGCTTCATGTTGCACCCCTCTTGATTCGGTAGAGCTTTCGCATTTGTCGGAAAATGCTGTCTTCCGGGTCTTCCCGAGCGACGCTTCAATGCGACTCTTCCGCCGGTTTTTCGCTGGATTCCCCATTCGGCGAGTCGAAAAATTCTGAGTCTAGGGCCTCGGCTCGCGAAATCTTGTTCCGTTGCCTTTCCTCCCCTATGCCCTTTCCGAGGCGAGGCTCAAACCTTCAGTGGATTCAATTGCCTAGAGAATCCATCGGAGGATAGTGAAAGCGCTCAAGCATGAGTTTAGCTCGGTGCAATAATCGGCTGATTGAGAGATGGCCATACCTCTGAGTTCACATGGCGTGGACTCTGAACTTTCATTTCACGAGGGAAAGAAAAGGAAAGGTTTTTATCTCGGTACTAAAACCCCCTGATTGAAAAACAGCCAGTCATCCGGGTTCACATACGGCTCCATGCACACCCCGTGAAATCGGCTATATTGCTGACGACTCTCCCAGAGGTCCGGGAGAGGTCGTTGGTCAATGCCGTCAATACAATGTAGCAAGGTCGTACGCAGTGATCACGCC
>Ga0315296_10005438_pt1 | contig 10177 bp, 22 predicted proteins | sample YL17G14_18_MG_FD_203921 | JGI IMG/M metagenome (GOLD analysis project Ga0315296, IMG submission 203921) | Sediment microbial communities from Yellowstone Lake, YNP, Wyoming, USA - YL17G14_18 | ecosystem: Environmental > Aquatic > Freshwater > Lake > Sediment | place: USA: Wyoming | collected... | reverse complement strand
GGAACAGGATTGGACTCTGCTACTACGAGTAGGATCGTGGGAAGAAAAGTATGGGGAATACCAGCAGGTTCTGGTAGCGACTCAACTGCTTATGCATCCAGAATTGGGGTTGCCGGTGATTCTGTAACAGTTGATAAAAGCAACTTGGGAGAAGTGCGCATAGTTTCAACTGATACTTTAACTACTCTTCTTGGAAATGTGAACGGGTCGGTAGCCTCAGTAACAAGCGAAGTAAGAGTAAATTCTATCGATACACTTACTACAATCTTAGGAAACGTGAACGGCAATGTTGGTGGGAATGTTACTGGATCGGTAGCTTCCGTAACCGGAGAAGTGAGAATTAACTCTATTGATACTTTGACTCAAATTCTAAACGAAGTAAAAGTCGTTTCTACTGATACTCTAACCACAATTTTAGGAAACGTTAATGGAAATGTCGGAGGTAATGTAGCAGGTTCTGTCGGTTCAGTTACCGCAGAAGTAAGAGTAAATACCATCGACACAATTCAAGCCAATTTAATACCAGCTGATTCAACCTTGATAATGGATGAGATAAAAAACTTGGATGCTGGCACTCTCTTTAACCCATCCAATACTGAAGTAAAAGTAGTTTCGACCGATACGTTAACTCAAATTTTAGCTGAAACTCGGATAGTATCAACAGAAACTCTTGCGGTAGTTACAGGTGAAGTTAGGATAAATTCGGCGGAAACATTGGCAGTAGTCTCTGGGGAAGTTCGGATAAACTCTATTGATACTATTTCTCAAGTGAACAATGAGGTGCGAATAGTTTCAACCGATACTATCGCCCAAATCACCAATGAAATTCGTATTGTCTCATCTGAGAGTCTTGCTTATGTAGGAGATATAAGAAACAATGATACCACTTATTCAAGTAATGCTGGGACGGGTTTAGATTCAGCTACTACTTCAAGGATAATTGGTAGAAAGACTTGGGGCATTCCTGCTGGAACGGGCAGTGATAGCTCGAATACTCGACAAAGAAGGATTGCTTGGGCGGATACAACGAAGGAATTGGTTGAGGCAGTAGGTTGCACCGGCACAGGTTCGGATACTTTGCAGGTCTGGGCTTACAACTCGACTTCTCCTTCTATGGTTTCTGGAGTTACTATAACACTTAAAAATACCAGCGGAGTGCCACTGGGTATTTTTGGAACTACCATTACCGATGGACACATTACTTTTAATGTCAACCCAGGAACTTATCGACTTTATCCCTCTGGTGGTGCGGGTATTTGGGATTCAACCTATATCACCAGCGTTGTCCCTTCTGGTGGATTAGTGGATACGGTTACGGGAACATCCTTTACGGTCAATGCACCCACAGATGCGGCTACTTGTTCAATTTATTGTTTCTTAAAAGATTTGGGAGTAGCATCAGAGGTAGGGGCAAAGTTAGAATGGAGTTTTATGGATAATCAGTATAATATCCAAACTACTTCGGGCACTTATGTAAGCACCAGAATTAAATCGGCTTCATCTAACGCCCTTGGCTATGTTTCTGGTTTGGTCTATCGGTCGGTATCCCTAAAAGCACAGAGTAGGTCTGGGGTGGCAGTTGATTCAGTTAGAGTTCGGGTTAAATTGACTACAACTGACGGGCGAGTATTTGAGAAAAATAATTGGGTAGTTCCCAATTCAGCGACTTATGATTTGAAGGGAATTTTTACCTATTAGATGAGAAATGCTGGACACCGCTTTAAAAATAGCTTGGCTTTGTTGGGGAACTCCATACCGATGGGGTGGTGATGATTTTTCTTCTTTCGACTGTTCTGGGTTTATATGTGAGATTTTAAAAAGTGTTGGATTGATTGGAAGAAATGAGGATTATACCGCACAAGGTTTGTGGGATAAGTTTAAGGATAAAAGAATAAACATCGGAGTTGATATAAGATTTTTAAATGAGGGTGTTTTAGTTTTCTGGGGCGAATCGGAAACTAAAATTACCCATATTGAGATGAGTGTGGGGGGAGGTCGCTCTATCGGGGCAAGTGGGGGTGGAAGTAAAACTTTGAGTTTACAAGATTCTATTGACCAAAATGCTTGGATTAAAGTGAGACCAATACGGTCTCGCAAAGACATTGTGGGTTTTATAAGTTTATTTGAATGAGAGGAGGTTTAAATGCCAGTAATAGTTCCTAAAGTTTGGACTGCACCCAAAAAAGCAGGAATGCGGGTAGCCAAAACAGGATTGGCTGGAGTTTTAGCTTATGCGACTGTAAAGATTGTGGCTTTATGGAAACCAGAGTTAGACACTGTGGAGAATGTGATAATCCTAACCACAGTCTATACGGGTATCTGGACTTGGTTTAAGAACCGTAAGAAAAAATAAAGGAGATGAAATAACTATGAAATTTCCAGAAGTTTTAGGTCTCAAAGTTCATTTCAAAGAAGGTGGAAGAAAACTAAAAGATTGGGCAGAAAAATGGGGATTCCCTGAACCAGCCAGAGAAAGACTTTCCGTCCTTTGTGGGTTGGCTGTCAAAAAAACAATTGATGGGATGTTCACGGGTGTTTTCGACTATGAAGAAGTTATCAATGGTCTTTCGGCGTGGACTATAACTTATGGACTATCAGAGGAGGCAATAGAGGAATTGGCTGGTATATGCGATTTCATTTTTGAGTTCACGGGTTTGGCTGGAATACCTGCGGAAATGGTCGATGGTAAGGTCTTTAAATTTATTTTCAATAAGTTGAAAGACTTAATCTTTAAAAAAAAAGACTGATTCGGTTTGACTGGAAAGTAAGTCAAGCCTATGCAAAGGAGGTGATAAAAGAAATGTTAGAAGTAACTTGCACTAACGAACAGAAGATAAAGATAACTGCAAATCCCGTTACCGCAACTGGGAAACTGGTGGCTTTGGATGGAGCATTATCAATTTTAGTTCAATCGGGTGATGGAAATATTTTGATGGAAGGAGATAATGCTTTCTGGGTTATTTCGGGGGATAATCCCGGTGATACGACTTATCTTGTTTCGGGTGATGCGGATTTAGGCGATGGCGTTGAGACAATATCCGATATAGTTATCCTTCACGTTGAAGGGGCTAAAGCAGTTAATCTGGGACTTTATGCAGAAGCACCTGTGCCAAAGTAAAAACAGACGGGAGGTCTATCCTGCCAGTAGATGTGCACCGAGCTTGGCAATGGGGAGTAACCCCATTCCCGTCTTATTCCACTATTTTAGAATAAGGAAAGGAGTTATTCCACTTTTGAGTGATAGAATAGATTATAGGGCAGGGTCTTTGATTCCTACCGTAAATCCTCAAACATTCGTAGGTCTCAACTCCTTTCACCCTGCCCCGTTAAATTTGATAAACCATTATTCCAAAGGGAGAAAGCAATGTCAGACCAATTTGACCACCAAGTAAACGATTATCCCTTTTTACCCAACGAGGGAGAAAGAGACGCAGATGGTTGTGTAATGTATGATTATTGTCCGATATGTGGACGGGGCAGGATAATAAGGGAGGGGAACTGTTGGACGTGCACAAGTTGTTTCGAGTCCAAGTGCGGGTGAACTAATGGAGATTTTAAAATATGCAATTATGATAGTAGTGCCTTTTGGTTACTTCTATCTATTATTTTTAAAACCATATTTAGAAGAGAAGGAATTTAAGAAAAAACAGAGGAGGTTTTATCGGTTTAGATAAAAAGACCAAAGACAAATTCTTAGAAAGGGCTTGGGAACTGTTTGATGAAAGACACCCTACGCCTGTTTTCAGATTGGCGAATGAATTTGGGTTGTCTTACGGTGCTGTCCGAACCAGATTAAAAACTCTAAAATCAAAGGGAATTTCGACACCGACTTTTGATTACAAAAAAGACCGACCAACCAAACCTCTACCTAAACCTGAAAAAACCTTTGATGAACTTTACGAAGAATTTAACAAGTTAATTGGGAAAACAGTTGATAGACCCCCAACACCAAAAACTAAAAAAGGAACACAAAAAAGAAAGGTAGTAATAGCCGATCCCCATAATCCTTTTATCGACAAAGAGAAGTTTGCTCATTTTATTGCTTGTGAAAAAGGAAAGGCAGACGAATGTATAGTCGCTGGAGATATTGATGATAATTATGCTCTATCGAGATTTGTCAAAACCAAACAAGTGCCGGCGGTTGATAGTTTGACACAGGTTGATTGGTTTCTACATATCTTATCTGAATCTTTTTCTGAGGTTAATTTGATTGGTGGCAATCACGATAAAATGCGGATTTTAAAATACTTTCAATCTCATAATATACCCATAGAAATTATCGAGCAATATGTTAAATTAAATTATATGGAAGTAATAGCCAAAAGATATGACAATGTGAAGATGACTGGAACGAAAGTGGACTTGCCCAACATTGGTGAACTTTTTCATTTTTGCTTGGTGGGAAAAGACTGTGTAGTTGGACATTGGGAATCTTATAGTAAGGTAAATTTGCGGGCATCGGAGAATTGTTTTCTGTGGTATCACCAATGGCAATCAACGTTGAAATTGCCAGATATTAGATTGCTTTTACAAGGACACACCCACCAACTTGGTTCAAGGGCAGTTTGGGGGGATAAGATGTATGGAGAAACTGGGTGTCTTTGTCAGGTGCAGGAATATACTATAGATGGACGGGTGGGTTATACTCCGCCACAAAGAGGATACTGGGCGATAATCCAGAATGATGGCATAACTGATTTTAAACAAACAAGGTTTTATCCATTATGAAGAAGTATCCGACTTACGGCATTGTTTATTGGCGAGATGTTTCCTCGTCTGATGAGGGACAGGAGTTAAAGAAAAGGGAACAGCTTTGCCTTAAGTTTACCATTGGCAAAATAGACTATGACCAGAAATCCAAAACAGTATCTATTATCTGTGAGGAAACCCTGTCCGTTCAATTCTCCAAAAAAGGGGATTATAGTGTGGCTATGCCAGAAGGGTGCGTAGATGAAATAATTCCTCTATATAAAAAAACATCTTGACAAATCTGGGGTTATATATTATATTAAATAGGGACGGGTGGGAATCCCGCCAGTCCACACGTGAAGATTGGTGCAGGAGATGGAGAGACTCCGAACCCGTCCCGTAATTTTATCGGTCTTTGAAAAGAAAACTTAATCAAGATTTGAGGAAAACAGACACTCCACAAATAACCACCCCGTTTTTGAGTTTCTCAACGGCGGGTTTATAAACACCATAGGGTTGAGTTGATACTTAACCCTATGTTTTTTAAAGACTTAAAAAATAGTTCAAAAAAAGACTTGACAAAAGTTAAGTCTTAGATTATATTACCGATAGAAACTTTAGGAGGAGCAACCGAAGATGAGTAGGTTTTTATTTTCAGACCATAACATAGCCAACATAGACCGCAGTTGTATAAGCTCACTACTCAGAGCTGGTTGCTCCTGCGGTCTTTTTGTTGGCATTTATTATTTGGAGTAAAATGCCTCAAGAAAAAGTTTTAGTTTTGTTTTTTATGATAGTCGCTATTGTAATTCTGATTTTTTTCGGCATATATGCTATCACTCATCATAGTCCACTTTGGTTAGTTATATTTTCTGCTTTCTGTGGAGCAATTATAGGACTTGCAAAAGATATTTTAATTGAAAAATGAGGGGTAAACAAACAAAGTTGGTGGACTGTGAAGGTTCTTTGGCACTGCATCTTTGGAGAACAGATTCCGCAACGATATGCGAAAGCTTTAAGTGAAGCTTTAGGGTTTAAAGACGATGAATTATTTAAGGCAATCAAAGATGGTATTATCAAAGAAATTGGAATGGGGAATTATGAATGTAAATCTTTTTTTAGATGGCTTCGGAGGGAAGCAGAAGTGGAAAAGATTATCGAAATCCTTAAAGAGATTAAAGGACAACTTGGAGAACAGTCTAAAATTTTGCAAGAGTTATTAAGGCGTTAGGTAAAAGATGAAGAAAATCTTAGGTTTGGAATCTGTTTTAGTAGTTTACATAATATATATTATAGATTTTTTCAGTTTTTTAAAGAACAAAAAGCGAGTGGGAACATCTCCCACTCGCTTAATTTTTATACGAGTGTGCAATGGGAATGATTGATGATTTCATCAACAAGGTCATCTGCGGAGACTGTCTGGAGATAATGAAGCAGATACCAGATAGGAGTGTGGATTTGATTTTGACTGACCCGCCATATTCAATAGGAACAACAAGCACCGGAGTAAGAGGTGATTGGTTAGATAATAACTTAATAAAACCATTTTTTGAAATATGTTTCGGTGAAATCAAAAGAATTTTAAAAGATAGTGGAGAATTTTATATAAATACCGATTGGCGAACCTATCCCTTTCTTTATCCTATAATAGTTCAAAAAATGAGAGTTTCTAATTGTATTGTGTGGGACTATGAATGGATTAAGGCTGGTTCTCATTATCGCTTTTCTCACGAATTTATTATTTATGGACAAAAATTAGATGGCCAAAAAAGAAAATTTAATGCTTCTGAAAGAGATGTTTGGCGAATTGCACCGATGAATTTTACAAGAGATGATAAGTTACATCAACAAGAAAAACCTATAGAATTAATTAAAAAAATGATTGAAAATTCAAGTAAGGAGAATGACCTTATCCTCGACCCCTTTCTTGGTTCGGGCACAACTGCCGTAGCCTGCAAGCAATTAGGTCGCAGATTCATAGGCATAGAGATTAACCCAGACTATTGCAAGATAGCCGAACAGAGACTTTCCCAAGAGTGTATGAAGATATGATTAAACATTTTGGGGGATCAATCTGGCTGGCAACGCAGGGGAGAGGATTTGAAAACTAATTTAACCACATCCCTGGCTCCTGCCACAAATTCCTTCGCCCAAAAGGTTAGTGCTTTGGCTGGGGATGTGGTTTGAATGAATCGAGTAAGAGAAATGCTAAATCTTGAGCAAAAAGTTTTAGACTTGATTAAGTCGAGGGACAAAACCTGTCCTATCTCCGGGGATGAGATAGCCAAGATTTTAGACTTGCAGGGGTCTCAGGCAACAAGGCGGATCGTCCACTATCTCAGGACCCAATTAGGATATGTCCAGATACTTGCCAATGGAAAAGGATATTTTTGGTCTGACGATCCGGAGGATTGGGCGGAATATGCAAGTCAACTTCACAAGCGTTGGGTTCAAATCTGTGAAGTTGAGTCGGTGATCCGGCGAAGGCTGAAATTGGGGATTAGGCAGGGAAGTCTTTTTGAAAAGGTGGTAGGATGAAAAAGATTATGGGTTTAGGTGAATTCTCAAAATATATCCGAGAACTAAGAAAACAGGGAAAGTTATCAATGCTCAAGGCAATTCGTCTAAAGTGTTATGATTGTTCAGCTTATAACCAATTAGAGATTGAAAGGTGCGATATTGAAGATTGTCCCCTGTGGGAATTTAGGTCTGGACGAGCCAGAAGAGATCGTAGGCAAGTCCTAATTGCCTCAAATTTGATGAAAAAGCCGAAGGAGAGACGGGGTATTCCGAACTTTCGCAAGAAAGCTGAGTCGCTGGATGTCCCCATAGAAAAAAAGGGAGATAATTTGTAGAATGCGGTTAAAATGGGGGTTTTTAAAGAAAGGAGGTAGAAATGTATAAGTTCCAAGACTATGTTGGGGACGATGAGAATATCAGAGTCAATTTTTTCAGGATGTGGCTAAGGCGGGCAGAAAGAGATAGGTGGGTATGGGCGATAGTATCTGGGATTGGTTGTCTTTTGTTAGGTTGGTGTATCTGGTCGCCAAAATAAAAGGAGGTAAAAAACGATGCTAAAAACCAATGAAGAATTAAAGAAGGAAGTCCTCGATTGTCTAAATCTAATCTTGGATTGCAATGAAGGAATTTGCAAGGAAGTGGGTAAAAAAAACCGAAACCTTCGGGAGTTGGTAATGTCAATGCAGACTGAAATCGACCAGCTAAAAGAGGAGATAGATACCCTAAAAAGGAGACTCAATAACTCTCCGGTATTGCAATAAAAAAGCTCCCAAGTAATTGCTTACCTGGGAGCCGTGTGGCGAAACGGATTTAAACCAATCCCAAGATAATCTTTTAAAAAAGATTGTCAAGGAAAAAATGAAAGAGAGGAAAAGGATGGATGATAAAAAATTTAAAGCGATAAGAGAATTTATCAAAAGTCAATCAGATATAGTTAATGCACTTATTAGGCGTGAAGTCAGGGGTTATGAGGTTGAATTTGACAACCTTAGACCAGACGAAAAAGCCGAATACGGCTGGGACATAGACGACCAACAAGCAGAAGCAGAAGCAGAAGCGAATAAATGACCAGACATTTGAAATTGGGCGAATTTATATATTTTACACATCTTGACGATTGTTGCGAGGGGATGGAAGGCAGATGTGGTTTATGTGGTGGTCTATTCGGTGAATGTCAATGTGGGGATTGCAATTACGATGCTTGTGTATGTGGGGGCAAGATTGAAAACATTTTAGATACTCGACCAATTCATATCTGGAGACTTATTTGGAGGGGTATAATAAAAGAGATTTACTATGGTTTTCGCTACGGTGATTGGTATGGTATCACTCACCGTTGGCGGGGACTATAAAATAAATAAAGGAGTGTGATAAAAATGCCAGAGCAATTACCAAAAGTCGAGTTTGAGCTCGATGAAAGCAAACTTTTAAGACTCAGATTTTCAGAGCCAAGGTCGGGTGAGGGTGAGTATGGGACTTGGTGGCTCTATGGTGCTGATGAATTTGACTCTGACCTTAAAGTTTGGAAGCAAGTTTCTTGGTTTACCAACGAAAGAATAGTTGCAATCCTAAAGAACTGGAAAGTCAAGAAGGGTGATGAGTTTTTGGTTGCCAAAAAGGCTGGTGAAAACAAGGAAACGGGCAAGGTCTTCACTTACTTTGTTATCACCAATAAAAAGACAAAAGAAACGATGTCAACAAAGGATATGGCTTCCAAACCTGAAGAACATCAACTCACCCCAGAAGACCTTGGGCTAATTCCAGAAGACTCACCCAAAAGTGAACTCCCGGTTCTTGCATCTTTATCAATTTCGAGTGAATTGTTGACGGGGTTGGTAGATCAGATAAAAGAGGTATTAGAAAAAAGCAACTGTGAAATCCCTGAAAACTTTGCCCTAACCCTTCTCAACTGTGATGGTTTTTGGCGGACTTGGAACACCTTGATAATGGGACAAGCGAAACTTAATGGGAGATAAAATTAGCCAGACCTCTGGCTCGGCAGAGTAAACGTTCCTTCCTGATGACAAGAGCCCCTAATAGCTATAAGTTGCTCTTCTTGGTCTGGGATAGTCAGAAAGGTCAAGTTGAAACTCCCCCACCTCCGAGCAGGTGGGGGGAAGAAAAAGGAGGAAAATATGACAAAAGCATTGCCTTGCGAAAAACCGAAGGGGTTTATTCTGCTAATTGAAGGAAAGGTAGGAGATTTTCTTGGTGATCAGGTTTGTTATGCCAGTCAAATATACATTCCATCAATTAGAAAAGGAAAAGCCAAAAGGTCAAAAATAAAGGGTGCTAAAGTCTATGATAGTTATAAGAAATGTCAAGATGTAATACTGAAATCGACAAACTGGAGACGAAAGAAAGGTTGGAATATTCCTGAAGATCGTTATGAGATTTGTGCACTTTACTAAAAATAGAGGGCGGGATGTGAAGCAGAAAGGAGAGAAAGAAAATGAAAATTAAAATAGTGAAGACAAGATTTGAGAAAACTAAGAACAAAGATGTTTTTAATTTAATTCCTGCAAACACCAGTAAAGAAGATTCCTTTCAACTGGAAGAAGGTTGTGAGATATTTACTGCTGAGTTTGTGAATGATGAAAGTTGTGGGATTACAATCGAGATAATTCAATAATAGAGGGTGGGATGAAGCAGAAAGGGAAAAAATGCGAACTGAAAGAGCAATAAAACAACAACTTACTAAGTTTAAAAATGAGGCAGAAAAAAAGTTTTCATCAATTTCTGCCCTTGTCAGGGGGAATAGTTGGAGTTGGTATATCCTTACAGAGAAAATTAAATTGCTTGAATGGGTTTTGAAAATTAGAAAGGTAAAGGGGAGTGGCACGGAAAAGAATGATTGATCCGGGAATTTGGACTTCCGACCAATTTATCAGTTTGACAATTCGACAACGACTTCTTTTTATTGGTTTGATCTCCAATGCGGATGATGAGGGTAGGCTCCGGGGTGAGA
>Ga0315296_10005437_pt1 | contig 10177 bp, 11 predicted proteins | sample YL17G14_18_MG_FD_203921 | JGI IMG/M metagenome (GOLD analysis project Ga0315296, IMG submission 203921) | Sediment microbial communities from Yellowstone Lake, YNP, Wyoming, USA - YL17G14_18 | ecosystem: Environmental > Aquatic > Freshwater > Lake > Sediment | place: USA: Wyoming | collected... | reverse complement strand
GTGTCTCATAAAAAAGGATTTTCCCGAGCCGGGTCTTCGCCTGGGTGAGCGGATTCGCCTCTGTCGCGATCGTTACCGGCAGGGGGCTGAACTCCCCCCGGGCCCGGGCCCCCAGATCCTGTGTTCCAGGACTTTGCCCGCCAATGCCGGGGCCGCAAGTGACCAGCCAGAAACAGGCCAGAACAAAGGAAGTCGTTTTCGTCCAATATCTCATAATTCACCACCCGCTTTTTTCATCATATAGCCGCAACGGGCCGCGGTCAATTCTGCGCGGTGGTGCCAGGCTTGCCCCGAGGGCATTGCCACGGCCATGCTTGGTAGGCGAATTGCTTCAGCGTCCCTTCGGCGTAAACTGCGCCAGCTCGTAAAGGCCGAGACTCTTTTCGATGGCTGCTACACGTTCCACCATTTTCTCGAACCCGCCGTCGCCGAAGAGTTCGTGTTCCTTTCGTTCAAAATCCTCCCCGAGCTCGCCATATTCGTTGGCCGTGACGATCTCGTGAAGAGCCGGGAAGAGAACCGTATCCTCCCGGGCAGCGTGCGGGTTGTACATGCGGATGAACAAGTTTAGGGCATCGGCCAGTGCCTTTCGGTCCTCGGCGCTGCTGAGGCGCTGCGTTTTAGATATAAGCAGCACAGTGTCTGTCAACCGTCGGCCAGCGCGGTGCTGCTCCTGAAGGATATCCACCAGGTCCACCAGTTTGTTAGCCTTCTTGAAGCGAGGGAAGAGGTAGTCCTCCTCAAGTTTCTCGTGATAGTCTTCGATGAAGGAGCGGATGATCTCGACGGAATTCGTCAAGACCTCTGGCGACAAGTCCTTGTTGACCTCGAGCCGACGTATGGCTTCTCCGTAGACCAGAAGAACGCGCTTGAGCACTCCGTGTTCGCGCATCAGGTCCTCGCCCGGCGAAACCTCCTCTTCAACGCTCGCCGGGCTGCTCCCGGTTTTAACGTCGGCTAGCGAGCGGTTTGGTGACCAGCCGGCGAGAAATAAGGTCGTGCCTGAGGCGAAAGCTTGCAAGAATCGGCGGCGCCTAGGGCTGCCGCTGTCAGAGAATCGTTGCTTTTTCATGATGACCTCCTTTTCTAAAATGTCGACGAAATCGGCCAGACCCAAATGGTCATGACGATGCCAAACAGCATCGCCGCGCCGGCCAGGCCGGCTCTGGCTGCGACGACAGACTCCGCGGGTATTTGCCGGGCCCCCCTCCAGGCCTTCCAGGCCATGGCCATAGTCAGGGCAAGAATAGCCCAGCCGACTGTCGAAAGCCCGAGCAGTCCCGCCGGCATCGTCAAGGTGCCATCAGCGATTCGATGGAATGTTTCGATTCCTTTGGGGTCTCGGACCGCGAATGTTAAGAAGCCTCCCCATGATGCGACTTTGGCCGCGGCCTTGGCGAAGTGAGCTACGGCGACGACGGGAGCCGCTCCTGTTGCGGCGGCGAGGAGCAGCGACCTGAGGTTCCCACGATGACCGAACAGGTAGCCCATCCCGGAGATGGCGGCCCAGACTAAGAGAGGGAAGAGGAAGAGGAACCAGAGCGCCTCAAACCAGCCGAAGGACACTGACGGGAGAAGCCTCCCCAGTGCCGTGGGGACGACGTGGAAGACGCCTTCCAGCCAGCCGACTTCGCCGATCGTCTCATGAGAAACAAAACCGAGCGCCACCATCACGAAGGCGGCCTCGTACGGGCGGAGGAGATTTTTCTGGCGGACGGGCGCAACATCCGAGACAAGGCCGAGGCCCACGTTGCCGTAGGGGCAGACCTTGGCGCACTGCAAGCACAACACACAGCCGTCAGAGGGTTTTCGGTTGAACGGACGCAACAGGGAGGGGCAGCTCCGTTTGTCAAAGCGGTAACGGTTCTCGGACCGGACGCAATCCCTGGTCAGGCACTGTTCGCAGACGACCGCCTCCTTCATCTCAAGCTGTATCGGTGTGTACCGGCCATACACTGACAGGAGCGCCCCGGCGGGGCAGAACGATCGACAGAACGAGCGCGGGTCGCGGAAGACGAGCCCGGTCAGGAACGCTCCACCGATGAGAACAAGCAAGAAGACGGCGGTATAGTGCGGCACCCGGTGGATCGACAGGCCGGCGACAAGGAGCTGGAGCACGAGATAAAGCACGACGATAAGCCAACCGGCGCGAAGGAATTTGTTCAACCGTAAGCGGGGCCAGCCGAGCCGTCGAGCGAGGCCGTCACCGACGCGGTTAACAAGCTCCATGGGGCAGACGGTGCACCATGCTCGTCCGAAGGCAAGAGCCACCGCTATCATTCCAGGCCACCAGAGTCCCCAGATAGCCAACGTCGTGAGGTTGGTTTTGCGCAGGGTAAGCAATTCATCGGTCTTCAGGCCCGGACCGATCCCGAAACCGTTCAACATGAGCCAAAATACGGCGATGAGAGTGAGAAGCTGAAAGGCCACGGGAAAAGCGGGCGACATGAGCACGGGACGTACGGCCCTCCAAGCCAAGACGTCGAATCTGACCCGGGATTTGGCTCTCATGATCCGCTTTCCTGTTCGTCTTTTCCGAGGATTATTTCGCGGTGAAGTTCCTCGACTTGTTTTCGCAGTAGGGACAGCACCTCCCGGCCGCTCTCCGTCAACGAATACTCCTTCCGGGCGCGGAGACCGCCTCGGGGATCTGTCCGGCATATGAGCCAGCCTCGCTCTTCCATCCGGGCGAGCAGAGGATAGATCGTGCCCGGGCTGACTTCAAAGCCGTGGCGGCGCAATTCCCGAAGCATCCACTGGCCGATCAAAGGCCTCTTGGCCGCGTGGTATAGGATGTGCGCCTTCCAGAATCCGAGAAGGATTTCGCGCTGTAGCGCCTTGATACTCTTTGTTTCCACAGGTCTCTCCTGGATATATTACAGTTATCATACTCGGTTGTCGTAATAATATCAAGTCGCCTACGATGAAGGTTTAACCTTCAACGAATATGAGCTGATCCGAGGTTATGCTGGGGAAGAATGGCGTTTAGGTTAATGGAGAATCGGATAGGGGCGATACAGGATTTGAACCTGCGGTTCCTACCGTGTGAAGGAAGTACTTTGGCCGCTCCGAAACTTTTTCTATTCCCTCAGTAAGCGTAATGCGTTGAAGATCACCAGTAACGATGCCCCCATGTCGGCCGCAATCGCCATCCACAGCGTTGCCACTTGCGCCAGGGCCAGCGCCATGAACGCGGCCTTCACGCCCAAGGCAAAGATAATGTTCTGCCGGACAATGCGCAGGGAACGCCGCGCGTGTCGAACTAACCAGGGCAAACGCGCCAGATCATCGGACATGAGGGCAATATCCGCCGTTTCGACCGCCGCGTCGGTTCCCGCAGCCCCCATCGCAATCCCGATTGTGGCCGTGGCCAGCGCGGGCGCGTCATTAACGCCGTCGCCCACCATTGCCGTCGCACCATGGTTCCGTTCGATTTCCTGAATCGCCAGCATCTTATCTTCCGGCAGCAGCTCCGCCCGAACTTCATCAACTCCAACTGCGAGGCCAACGGCATCTGCCGTGCCTTGGTTATCCCCAGTGAGCATGGCCACATGTCGCACACCTGCCGCCCTCAACTGGCGGACCAAGTTCGACGCCTCCGGCCGAATGGAATCCGCTACACTGATCAGACCACAGGCGTGCCGGTCGCTGCCTACGACCACTACGGAATGCCCCGCGTCTTCCACACGTTGCGCCTGCGCATGCGTTTCAGATTCTTCGACGCCTTTTTCGTGCAAGAGCCGGTGACTTCCCACCCAGAACAGCCGGCCCTTTATCGTCGCCTCCGCTCCTCGGCCCTTCAGCGCTCGGAAGTTTTCGGCATGCCGCGGCTGGACATTCTCCAGTTGCGCCTTTCTCAGAACAGCCGCCGCCAGCGGGTGCTCGCTGTGCGCTTCAAGAGCCGAAGCGCGGGCAAGAAGGTCGTCGCGGGTGTGGCCGTTCAAGGGAACGATCTCCTGCACCTCCGGGAGGCCCTTCGTCAACGTGCCGGTCTTGTCCAACGCGAAGACGTTCACGCGCCCAGCCGCCTCAAGAAACGCGCCCCCCTTGATCAACACGCCCGCCCTGGCCGCCGACGTGAGTGCCGCGACGATGCTGACGGGCGTCGAGATCACCAGTGCGCAGGGACAGGCAATGACCAGGATGACCAGCGCCTCATAGAACCAACGGCCCCACAGCCCGCCGAACATCGGCGGCACTATCGCGACCAAGACCGCAACCGCGATCATCGCGGGGGTATAATAGCGTGCGAACTTCTCAACCCACTGTTCGACCGGGGCACGGCGGGACTGAGCCTGCTCGACCATGCGAATGATTCGCGCCAGCGTGGTGTCAGCGGCGGGTTTGGTGGACTTAAACTCGATAGCGCCGTCTTCGTTGATCGTGCCCGCGAAAACCTCGGCCCCTTCCTCCTTAGTGACCGGCATGGATTCGCCGGTGATAGGGGCCTGGTTCACGGAGGTTCGACCTTTGGTGACGATGCCGTCCAGCGGTATTCGTTCGCCGGGGCGCACTAGAACGATTGCACCAAGCGGGATTTCGGCAACTGGTTTTTCCATGATGTCCCCATCAGGGGGACGGATGTAGCGCGCCGTCGGAGGCGTCATGTTCACCAAGGCACGAATTGCCCGGCGAGCACGGCCCACGCTCCACGATTCCAACAGCAATGAAAGCGCGAAAAGGAACGTGACCGTTCCGGCCTCAAACCACTGGCCGATAATCATCGCGCCGATCACGGCGATGGTCATCAGCAGATTCATGTCCGCCCGCAACCGTCGCAGGGCCAGCCAAGCCTTCGGAGCAAAAAACCAGCCCCCGGTCACAACCGCCGCGGCGTAGAGGAGGATGACCGGCAGAGGAAACTGGTGATGCGCCATGCCTTCACCTGCGGTCAGCGCATGCAACAGGTCGCCGTGCAGAAGCGCGTGAGTCAGGAAGCCCGCGAGCACCAGAGCGCCCGAACACCAGCACATGACCGCCCGCCTTCGTTTCGTCCACCAACCCTCCTCGACAGCGCACACTTCGGAGGGGCAGGTCTCGTCAACGGCTTCGGCTCCCAGACCAGCCTGCCGCACGGCGTCGAGGATCGACACTTCATTCACCTGACCGGCGTCAAACTGCACGGTCATCGTTCCGTCAATGAGGTTGAAATCGAGGTCGCCGATCCCCGGCAGTTTGCCAACCGTCCCCTTGAGCGCGTTGACTTCCTCCGCGCAATCCATCCCGCTGATTCTGTATGTTCGCTTTTCCATGAGGAAACCTCAGTTGCTCCAATCCGGACAGTCTTCCATCCAGCGCTGCATTTGCTCGAGGTTGTCGACCATGCTGACAAGATACCACCTCTAAAATGAGGTTTTCAAGGGATCTTGCCTCCGGTGCCGGCGGCCGCTAGGCCACAGAACTAAGAGGCCGATGAAGATAGCCCAATTTCATATTCCAACTGCGAACTGCACGGTGATGATACTTTGGCCATTTATATTCTGGTGGTTAACAAGTGTATAATCCAAACTTACCTTTGCGTTGTGACCTTTGATATAGTAATTGAGTCCGGCGCTCAAGAATCTAGTATCGCCCTTCTGTTTGACCGACGCAGTTTCATCAGGATATTCGACATTTCATTAAACATTCTGGAACTTCTATATTTTGTGAATACTAATCATTCATTTGTTACTTCAAGGGATGGCACCAACTTAACGAGATTCCTTACGGTAAAGACCAGGGGGCATCGCTGAAGTGCCAGCGCTTCCGCCTCTTTGATCTTCTTTTCCGGGGCATCGCTCACAACTTGGAGGATGACTCTTACTTCTTCCATGATAGGCTGATCTCCGACACCGAAAACTTGGGAAAAGTTGACATCTGCTTCGACCCGGGTCGTGAGTTTCTGCAATTCGATGCCCAGGATTGCGGCCATCGTCGCAAAAGTGCCGGTATAGCAAGAGGCAAGCCCAAAGAAGCAGTAGTGCATAGGGCCAGGAAATTTCCCGCTTCCACCCATAAATGTGGGGTTGTCGGCTTCAAATGTTGTTTGGCCTCCCTCGAAGTTGATCTTTGACTTTAATTGCGGCCCTCCTTCTTTGATAAGCCATTCTCCTTCGATAACTTGGGTTTTTCTGGCTTTCGTAGGGTCAATTTTGAGCTGCTCGCTAAAAGCCTTAATCTTGTCGATATCTACGTTGTTGATTTTTGCCATAAATACCTCCCTATATCCAACCGAACCGAATGAGAGTTTTGCTAACCCTCCAGGCAAATAGGCCAGCCAACCCAATCAGGGCTATCGTTAGAACCGGGCTAAAAGCGCCATAGACCTGCAAGCCTAGAATAATAATGGTAATGACAATAAACAGACAGAAAGTCGCCAGCCGCTTGCGCTGAGCTCGCTGAGTCTTCAGAACGGAGAATAGGCTCTCCGGCAGCGGAGCGTCAGGACTCTGGTTGGCGAGTATTTTTTCAATTTCTGGCTGCAATTTGAAATGAACATACGATAGCAATCCCATGAGAGTAAACAGAAGTATCGTTTTGACAGCGATAATTCCGTTTGCCCAGAGTGCATTGATACCCGATGGTCCAAAGACTAAAAGCAAGACTCCTGTAAGGAAGACGGAGGACTGGAATACAAAGCACCGATTGGCCCCATGCTTTATGATATTTTCCATATAGCGATCGACCGGATAAAGAAACGATGAACCAAACAGAGCCCGCTCGTTGACCACGATAAGATTAAACAACGGCACGGACATAAAGACAAAGCTCATGACATGCAAAAATTTTAATAGATCATAAAAAATGTTCATTCATAGCCTCCTTCTTGGTCATGACGACTCTCCTTTTTCTATAATTACAATGACGCGGGCGCTTCAATTTATCCTTTGAGTCCCTTCAAGACGACGAAACCGCCTTGTCCGTAACCCTCTAAGACGGTGTCTGGGGCGGTCATTTCTGCCGGGTTGGCGAAAATAGTTTGGCACGCTTGAATACCGCCAAAACCGGCCCTCTGGAGGAATCCGATGACTTGCTGCGCAGAATAAAACGTCGCTTTCTGGTAAAACTTGTTTGAGGCCTTTTGTGATTCGTATTCCCCGCCAAGCTTGGTTTTTCTGTCAATGAATGCCAGAATGATCTGACCGTTTGGCCCAAGAATTCTGTATGATTCTTTGAGTGAGTCAGGTGGGTCGGCGAGAAAACAGACGACGTTGACGAGTAAGACAAAATCGAACGTCCCATTTGCAAACGGCAGTTTTTCGGCTTTAGCCTGTTTGACTTCTATCCCTCTTGAACGGGCGATAGCGGCCATCGATTCAGACGGTTCAACGCCGATGGCAATGCCCAATGGCATAGAGAAGCGACCAGTGCCGACTCCCACCTCTATTCCAGTTCCACCCCGGGGGATAAATCGGCGAATAGCTTCCATTTCCGATTGATAGGCGTAGGGATGAACATCAAACCAATTATCGTACTCCTGGGCAAACCGGTCAAAGGCGGTGAACTTAGAAACGCTTTTAGTCAATGATCTTCAACTCTACTTTTCGTTCAAAATAATTCCCAAGCATTCCCTTTTTTGGTTCTGCCTTGATGGATTCCCCTTTGGTCAGCATCACCTGCAATTGTAGCTCAACATCTTTTGCATCATCGAGCGGCTGGAGTGTCATGGGTAGAGCAGAAATCTTTGCTCCTTCGAAGCCAGGCAAGCCGTCGCCGACTAAACGGCATGACATCTGGAGGTTTACAGCCCAGCCCGGCGCGAATTTTGAAAGGGAGTTTGATTCTATCCTTGTCGGATCGATATAGGTCCAGGCATTTCGGTAAGGTGCTGGCGCTTCGTCATCCTTGGCGCGGCCGATAACTGTGAGAATCGTTTTCGGTTGCCCCCTTTTCACCTCGATCAGAAAGCTGCCGTCTGATTGGCGCAACGATTTCAGTGTTTCTTTGTCGAGGAGCTCAATTATCAATTTCCGCTCGTCAACCCAAGGGCCATTGTTCACATGGCAGGTCATGCACGATTTTGCTTTTCCCAGAATGCCGACTGCTGGGGGATAAGAAAACGCACTAGTGGCAAAAGCAGGTAGCAAAAGAAAACCTAAGGTTAAAATATTTCGCGCCCTCATCTCGCGCCTCCTTTCTTACAATTCGGGGCAGAATCCGTGAATCTATTTCCTGGCTAAAAAGAAAGCTAGGTCTGGCTCCAGGAGTCTCTTCTCTGAGAGAACAAAGCCGGCTCTTCGGAACAACTCTATCATCTTTGAGAAACTGAACTTATGACAATCTGTCTTCGTAACACCTTTGCCAATAACGTAGTCTGCTGCAACGATATGGCCCTTTAGCTTTAAGGTTCTTTTTATTTCTGAAAGGGCGATTTCAGGCTGGTTGATATGGTGCAAGGTGTACACTATCGTGACGGCATCAAATTCCCCACGTTCAAAAAAGGGCATCGAGCGAGCATCTCCTTTAATACATGCAACCAATTCGGAAGTTTTATTCAGGCCCGCAATACTTTTTGCTTTTATGAACCCAGTCCCTGAAACATCGAGCCCCGTGATCTTCTTCTTTGCATTCTTGGCTAAGTAATTACACAGCCCTCCTTCTCCGCAGCCAATATCAAGGATGTTTTCCGCTCCATCCAATTTTCTTGATATCAATTGATAGAGGGCTTTATCTTTCAATAACTCTTCTCCTCAAAAGCTCGAAATCAGCTTCAAAGAACCTCTGCTGCGAGGAACATTCACTATCTGTCGCTATCTTGCCTGAGACAGATATCTGACCTATTTGTCACAGCGATTATAAAGTTATTATCTTCGAGCTCTCTCCGACCCAGCGGGCAAGGTCAAGCATCATGCCGGCGACAACACCTTCGACAAGCTCCCCCGCGGCGATCCCCCTGGCGCTCAGACATGTTCCGCAGGCACGGATGTTCGTTCCCGACTTAACGAGATCTCCCAGCATCTGCTCCAGGTTGTAATATCCGGCCGGGGTCTTCTGCCCCTTCTTGGCGATCGCCGCGGCATCCCCCAGCAGGAAGATGTTCACTTTCTGCTTCGTCGCGACGAGTGCCCCGGCCAATCTCAATGCGTTCCACGGTTTTTCCGTTCCGTAAGGCGCCTCGTTGATAATCAGGGTTATGGTTTCCATTTCTTGAATGTCTCCTTTCTTTCTTCAGTCTGCTCGAACAAGACCTCTCTCATGAGATCGCATGCGCGGACAATCTTGGGGTTGGCGATCCGGCAGAAGACGCTCAGGCCCTCTTTTCTAGCCTTGATGATACCTCGCTGACGCATGACGGACAGGTGCTGAGACAGGTTCGCCTTTAAGAGTCCAGTCTCCTCCAGCAGGAGGGAAACTGGTTTTTCCCCGGAGCGCAGCAGGTTGATAATCTCTATCCGCTTGGCATGGGCCAGAGTCTTGCAAACTTCAGCATGGAGTTCGTATATATGTTTCATAGTTTATATACTTGTAAACTATATTAGCAATTTTGTCAAGCAAGTATTTCAGGAATGTAGAGTGAATTTCTGCAACTTGAGAACAAAGCTTCATATTGAGAACGGTTTTCGAGATTCTTTCCTAGTACGTTAATCCCCCCTGATTTGGCTCTTTTATTTCGCGCGAAATGAGGTCGTAAAAAGGGGACCTAAAAGTGGCACAAATGTGGCCCAAGCGGAGAATCGGTCTGCCGTATTATTAAATATATCAACTAGATAGCTCGGGATACCGTTGGACTCCGGATCCAAAGGTCGGAGGTTCGAATCCTCTCAGGCACGCCACGGTGTTATCTGAATTTCGCGTCTTCCCCTTAGGCGCCTGAAGAGGACATTTCTGCCGGCGGCTTGAGCTGTCAGCGCGGGTCGCAGACGGCTCGAAATCGGGACCGGGACAGGCCTAAATTTTGGTCACAATCTCCTTGATGTGGATGTCCCTTTTCTCCAATTCCTTCATGAATTCCTCATAGAGTTTACCTACGAAGGCGTCCTCGGGCGCGACGATTCCCTTCTGTTTGATCTTCCCCAGGGCGAGCCATTTAGCCGTGATGGCCACGGGGAATCCCGTGACGCGCATCATGGACGAGAGGTTGTTCTTCCGGTCGGCCTCGTCCCACATGAAGTATTCGATCCTCATCCGTTCGCCGCCCTTCGTCCCTTCCACGGTGTTGTACATGACGCAGACATCGGTGTCGCCTTTTTTGGGCAGC
>Ga0315296_10005436_pt1 | contig 10178 bp, 9 predicted proteins | sample YL17G14_18_MG_FD_203921 | JGI IMG/M metagenome (GOLD analysis project Ga0315296, IMG submission 203921) | Sediment microbial communities from Yellowstone Lake, YNP, Wyoming, USA - YL17G14_18 | ecosystem: Environmental > Aquatic > Freshwater > Lake > Sediment | place: USA: Wyoming | collected... | reverse complement strand
CGGCCACAACGGATGGCTCCTCGATCGCCATCGGCACCAGCACCTCGCGGCCATTGACGATGAAATTCAGCGCAATGCCCAGCGGCAGCGCGTGCGTCCCGACCACATTTTCAATCATGTGATTGGCCTGTTCGGCAGATAGGCCGTCGGCTCGAAGTGCAGCCAGTTCGTCCGGACTGAGACCGGCGGCCTTGGCCAGTTTCGCTAGCCGCTCGTCGAGGGGCAGGTTGTAAAAACCAGCAATTCGTGATGTCATACAATCATCCGTGTTTATTTGTGTAATTCGATGCCGATTCTATGCCCGGTATCTGGCAAAACCTATCAAACTTGGCGAAATCGGATAAGTGAGGTAGAATTCCCGTTTGAGGTAAGGTAATGCTCCTGACGCGCGAACAATTAGAAGACCGGCTGGTCGCGTTGCACCGGGCCAGCCTCGAACTGGTCAAAGATATCTCGCTGGAAACGCTGCTGGAACGCATTGCCGCAGTGGCGTGCGAACAGGCCGGGGCACGTTACGCGGCGTTGGGTGTGTTGGACGATGCGGGAAAATTGAAGCAGTTCATCACCGTCGGCATGACGGAAGAGGAAATCAAACGTATTCCCCATCCACCACGAGGCAAGGGCTTGATTGGCGTGTTGATGCGCGGCGAGGGGCCGGTGCGCATTCCAGAAATCCAAAAAGACCCGCGCAGTGCTGGCTTCCCTCCCGGCCACCCACACATGAGTTCATTTCTCGGCGTGCCGCTCCGCCAGGGCGACCAGCAGTTAGGCCAGATTTATCTCACCGACAAGCAGGACGGCGCGGAATTCACCGTCGAGGACGAATACATCATCCAAATGCTGGCGGCCTACGCAGCGGCGGCGATCCAAAATGCGCGCCTGTATGAAAGTCTGAAGGAGCGCGACCATGCCCTCACCCGCCGCACTGAAGATTTGGCCCTTTTAAACGACGTTGCGATCGCGCTGGCCTCCTCGCTGGAACTTGACGAGATTTTAAACAAGACCCTGGCGCTGGTGATGAGTCACATGAAAGTGGAGGCCGGTGAAATCTTTCTGCGAGAGGGAGATGGGCAGACCCTTCGCCTGATGCTTCATCGCGGCGAGGCAGTCGAGACGTTCTGGATCCGCAACCGCTTCAAACCGGGCGAGGGATTCATTGGCCTGGTGGCGCAGAGCGGGCAGCCGGTCGTCAGTCACGATCTGGAGAAGGATAGGCATTTCTTGCGCGACGCGGTGATCAAGGCGGGTTTCCGGCAGATCGCCTGCATTCCGTTGATAGCGCGCGGAGAACTGGTCGGCGTTCTCAGCGTCGCCACGCGGAGGCAGAAGCCCTTTGACGAGAACGTCATTCAACTGCTGGCTGCCATTGGGAACTGGGCCGGAACGGCGATTGAAAATGCCCGCCTGCATTACAACGCCCGTCGCCTGGCGGTGTTGGAAGAGCGCGAGCGGATTGGCATGGATATGCATGATGGCGTTATCCAGTCCATTTACGGCGTCGGGCTGACGCTTGAGAACGCGCACCACATTCTGAAAAATAAACCGGCTCAGGCTGATCAGATTATCCAGCAGGCGATTGACGCTTTGAGGCGTGCCATCCGAGATCTGCGCACCTACATTCTTGATCTGCGTCCGCACCAATTGGGCGGAGAGAGTCTGATGGACGGCCTGCAACGACTGGTGAACGAGTTCCAGCGATACGCGAAAACCGAAGCATCGCTCAACGGCCCCAAAAGCGATCATCTAGGTGACCTGCCGCAGAGTCGCGCCACTGCCCTGTTTCTCATCTGCCAGGAGGCACTTGCAAACGTCGGCAAGTACGCTGAGGCCAAAACGGTCAGCGTCAACGTGTGGGCTACGTCCGACCGCGTTTTGCTGGAGGTGAGCGATGACGGGAAGGGCTTCGACGCGGGAGGCATCAATAAGACCGTCGGCCATGGCCTGGCGAACATGCTGACGCGCGTCCACAATGTGGGCGGCGATTTGGACATCTCCTCCACCCTGGGCGATGGGACGACCATTCTTGCCTGGGTGCCGCGCGCCTAGAACGGCTGACTCGCCCGATAGAGCCGGAAAATGCTCCCTGAACCCCTAAATTTTGTGTTTCACAATGCGCAACTGACAGTAAGTTTCACCGCGAGATTATTTAAGGTCGAACTTGACTGTTCCAGTAAGTGCGCAACTGGCTTTTCCCTTTCCCAAGATATGGCGGCATGGCAAACCTTCGACGGTGATTGTGGGGGTGCGCGACCCTTGTGAGACCCTTCACCAGCGCGCAATCCTATGGAAGTTTCTTAAGGTTGTACGACCTTAAAATTTTGAAAGTTTTTAATATAGCGTAGGTTTCGCGTATAGCAACTGCGGGACTTTTCTGCTAAAATAATTTCAGCAATTTGGGGTAGCGTCGACTATCCTTCCCCAAAAGTAAGTTAATACAAGCGCACAATTAAGAAAACAAGATCCCACTGCGCAGGCAGTGGGTTTGCTTCCCTATTTCTTGTCACGGATTTTGTTGCACTTGCTGGAGGAAGATAGTGGACGCCGAACAAGCCTGGCAATCTACGCTGGGGCAACTCCAGATGGAGATGCCAAAAGCATCGTTTGATACCTGGGTGCGCGATACCAGGATCGTTTCCTACGAAGAGGGGACTTTTACGGTAGGTGTGCGAAATGCCTACGCCCGCGACTGGTTGGAGAGCCGCCTCTCCAGCACCGTGACGCGTCTGCTGATGGGGATTATGAACCGCGACGTGGGCGTGCGTTTCGTTGTCTGGCATGGCGGCGAGGCGCTCGCGGATCCCTCGGCTGTCTCTTCAGGTCAGGACCTCGCGCCGCACGAGGCGGACGAGGAACCGGCCCCTCGTCCGAGGAACGCCACGCTGAATCCCCGTTACACCTTCGAGAATTTCGTCGTTGGGCCGAATAACCGACTGGCACACGCTGCCGCGTTGGCTGTCACCGAAAACCCGGCCACCGCCTACAACCCGCTTTTCCTGTACGGCGGCGTCGGCTTGGGCAAGACCCATATTCTTCACGCCATCGGCAACGATTGCCAGGAGCGTGATCTGAACGTGCTGTACGTTTCGTCTGAGGAGTTCACCAACGACTTGATTAACGCCATCCGCGCCCAGACCACGCAGGCGTTCCGTGGGAAGTACCGCTCGATGGACATGCTGTTGATTGACGACATCCAGTTCGTCGCCGGGAAAGAATCCACGCAAGAAGAATTTTTCCACACCTTCAACACCCTACACGGCCAGAACAAACAAATCATCATTTCTTCCGACCGCCCGCCGAAGGCGCTGCTCACGCTGGAGGAGCGGCTACGCTCACGCTTCGAATGGGGCCTGACCGCCGACATCCAGCCGCCCGATCTGGAGACCCGCATGGCCATCCTCCGTTCCAAGGCCGAACGGGCCGGGCGGCAGGTGCCGACGGAGATCCTTGAAATTATTGCTCGTCATATTCAATCGAACATTCGCGAACTGGAAGGCGCGCTCAATCGCATCATCGCCTTCGCGGATTTGAGCGGCGTGGACATGACCCCGCAACTGGCCGACGTGGCTCTGGTTGACCTTCTGCCCCAGCCTGGCGATGTGAAGCCTGAACAGGTGATTGATATTGTCGCCCGGGTTTTCAACCTGTCTGTTGACCGCCTGCTCAGTCCCGATCGCTCGCGCGAGGTGGTTCTGCCGCGCCAGATTGCCATGTACTTGCTGCGCGAGACCAACGTCTCCCTGCCGAAAATTGGGCAAGCCCTGGGCGGGCGCGATCATACCACCGTAATGTACGCCTGCGAGAAGGTGGCCGATCTGCTAGAGCGCGACGACCGTCTGCGGCGGCAGGTGGTGCAGATCCGCCAGAAGTTGTACGGCCAGGCGGTGGCCATATAGACCTTCCCCCGGCTGCAAGAACACGCCGCCTCAATATCATTTCGTTGAGGCGGCTTCTGTGTTTTAAGGCATACAGTTTTGGCCTTTACGGGCAAAAATTTGATACAATCTAAAGAGAATTGCAAAGATAAAAACCCAGGTGACGAGGGAACCGCCATGCCTCTGAAGAAAGATTACACCGATTGGAGCAAGGAAGAACTCATCGCCCACATCCAAAAACTGGAGAAGCGCAAGAAATACGGCCTGGTGTGGAACGAAGAGCGCACGCAGGAGCAGTTCGAAGCCGAGGCGCGCGAATACTTAGCCACCCAGCCGGCGCGCGGGGAATTTACGCTGGTGGTAGCTGGCGACCTGACCGAAGACCGAGGACGGTGGACGGAAGACAAGACGATGATTGCTATCAGGGTCGGGCTAAAATTGGGCGAGTCGCCGTCCGCGCTGGCAAAGCGGATCGCAAATGAAAGCGGATGGGCGAGGCAGGAGGTGTATCAGGCTGTTGATGCGCTCAAAAAGCACTTGTAATTTGCTATAATGTCCTTGCCATGACCAAACCCAAGATTGAAATCCCTCGTGAGAAATTGGTTGAATTCTGCCGCAAGCACCATATCCGCAAACTGGCGCTGTTCGGCTCGGTGCTGTGCGATGACTTTGGTCCCGACAGCGACGTGGACGTGCTGGTCGAGTTTGAGCCAGGTCACACTCCTGGCTTTGCATTCATCACCATTCAAGATGAATTGAAGGCGATTCTTAAACGCGAAGTGGACTTGCTCACCTTCAAGTCAATTGAATGCAGCCGCAACTACATTCGCCGCGAGGCAATCTTGAATTCCGCGAGAGTGATCTATGCCGCAAGATGATGCTTACTTGCTGGATATTCTTGGATCAGCCAAGATCGCCTTGCAGCACGTGTCTGATACAACGCAAGACGACTTCTACGAAGACATTTTGTGCCAGGATGCGGTTGTCCGCAGAATTGAGATCATTGGTGAGGCGGCTCGAAGAGTATCAGCCGAGACAAAACGCAAGTATCCTCAACTGCCCTGGAAAGCCATGATCGGTATGCGCAACGTGGCTATTCATGAGTATGACTCCCTTGATATTGATGTGATCTGGGATATTGTCCAAAACGATTTACCCGCCCTAGTCGCTGCCCTGGAGAAAATTGTTCCTGCAGAAAACTGATTGGGAGAGAGATTTTCACCCTGCTTCTGGACGTTTGCAGGGTGATTGCATAATTCTGTCCTCATGCAAAATGGCAGATGCGCGCCAAATGGCTGGCGGGTTGAAGTGGGGCCGATGAGCCTGCTATAAATTTGATACAATTAATATTTCTACTCACCGTACCCTGGCTGCGGGTTTCATCGGCAAGTAGCGCTTCCCGATGACCGTTGTTCATCCGCCTCCACTGGATGGATTGTCTTGATTAAGCATGAAAAAGCCAGGCATCGCCTGACTTTTCCACGCTGGCCCTAATGGTCATCCACCTCCAGAGACTGGATTGTTGTTATTCTACAACATCAGAATAAAGAAATCAAGCATGAACCTCGACGACCTCTCCCTCCTTAAACACCTCGACCCTCAAAACTTGCTCGCCGAAATTGACGGCTTGCCCGACCAGTTATCAAGAGCCTGGGAACTGGGCCAGACCCAACCTTGCGAAGGCTTAGAGCCTTCGCAAGGCTCCATCCACCAAGTCATCATCTCCGGCATGGGCGGATCGGCCATCGGCGGCGACCTGCTCGCGGCATATGTTGCTCCGACTTGCCCGATGCCGGTATTTGTCCACCGCGACTATGGCTTGCCGGCCTTTGCGCGCGGACCAGAGACGCTGGTCATTGCCTCCTCACACTCGGGCAATACCGAAGAGACTTTGGACTCATTTGACACTTCATTGAAAAACGGGTGCCGGATGCTGGCCATCACCACCGGCGGCGAACTGGCAAAACTGGCGGAAGCGGCGGGGATTCCCCTCTGGCGATTCGAGCATCATGGCATGCCGCGCGCCGCGGTCGGTTTTTCGTTTGGCCTGTTGCTGGCTATCTTCGCCCGGTTGGGGTTGATTGCCCCTCCGGAAAAAGTAACGACTGAAGTCGTTACTACGGTCGCCGAAATGAAGAAACAGCAGGAAAATCTGCGTGCCGAAGTGCGGGTGGTGCATAACCCGGCCAAGCGTCAGGCCGGTCAACTGGTCGGGCGGTGGGTGAACGTCTTTGCTTCGGGATACTTTGCACCGGTGGCGCGGCGCTGGAAGGGACAGATCAACGAACTGGCGAAAGCGGGGGCCGGTTTCGAGTTCCTGCCCGAGGCGGATCACAACACGCTGGCCGGACTGGTCAACCCCGAGGAGACGCTCTCCCGCACCATCACGCTGTTCCTGCGCGCCCCATCCGATCATCCTCGCAACCGTCTGCGCGCCGACTTGACGCGGCGGGCCTTTATGCTCGAGGGTCTGAACACGGACGTTTACGACGCACAGGGCGAGGGGCCTCTGGCGCACATGTGGACGGCATTGCACTTCGGGGATTACATGGCTTACTATCTGGCAATGGCCTATGGTGTGGATCCGATGCCGGTCGCTGCATTGGAGAATTTCAAGGCGGCGATGAAAGCCGCGAAATAAAAGCGTTCTGGGGCTGTCCAAAGAGTAAGCAATTTGGGCAGCCCCCCGGCATCCCTGAGACTGTCACTGCAATTTCAGCGCGGCAAGGCCGGCGAATAACCCGAGCGGAATACCTGCAACGATATCAGAGAGATAATGCACCCCCATCGCCACGCGCGCCAGGGAGACCAGCGACGCCCAGACCCAGAGAATGGCGGCCAGCCAGCCAGGCCCCAGCCCGGTCGCCAAAACGGCGATAAGGAAAGCCCGCGCCGCGTGCCCGGAGGGGAACGAGTGTGGGTCTGTGGTACGGTACAGCGCACCCCAGTCGCCCTCGGGGCGCCGCCGCCGGAAGAGAAACTTGATCGCCAGCACGATTACCGCCAGCGCCAGGATGCTGACCAGCACGGTCAGCGCCCATTTTTTCCAAAAGGCGTCGCCGCGCCACCATAAAAATCCCAGCCCGGCCCACCAGAACCAGGAATCCCCCGAATGGGCGAGGACCGCTGCCAGGGTGCGTGAAACGCCCGGACGCTCGGCCACCCGCAGCCGCGCGGAGAGACGAGCGTCCAGTTCGAGCAATCGGCACAGATTCACCTGGCTGCCTTTTTCGTTTTTTCTCTTGCCGCCTTGGGCTTTCCGGCTGTCTTCCGGGATGGCTTGCCGGCTTTCTTTGCCCCTTTCTTCGGTTTTTTCCCGACTGCCTTCTTCTTCCGTTTCTTGGGAGTTGCCAGGTCCTCGCGTACCAATTCAAGTTGATGCGGCTTATCCACGTCCATGCCAACCTCGGCGTACGGGCAGACGATGGCACGCCCGGTGATGTTCAGGCGTTTGGTGACTTTCTCGACCGCCCGTTCCAACGTCATCTGGCGGAAGATGAGCGCGAAAAAGGCATCGAAGCCAATGAGTGCGGCCTGCTTGAGCGGGTTTTTGCGGGCATTGGCGATCTTTTCCCAAATGCCGATCTCGCCGGTGACCATTTTGGCACGGGCCACGTTCATGTCCCCTCCGCAGACGTCCATGTCCTTCAAGTGAGTGTAAGTCCGCTTCGAGCCGGGGAAGCGCTCCTCCATGACTTCACGCGGGATAACGTTGTAATAGATATCATCGTCTGTCTCGATCGCGGCCTCGACTACCCAGTCCACCATCTCGCCTGTAATGGCGGGAATGTCTGAGGAGACGAGGAGCACGTGCCTGGCTCTTTTGTTGATTTCCTGGGCTTTCTCTACACCGGCGCGCAGGTTATCCAGCATTTTGCCCTGATTGGGGACGAAGTAGAGGCGTTTCTTGCAGGTCACGCCGCTCTTCTCGGTCAGGCCGACGATGATGACGTTTTTAATTGTCCGGGCGCTGCTGAGCGCATCGAGTACCCACTGGATCATGGGTTTGCCGGCCACGTCAACCATGGCCTTCGCACGGCCTTCGCAGTATGGGTAGAGAGGCTCTTCCGGGAGCGGGATTCCACCCGCAGTCACAATAGCGTCCATAGGCATCTCCTAGAGAATTTCACCGCAAGGACCGCAGGGATTAACTTTGTGCCCTTCGTATCCTCGTGGTGAGTTATTACTTCAATTCTTGCAATTGCGGCTCGAACCTGAATTTGGCAAGCAGTTCGTTGTATTCATCGTGCGTCAGAGCGCGCTTCTTGCCCGAAATGGCGATCAGCGCCGCCTCCATCATATTTGTGCCAAACGAACGTCCTTCCAGCACGGGCGTGGTCGTGACCAGATATTTGATACCACACTTGCGGAAGAGTTCCACGTCTTCAGGCGTGGTTGTATTGGTCACCACCACCTTGCCTTTCATATCATCAGGCATGTAACGCTTGATGTAGTGGCAATCACCCGCCACCACCGTCGCCCAGCGGAAGATGTCCTCGTGCTTGGGCTTGCGCTCCTCCTGTTTTTCACCGGTCGGGTAGACCCACTCGAAGGGCAGGCGTCCGGCAATCGGCATGAGCAGGGCAGCCAACACCTTAAGTTGTTTCTTCGTGTGCAGCGGAATGGGGATGCCGAGTGAGAACATCAAGTCCCCAAAGATACACTCGTAGCCAGCGTTGACGAAGGACATGGTCATGCCCCAGCGGTCGGCGCCAGTCATAATAAAGGCTTTCTTGCCGTGCTCCTTGATATACTTGCCAATCTTGGCTTCCAGGAACGGCGCGACCTTGTTTTCCAGTGTGTTCTTCAAGCCGGTACCGTCCACCACTGGTGTCTGCTTGATGAAACGCACCATTTTCTCGACCGAATAAAGCCGGTACCACTTGTCGTCCACCAGCAAGCCGAGGTCGGCTCCGCCGACGCCGAAAGCATCCACCTTGCCGTCCAGTTCCTGGTATTTGCGGGCGGCGGCCTCCATGTCACCGTCGGTGCCGATGCGCTCAATGCTGACTTTCTCGCCCAGCAGGGTGAGGGTCACTGCTTTGTCGCGCTTGGACGAACCGATGCTAATGCTGACTGCTCGTTTCATACTTCCTCCTTCGTGAGTATTGATAACGCGAGTATACACCGAGTTGACTTTTCTGAAAATAGACCTGAAGGGAACTCGCTCCCGAATGTTCTAACCCGCAGCGCGGCAGAACGGTTCACATTTCGTCGGCCTCGGCGGTTTCAGCGGCAGGGTGTTTCGATACCATAAACACCCAACAGTGGTATCAAGTCGCCGAGGGTATCAATCACCGGGCAGCCCGGATCGGGGAAGATACCCTCCGGGTCGAGCAGCACAGGCCAGAGTCTGGCGCGGCGCGCCCCAACCACATCGGTGAATGACGTAGTTGCTATTTTGCTGATTTGACTATCCGCCGATCTCACTCATAACCCTGTTTGTTGCATACGCACCCTCGGCCAGGCCGTGACCCCAGGGCTTGTTCCAGACCGCCTCGAGGATGAGGCTCCGCAGGTCATCCGGCGATGCGCCAGCGCGTAGCGGGGTGAGCAGGTCAACCTCGTACTCGCGCAGCAGACACATGCGCAGAACGCCATCGGCAGTGAGGCGGGCGCGAGTGCAAGGGGCGCAGAACGGCGCGCTGACTGAAGAGATGAAGCCAATGTCACCTTTTGCGCCGGGGATGTGAAAGAGGCGCGCTTCGCCATCCAGTCCGCCGCCGTTGATCGCTTCGAGCGGCCCGAGGGCCTGCTCGATGTGCATTTGTATTTGCGCCGCCGTGACCATCTGCGCGACCTGGAACTCGGTCGCGCCGCCGAAGGGCATCATCTCAATGAAGCGCACCTGCCAGGGATTTTCAAGGGTCAGGCGCGCCAAGTCAACCACGTCCTCTTCGTTGTAACCCCTGATCACCACCGCATTGAGTTTGACCGGCCTCAGCCCGGCCTGCTCGGCAGCCAGGATGCCTTCCCAGACATCTTCCCAATCGCCCCAACGCGTCAGGCGGCGGAACTTAGCCGGGTCGAGTGTGTCGAGGCTGATGTTGACGCGCTGGAGGCCGGCCCTGGCTAGAGGTCCGGCCAGTTTAGGGAGCAGCACTCCGTTGGTCGTCATAGAAATGGAGCGGATACCCGGCGTGTGGACGATGCCGCGCACCAGTTCGACGATGTTCGCCCGCACGGTCGGCTCGCCGCCGGTCAGGCGGATTTTATCGAAGCCCAGAGAGGCGAACAGGTGTGTGAGAATCAGTATTTCGTCATCCTGCATTAATTCAGCATTGGGCCGGAAGGTCATCTCTTCCG
>Ga0315296_10005435_pt1 | contig 10178 bp, 8 predicted proteins | sample YL17G14_18_MG_FD_203921 | JGI IMG/M metagenome (GOLD analysis project Ga0315296, IMG submission 203921) | Sediment microbial communities from Yellowstone Lake, YNP, Wyoming, USA - YL17G14_18 | ecosystem: Environmental > Aquatic > Freshwater > Lake > Sediment | place: USA: Wyoming | collected... | reverse complement strand
GGGGTGACGCTGTGCTGGGAGACGTTCAGTGGCCGGCGGCGTTTCCTTTCCGGCATCGAGGGCATCGCTGCCTTCTGCCGGGATAGGGAACATCACGCCGCCTGCTACGATACGTCGCACCTGCACAAACCCCAGGCGGAGGTGCTGGCCGACATTGTGCGATACAGCGATTGTATTCGCTGCTTTCACCTGTCCAATCGGGGCGCGGGGGAGGGGGCGCAACACCTGCCGCTGCGACACCCGGAGGGAGTACTCGACTTCGAGGGGATACTGGCCGGCATCGCCCGCAGCGGCTTCTCAGGGCCGCTCACGCTGGAATATCTGCCCCAGTTCCACGGCGAACTGTTGCCTGACGGCCTGTGGGCGGCACAGCGAGTCGGCGAGTCAGCGGTTCGCGGTTCGTGTCGCTGATTCGCTCATGCGCTGATTCGCTGTACCCAGGGCAATGCAGTCAGCGATCAGCGTGGGGAGATTGGGCGCGGTAAGACCGATGCCCGGTGCAGGCTTGCGATTGTGTGTAATGTCGGGGGGTTCATGATAATGATGGCAAAAAGTCGAGGCCAGTTCGGAGATTTCGGGATAGGGCTCCGAATCATACTAACGAATCAGGTTCTGCCTATGAAGGGACGACTTCGATCACTGGCTCTGGGAGCACGATTCGGATCGTACCAGAGCGGGCCTGCTCGCGGAGACGGCGTACCCGTTCCTGGGAGAGCCGCTGCAGGTCCTTTTCCCGGTCCAGTTTGATCTTGTAAAAGCCGGCCCACAAGGCAAAATCGTCGGTATGTTCTCCATCATCCAACAAGCCCTGGGAATAGAGACTATAGAAGTCGGCTGAACTGAGCCAGTAGCGCCGCTCGAAATGCCGGGTGATCTCGTCGGCGGCCCGCAGGTCATCGAGGATTTCCGTGATTGTGACAGTTGCCATTTTACTTGCCTCTGGGGAAGCGTATCCTGTATAGATTATATGCCAGAATGTGATTTGAGACAAGGAACTGATGCCCAGCGGGTCGAGGCCCTGCTCGACGGGGCCATTCAGTCCGGCCTGTGCCCGGAGTTGCGCGGCTGTGCGTCGGCAACGGGCGAGGTGTTGTCCGCGCAATACCTGCTCCTCGTGCACGACCAGCCCCGCGCGCGGGCGGTGCTGCGCCAGGCGGCGTTGGGCCTGCTGGCACTCCTGGACGCCGCCGAAGGAGCCTACGCCGACGGCAACGGAGACGGCTGCGCCAAGTTCCGTGCGCTGGCTGCCGCGCCCGCCTGGCTGCTCCGCCCTACGGAGCCCGACGACACCGACCCGGACGTGGCACTGGTGTGGGAGCACCAGGCTGATTACGGCGGCGATTGGCACCGCCTGCTGGAGGCATTACACCAGGCCGGCTCGATCCGCTGGCAGATGGCCATCCGCCGCTGCCGGGAACTGATGCGCTTCGAGGCGGAGACAGGGACGGACCTGGCGGAACTGGTAGGCATCCCGATCGGCGAATCAGCGAGGCAGCGAGTCAGCGAATCGACGAGCCAGCGAGTCAGCGAATGAGCGAGTCAGCGAGAGAGGTGGATATGGAACACTTTACTGCCCACTGTCTGCGCTGCGTGGCTGAGGCGCAGGACACCATTGAACTGAACGAGCATCAGGGGTCGGCCATCCGCGGCGCACTGTTCCACGCGCTGCGGAACCGCTTCTGCGCGAATCAGGAGGCCGCCGGGTGCGCTGTATGCCCGCTCGTCGTGGCGTGCCCGGTCGCGACGCTGGTCAGCACGCTCAAGCCGGAGAGCGGGCGGGGGCGGGACGTGCCGCGGCCGTATACGATTCAGCCTCCGGTAAAGAATGAAGGATGGAGGATGGAGAATGGAGGATGGAGGATGGAGGCGGGGGGGCGGTTGGAGTTTGGGCTGACGCTGTATGCACAGGCGTTGCAACTGTTTCCCTACGTCGTGCTGGCGGTGGGGGAGTTCGAGCGCGGGGGGCTCGGGCGCAAGGTCGAGCAGGCCAATGGGCGCTGGCGGCGGGGCAGGCTGGCCATTCAGGAGGTGTGGGCAGAGAACCCACTGACCGGGGAGCGGCAGCCGGTGATGCGGGCGGGGGACAAGATGGTGCAGGTGCCGGACGTGCCAATCACCCACGCGCAGGTCCAAGAATGGGCGAGAGCAAGCTATATTCTTCATTCTTCATTCTGTATTCTTCATTTTCTGACGCCGACGCGGATTGTCGAGCGCGGGCACTTGGTCAAGCCGGAGGGGTTCCGCTTCCAGCCGTTCTTCCAGCGGTTGATGGAGCGGTTGGAGGCGTTGAGCCGCGATTTTTCCGACACGCCACTGCGCTTCGCTGACCCGCGCGGGCTGATCGAGGCGGCCGGGCGGGTGCGCGTGGTCGAGAACCACCTGGTGTGGGAGGAGTTGCGCAGTTACTCGACCCGCCGCCAGGCCGAGTCTCCCACCTCGGGGTTCACAGGCAGCGTCGTGCTGGAGGCCGACGATTGGTCGCCTTTTCTGACGTGGCTGGTGTGGGGCCAGTTCACGCACGTGGGGAAGGATGCGGTCAAGGGGAATGGGTGGATAAGAATGGAGGATGGAGAATGGAGGATGGAGAATGGAGGAGGTGTCTCACCATGCCCATCATTCAGAGCCTGATCGTAGACCAGTACGGCGCGTTCATCGGCAAGCACAGTGGCCGGCTGAGGGTCACGAAGGACAAAGAGACGCTGGCCGAAGCGCCGCTGTTGCACCTGGAGCAGGTGCTCGTGACGGGGGAGGGGATTGGCCTCTCGGCTGACACGATCCGCGCCTGCTGCACAGCGGGTATCCCGATCTACTTCGTGGACAGCCGGGGGCGGCCTTATGCATCACTGTACGCGGCCGGGTTGACCGGGACGGTGCTGACGCGGCGGGAGCAGTTGCTGGCTTACGCCGACCGGCGGGGGCTGGAACTGGCGGTCGCGTTTGCGCGGGGCAAGATCACCAATCAGGCCGGGTTCCTGCGCTACGCCGCCAAGTATCGCCAGGAGGCCGATCCTGACCTGTACCAGGAGTTGCGCGGGCGCGCCGACGAGGTGCAGGAGCACCTGGAAGAACTGCGCCGCCTGCAGGGGGACACCATAGACGAGGTGCGCGAGCAGATTCTCTCGGTCGAGGGGCGAGCGGCGCAGCGGTATTGGAATGCGCTCAAGCAGGCCTTGCCAGAGGAATATGGTTGGCCAGGGCGAAAGGGGCGCGGGGCGCGGGATCCGATCAACGCGGCCTTGAATTACGGCTACGGCATCCTGTATGGCCAGATCGAGCGGGCGTTGGTGTTGGCCGGGCTGGACCCTTACGGGGGATTCATCCACGTTGACCGGCCGGGCAAGCCCAGCCTGGTCTTCGACCTGATCGAGGAGTTTCGGCAGGTCGTGGTGGACCGCACCATCGTAGGGATGGCGAACAAGGGGATGAAGTTGGAACTGGACGAGAAGGGGTTGTTGGTGGAGAAAAGCCGGCGGGACATTGCAGAGAAGGTGCTGGAGCGGCTGGAAGCGGCAGAGCGGTACGAGCGCAAGCGGCAGTCGCTGCACATCGTCATCCAGAGCCAGGCCCGCCACATCGCCACCTTCGTACGCGGCGACCGGGCGGCCTACGAACCCTTCCTCGCCCGCTGGTAACCTCCATTCTCCATTCTCCATTCTCCATCCTCCATTCCCTATCCTGTATTCTTATGAAGACTCTGTTGGTCTACGACATACCACACGACGCGACGCGCACAAAGATCGCCGACTTTTGCCTGGACTATGGGTTGGACCGCATCCAGTACTCGGCCTTTCTGGGAGACCTGGCGCGTACGCATCAGGAGGAGTTGATCCTAAAGATCGGGGAACGGTTGGCCGATCGTAAGGGGAAGGTGCAGTTGTTCGTCATGTGTGAGAAGGACTGGCGGCAGCGGCTGGAGATTGTGCAGGAGGGGGAGGAGGAGGAAGAATAGAGGATGGAGAATGGAGGATGAAGGATGGAGGATGAAGGATGGAGAATAGGGAGGGGGAGCGCACGGTCTTTGTGGTGACCGACCTGAAGCAATATACCTACTGTCCGCGGATCGTCTTCTACACGTATTGTCTGCCGCTGCTGCGCCCGACGACGTTCAAGATGGAGTCTGGCGTCGCCGCGCACGAGGAAGCCGGGAAGCGAGAACAGCGGCGCACGCTTTCCGCCTACGGGTTGGAAGAAGGGAAGCGACATTTTGACGTTTGGGTGGAATCGTCTATACTGGGTCTGCGGGGGCGGGTTGACATGGTGATCGAGGTGGGGGAGGGGGAGGAGAGGGAATGGATCGTCGTGGATTACAAACAGACGCTGCGGCGGGCGGGGCCACACATACGGCGCCAGTTGGCGGCGTACGGGATGATGCTGGAGGAGACGTGGGGCGGGACAGTCCGGCGGGGCTTCGTTTACTCGCTGGTCACGAGAAAGGCAGAAGAGATCGTGTTGACGGAGCGGCTGAAGGGAGAAGTGCGGGAGGTAGTGGCGGCGATGCGAGAGATGGTGGAGCGGGAAGTCATGCCGGATGCGCCACGGTCGCACCAGCCGTGCGTCAACTGCGAGTTTCGCCGCTTCTGCAACGACGTGTTATGAAGGGGGAATATTCTGTGTTGTTCGTGCTGGTCGCAAATCGGCGGGGTTTGGATGCAGAAAACGATTTGCGCTGTAGCGGGAAGCGGGGGCAAGGAAATAGGGGGGTAAAACGGCAAAAATGTGCCCCGGAAGCCGTTTTTGGCCCTGAAATGGCCCCGCAACGGCTTCAGAAGGCTCATTTTTATGACCGGAGGGGGCGGTTACAGTGGGTTCGATCCGATAGAGGATACTGAAAGCCCGACCTCTACGCCGACTTCGAGTCCAGCCACCTGATGTTACAGTGGGTTCGATCCGATAGAGGATACTGAAAGATTATCTGGCTGAGGCGGGAGAACACGATCCGGCAGTTACAGTGGGTTCGATCCGATAGAGGATACTGAAAGCCAGGATCACCAGGGGCACCACCAGGCAGCCCACCAGGTTACAGTGGGTTCGATCCGATAGAGGATACTGAAAGCTATAAATCCCCGGACCTGCGTGCCCTCTGGATCGAAGTTACAGTGGGTTCGATCCGATAGAGGATACTGAAAGTTGAAGATGAGATCAATTTTAAGTTCCGCCTGAACTTTGTTACAGTGGGTTCGATCCGATAGAGGATACTGAAAGTGAGAGAGAGCTCGAACGCCGAAAACTGGATTACGAGTTACAGTGGGTTCGATCCGATAGAGGATACTGAAAGAGGAAAACGTGATCATCCCCGCTGTCCTGATTGTCGTGGTTACAGTGGGTTCGATCCGATAGAGGATACTGAAAGCACCTCATCCATACTTACTGTAACCAATCCCGCTCTCTGTTACAGTGGGTTCGATCCGATAGAGGATACTGAAAGATATACGGCTACAATGCTACCGAATTGGTTCCACATGGTTACAGTGGGTTCGATCCGATAGAGGATACTGAAAGGCACATGTCGCTGACAAGATCCGATTACCATCCAGAAGTTACAGTGGGTTCGATCCGATAGAGGATACTGAAAGGGTCTCTCCTTCGGGCGGGGCCGGCCTTCCGGCCTGGTTACAGTGGGTTCGATCCGATAGAGGATACTGAAAGCCCGGGCACCCCAGCGCACAGCGAAAGCGGACGCAGTTACAGTGGGTTCGATCCGATAGAGGATACTGAAAGCCAAGAACAGCGGAGACAAGACGGCGGACGGGCGGAGTTACAGTGGGTTCGATCCGATAGAGGATACTGAAAGAGAGACAGAGAGGACAAGGACCCGGCACGGAAGGCAGGTTACAGTGGGTTCGATCCGATAGAGGATACTGAAAGGACGGCCGGCAACCGGCACCCCGGCGACGGCGCCAGGGTTACAGTGGGTTCGATCCGATAGAGGATACTGAAAGCCGAGAGAGGCACCAGCCCCGGCGAAGAAGGAGAAAAGTTACAGTGGGTTCGATCCGATAGAGGATACTGAAAGGGCTAAACCCCCGCTTCTGTCCCTCTGCCACGATCTCGTTACAGTGGGTTCGATCCGATAGAGGATACTGAAAGCTTCCCGTGCACGTCCAGCACCAGCCGGTCGCCCTGGTTACAGTGGGTTCGATCCGATAGAGGATACTGAAAGGTGAAGAAGCCGAGGCAATCATCGAGCTCTGGGCTAAAGTTACAGTGGGTTCGATCCGATAGAGGATACTGAAAGATCGCTATCTGTCGTCATCATCGGGTTTCCGACACTGTGTTACAGTGGGTTCGATCCGATAGAGGATACTGAAAGCTCTCTCCTGGCGTGGGCGCAAGTTTGGCGTCAACGTGTTACAGTGGGTTCGATCCGATAGAGGATACTGAAAGTGCGTAACGTTCAGGTTGTCCAAGCGGGTGACGGTGCAGTTACAGTGGGTTCGATCCGATAGAGGATACTGAAAGTGTGGGGCGACCGCTGGCAACCGACGTGGCCGGCCCCGGTTACAGTGGGTTCGATCCGATAGAGGATACTGAAAGGTGCACCCGCGCCACGTGGACCTGGCAAGGCCGGCCGGTGTTACAGTGGGTTCGATCCGATAGAGGATACTGAAAGTTGCGCTCGGCGAACTCTTACCAGGACCTCACACAGGTTACAGTGGGTTCGATCCGATAGAGGATACTGAAAGTTCTTACAAGTGTAAGGAGTGCAAGGAGTGCAAGGAGGTTACAGTGGGTTCGATCCGATAGAGGATACTGAAAGATGCAGTCAGCATCATCCCCGTCATCTGTCCCCGCGGTTACAGTGGGTTCGATCCGATAGAGGATACTGAAAGTGGTGCTGTAACACCAGGGCGGCGGGCGCGGTGGAGGTTACAGTGGGTTCGATCCGATAGAGGATACTGAAAGATCGGTGGTTGCAGACGTTCGCAAGGTGGTATAGCGCGGTTACAGTGGGTTCGATCCGATAGAGGATACTGAAAGTAAGAATTGCTCACAGTCCACCAGTTCTTGCCGGATCAGTTACAGTGGGTTCGATCCGATAGAGGATACTGAAAGCAGGAACATCACGCCGGTCGCCAGCGCCGTCAACAGGTTACAGTGGGTTCGATCCGATAGAGGATACTGAAAGATCGCCGCTTGTGTCCAGTGCCAGGATCGCGCGCCCCGTTACAGTGGGTTCGATCCGATAGAGGATACTGAAAGTTTGCTCTATGGACGTGATCCGTGAGTTTTTCGGCGAGTTACAGTGGGTTCGATCCGATAGAGGATACTGAAAGAGCGGTACGCCTGCGCACGGTAGGCCGTCTTGACGCTGTTACAGTGGGTTCGATCCGATAGAGGATACTGAAAGTGCGTAACGTTCAGGTTGTCCAAGCGGGTGACGGTGGTTACAGTGGGTTCGATCCGATAGAGGATACTGAAAGGCACCCCTGGCAGATCGGGATCGTTACCACCCGTTGCAGTTACAGTGGGTTCGATCCGATAGAGGATACTGAAAGGACGTGGAAAGTGCTGTTTAGCGCGGCCCTGTCCGAAGTTACAGTGGGTTCGATCCGATAGAGGATACTGAAAGCGTGTGCGGTGGGACAGCTCGGGCGGCGGTCGGGCTGGGTTACAGTGGGTTCGATCCGATAGAGGATACTGAAAGTGCTGTTGACCGGTGGGGCAGGCGCGGTGCTGGGCGGTTACAGTGGGTTCGATCCGATAGAGGATACTGAAAGTTCCGCCTGAATTGGACGCGGGGGCAGAAGGAGCGGCAGTTACAGTGGGTTCGATCCGATAGAGGATACTGAAAGCCGTGTGTAGACGGAGACGGGGAAACCGTCTTGCTACAGTTACAGTGGGTTCGATCCGATAGAGGATACTGAAAGACTGGCGGCTGGTTGACGACGTGCACACGACGTGGAGTTACAGTGGGTTCGATCCGATAGAGGATACTGAAAGTTGACGGCAGCCGTGTTGTACTCACCCAGGTTGTCAGTTACAGTGGGTTCGATCCGATAGAGGATACTGAAAGTTCACAGCGCCGACGGTGGCCGATGAGTGCGCGGACTGTTACAGTGGGTTCGATCCGATAGAGGATACTGAAAGGCCGAGGTGGCACCCCTACCTCTCGGCCTCACCCTCGTTACAGTGGGTTCGATCCGATAGAGGATACTGAAAGTTGTATGGCTAGTGGATCAGCTGAGCAGTGAGACGGGGTTACAGTGGGTTCGATCCGATAGAGGATACTGAAAGTTTTCCAGGGGAGGCCATCCACGAGGATCTCGACGAGTTACAGTGGGTTCGATCCGATAGAGGATACTGAAAGACTGTGCCGCAACTTCGCCTTCTCCGCCTCGAACTCTGTTACAGTGGGTTCGATCCGATAGAGGATACTGAAAGGAGGAGGAGCGGGTGCTGGCGCAGGCCTCGGGCGCGTTGTTACAGTGGGTTCGATCCGATAGAGGATACTGAAAGTAATGCAGCTGCTGACGGAAGTAGAGGGGGAACAGTTGGTTACAGTGGGTTCGATCCGATAGAGGATACTGAAAGGAAGATCATGTCCCTGGTGTGGCCAGGGACGGAGTAGACGGCGAGTTACAGTGGGTTCGATCCGATAGAGGATACTGAAAGGCCGTCAGTGCGGGCGCTGGACACCGAGAACCCGTTCGTTACAGTGGGTTCGATCCGATAGAGGATACTGAAAGGCGCGGGGAGGGAGCGATAGGGCTGAGCTCGGACGTGTTACAGTGGGTTCGATCCGATAGAGGATACTGAAAGCGGGACCTGTTGCAAGAGTTCGAGGCGGAGAAGGCGAAGTTACAGTGGGTTCGATCCGATAGAGGATACTGAAAGCCAAACTCGCTGGATGTGAGATGAGCAGGAAGACGTGTTACAGTGGGTTCGATCCGATAGAGGATACTGAAAGGAAGGCCGGCGCTGGTACAAGGAGCAGTTCGAGGTGGAGTTACAGTGGGTTCGATCCGATAGAGGATACTGAAAGCCGTTGGGGGCAGGCGTCGCCGCCCGCCCCCACTTCGTTACAGTGGGTTCGATCCGATAGAGGATACTGAAAGGGCAAAGTGGGGCAGGGGGCGAAGGAGCACACGCTGGTGGTTACAGTGGGTTCGATCCGATAGAGGATACTGAAAGTCGGCCAGTTCGCCCGCGTCGGGTGCGACGCGTTCACGGTTACAGTGGGTTCGATCCGATAGAGGATACTGAAAGTTCGTGTTAAGATAACACTAATTCAATACTGCCGTCGTTACAGTGGGTTCGATCCGATAGAGGATACTGAAAGACGAAGACCAGGAGCGCAGACGGCCAGCAGACAACGGTTACAGTGGGTTCGATCCGATAGAGGATACTGAAAGACGCAGCCCCGGCGCCCAGAACCACCCGCCGCACGCGGTTACAGTGGGTTCGATCCGATAGAGGATACTGAAAGTCGCCGAACCCAGCCGCACCGCCATTCCCGTGATCTTCTGTTACAGTGGGTTCGATCCGATAGAGGATACTGAAAGTCCACTGGAGTGCCACGTGCACGTATCGCCCCCACGGTTACAGTGGGTTCGATCCGATAGAGGATACTGAAAGTTCGTGGGGGGTGGAGACGAAGGATGACGGGGCTGTGGTTACAGTGGGTTCGATCCGATAGAGGATACTGAAAGGGATATTGGTGAGACGCTGACGGCGAATGCGTTGGTAGTGTTACAGTGGGTTCGATCCGATAGAGGATACTGAAAGCCGTAAGCAAGCGCATCGAGGAATTGGAGACCGAGGAAGTTACAGTGGGTTCGATCCGATAGAGGATACTGAAAGTTCGGCGCCTTTGTAGTACAAGTAATTCATGAAGGCCAGTTACAGTGGGTTCGATCCGATAGAGGATACTGAAAGATATGCCCGGTGTGTGCCAAGAGGTACGCTAGTCCTGTTACAGTGGGTTCGATCCGATAGAGGATACTGAAAGCCGGGTCCTCCCCGCTCTCTCCCCCGCCCGGCTCCTGGTTACAGTGGGTTCGATCCGATAGAGGATACTGAAAGATGGCATCAAGGCAGTCATTCTAGGCCGTGATATAGGTGTTACAGTGGGTTCGATCCGATAGAGGATACTGAAAGGTCGCCGCTGCCACCGGGCCGAGATACTGCATCGCCGTTACAGTGGGTTCGATCCGATAGAGGATACTGAAAGCGCGCTG
>Ga0315296_10005434_pt1 | contig 10179 bp, 8 predicted proteins | sample YL17G14_18_MG_FD_203921 | JGI IMG/M metagenome (GOLD analysis project Ga0315296, IMG submission 203921) | Sediment microbial communities from Yellowstone Lake, YNP, Wyoming, USA - YL17G14_18 | ecosystem: Environmental > Aquatic > Freshwater > Lake > Sediment | place: USA: Wyoming | collected... | reverse complement strand
CAGGTCTTGGTCGGCTCCTGAGGAAGCTGCGGCATCCCTTTCATGCTGACAGGGCATCTGCTTCAAACCAGAAGGTCGTTGGCCTTGTCGGCGTATGGGTCATGGCTGGCGAGGCTCATATCACCACTATCGGAGTGCGCGCAGCATATCGGAAGCGGGGAATCGGCGAACTCTTGCTCATTTCCGCTATTGAGCTGGCCCTAATACAGAATGCCCGTCTGGTTACCTTGGAGGTGCGTGCCTCCAATAACGCAGCCCAGGCACTCTATGAGAAGTATGGCTTCACCAAAGTAGGGGTGAGGCCAGGCTATTACACCGATAATCGAGAGGATGCCGTGATTATGAGCACAGATACCATCACCTCGGCCTCCTTTCAGAGCCGATTTCAGCGGCTGAAGCGAGCTCATGCCGAAAGATGGGGACCAGCTCAGATCCAGATCAGGATATAGGGTCGGGGGGTATTGCAAAAATTTTGGTTTTGTGTTAAAATAAGACAAAATAAGACAAAAGACTGTTAAGGGGGCGACTATGCATATCAGTGACATGCTGCGGATAGCTATGGACAAGGGGGCATCAGACCTTCATCTCGGTGCCGGGTACTCACCGGTGTTGCGCATCAATGGCGATTTAGTCCTTTTGGACGCTCATGCTGAACTCACACCCCTGGATGTGGATCGAGTCTTCTATGATGTCACCACTACGGAGCAGAGGAAGGTTTTCGCTCAAGAGCTGGAGCTGGATTTCGCCTACACCGTCCCCGGGCTTGGTCGCTTCCGCGCTAACGCCTCAATCCAGAGGACCACGACAAGCCTTTGCTTCCGCATGCTTCAGACCATCAAACTCGATATCGATGAGCTGGGGTTGCCCGAGGTGTGTAAAGACCTGGCGTTGAAGGAACGGGGGCTGGTTCTAGTTACTGGGCCAGCAGGTAGCGGCAAGTCAACCACTCTGGCGGCGATGATCGAGTACCTTAATAATCGGAGGAATCGACGCGTCATCACCATCGAAGACCCAATCGAATTTATCTATGAGAATAACAAATGCTTCATCAGCCAGCGAGAGGTGGGCACTGACACCTGGTCGTTTGCAACGGCTCTTAAGCACGCACTGCGTCAAGACCCCAATGTTATCCTGGTCGGTGAGATGCGCGATCTGGAGACTGTGTCCACGGTTTTGACTGCCGCAGAGACTGGACACTTAATTCTCACCACCCTACACACGCCCAGCGCCCCACAAGCCATCGACAGGATGGTCGATATATTCCCCCCCCATCAGCAGCAACAGGCACGAATTCAGCTCTCCACCACTCTAGAGGGGATATTCTATCAAACCCTGGTGCCGAGGGTTGATGGCAAAGGGCGTGTGGTAGCGGTCGAGGTTTTGTTAGCCACTGACGCTACCAGGAATCTTATCAGAGAGGCAAAGACCCCTCAAATGTGGAGCGTCATGCAGACAGGTTCCCAGTATGGCATGCAAACCATAGATCAGGCGCTTCTAAACCTTTATCATAAAGGGTTCATCAGCTTAGATGATGCCCTCATCCGCTGCTGGGATCCAGACACGGTAAAGAAATCCCTTGCCCGCAGTGCTGGGAAGTGGTAGAGCTTGGTGCCCCCAAGCGGATTCGAACCGCTGCTCCCAGCTTGAAGGGCTGATGTCCTAGACCACTAGACGATGGGGGCACGTTCTTATAGTATACCAAGCAGAGACCAGAGTAGCAACTAAAGATTAAAGATAATGTTTAGAAACCTAGCGCAAGGCTTTAGCCCCGCCTTTCTTGTCATTCTTCCCCCTCCGCCTGTCATTCTGAGCGAAGCGAAGAATCTAGACCCTTCGCAGAGTTTACCCTGGGCGAGATTCTTCGGTCGCTTTGCTCCCTCAGAATGACAGAAAGCGAAGGGTTGAGGTGACAGTTAGACACTCCGATTATGGATATACCGCCGTCCCCTCAAGCCCTATCCCCTCACGAAGGCCAAGCATTACGTTCATGCTCTGTATCGCTTGCCCCGCCCCTCCTTTTACCAGGTTGTCGATGCAGCTAATTACAATCAGTCTCCCTGTTCTCACATCCACTGTGGGGTAGATAAGGCAGTGATTGCTGCCCCAGGTTTGCTTGGTCTGCGGCGGTGCATCGACAACCCTAACAAAGGGCTCGCCGCGGTAAAACTCCTTGTAGATTTCCTTCACCTCGGCCTTTGCTTTTTCGAACTCCCCTACTCCATGCCTTCCACCCTTGAGCTTGGCATAGCAGGAGGTGAGGATGCCACGACTCATCGGCACCAGGTGAGGAAGGAAGGTCACCGAGAGGGAGAGGGCTGGGTTTAGTCTTCCAAGCTCCTGGGTTATCTCCGGCAGATGGCGGTGCCCGTCAACGGCGTAGGCCGAGACATTCTCATTGGCCTCTGGGAAATGGGTGTTTAGGCTCAATGTTCTACCCGCCCCGGAGACCCCGGATTTGGCATCGATGACAATGTCAGGCTCGATGAGCCCCTCCTTGACTGCAGGGGCCAGGGCCAGGATGGCGCCGGTGGGATAGCAGCCGGGGCTGGCTACTAGGCGGCTTGAGGCGATTAAGGAGCGGTTTAGCTCCACCAGCCCATAAACAGCTTCATCGAGAAGCTGCGGTGCAGGATGGGTAAAGTTATACCACGTTTCGTAATCCCTGGTATCCTTCAGCCTGAAGTCGGCGCTCAAGTCGATCACCTTGATGCCTCTCTCGATAAGGGGCAGCACCGCCTCAGCGCTGGTCTTGTGGGGCAGGGCCGAGAAAACCAGGTCCACATCCCCTAGCTCAGGCTCGATTACCAGGTCGATGTCAGCGAGGTGAGGCAGCAGCTCTTCAAGCCTTTGCCCGACAGCGCTCCTCCCTGTGATCGATGCCAGCTCAACCTGGGGATGGAGATGAAGTAGCCTCGCCAGCTCCATTCCGATATACCCGGTGACATTGATAATGCCTACTTTTACCATCGCCTTTCACCTTTCAACCACCGCTGCCATACCCATGCCACCGCCAACGCACATAGTTACTAACCCACGATGCAGGTTTCTTCTCTTCATTTCATGGATAAGGGTTACCATGAGCCTGGCCCCGGTGCAACCGATAGGATGCCCCAGGGAGATACCGCTTCCGCGGACATTGGTGTTATCCCAGCTTAAGTTGAGCTCTCTCATACAGGCGATCGCTTGGGCGGCGAAGGCTTCATTGAGTTCGATGACATTTAGGTCATTGATGGCGATCCCCGCCTTATGGAGGGCTTTCCTCACTGCTGGGACCGGGCCCAGCCCCATATAAGCCGGGTCTACCCCTGCCGACGCATACGACTTAATCGTTACCCACGGCTCGAGCCCCAGCTCCTTGGCCTTTTCCCTGGACATAAGCACTACTGCGGCCGCAGCATCATTGATCCCCGAGGAATTGCCTGCGGTGACCGTTCCATCTTTAGTGAACGCCGGGGCAAGCTTGGCCATCTTCTCCAGGCTGGTATCCATGGGGCGCTCATCGGTATCAAACATGAGAGGCTCCCCTTTCCTTTGCGGAACAGGAACCGGCACGATTTCCTGCTTAAGGATGCCCTCCTTTATCGCGGCCATAGCCCGCTGATGGCTGAGGAGGCCGACCTGGTCCTGTTCCTGTCGGGAGATGCCATATCTCTGGGCAATGGCCTCTGCGGTATACCCCATATGGTAGCCGTAAAATATTTCCCATAATCCGTCGTAAACCATCAGGTCGATAAGCTCCCCTTTTGCAGTAACGTCCATCCGGTACCCCCAGCGGGCTTTGGGCAGGATGTAGGGAGTGTAGCTCATATTCTCCATGCCCCCGGCGACCACGACCTCGGCTTCACCCAGCATTATCGCTTCTGCCCCAAGGGTGATCGCTTTCAACCCCGAGGCGCAGACCATGTTTACCGTGTAAGCAGTGGCCTCTTTGGGGATACCAGCGTAGATTGCTGCCTGCCGCGCTGGGTTCTGTCCTTGCCCACCCTGGAGCACATTCCCCATAATTACCTCATCAACCTGAACCGGCTTGAGAGAATCGTCCCAATCATAGTGAGTTTTTTCCAGCTTTGTTACCCCTTTAGTGGTATCGGGGATGTAACTCAACAGCTCGTCACTGACCTTGGGTCTGAGCCCGGCTCGACGTAGTGCCTCCTTAATCACAAGGGCGCCTAGCTGGACAACGGGCACATCTCTGAGCGAGCCACCGAAGGCTCCAATAGCAGTCCTCACCCCACTAACTATGACCACCTCTTTCATCGCTTAACCTCCTTGATTTGGACTTTTTCGCGCATTTGCTTTTTGCTGCGCTATGTCATTAAGCCTGTTATCGTTGATCCCGAAGTAATGGGCTATTTCATGGCGCACCGTTTCACTTATCCCTCTTACTATATCCCTCTCAGAGCGATATGATATTTCGATGGGCTTCTGGAAAATAGTTATCTTGTCTGGCAGCGCCATGTTCACCCTGCTGCCCCGCTGGGTCAGGGGTACACCTTCATAAAGACCTAATAGCTCGCTGCGATGCTTTAATCCGACGCTTGCCAACTGTTCCGGAGTGGGCCAGTCTTCGACCACTACATCGATGTTCTCCAGCCTCTCCAGAAACTCCTGGGGCAAGCTTTCAATCGCCTCAGCCACTAACTGCTCGAACCGCTCCCTTTTCATCGTTCTTACCCGCCTTGTAGGTTGGGCAGCCCCCCCTCAGCACGCACCTATGGCACAGGGGGTGCCAGGCCCGGCATACCCTCCTGCCATGCGCCAGCATATTGAGATGAAACCGGTAGATCGCCTCTGGAGGCACAATCTCCTCAAGTAGCTGATGCGCTTTCTCAGGCGATACCTTGGAGTCGATGAGCCCCAGGCGCCGGGAGACCCGGTAGACATGGGTGTCCACAGGTAGCACCGGCTTGCCTAATGCGAAAAGCAATACACATCCCGCTGTTTTCGGCCCGACCCCGGGTAGTGCCTGAAGCCAGGCCTTGGCTTCAGGGATGGGGAGATGGCCAAGAAATCCCAGGTCCAGAGAGCCTTGAGTCTTCAAAATCCCTTCTAGGATGGCCTTTATCCGTGGTGCCTTAACCCGGCTCAGCCCGCCACAGCCGATGGCCATAGCGATCTCGTCGCTACTTGCCTCTGCCACCCTGTCCCAACCGCCGAGGGTTGAAATGAGCTTTTCGAAAGCACGGTGAGAGTTCACATCGGAGGTATTTTGAGAAAGTATCGCCGCTATCAGCTCGGAGAGCGGGTCAGTGCGCGGTCGCCACCCGGGGTTGCCATACTCTTGCCCCAAGAGGTGGATGATCTCATCAATGGTCATAAGTCCCTCAGATGGCAGGTATCGTTGACCAACGAGACTGTAGTCCTTCCTCCCCTTATCTCGAAAAGGTTGATCGCCGCAGTATCCTGCGCTATCTGCCAGAAGTGGGAATTGCCCAGGCCCAGAACATGGCAAAGCAACACTTTGCATACAACGCGGTGAGTTACCAGGGCAATCGTCTCATTTTCGTGCTTCGCCACCAGCTCGTCAAGGGTAGCAACCACCCGGTTTTGGACATCGTCAAGGGTCTCCCCCTCGGGAATCCTGAGCTGCTCTGGACTGCTGCGCCAGAGGTCAAAGAGCTCAGGGTAATTTTTCCTTGCCTCGGCAATGGGAAGCCCCTGCCACACCCCGAAGTGCATGTCGTTAAGTCCACCCAGTATCTCCATCTGTAGACTGAGGCGCCCGGCGATGGCCTCCGCGGTAGCCACCGCACGCTTTAGCGGGCTAGAGTAGATAGCGGCCACCTCCCACTGGGCCAGCCTCTCCGCCACCGCCTTCGCCTGTCTCAGCCCCACCTCATCTAGATCGATATCTACCCTGCCCCTGAACCTTTCCTCTTTGTTCCACTCGGTCTGGCCATGTCTTACCAGGACGATGCGAGTCAAGGGAGCCTCCACTTCTATTTAAGTCAGCCCTTCCTCCCTGAGGGTGTTGACGATGAACTGAACCTCAGGGCTGCTCAAGCCGAAGCGATGCAAGGTGTGACGTACTATCTCCAGCCCGGCTTCAAACTCAGGGCGGACTAGCTCGGCAACGCCCAGGGCTCGAAGCTTCTCTGCCTCGCTATCGAGATGGACCCGGGCGACCACATCCAGCTTTGGATTTGTCCTTAAGGCGTTCCTCACTGTCAGCTCGGCGGCTATAGGGTCAGGGAGGGTGATAACCAGCACCTTGGCCTTGGCCAGCCCAGCCTGGGACAGTATCTCCGGGTTGCTTGCATCCCCATAGATGCAGGCCACCCGTTGCGAGCGTAGGCTATCGATAACCCGTGGGTCGCTATCGATCACCAGATAGGAGAAATTCCTCCGTTTCAGCACCTCTGCCAGGCTTCGCCCCACGCGGCCGTGGCCACAGATGACCACATGCCCACTAAGCTGGCGTCCGCTGCTCAAACCTGGATCGGGGCGGCTCGCTAGAAACCTGGCGATTCTTTGCCTCTGGCTGAGCCGATAATAGAGCGCTGATGCCAGGCTCAAGGCGAAAGGCGTCAGTAATATAGTAATGACTGCGCTGGTCAAGGTCAAGTCGTAGAGGTCTTTGGATATAACCCCCATACTCAGGGCAGCAGCAGCCAGCACGAAGCTGAACTCCCCGATCTGGAACAGCCCGGCACCCGCAAAGAGCATGGTCTTGGCACTATATCCAAAGAGCCGGGGGACAATAGAGCATATAATGAATTTGCCCCCGATGATCGCTATCACCACCACACTAACCACCCCGATATTATCCGCTAAGAAGTGAGGGTCGATGAGCATGCCCAGGGAGGCGAAGAAGAGCGTGGCAAAGATGTCTCGCAACGGGATGACATCGGCGAGGGCCTGGTGGGCATACTCGGATTCGCTTATCAAAAGCCCGGCGACGAAAGCACCAAGGGCTGCTGATAGCCCGAAATAGTAGGTGACAAGGGCTACCCCTATGCCCAGGCTGAACACCGTAAGCAGGAAGAGTTCTCGGGAGCGGACCCCGGCCACCCGTCGCATAATCCATGGTAGCACCCAGAATCCCAGAACCACCATCGCCCCCAGGAAGAGCACAGTTTTAAGCGCAGCTATGCCCAGCGCTGAGAGCAAACCGGCCTCTGGTTGCCCCAGGGCCGGTAGGATAACCATCATCGGCACTACGGCTAGGTCCTGGACCAGGAGGATGCCGATCATGACGCGGCCATGGGCGGTGTCCAGCTCTCCCCGCTCCATAAGGATCTTGAGCACAATCATGGTGCTGGAAAGAGCGATGAGAAAACCGAAGAAGAGCGCCTCCACAAGCGGCCAGCGCAGCAACAGACCCACCACCAGCCCCAGAGCTACCGTGGCCAAGATTTGAGCTATGCCTCCCAGGATGGCAACCTTGCCCATCTGCCTCAGCGTTTTCAAGGAGAACTCGATACCCAGGGTGAACAGCAGCAGAACAACACCTATGGTAGCCAGGGTCTCGATCTGTGCTATATCGCTAACCAGGCGAAACCCATAGGGGCCAACAGCAATGCCGCCCACAAGATAACCGAGGATAACAGGCAGCTTGAGGCGACGGGCAATCATCCCTCCAATAAGGGCGGCTATAAGAGTGATGACCAGGTCAGCAAGCAGGCCTAGCTCTTCCAATACTCCCCCACGATTAACGGAAAGCGTCAGCCATGTTAAGTTATTCTAGCATAGTATAAGGCTATAGAATAGCCAATAATTGACATCGGCTCACCCCCTCTTGTAAACTGGCTTTAGCCTCTGGAGAAGAAAACCTATGTCGCACATTGGGGGCATGCGTGATCAGGTCGCCAGCGCGCTGAAGGGTCAGGACGCCGATTATATCGAGCTTCGCATCGAGGGAAGGGAAGCGAGCCGTATCCAGTATCGTGGCCGGGAGCTGGAGGACATTGGCCGGAGCACCAGCCTGGGGGGCAACGTGCGTGCCTTGGTCAAAGGGGGGTGGGGCTTTGTCAGCTTCAACGAGCTAAGCGGACTTCGGGATAAGGTGGCACTGGCAGTGAGGCAGGCGAGGTTGGTGGGGAAGGAAGAGAGCAAGCTGGCCCCGGTGGCGCCGGTGGTGGACACGGTGGCACCGCAGATAACAAGAGACCCCACAACCATCCCTTTGGCCCGGAAAAAACAACTCCTCGATGAGTATAATGAGCTCATATGGTCAACGCCGAAGATCCAGACCTCGGTTATAGGCTACGGTGATAGCAGCAGAAAGGTCATCTTCGCCAATTCCGAGGGCAGCTACATCGAGCAGAAAAAAGTAGACCTCACCCTTCGCATTGCAGTTATCGCCCGTGAGGATGGGGATGTGCAGCAGGTTTCGCTCAGCGAGGGCTCCAGCGGCGACTTCAGCCTGATGGAACGGCTTCATCCTAAGATGAAAGAGGCTGCCCAGCGGGCGGTAGCGCTACTCAAAGCACCGAAGGTCAGGGGAGGGGAGCATATCGTGATCCTGGACCCGATCCTGGCCGGGGTTTTCGCCCATGAGGCCTTCGGCCATCTATCCGAATCCGATTTCGTCTATGAGAATGAGCGGTTGAAAGATATAATGGTTTTGGGGCGAAGGTTTGGTGGCAAGCATCTGAATATCGTCGATGGCGCTGCCATCCCTGGGCTTCGCGGCAGCTACAAATACGATGACGAGGGCGTGCCGGCCACAAAAACCTATCTTATCGAGGAGGGTGTTCTTGTGGGCCGGCTTCATTCCCGAGAGACTGCGGCGAAGATGGGCGAAAAACCCACCGGGAATGCCCGCGCCATCGATTACCGTCATCCCCCTATCGTTCGCATGACCAATACCCTGATCGAGCCTCAAAACATCACTTTTGAGGACATGCTCGCTGAAATCAAAGAGGGGGTCTATGTCAAGAACTGGTATGGGGGCATGACCAGCATGGAGATGTTCACCTTCTCTGCCGGCGAGGCCTACATGATCAGAAATGGCAGGATCGAGGAGCTACTGCGGCCGGTGGTGCTCACCGGCAACCTGTTCACCACTCTGGAGAACATCGATGCCATAGGCAATGACCTGGCGATGAATGAGGGGGGTGGTTGTGGCAAGGGGGCGCAGTTCCCGCTCCCCGTCTCCAATGGCAGCCCCCACATCAGGATTCGCAAATGCCTGGTGGGAGGGAGGTAGTGCAATATGATTCGTAGAATTAAGGTGCAGGGATACAAGTCACTACGGGATATTGACATTGAACTGAAACCATTGACTGTCATTCTCGGCCCCAATGCTGCCGGAAAGAGCAATCTTCTTGACGCCCTGGCACTTGTGAGTCGGATGGCCACGCGAAAAACCCTCAAGGAGGCCTTTGAGGAGCACCGAGGAACACCGCTTGAAGCCTTTTACTATGGCGACAAAGGTCAAGCAGGCGTATTGGCGCAGGACACGGCGAGATTCAGAATCGAGATTGATGTTGAACTTTGCAGAGAAGTATTAGGGCACACAGAGCGAGTTATCAAAGAGATGCGAGCAGGGCTGTCGCTTGAAGATCAGAGCGCAAAAATGGCACGTCGCCGAGTTCTGGCAAACTTGCTACGATACTCGGTCGAGGTCGAGATGACTACCTCCACAGGGCATCTACGGGTAGTTGATGAGAGACTAGAAGCACTCACAAGCGGTGGTGATAAAACGATAAGGCGTAAGCCATTCATCGAGAGGGGTAGAGATAACCGCCTCCACCTCAGAATGGAAGGGCAAGCTCATCCTTTCTACCATGACATAGGTCTGGATCACACGCTACTATCAACACCCCTATATCCACCTCACTACCCTCACATCACTGCTTTCCGGGAGGAGTTATCGCGGTGGCACTTCTATTATCTGGAGCCTAATTCAATGAGGAAAGAGACGCCACTAAAAGACGTAGAGAATATCGGTCCTTTTGGCTCCGACCTTGCGGGGTTCTACAATTCCCTAAAGGCGAGGAATGAAAAGCAATTTGAGGCATTGCAGCTAACTATTAGACAACTGGTACCAGCTATAGAGAAGGTCGATGTTGAACGAACTAAAGAAGGCTTTCTGCAACTACAAGTTTGGGAGCATGGGGTTGCATTTTCTTCGCGAGTGATATCAGAGGGGACACTAAGGGTCTTGGCACTAGTTGCCATTACAAACTCACTTTCACCGTCTACGGTGATTGGGTGTGAGGAACCCGAGAATGG
>Ga0315296_10005433_pt1 | contig 10180 bp, 9 predicted proteins | sample YL17G14_18_MG_FD_203921 | JGI IMG/M metagenome (GOLD analysis project Ga0315296, IMG submission 203921) | Sediment microbial communities from Yellowstone Lake, YNP, Wyoming, USA - YL17G14_18 | ecosystem: Environmental > Aquatic > Freshwater > Lake > Sediment | place: USA: Wyoming | collected... | reverse complement strand
AGGGAGACGCTTGCGAGGACGACACTCGGCGGATTAAGACCGGCATCGGCGGTGAATGTTGAGCTTGCTATGAAGGCCGACGGGCGATTTGGCGGCCATATCGTGCAGGGCCACGTTGACGGGGTCGGAACAATTAAGGCGATAAAAAGAACCGGCCGATTCGCCGATATGACATTTACAGTCAGCCGGGAGCTGCTCGACCAAATGGTAGCCAAGGGTCCGGTCGCCGTTGACGGGATTTCTCTGACGATAGCGGGTATGAACGAAACGGGCTTTAGCGTCGCGGTGATACCCAAAACACTTGAGAAGACAACGTTAGGTTCGGCAAAAATTGGCGACAGGGTAAATATCGAAATTGATATAATAGCTAAAATGGTAAAAAGGCAGCTTGAAAAGATTTTCCCCAAGCAGGGATTGACCGCGGAAAAGCTGAGAGAACTAGGTTTTTGAAACGTGAAATATGGCAATAGGACAAGAATCCCAAAAAGGATGTGAAATAAGTAAATTGAAAAGAATCGTGGTTTGCGGCAAGGTTATGTACCACTCGCTATCCTTTGATATAGGCGATTATGACGGTATTTACTGGCTTCAGATTTACGACTTACAGAAACGACTTGTATATGACAAGCCCTTTGCTTCTGCTCGGGGCAATATAAGTAATAAACGAATCCTCGAAACAATTAGAGAACAGCAACCTTTTATAAGGTATTTGCTATGAATGCCCATGTGTTAATAACGAATCCGGAGACATATCCTGTTTGTCGAGACCGTCTTTTCTGGGGTGTCGGAACACCCGATTGCCCCAACGTGTTCGAGGAGTGGGTAAGTTCCGCCAATACGCGCAAACCCTACCTCAAGATGCTTGTTGATATGCTGGGCTTGAGCATAGGTGATTTGGTCTTCCTATATGAAAGGCAGGCGGGATTTCATGGCGTGTACAAAGTGGTAAGCCCTCTTTTCTTTGATACCACGTCGGTTTCCAATGGCGAGGGGCTGCGGGTTGACCACCAGTGGCCGTTGAGAATCAGATTAGAATGCCTTTATTATTTTGCAAAGCCGGTTCCTGAAGATTTATTGTTTTCGACCCCTCATTATGAGAATGTGTTTTGGGTATGGGCTTATAGAAAGAGCCAGGGAGCGAGAGGATGCAATACAATAACTCCCGAGGCTGCAGAATCACTGTTAGAACTCCTTGTGAAAGTAAACGGCAGAGATACCGAATACGAATTTGACCCTTATGTTCCTTTAAATCCCCATGCCATAACTTTACCACTATGTGAGGACGGCGAGAGACTCACGCTGGAGGATTTTCTAAGAGGACACATTTTGGAAAAACTGAGAAATAGAGAACATCTGGAAGATGTTTTCGGGCCACCGGAAGATGTTGAGTGGTTCGCAAATAATGTCCCATACCACATTACCCAGAAGAATATAGACCTCTTGGTGTTTCATAAGAACTTCCGGTACACAACCGTGCCGTTGCGGTATAAGTACTCGATTGTGGAACTCAAAAAAGATACCGCTCAAGCGAAAGATGTAGGCCAGCTCATTCGATATTCCCAATGGGCAAGCGGGCGTCTTGCAAGCGGTGAACCCGAAATGATTCAACCTATCTTGGTTGCACACGACTTTTCTGATGACACTGTTAGGAAAGCTGCTACGGCCGATTTCAATGATAGAGGTATCCTCTTGTTCAAGTATAACGTTCAGAATCAAGAAATAGTGTTTGAGAAGGTAAGCACCGAATGACTAACACAATAAGGTGTTATTGGGTAGCGCATAGTATTTAAGACAAGGACAAATATGATAGACTACAGAATCACAATTCTTGCCGATGTAACATCCTCCCTATCAAGAGAAGACTTAGAGTCAAAGCTAGTCATCTCGCTCTTTGACATCGAGACAGAGCATAAGGTCAGCGACGGAGAGAGTGGGCGGCTCGAAGTCATAGATTATGAACTGACAGAGGCGATTGAGGAATGAGCAACGTGGACAGAAACAATTCGATAAGCGAGCAGTTGGTGATAGGGGTGACAATGGGGGACGCTGCGGGGATAGGGCCGGAGGTCGTAGTCAAGGCACTTGCGGAGCCACAGATACGCAAGGCTGCGAAGTTCATCATCTTCGGTATGAATGAACAGCTCTGCTACGCAGCCGACCGGGCAGAGATTGAGCCATACTGGGGCCGGCATCAGCACGAAAAAATCAGCAGAGATTATCCTTATAAGGTTGTTGTGGCAGATTACGATGAGTATTCCGTGCCTCCCTGGATAAGAGGGCCGAGCAGGACTGCCGGCGAAGCATCGATTCGATTTTGTCTCGATGCGATTGACGCTGCAAAGGCGGGGATAATCGATGCGATAGTGACGGCGCCGATAAGCAAAACGAGCTGGAAATTAGCCGGCGCTAAATGGCCGGGGCATACCGAGATGTTGGCCAAGAGGTGCAAATCACGAGCAGTGATGATGCTTATCGCCGGGCCATTAAAAGTGGCTCTGGCAACGATTCACGAGGCACTTTTTGAAGTTAGGCACAAATTTACAATTGGCTGTGTTTTCGAGCCGATAGATTTACTGAATACCGCACTGAAAGAATACTTTGATATCGAAAACCCCAAAATCGGGGTTGCTGCACTGAACCCGCACGCTGGTGAGGACGGCCAATTCGGCGATGAAGAGCAGCGGATAATAACACCAGCGATTCAACTGGCACAGGAGCAGGGAATAAATTGTGAAGGGCCGATTCCCGCCGACACGCTGTTTCTGCGGGCGGCACGGGGAGAATTTGACGCTGTCGTTGCAATGTATCACGACCAGGGGATGATACCGGTAAAACTACTGGCTTTCGAGGAGGCGGTCAACATCACAATCGGCATACCGATAATCAGGACATCGCCGGCGCACGGAACAGCCTTTGATATCGCCGGTCAGAACCTAGCCAACCCAGCGAGTATGAAAGCCGCCATTATGACTGCCATACGGATGTCCGAGACAAAAAAACGACAGCTTTTGCAGGCACAACTCCAGACCGATGCAGACTAAGCAGCAAATCCAGCAGTTGCTTTCATCGGCAGGTATTCGGCCTAACAAACGGCTTGGGCAGCATTTTCTTATCGACCTGAACCTGATGCGAATACTCATAGATTCTGCGAATATCAGTAAGGACGATATTGTGCTCGAAGTCGGCTGCGGCACAGGCTCATTGACCGAAGGTTTAGCCGAGAAGGCCGGCTACTGTCTTGCTGTCGAGGTGGACGAGCGAATCGCCAAAATCGCTAAGAAAGAGCTTGCCGAAGCCCAAAACGTCGCGGTTATCAATATCGATATCCTAACAAACAAAAACACCATCAATCCGACCATAACAGGCGCGTTGAAGCTCGCCCGCAAAAGATACTTCGGCAGGTTACTTTTGGTTGCAAATCTGCCTTACAATGTTGCCTCGCCTGTAATGCTGAACCTGATTACGGCCAAGACGGTCGTAGACGGGATGTTTGTTACTGTTCAGAAGGAAGTAGCGGACCGAATGACGGCGCAGCCAAGCAGTGAACACTACGGCACTTTGAGTATTTTTTTAGCAGCAACCGGCGATGTAAAAGCAATAAGGGTCTTAAAGCCAACCGTTTTTTGGCCCCAGCCGAAGGTTGATTCGGCAATGATAAGCTTTGTCCACAATAAAGAGAAGGTAAGCTCGATTAAAAGTATGGAGCTTTTCAAAGAAGTGGTGAACCTTTTTATGCAGCACCGCCGCAAAAAAATAAAATCCTGTGTAAAATTCGCCGCTGGAAGTCTTTCAGAAATTGACAATTGGCCTGAGATTTTTGAGCGATGTGACATCGACCCGCACAGTCGCCCCCAACAACTCGGGCCGATAGACTATGTTGCCATCGCAAACCTATCTCTTGCATTTATAGATGCAAAAATTGTCAGACCACTCGACGAGAGTAACTAAATAACCACCGATTTATGACGGTGGCTGTGACATTCGATGTTGACGGCAACCGGCAGTGAGGCAATATGGCAGGGAGCGGTCTCCACAAAACAGGCTAAAGCGGTAGTGTCGCCGCCGAGGCCCTGAGGCCCCAAGCCGAGCACATTTATGCGCGAAAGTAAATCTGCCTCAAGCGCAGCATAAAAATCGTCACTGTTTCGTTCACCAATTTTTCGCAGCAGTGCTTTTTTACTGAGCAGACAGCTTAATTCAAAGTTTCCTCCAATGCCGACACCAACAACAAACGGCGGACAGGCGTCGGCGCCGGCCTGTTTGACAACGTCAACAACCCAGTCAATTATCTGTTCCTTGTCGGCTGTGGGTTCAAACATCTTAAACTGGCTTCTATTTTCACAGCCGCCGCCTTTGGTCATAACGCTTATTTTTAACTTATCACCTCGGACAACAGAGTGATGAATCACAGTGGGCGTATTCGAGCCGGTATTCTTGCGCTGTTTTAAAGGGTCGGCAACAACACTTTTCCGCAGGTAACCTTTTTCATAGCCGGCTTTGACGCCGGCATTGATTGCATCGAAAAGCGTGACTTGCGACCGACCGGCAGGGGGCTTGACAGTGACATCGGCTCCCTGCTCGACGAATACCACGACAAGGCCGGTGTCCTGACACAGCGGTATTGATTCCGCTTTTGCAATGCGGGCATTTTCGATTAGCTGATTCAATATTCTTGCCGCCCCCTTACCGGACTCGTGTTTCGCCGACTTTTTAAGAGCAGCCAGAACATCCTCCGGAAGCTCGTAAGCAGCCGATATACAAAGCGATTCGACGGTTTCGACAATTTTCTCAAAATCGATATATCGCAAGTGATTAGCCGCCTGTAATATTGACCTCGAATGTCCTGTATAGTGTATTGCCGACGTCGTCGCTGAGCCGGATTGCGATTATATGCTCGCCGGCGTCCAGTTCTTCGACAACGATGGTAAATCCCTCATCGGTAGTATCATAGACCAAATCGTCCGGCACGGCGGCCTTCCACTGTGCATTACTGTCAACGGTATAATCCAATTTACCAATTGCACTTAATTTATCCGAAACCGCCAGCTTCAAGGTTACGGTTTTACCCTTGCTATCGATAGAATAGTCTATAATAGCAGGTGGAGTATTATCAACCACGACCGGCTCAGTTATCCTTGTGCCTGTCAACTTGGTCGCTGCGGTGTTACTTCTTTCGTCGCTGGCGGTTACTCTGATTTCGTACCGACCGTCTTCCACAGTTTTGCCGTCCCATTCAAAGAAGGTTTCTTCAAGCTCATCTTTGAGCTCGAGCCAGGCTGCTCTACCAATTTTTCTAAAATCTATTTTGTAAATTAGCTTGTCGCCGTTGTCATCTGAGGTTCTATAGTCGATTTTGAACGCACCGGATTTGGCAGGCTCTGTTAGACGGCTAACGGTGACCGAATCAACCTTAGGGGCCAAATTCGGTACCGTGCTGGCAACAGCAATTTCTCTTACGATGGGGCTTTTGCGGCCATCTTTACTTTCGAAAACAAGCTGATATTGACAGAACCTGCCAAGGGGACATTGCAGCTGCAGCGGCATAGTGATTTCAGCCAGCTCGGTCCAATCCGAAAAGGCAGGGTCGTTGACATCCTTAACATTACCACTGCGAGAAGCCACCCGGACTTTACATTCTTTCGGAATATCAGCTTCGATTTGGAGCTTGCCCCAGTTGGCTGGCTGACCTGCATCAACAAGGTCAGAAGTGTAAGTTCCCTTGGCAGCAAATACTTTAGCCAGCTTTACCAACTTTGGGGGATTAGCCGTCCCAAGATACACATCCTCTCCGGCTACTGCCAGAGCGGTTATTTGCGATGCCTGCTTATCCTCATAGATAATGGCTTCTTCCTCGGAGGCCGGTTCGATAGAAAATGTACGGCCTTTGTTTCCGGTTCCGATAAGGAGTTTTTGTTCCTGGAAAGCCAAGGAGAAAAAGACGGCGGTCTGGCTGAACACATCGGTGACATAACCGTCTTTGGTTATTTTGTATATGTAACTGGCCTCGGTTGGTGCAGATGGTTTGGCCTGTGGCGTTGGTTTCTCCTGCGGCTCACTATCGGTATTTCGCTTAGTATTGGCAATCTGCAGCTTTAGGCCACCTTTATCGGCAGTTTCTTCTTCTTGTGGCTGAGGTTCAGGGCGACCGGCGAAAGGCAGTTGCGGGGCAGATTCGACCTGCGGCTGAGCGATTTTAGCCGACGTTGCTGCAGCAAATAAATTACCATCATCGCCAAACAACATTGCTGTAATTTCCGGCTGGTCGCTGTCGAACAGGACCGTTGCCGTCTTAGTGCGGGGGTCTATCTTGTAAATAACCCCCCGGTCGTCACTGCCGGCATAAATAAAGCCGTCCCGTCCAATGGCTAAAGAAAGTATGTTCTTATCGCGACTATCGTAAACAAGCTGTGGCTGCTTTCCGGAAGAATTGAGGCTGTAGAGCTTTCCCTGTGGACCTGTTCCCAGATATATATTACCATTATTATCAACAGCTATAGCAAAGATATATTTGGCATCGTTCGGCTCAAAAATTGTCTCCATCTTACCAGCTTCGAGCCGCATTAGTTTGCATTCATCGCCACTTAACCCTGCCAGGAGTCTGCCGGTCGCATCCGTTGCCATTGCAAAGATGTGTTTGTTCGCCAGGTATTGCTTCTGCTGTACCGTATTTGCATCAGCGGGCTTGTTTGCATCGCCCGGCTTATTTACATCCTGATGTTCACTATCGCTGTCTTTTGCGTCCTTTTGTTCGAGCGGGTATATCTTTGTCAGGCTGCCGGAGGCGTATTTGTAGATGCCGCCATTAGGGCTTGTGCCGAGGTAAACCGTACCATCCTTAATAACGATGCTGTTTATCGACCAAACGTCTTCAAACTCCCCGACCAGTGACTGTGCAGCCCTGCCGAGCTGAAGGGTTCCTTTTGAGCCAACTACAACGTTCTCGGTTCTGCCCTTCGACAAATCCGTAGCGCTGGTGTGACGTGTAATCTTACTGGCAACAGCCCAACAAAATGGACTCGACAAATATGACAAAACGCAGAAGCCAAAAACATAAAAACATAGCGGTAAATTCAAAAGTTTTAAATGTTTTTTAATTATGTTTCTCCGTTTTCCATTTACCATCTCTTGCTCCTATCACTTTTCCACGGTTACACGCAAAACTTTCTTGTCGATAATAACAGTGCCTGTTGTCAACTTGTTTTCGAGCCAGCGTGGGTATGGCTGGGTCCGCAGAACCCTTTTGTTATCCTGAAGGACCAATGCCCTCGATGCAGGTAAATCAGGAAGCTCGGCCTGCTCTACCGTAATACCTGCGGGCGGCAAAACCAAAAGACAATACAACTTGTCCCTGCTGATAGTAAGAAGATTATTCATCGCCTCTATAAGAGTAGCCAGATTCTGAGGAACAAACTTATATGGCGCAGCTTTCCTAATAAAGTCGATGTAATCATAACCACCACAGACAATCAAATCATATTCTCCAGGCGCCAGGTCATCAGGAATCTTCAAACCGAACTTATATTTTTTCTTATCGGCAAGGAAAGTTTCGACAACAACGGTAACATCAAGCTGCTGGCCGGCTTTGACCCTTGAATCAGACAAATCAACCGACCATATCCTTGAAGAGATATTTTTGGCCCTCAAACGGATATCAAAGTCGATTGATTCTATGTTGACCTCCTTGTACGGATTGTTCATAAGTATAGCGACTGAGCTGATGCTTTCGACAAGCATCTCTTCCAGACCAACGCTGGTTGATATATTTTCAAAGGTAACAGGGTCAGCACCTTCGATGCCGATAGTCACGTGATACTCAATCAGATGGTCCGGAGGTAAACTGCCGAGCATAAGGGCTGCCCCATTAACAGCTAAGAAAAGTACCTGGGGAGTAAGCAATTGATTATCGGCAACCTGACAGTTGTACACTCTTTTTTCGGGGTCATTGTAACGGTTCACTGTTATCGTCAACGGGAACATTCGCGCTTTTGCTCCGATGCGTCCGCTGACTGCTGCTGACTGATCCACCGTTAGGGCACCGACTATTTCAATCGCGCTGGCAAACTTAAAAGAATCGTTCACCCTTGACACTACGGTATGCACCTTCCCGGTGGCCATCGGCAAATCTACCGGACCGTAACCGAAGGGGATGTGCCACAGGCCAAAGCTGTGCCCGAAACCATATACCCTGTCACCTACGACATCCGTCACGGTGCCGACCACTTCCATTTCTATATCGCCTGTTATCAACGGTACAAGAAGACAGGCACCCGGTTCTAATCGTATGTCTTCGCCTTTTTTCGCATTGCCTCCGCCGCCGATACCGGCAACGACCATAAGGCCCATTGGTTCGACGATGTCTTCCATCTGCTGGCAAACCTCCGGCGGCAAACCAGCAGTAATCAAGGGACAAGGCAGATAAGTCAGGCCGCTCTGAATATTTTTTTGGGTAACCTGGCTGGCGGTGATTTGTTGGTAAACCTTAGCAAAATCAAGGCCTGTAGAAAAATCAAAAACAAACCTTCCAATATCACCAGAGCCTGTACGGCCCGTATCATCGCTAACCCGTCCTGCTTCAAGCATTTCCTTAATCGGCGTGACGCCATAGAGGGGGTCTTTACTAAAATACCATCCGAAGGCAAGTGCACCCGCCAGGCGTCCATCGATATAAACAGGGGAGCCGCTACACCCGGCCACGGGACCTGAGCGAATAAAACGCTCATCTAAGCCCTGCACCAAGATTGCATCTCTGCCCGGTCTTACATTGTGGACCACACTGAGGACCTCCATCTCGAACTTTTCGACATCGGTGCCTTTGTACACCGTCAAGCAATAGGCTTTCATTCCAGGAGAAATTTCATCAAGGCCGATATATTTATTTGGGTCCCAAACTACTCCTTTTGGAACTGAGATAGCAGTCTTATCAAGCTGCTCGTCCCGTAGCATAGAACCCGACCTCGGCGTATCTAACTCCACATTACTTTGTATGCTGCGGGGCTCGGCGGCCCAGCAAAAAGATGACGAACAAAATAAGAGACAGAATAAAAACAGTCTCCTATCAAGCTTTATGAAAGCTTTCGACCTCAACATACATAACCTCTCAACTGTTTAATATCAGGATTTTATCGAGCGGTAAGACTATTGCAAGATAAAACAATTTTTGCTATAATATTGATATTGAAAACAAGATTGGTTTAACAAAACTAATATGCCATAGAACGGCATAGGGAGAAAAAAATGAAATCTGAACATCGGCACGAACTGAAAACCAATGAATTGGCCCAATGGATAGCCGATTTACCAGAATGGGCGAAGGAAAATTCCAAGATGATTATTTATGTTTCAGCGGTCGTTATCGCAGTGGCAGCCAGCTACTTCTGGATGACGTATAACAAAACAGTATTATCAGTTCGAAAACAACTGAGGCTAACAGACCTCATCAGCCAACTATCGCAGAACAGGGCACAGATAATCTATGCCCAGACCCAAGGGATAGATGCCTCGTATCTGCTTATCCGGACTGCCGATGAGCTTCAAGCCATGACGCAGGACACAAAAAACGATAATATGGCAGCTTTGGCCCTTATCAAACAGGCAGAAGCACTTCGGAGTGAGCTTCATTACCGCTTAGGGACGTTTGGCCCACAAGAAGTGGTTGCACAGATAGACCAAGCAGTGACCAAGTACAAAAAGGCGGCGGAGAAATGCTCGGCGAACCCGCCCCTGCTGGCGATGGCACAATTAGGTCTGGGACTTTGCGCAGAAGAACTCGGTAACTTCGAGCAAGCCAGACAAATATATAACGATATTGCCACAAACGCTGACTTTGAAAGCACTGTTGCTGCTGTCCAAGCAAAGGTGCGTCTGAAGACAATGGCCGAATACCAACAAGGGGTTGTCTTAGGTCAAGCATCAAAAACAGAGGCGGCTAAAGCCCTCAAACCAGAGATTAAACTCGAAGATTCCAACGTTCCACAAACAGAAAGTAATGCAGTTGAGACACCTGACATCAATCGAGGTCTCCAAACACCAGAAAGTTTATCCGAGGTCCCTGATATCAATTTGCTTAGCCAGTAATGTGAGTTAAGCGTGAAGCACCAAGCGAGAAACAATAACACCAGCAAACACGACGAAAAGATTTTGAAAGCGCATCGATTCCCTACAAAACCGAAAAACCCGGATG
>Ga0315296_10005431_pt1 | contig 10182 bp, 4 predicted proteins | sample YL17G14_18_MG_FD_203921 | JGI IMG/M metagenome (GOLD analysis project Ga0315296, IMG submission 203921) | Sediment microbial communities from Yellowstone Lake, YNP, Wyoming, USA - YL17G14_18 | ecosystem: Environmental > Aquatic > Freshwater > Lake > Sediment | place: USA: Wyoming | collected... | reverse complement strand
ATTCCTAATAGGATGATGTTCTTCTTATCTGTATTCTTTAGAATTTTTTGTATTGGCCTTATTCTTAATCTGTCTGTGCACCACCTAAACTTATTTGTTGGAGGAGGATAGCCGTGTCCAATAACCTTGGCAAAATACCTATCTTTAAGGGGAGGCACTAAGATTCTGAGAATAATAGGTATTTCATTTTCATTTGCTTCAATTAATAAATCTCTAAGGGTTTTTTTTACAAACGAACATATTATTGGGATTTCTACTCCGGTATCGCAATAAATTACGTAAAGTGGTTTGTGTTTTAGTTTTAAATAATATAAAGCGATATATGTAAGTTTTAATAATGCTGATGAATCTTTCCCCCCACTGAAACCAAGTGACCATTCTATATTGTCTTTTTTATATTCATTTTGGATTTGAACAATAGTTCTACAATTGATATCTGATGAGTCTATAAACATTATCCCAACTGCTCAAATATTTTTTCTTCTAATCGCCTTCTATATATTTGGCAAATCATATCCAATTGTTCATTTGATAAAGAGATATGTCTATTAGTTAAAATTACTACAAAAATTAGCGCTATAGCTGCTAGAAGAATAAGGAGTGTAGAAATAATTATGCTGTAATTAGTTCCAATAAAAATAAATTTTATGAGAAAAGCAATTGAGGTCATAAAACTAATCGTTGAAAGGTCTACACAGCTTGACCATATTAGTCCATTAAATCTGATGCGCTTCGCTTTTTCTTTTAGAGAAGCATCTAAATCAACAAAATAATAAAAAATATTTATCAATTTCTTTTTCTCTTTTAGTTTTTCTTTCTGAGCTACACTAAGCTTATTAATAACAGGGTTTAATAGTTGGTTCTTGATATTGTTTTGCACTCTTCTATAGAATGGTTTCCAAAGAATATTCCTGATTTTGAAAATATAATAAATGGCGCCAACAACTAAGAAGATGCTAATATAAAATGTGTCTTTTAGTTCAAAATCGCGAAAAAACTTTGAAATATTTCCTATTTCATTAAAATCATTTGTTAACAAAAGCATAAAAAACAAAAAAAGCATTAAACCGGGAATCAAAGTTCTGAAGAAGCTTAAGGTGTTATATTCCATTACTACCTCCCCATCGGCCATAGCTACGTGGTGATTTTTTGCTAACGAGAGTCCTGATATCAACCTTGAAGCAATGCCATGAGCCTCTGGATTCTTCCCTTGGATAATGGCAGATAAGTAGGCCTAAGGCCATAATTATTTTTAAATCTTCTTAAGTATACTCGTCTGCCCAAAGATGAATCTCTTAGGTGTTTCCACAATTACACGAACATTTACGCTGGCCAATGCTCCCGAATATATTCGATGCTCTCTTTAATACCGAGAGGTTGTGTTTGATTCCCGGTGCGGATGTAGAATTTGCACTCTTGCCCTTCCTTAACATAAGCCGGTTTCAGCGACGGTTCCACTTGAACCATGCATATGTCTTTGCCATCCAATTCATGGAAGGAGATGCTAGTGTTGAGGCAGCGCTCTTTTCCGATGTAGCTAGAGATGAGTTGTGTTAGATGCAGTTCATAGCCATCTCGGTCAGGCTTCTGGAGCGTCCTGTAATCGTCCTCTATGCCGACTATCTGTCTGGAGTCATCAACTCCAATTAGTAGTGTTCCGCCATCCGTGTTTAGAAATCCGGTAACTATCTTCATAACGACTACCTCAAGGAGCTTATTCACTTGAGATAGTTTGCGGTCCCACCTTAGGGATGACTTGAATTCTACCTTATTATTTTCTCCTTCAGTTATGATATCAGCTATGCCTTTGACTCCAGCCTCAGCGGGAATCCCCTTCTTCAACAAATCCTCCATAAACTTGTTGATGCTGTCAGCAATCAATCTTCTTCGTTCTTCAAGGAACGCATCGTAGTTTTTTATTTCCCACAATTGAGGATTCTCTGGGACAAATTGAGCTTTCAGTGCCGAAGGATATTTCTCCAGCACACGCGGCAAATAGATGCTGGGCAGGTTATCTGAAGCTTTCAAATTTGCCTCTTTCGTTAGAAACGCCAAGTTGGCAATTTCGTTTGCTCTGGCTATCTCGGCTCTATCGTTGCTGTCTAAACCACCTTCTTTGTAAAGACGGGATGTCGGGAAAATGTGATGGGTTTCAATCGCGTATTTAGCCCCCATATGACCTGTGTAGAGTTTCATACCATTAAACCAGTCTATAGCTCCCGAGTTACATGCGGCTACGTAGCCTATATTGAAGAACGGACTGGCTCGGCCTTTACCATTGAGGTCTTTTGGCTCCACTTTGATACGACCAACTTTTGAAACGATGTTCGAAATTAGTTCGTCTGTTGCATGTTCAGTCGAAAGGGCTTTTATATCTCTTTGCAAGTCTGATTCCATAGAACCACTATACCTAGCCCACATCTGAGCGGCATAAAACCAGTATAAAAAGCGCCTTTTTTCAAGCTCAGAGCTGAAGGCATAACTATGTGTGCTCAAATGCTTGATTAAAGGTAACAATACGTAGGGCGTACTTAATCGGCTGGAGGAGTGAACATATGCATCCGTTCGGAGGATATTAATCAAGTATTCGACAGACCTGATAACTTTGGGCCAAGCATCCTTAATGGCATCTATATCACTCTTGTAAAATGACCCGTCTAGGAGCACACTATCCGTGGCAACTGCTGCTAAGGACCGAACCCAAAACTCGAGCTCTCTGCCTTTTAGTGACGTCAAGTTGAACCCTTCGTCACTGAGTTTTTTATGGGTCGCTTTTAGACTCTGCCGTGCTTCTGGCCAAGATGCGCAAATATGGGCTAAGGCTAGGTCAGCCTTGCTTAACGTCATTCCACTTGAATTGACCAGGTTGAATATTCTCACTACTTCATCGGTCTCCATCTCCTCACCACTCTTGGGGATGGTCTCCAATTCATAACTGTAATTACGCATCTGGTCTAGTTTGTTAAGATACTTTAATTGCTTGAAATAAAAAGCTTTCTGTTCTTCGTTCAGCTCTCCTTGCTCAAAAAAGTTACCTACCCCCTGCTTCAGGAATGGAGTTACTTCTACCCACTCGGGTTTCCCACGCATTTTTACCGGCTGCCAGTATTCGAATTCCTGGGTCAGTACATTGAAATAGAGACGAAAATACAGATTGCTGCCTTCAAAGAATGAGGGTGGCTCACCCCTGAATATGGTGTATAGAGCAGTTAGGCGCTGCTGGCCGTCAAGAATTAACCTATAATATTGAGCATTGGAGTCCTTAGAATCTCCACGGTATTTCTGGGGCTTGTACGTTTTCCAAATGAGAAAATTACCAGTTGGGTAGTTTCTGTATATGGAGTCTATGTAGTTCTTCACCTTTGTTGAAGACCAAACAAATCCACGTTGGAACTCTGGGAGGATCAATTCACCCTTTTCTATTTCAGTCAGAAGTTCGGAAATGGTACTCATTTAACACCTCGCTTTGCCCGTGCATTCCCACTAATTAGTCCTCCTTTACATCCTTCCCCATCCGGTACTTAATGTCATAATTTATGATGAAATCCAGCTCCTCCTCCGTGAAGCCGTAGTACTGAGCGAGGACGCGGTCAATTTCGTCTATAATGGATTTAGATTTTGAAGGAAAAAATTCATCGTATACAACTTTACCAGTGTTCTTGTAATATGTTTCGCGTTTTCTGCAGTTAGTTTTGTAACTCGAGGTAATCTGTTCACACAATTCAATTAGTTTATTCTCTACAAATGGTCTAAGAGAGAAACTAAAAGGGAAGTTTTCAATATTTGCTCTACCGCAGTGATAACCATCAAAAAACACGTGCCAGAAATATAGGAAAGTCCCACTGTTGAGTAAACAAATCAGTATCTTCTGCTCTCTTTCAGTTCTGACAAAGTATTCTTTGTAATCTTCCGACTTCTTACGACCGTCGATGTCATTATAGAAATATGGTGCGAAGTCGGTTGCTTTTATGAAGTAAGATGCTATACGATGACAATATACCCTTTTTCCTGCATTGCTCAATACCATCTTTAATGGCCTCTGACCAAATATTTTTCTCAAGATACTTTTCTCAGTGGGTAAACTGATTTTCGGGATGTGGCCTTTATAGTGCAATAGATCTGAGATTTCCAAATGTTGTAACGTGGGGAATATGTTTTTTCTGTTTTCATCATACCAACGCAAGAACTTTGTGGTGAATGTATGCCCGTTTTCCCGAGATGAACATAAGACTATGCTACCCTTCATGTGATACAAACCAGTAAATAGTTTTGCCGGTCTGTCATCAAAGTTGCTAAAGACCGTGTCGTATTTAGTCAATAAGATCCGTTGAACGGGTTCCATCCTATCTGTACTAGTGATTGAGTTTTGTACAATCATTCCGAATCTTCCAGAATTCCTAAGTAATTGAAAAGAACGTTCCAAAAAGTACGCGTAGAGATTTCCACATTGTTCTGTTGTATATCCGTGCACAGTGTATTCCTTCTTGACCCTGCTATACTCAACATATGGTGGATTCCCTATAATCACATCAAACCCATCGTCTTTCATGATGCCGTAGAACTCTACAAACCAGTGGAATGGCTGGTGCGTCTTAACAAACTGCTTGATGTCCGGGGCGCCATAGAAGGCGGCAAGGTCTCTGTCTAGTTCTTTTTGAATTTCAGCGAGTCTGGCATTTACGTCAGCCTTGGCCTTGGCAAGCTCTGATGCTTGAATGCCGAGTCTCGTTTGCAAGTCTCTAAAGGCGTGTAGGGCTCGGTCAGCGTTTTCTATCCTTTCCTCAATCCCCTTCATCGCTCCGCTAAGGTCAAGTTGCGTCGCCTTCGCCTTTTGTATTTCTTCCTGGTTAACATACCCTACAAGTGAATTACCAGCGCGGATGTTAAAGTCGATATCCGGTAAGGATTCAATCTTCTCTACATCATCAACTTGGGAGACAAGTTTAAGGAAGAGTCGCAGCTTGCAGATTTCCACTGCCTCCTCCATGATGTCTACTCCGAACAGGTTGTTGACAATTATGCTCTTGAGAACAAAGTATTTGCGGTTGGGATGCTGGCGGATGCTTGCCAGCTCTTCAGTAAAATCGGGATACTTGGGTCCACCCAGCTCTTCCATTTTGTCTAGGCAAATCTCATAAAGTGGTTCAAGCATATTCAGGGCAGCAAAGAGGAATGCGCCACTGCCCACTGCAGGGTCCAGGACGGTGAGTTTGGTAAGGCAGTGGAAATAAAAGGCACGAAGCGTAACCGGGTCTTTGATTCCCCGTGCCCAGTCTTCAGCAAACTTACGAATGTTGAGGTTATAGGTTATCAAGTCATTGATGTTGGAAATCTTTCCAGCAGCGAAGTCCTCCTGTATCTGCTGATAACGATTCTGCCGCGCTTGGTAGTCACGGTCAGTTTCAGTAGGAAGATAGTCCTCTTGCTTTATAGCTTCATAAATGTATGGCTCAACGTTCTTCATGGGGAAAGGGTGAAGCTCATCATAGCGCATGCTCCTGAGCTTGTCGAACAGAAACGGAATAATGGTATTCTTGCAGATGTAATCGGTGATGTCCTCCTTTGTGTAGTAGGCACCCATCTGTTTCTGATTGATGTATTTCTCAAAGATGTAGCCCAGTACATCAGGATTGATCTCATTGTCAGCTCGGAGGGGCCGGTAGTCCAGATGCCAGCTGTACCGGTCGAAAAAAGCGAAGAGTCGTTCGAAGGCGGCATCACTAATGTTTATACTTTCTCCATGGGCTAGCTCCAGCTGGTGAGGTAAAAACAACCCGCCATTCAGGTATGGCACACGACCCAGTAGCTGGTTTACCTCCGGTGAGCGGTCCTTCTCTTCTTTAGCAAAACCCTCAAAGAATAGAGGCACCAGAAACTTGCGATAGAATTGATTGGCGCCTCTGGTTTTCGATTTTTTGAATTTGTTAATGAGGTAGTCCCTGTCCTCATCCAGAAAGCCCTTCTTTTGAATAAAATAAATGAACATCAAGCGGTCCAACATAACAGACGTATACCATGCAAGGTCATCCTGTCCTTCCAACCCTTTTAAGAACTTGGAAAAGGTGCTGTGCTCCGCCTTGAATTCGTCGTAGAAGCGTCTGGTGACCTTCTCAATATCAAAAGCCTTGGCTACCCGCCCTGTAACCTCGGTAATAGCTAATCTTCCTTCCTCATCAAGGTCATCGATGCTGAACGCTATGCCGGCGAGCTTTTGTAGTAAGGAATCCCCCGGCTGGCCCTTAGCATATGTGTGCTCTCTAGATGCGGTTTGTTTTCCCCGCTGTCGCCTCACCCACTGCCAGACTGATTTCGTCCTCTCTTTGTCAACGAAAATGATCATATGCTCGTGGGTTTGTTTGGTTATTTTAGTCTCTATTATCCTGCGCATGTTTGATGGTGGAATGTTCCCATCCTCCATTGACTCTCCCAGATAGACTACCATTCCGCCTTGCTCGGCAAACGGTGTCAGCTTGAAGGAGTTAGTATCAACCTCTATGCCAGTAGGAGGATTTTTGCATATGTTCCAACCAAGCTCTTCTACGAAGAGACTATTAAAGTCAAATCTCCCTAGACACTCACGTACCCGCCTGGTGTCAATATTCATGGCTTCTGCTCTTCTCCCTCTTTCATAAACAAGCCGATGGAACAAATTATTCTTGGCTCCTGGGGCTCTTCTTGCTCATGAATAATGCTGAGACGGTTCTCGTCACGAAGCGAGATAACTAGCGTGGCAAGGTCCTCATCAGAAATACCTGCCCTTAGTTGGCGATTCAATGTGTCAGTTGCTGAAGAGCGGAGCGGGTATCTGTAGATATCATCAATCGCTCTAGTAAGGTCGTCACCTCCAAACAGTGGTTCATGCTTTTTTAGTTCATCATAGTAACGCTTCAAGCGTTCGTACGTCCTATACCTTGCTCCTGATGGACGACCCAACTGGCCACCGGATGCTTTCTCTTGCTGGATAATTTGGCCGATACCTTGCTTTACAAGTTCGTGGTGGCGCGGATTTCTGGGAATCGCCGGTGTTTCAGGTGCACATTCGGCTGCTCGGAGAACAGCTAGTTGGGACTGGGTTACGCTTTTACCCTCCTTACTCATCCATACCAGCGAATCGTTGCCATCCGCAGTCTTCATATATACAAGAACACCTTCAGGCTCCTTTGCTGTCCCAGTATATTGCCTGGTCGAAAAGACCACCTCAGGAAGGTCAGCTATCTTCTTTGCCAGCGTAGGGTCGTCTTTTGTTGCATTATGCCATATTTGATAAGCGTACGAAGCAAGGTCGACTTCGCTGTCCAAGTCACCATCTAGGATTCCAGACTTCTCAGTGTACAGGTCTCTAAGCACTTGGTCATTCAGGTCGTCTTCAAAGAAGTTTTCATCAGAGCCGAGCACTTCTCCGCTCTCCATAATACGCTGTTTGACGCGAGAACGTAGCCGAATTATGTTCTCTAATCCCTCCGCCGGGAGGAAGGAGTAACAGGTGATGTTTTCTGCCTTTTGCCCTATCCGGTCAACTCGGCCAACACGCTGAACTAGCCGAATGAGAGCCCAAGGTAAATCATAGTTGACGGCAAGCGCACAATCTTGAAGATTTTGGCCTTCACTGAGAACATCAGTTGAAATTAGGACTCGCACCTCCTTGCTGGGGTCGATGGTTCGCTCGTTACTTCTAGGGCTGAATCGCCAGGCGATGGCTGTTGGGTCTGGAGATTGCCCTGTAACCCCTTCGAGCTTGTCAATATTGCGGGTTTTTAGTTGGTCGGTTAGGTACCGCACTGTATCCGCAAATTGAGTGAAGACCAATACCTTTTCACCCGGGTGCCTTTTGGTAAACAATTCTTCTAGTGCTGCCAGTTTCGTATCATGCTGAGGATCCCATTCACCGAACTCGTCTAGTAATCCTAACAAGCCTTCGGCATCCTCCATCAGGTCCTTATGGAGACTCTCGGTAAATAGGTCCGGACTCAGCCACCTAAAGCGCTTCTTCTGAGGCATGCTGTAAACCTCGTACAGCTGCCTCGCGCGCTCTGTGTACCATTCTTTCGTGTATGGATGTATTGAGACTTTTCCAACTTGGTCATCGCTCCCTTCTTCGCTTTCATCGTCATAGTCCATAACAGCCTGCATAATCTCCGGCGAGTCGGCATCCTCATCGTTAGCGCTGGCATCCAGAAGCTCTGCACCCTGAGTCCCGATAGGAATGGGAAGGTTGTTATCAATGGCATGGATGTACACATAATTTCGGAGTATATGCCGATCTATAGACTGCAAGAACGCTTGGCCGCTGCTTTCCAGCCGCTTAAACAGGTTCGTTCTGCAAAATCCCATCAGCCGCTTGCCGGCTCGAGATAAGTTATACAACTGCCTCTTCTCTTCCGGTGAGGCCGATTGCTCAGCATCCTTAGATATGTAGTCCCCCTTTCCCAACCCATAGCGGGGAAGCGAGAGGCCATTTATAATATCAACCACTCGGTCAGAGTATAGCCGAGCATACTGGTCAGTCGGCTTTTGCTCATTGAGGTCAAATTTCAGTGTTCGCGGTATGCGGTTAGGGAAGTAGGAGCGTGTGCCATCCTCAAGAATAAGGTATGTACGGCCATTATCTTTAAAGGCGTAATTTTCTTGAATGAAACTACGGGTACGTCTCACCAAGTAGAGCCGCATAAGTTCCCGCCAGTCATCCGGATAATCACTTTTTTCAAATGCTGCCAGAGACCGCAGAGGCGTTTGATGTCTACGGATAAATTCTGTTTCACCGAGATCACGAATCAGATGCTCTGGTCTCATGCCCAGGTCATGATGTTCTGGTACGAACAAACGAAGCTGAGACGACAAATCGAGATAACTTTTGTTGTATGGCGTCGCCGACAAGAGAATGCACCGGCTTTCGTTCTCCGTTATGTATTCCTGAATTGCCCTGTATCTTTTCCCCTCTCTATTTCTAAGGTTCTGGCTTTCATCTATCACCAGAAGCCGATATCTTCTTAGCTCTGGTAGTTCAGTTAAGACTCGGCTCATGGATAGAACCTTTCCCCTTAATCTATAATCATGTACATACTGCTCCCACATGGGTACCAAGTTCTTTGGACAGAGTATTAATGTTTCAAGGCCGTAATCGTCCTCAAAAATCCTGGCGACCGCAGTGGCCATCAAAGTTTTGCCCAAGCCAACAACATCACCGATAATAACTCCGTCGCGTTTGTTGAGATGATGCGCTGCGATCTTGACAGCAGCTGCCTGGAAATCCCACAGCTTATTCTGCAGGTCACTGGGTAGCTTGAATTCTGTTAGTCCTGCACGCGCCTCTTGAGCGAGATGATAGGCCATCTTCAAATATACATAGTAAGGCGGTAGTGCATCTTTTCGAGCCCAGCTCTCTTCAATGATATTCGCTAACTCTTCAGAAATATCCAAGCACCATTTGTCGTTCCAGCGGTCATTGAACCATTTCTCCAGCTTTTGGCAGGCATCATATTCTAGGACATCGACATTCAATTCACCCTGCTCGGATAGGCCTGCCAACGTGAGGTTACTACTGCCGAGATAGCCTGAAATCGGATTAGTGTAATCTTGACGGTATAGAAGATAGAGCTTGGCATGGAGGGAGTGCCTTAGAAATAGCTTGACTATGACTTTTTTAGCTTTGATTTGGCTGGCCAATCGTTGTAGTGCAACTTCATCGGCATTGGTAGGTGCTCCGATCATAAGTTGCTTTCGAAATTCTTCGGCCAATTTCTTCTTGAGCTGTGCTACTCTCTGAACGTCAATAGCCTTAGCGTCTCCAGAGAGGCTCAGAGCATCTCTCAATTCCTCTTGGGGGAGCCTTTGCATTCCAACTAACAACCGACAGCAGCTAGCGTCACCACCGCTCCATTTTTCTATGAATTCGCCAACCTTCCCCCAGCCTCGCAGATTAAAGTAACCAACACAAAAATCAGCACGTTCAGAAACTGCTATGGTCTTTCTGAGTGCCGGTAATAAATCCTGTTCTATGTTATCAAATATTCTAGGCATCTTAGTTGCCACGTAGTTTCGTCAGCAACGAGTGTGTCAATTCCAGAAATATAAGAATTTGGTTTTCGGCTGCGCTGGCCGAGTGAGCATCTTTGTCGCCATTTGCCCATCCAATCATCGTAGAAAATTATAAATCACGACTCAAAAAGATGTCAAGGTCGGCTT
>Ga0315296_10005430_pt1 | contig 10184 bp, 5 predicted proteins | sample YL17G14_18_MG_FD_203921 | JGI IMG/M metagenome (GOLD analysis project Ga0315296, IMG submission 203921) | Sediment microbial communities from Yellowstone Lake, YNP, Wyoming, USA - YL17G14_18 | ecosystem: Environmental > Aquatic > Freshwater > Lake > Sediment | place: USA: Wyoming | collected... | reverse complement strand
GGAAACGGCCGGGGAAAAAAATCCGGCCAGGCCGTCAAATCCGGGACGCACGTCGAGATCTGCCCGAGAATCCCTCGCGACATCAAAAGCGGGCGAAGCACAGGCGCACCGTCTCCTGGATGCGATCCCCTTTTTTCAAGAGTTTTCCCTTGCGGTAGTTATGTTCCCACTCCCACGAACCGGCGTTTGTGCCGCCGTACCAGCCGTTGATGTGGAGGGAAATTCGATCCGTCCCCATGGTCGCCCGGGCATGCTGCCGTCCGTCGGAGAGAACCAGCGCACCAACTCCGCTAGGATAGCGCAGTGCCGTCCACAGGATGTTTCGTTTGGTGCTGCGGAAATCGTTGCTCCCCATCGGCGCGTTATCCTGCCCCCAGGGCCAGGCGGGAGGAAGCCCGGATCCGTGATCAGCGTAGGCGCTGGCGCTGCCGAGCGGCCTTCCGATATGGTCGGGCGGATAGACGTTCCACTCCGCCCGCCGTTGCCATTGGAGGAGGTCGAAAGACTTCGGAACAGAGAAGCGCAGCCCCACCTCCCGTGCCCAGAGGTCTTCGCCTGTGTATTCGAAATCGGCCTTCACAGTCATCTCGGCCGAGGGGGTAATCAGCAGGTCATAGCTCCCTTCGAAGTTGGCATAGGTTCCTTTGATCGTCAGGCGGATATTCTCCCCTTCCTGCTTCGCCTCCATAGCTTGAAGCTGCCAACTCAGCCGGTCGGGGAGGGGCGAAAGGGGCGCCGCAGTCGGAAGGACGTGGAGCACCGGGAATTCCAAAAGCGCGGGAAGCCCGAAGGCAACGCCGCGCCGCAGCATACCACTGCCGCTGTCGAAGGCCAGTTCGAACTCTTTCCCGATAACGTGGGTGGCGATGCCTGCCAGCCTCTCTTCCTGGCGGACGACGAGCGGCGCCGCTTCCGCGCTCTTATAAACAGGCGCAGGGGCGGACTCATCGCCGAGCGGCAGGCAGTAGGTGTCGACGAGGCGGCCGTCGGAATGCGTAAACGTAAGGCTTAAAATGTCGCCCCGCTCGGGCATCCGCTGAGGCTTGACGAGAAGTACGCCAGTGGAATGCGGCGGGACAGAAGCTTTAGCCTCGCCCCTCTCTTCTCCTATCTCCCAGGTGATCTTCAATTCCGCGAGGTCGGTGAAATCGTACTGGTTCTCGACCGGCACTCGGATCGGCTGGCCTTTTGCCGGCAGGGGCAACGGCTTTTCCACGATCTTCACCGGCGAATGGAGTTTCTTGGTGATCCAGAATTCCGGCTTGGGCCTGCGCCAGCCGTCCACTACTCCCCAGGGCGCGTCGCCGGTCAGACCGCGCCCGGGCAGGGCGTATTGTTCGGTCAGGAAGTGGCTCTGGGTCACGCCCCGTCCGTATTCCAGTCCCCGGTTGGGCACACAAAAGATGTCGTCGGCCCAGCACCAGATGAACGATCCCTGGGTTGCCCGGCTCTTCATGAAGCGGTCGTAGACGGCGGGCAGAGGCGTGACATAATAATCGCGGACGCCGGGATCGACCCACATCTCCGCCACGTCGCCGAAGATGCCCTGGTAGATGCACAGGCTTTCGTCGAAGAGGAGCGGCTTATCCAGCTTTTCGTTCTCCTCGATACGCGAGATGGCGATGGGATTGTGGAGTGTGGCGATCTCGAGCCAGGCGCTCGTCCCAGCGCCCGTGGGCCGGTCGGGATCGGCGGCGCGCACCCACTCGTGGCTGCGCTCGAACCCGTAGCCGAATGCGCTCTCGTTGCACAGAGACCACATGAAGACCGAGGGGTGATTGCGGTCGCGGGTCACGAGCTCGGCGGTCAACTGCATGATGCGCGGAGTTAAGTTCAAATCGCCGGAGACGCCCACCCAGCAGAACGACGCCTCGTCCTCCACGTATAATCCCAGCTCATCGGCGAAGTCGAGAAGCTCGGGAATCGGAGGGTAATGGGAGGTTCGGACGGCGTTCAGGTTGGCTTCCTTCATCAGCTGGATGTCCTGGCGGGTCAACTCGGGCGTCACGGCGCGTCCCATCAGCGGGTGGGTATCGTGGTGGCAGGTGCCCCGCAGCTTGACGGGCTTCCCGTTGATCAGGACGGACGAGCTTTTGACCTCCGTCTGCCGGAAGCCCACGCGCTGCTCGAGTGTCTGGAGGACGCGGCCCGCGGCCCGAAGCTCGATCGCCAGGCGGTAAAGGTTAGGATGTTCAGCCTCCCACTTGCGCGGCGATGGCACTTCCACGGCGAAATCCGCCTCGGCCCGCTCCCATGCTCGGGCCGTTACCGGGACGGGCTTCGCCGTATGGGTGACGCGCCGGCCGTCCGGCCCGGTTAGGACGAAGTGGAGGGACGCCTCACCCAGAGGACGATCTGACTTGTTGAGCACGGCGAGGTGGCCCATCAACATGGCGTCCTTATACTGATTCTTGAAGCGTGTCGTCAGGGCCAGCGCACCGATATGGGCGTCGGGCACGCGAAAAAGATAAACCCGCCGCATGATGCCCGCCAGCGGAAAGTCCGCGTACAAGCTCATCTTGTCGAGCTCACCGCTCGTCCGTGTGTGTTCGCTGACGCGCACGGCCAGCAAGTTTTCACCGGGCTTGGCGGCTTCCGTGATGTCCACCTCGAAGGGCGTCGCGCCGCCCTCGTGATAGGCAACCCGCTGCCCGTTGATCCACACCTCGGCCCCGCTGTAAACACCGTCGAAACGCAGTTTCAGCCGTCCGTCGCCCGGAAGAAGAGGGAACCGCTTCCGGTAGCCGCCGACTCCGTCTAGAGATCGAAATCCCTGCATCTCCCAGTGCGAAGGCACGGAGATGTCGGACCACCCGGCGTCGTCAAAGTCGGGCTTCCAGAATCCTTCGGGGGGGTCGGACTTAAACCGCCACACCCCGTTCAGGCTCTCGGCCTGCGCGCCGTAGCTCCGGGGTGTCAGGCCGTATTGAAAGTCGGACGCATCGCGCTTGAGCCGTGTTGAAGAACCTTCTTCGGAGAGGCCGGGCGCGGCCACGGCGATCTCCACCGACCCCTCTGCGCCGAGCGGCAGCGGCGCCAGGAAGAGTCCCTTCTCATCGCTTGTCGTGGACTTTGTCCATTGGCCGAGTTTTCCCTGGCCGATCAGCGCCACCCGTGCTCCGGAGACCGGCTCGATCCCCCACTGATCCGTAACGATGCCGAGGATGCGGCCGTTCAAGTCGGATGCGACCTGGACGGACAGCCGGCGCGGCAGAGGATCGGCATAGGCCTCGACCTCGCTGAGGCTCGGGCCGTTGGTGATATTGGCGATCCGGAGGCGCTCCGTTTCCTCCACCGGGAACGAAATAATGATGACTCTTGGCAGCTTGGCGCCCGGCTTACCCAGATGCCGGACGGCGCGCCAGTCGTTTTTCGCGGAGTCCCACACCTCGACATCCAGTTCCATCACGAAGGAGTCGGACTGCTGGATGATGACCTCGGCTATGGGCACCGGTTTTTTCCAATCCAATTGAAACCAGACTCCGCTGTTGTGGCCGGGAATGCCGGACCAGCGCGTGGCTGTGTTCCCGTCATTGGCCTTTTCAGGCGTCAGCGTCTGGTAGGATTCGGAGGCACTGGCTTGCGCAACCTGCGCCAGGTTGGGCGATTCGGCTGGGCCTTGGGCCGGGGTCGCACCAAGCAGCAAGATAAACAGGGGGATTATAAACATGGCCATTTTTTTCTCCTTTTTCGTCGCCGGGAATGGTAGGTCGAGACGCGCTGGATGTCAATCCAAACATAGCAGGCAAAAGCCCTATGTGGCTACCTACGCTTATCTATAGAGGGAAGTGCTTCCTGGCAGAGCCGGCGGCATGTTATCTGCCATATCCATCTCTTTGAATGGTGGATGAAGAAAATTCGGAAATTGATATGCTGTCCCCAAACTATGCTGTCCCCAAACTATGGTCGGCGTGTCAACGGCGGCTCGGACTAACACTTGACTTGGGCCGGGAGTTTTATATAATATGAAGCATATAAATATAAGTATTAATATCATTAGATAATTGTGTAGATTACCAGACTTTTTGCATATTCTAAACAAGGAGCAAGAAATGCCCAGGACGCAGATGAGAAGGATCAACCTGGATCTTTCGTCCATTCAGTATGAGGAGATGACGAGGCTGATGGCAGAAAAGGGCATGAAATTGAGCCATTTGATCAGAGAGGCGGTGGACGACTATATCGCCAAGATCGAGCGGGAAAAGCTTGAAGAAAAACTGAAGCAAGGGTATCTGGCTAAATCGAAGCTGAATATTGAAACCTGCAAGGAATTCGAGCCCGTGGACGGAGAAAACGTCTGATGGAGGCCGAGCTCAGGCGGGGGGATGTCGTCTGCGTGAACCTGAATCCGACGATCGGTTCGGAAACAGGGAAAGTCAGGCCTTGTGTCATCATCCAGAATGATGTGGGGAACAGGTATTCGCCTGTTACTATAGTGGCCGTGATCACAAGTCAGAAGCGCTTATCCCAGAAGTATCCGGTGGATGTATGGGTGGAAAAAGGAGAGGGGGGGCTAGACGTTCCGAGCATTGTCCAGTTGGATCAAATAAGAACGGTCGATAAGAAACGCCTCGTCAGAAGACTCGGGCATTTCAGCGATTCGATCATGAAGGAAGTTGACCGCGCCATCCAGATAAGCTTGGCCTTGGGTTGAGTTTTTGCCGCCCCCATTCATGATTCATCGGCTTCGATCTCCTTGAGCCTAATGGCCAGGCGCTTGGGGGAGATCGGGAAGGCCGTTTTGAGCTCGGGCGCAAAAAGGGAGACCTTGAACTCTTCGACCATCCAGCGGTATTCGTCAATAAGTTTCTTTCTCTCCGGTGAAGCTTCCGGCGCCTTTTGCCTTGAGCGGCCCCTCTCGGCGAGGTCATCGCGTTCTATCCTTTGAAGGGCTTCGATGAACGGCCGGACCTGTTCGGCCTTTTTCCGGTCTTTCTCATAGTCGACCTTGCCACGACCCAGGCGCATCCGGACCGCCTCCAGGTAACGCGGGATGTGGATGAGACGTTCGAGGGAATAGACGTCCAAGAAGTTTTTGGGGACGAGAGCCTCGAGTTCTTCCTTGATCTCCCGGCCAAGGGCAGCCGCGGCGCGGCTCGCGCCGGCTGCCTGCTCGACCTCCTGGATGGCCCGCCGCGTCTCCTGGTAAGCATCGAAGATCTTGAAAATCGTCTCCCGCAGGGCGTGGCTCTTTTCGAATAAAGACCGCATGACCGTCTCGGCGTAGGCCTCGAATTCCTCCTGGCTGCGGAGGTTCTTCTGGAAGATCTCACGTTTGATATTTTCCAGCAGCCCCTTTTCGACCGCGTCCTTGCCGCCGAAATAGAGCGCCGTTTTTCCGTATTCTTCGAACATCACGAGATACCGGCGCAGGAAATCGACATCCTTGGCGAACTTGGCAGCCAGGAGAGCTTCAACGCCCTTGAGGTGCGAGGCCAGCGCTTCTTCCTCCGCCCTGAAAAGCCGGATGTTGACTCCCTTTTCTCCCGGTTCCAGGCCTGGGTAGGCTGTCATGAACATCCCCACGGGGACGCTCTCCGGGAGCGGGTCGAAATCCCAGGATTCACGGGCTTCCTTTTCCCACTTGGCGCGGGCCGTTTTCCAATCGGCCGATTGCTCCGGGACGAAGGGAACGGCTCCGGCCCGCCGCAGCACCTCGATATTACGGCTGGCGGCCAGCTCGCGGCCTTCAGGATCGACGACCGCCACCCGCATCTTAAGGTGGCCGGGGATATCGGTGCCGGCCCATCTGGATGCGGGGATGTCTGCTCCGAACCTTTTCTTTACGAACTTGGCCAGCGTTTCGTAGAGCGAAGGATCGGTGAGCCGCATCTCTCGGGCGATCGTCTCGGTCGTCTCGGCAAAAGGCATCAATTGTTTCCGGTCGGACTTGGGGAGTCCCTTGATCAAGGCGGCGATCTTCTCCTTGAACCGGCCCGGCACCCCCCACTCCAAGGCTTCGGAGGGGATGCCGGCGATCTGGCCGAAGGGGATCCGCAGAGTGGCCCCGTCGTCCTCGACGCCGGGAGAGAACTTGTAGGAGACCGCGAAACGCTTTTCTCCGAGGGAAAACTCGTCCGGGAAACCCTGGAGCTCGGCCTCGTCGGGGGAGATGAGGAGAAGATCCTTCTCCCTCATCCTGAGGAAATCGTCGCCCCCCGCCTGGCGGATCCTCTTCTCCAGGCCGCGGAGGTCATACACACCAGCCAGTCGTCGCGAATAAAAATCCGCGACTGCCGTCTCAGCGATCATAATGTCGCGCCGGCGGAGCTTCTCTTCCATCTCCCGGACCTTTTTCTGTAGGTCCAGGTTGTGACGGAGGAAGGGCGGCGGCTCCTTAACCTCACCTTCGACCAGGGCTTCGTTCACGAATATCTTGTGGGCTTCTTCGGGATTCTTCGGTCCGAAGGCCACATCGCGGTCGGAGATGATCTCCAGCCCGAAGAGCGCAACCCGTTCCTTGGCGCGGACTTCACCGCGGTCCCTGTCCCAGCGCGGCTCGGAATAGGAATACCGGCACAGGTCTCCGCCCAGTTCTTCGAGCCAGGCCGGGTCGATCTTGGCCGCCATCCGGGCAAAGAGCCGCGATGTCCGGACCACCTCCGCCGCCACGATCCAGGGCCGCGATTTATGAAAGAGCGTCGAGCCCGGGAAGATCATGACCTCGCGTCCTTTGGCGGCTTGATACATATTTTTTTCTTTGTGCACCGCGATGTTCGAAAGAAACCCGCCGAGGATGGACCGATGGGTGCCGGCGTAAAGTGCCGGCGTCATCTCCGCCCTCTCCGTCCGTCCCGCGGCGATCCCCTGCTCCTTCAGGATGGACAGGATCTGGTCGTGGACGAACCCCCATTCTCTCATTCGGGCGTAAGAAAGAAAATGCTGCTCGCAGTACTTTCTCTGCTTGCTCTTTGAGGTGAGGTTTTCGGCCGGGCTGTGGAAACGATCCCAGATATTGAGGAGCGTCAGGAAGTCGGAATCCGGATGGGCGAAGGCTGCCTGCGCTTGGTCGGCCAGGCCGGCCTTGTCCGGCGGCCTTTCTCTCGGGTCGCGGATACTCAGGGCCGAGGCGATGACGGCCACCTCCCGCAGACATCCCTCCCTTTCTGCCTCGATCAGCATCCGGGATATGCGCGGGTCGAGCGGCATCGGGGCCATCCGCAGGCCCAGGGGCGTGAGCTCGGAGTCGGGGCCGCTCCCGGTGACGGCGCCGAGCTCGAGAAGTGCTTCGTAGCCGTCCTTGATGTTTCGGAGATGAGGCCGGTCGACGAAGGGAAACTGGGCCGGGTCGCCGAGCCTCAGAAAGACCATCCTCAGGATGACCTCGGCCAGGTTGGAGCGGAGGATCTCCGGTGGCGTGAATTCGGGCCTCGCCTCGTAGTCCTCCTCGGAGTAGAGCCTGACGCAGAGCCCTTCCTGGACGCGGCCGCAGCGGCCCTTGCGCTGGTCGGCGCTGGCCCGAGAGACGGGGCTGATGGGCAGGCTGTTGATCCGGGTGCCGGGCTGGTACTGGGAGATCCGGGCTAGGCCGGTGTCGATGACATACCCTATGCCCGGAATCGTCAAGGATGTCTCGGCGACGTTCGTGGCCACGATGATCTTCGGTCCCGACACCGAATATACGCGGCCCTGCTGGGCGGCCGGAAGGCGGGCGTAGAGGGGAAGGACGGTGGTCGCGGCGAAATGCTTTCCTTCCAGCTTCTCGCAGGTCTCGAGGATGTCCTGTTCGGTCGGCATGAAGACGAGGATGTCTCCCGCCTGCCTTCGTGATTTGAGCCGCTCGACGGCCCGGACCGCCATGTCCACGTAATCGCCCTCGTCGGTGTCCTTGGAGAAGGACTCGGGCGGCATGTACTCGATCTCCACCGGGTACATCCGTCCGCCAACGTGGACGACCGGAGCGTGGCCGAAAGCCTCAGAAAACTTTTCTGTATCGAGTGTCGCCGAGGTGATGACAACTTTGAGCTCGGGGCGGGCGTCCAGCAGGGTCCGGACGATCCCCAGCAGGAAATCGATGTTCAGGCTCCGCTCATGGGCTTCGTCGATGATCAGCGTATCGTACTCGTAAAGGCTGTGGTCGGACTGGGTCTCGGCGAGGAGCATGCCGTCGGTCATGATTTTGATATAGCCCTCGCGGGCCGTCCTGTCCTGGAAGCGGATCTTGTAGCCGACCGAGCGGCCGAGCGTCTCACCCAGCTCTTCGGCGATGCGGTGGGCGATGGTGATAGCGGCAATGCGGCGCGGCTGGGTGCAGCCGATCTTGCCCGCGATTCCACGTCCCGCTTCGAGGCACAGCTTGGGGATCTGGGTGCTCTTGCCGCAGCCGGTCTCACCGGAGATGATGACCACCGGATGGTGCCGGATGGCCCGGACGATCTCGTGGCGCTTGGCCGCGATGGGGAGGGCGGGGGGATATTGAAGGGCGGGCCGGAGGCGGTGGCGCTTCTCGCGCTCCGACACAGACTGCTCCAGCCTTTTCTCGAGTTCGGCGAGCTGTTCGAGGAGCCAGGGGCCGCCGCGGCGGCCCTGGCGGAGCTGGTGGAGCCTCCGGCCGACCGCCGCCCGGTCCCGGAGCATCGCTTTCGGCAGGAGGGTGCGAATCCGTCGAGCTATTTCTGCGGGCTGACCAGCCTCTCTTGTTGGTGTCGTCATAGCATCAAAAAAACCCTTCCGCCCCTTATTATATTCATTAATCCCTGTTTGCGCAGCCCTTTAGATGCGGAAATCTTCTGGTTTGATTTCCGGCGATCGGGAGTCAGGGGTGAGAAATTCAGGGCTGCCCTTCCGGGAACGATGGGATCGAGAAAATGAGTTTGACAGGAGTGTCATGGAGTGATATTGACTCATAACTGAAAGGGGCAGTCCATCGAGTCGCCCCCACAGTTAGCCGGACGATTAGGTTCTTTGTCTGCATACTTAAATAAAGGAGGCACACCGATGCCGAGCGATGCGTCTGTCAGATGGGGATGGCTCAAGGCCATGTATATCTACACTCTCTTCGGGGCCGGCGGGTTCGGGCTGGGGATGCTTTTTTTCCCGGGCACGATTCAATCCGTGCTTCGCTTTCCCCCCCAAGACCCGGTCGTCCTCGGGCTTTATGGGAGCGTTTTGTTGGCGTCCGGTCTGATGGCGATCCCGGCTCTTCGCTCCCCCCTGAAATTTGCTCCTCTGCTGTTGATTCAGCTGGTTTACAAGCCGATCTGGCTGGCGGCGGTGGTCATTCCGCTTTTCCTGAGAGGCCAGTTCCCCTTCTACGTCGTTTTTATCTCCGCTGTCTTTCTCACTTATATCATCGGAGACCTGATCGCCATTCCGTTTGGCTACCTGTTCTCGAAGAAATGAGGGCCCAGTCGCTCGGATCATTATGATAAACTCTCTTGGCGCTGCGGGACACCCGCGAACGATGAAAATGCCCCTCCTCCCGACCTCCTCCCACCAGGGGAGGAGGAGGTATAGATTGTCCTCCCTTTTCCTCCACTTGAGGTGGTTTGTCCGTCTTCCTCCTCCCCCTCGGTGGGGGAGGATAGAGGAGAGGGGGATTTTCTAGGCAGTCTCCATTAGGCCTGCCAAGCCTTTCTTTTTTTATCCGGGCGAAGACAGAAATGGAGGGAGCAAGAAGCCAAGTTGAGATATGACACAACTTTTTCCTGACTTCGTTCGTATAGCAGATGAAAGTGCAGATCTAAAAAGTCTCAGGAGGCTTTGGGTGCAGAAAAAAAAGAGGTTTTTGGCCGCCATCTTTACTTTTATCGTCCCCTTAATCCTCCAGAAATTTTCAGTTTCGCCGGTTACGGCTCAGGGACCGACGGCCTCGGCTTTGGACATTCGCATCGTGACCGATGAGGCGGACGCCGTCCTGTTTATTCTCCAAGAGCTGAAGACCGGCAGGCCTGTCGCTGCGGCTGACTGGGATGACCTTTTTTCAACGGAAGGCTATGTCCGCTTGAAGAAACGCGAGCAGTCTCTGAAACGATCCTTCGAAGACGAGGATTTCCGGAAATTCGCCCTTTCAACTGAGCTTGCGGCGCGGGCTGAGGCACTCGCCGAGACGCTTGAACGCTGGAAACGAGCCGATTTGAGAGAGGCGGCCGCCCTTGCCCTGGCCTACCTTCCTTCCGGAACAGCCATACGGGCCAAGGTCTATCCCGTCATCAAGCCCAAGACCAACAGCTTCGTTTTCGAAC
>Ga0315296_10005429_pt1 | contig 10184 bp, 10 predicted proteins | sample YL17G14_18_MG_FD_203921 | JGI IMG/M metagenome (GOLD analysis project Ga0315296, IMG submission 203921) | Sediment microbial communities from Yellowstone Lake, YNP, Wyoming, USA - YL17G14_18 | ecosystem: Environmental > Aquatic > Freshwater > Lake > Sediment | place: USA: Wyoming | collected... | reverse complement strand
CGCAAATCCAGGCAAGGTCTACTCGATCGATGTCAACCCTACAGCGTGCGAATGCATGGAACGTAACGTCAGAATCAACAAGGTTTACGGGAAAGTTGTCCCCCTGCTTGGTGATGCAAAGGATTTCATTGAGAGAAAGCTCTGCAGCGTAGCTGATAGAGTTTTGATGCCGTTGCCTGAGAAGGCCTTTCAATATTTGCCCGTCGCAGTGTCGGCTCTTAACAAGCGTGGAGGGTGGGTGCACTACTATGATTTTGAGCATGCCTCGAAAGAGGAGGATGCCTCTGAAAAGGTAAAGAAGAAGGTCCTGGGGAAACTCGCCGATTTAGAGATCGACTGCGAAGTCTCCCTTGCTCGGGTCGTCAGGTCTGTTGGGCCAAATTGGTATCAAGTGGTTCTTGATGTCAGAGTCTTGAAAGATGGAACCAAGTGAGACAGAATGCAAACTGAAATCGCTTGGTTTCCGCCTTCTGCCAAAAACAGCATGAGTTTGGCCTTGCTGGGCCTTTCCTTCTCATAAAAGGTTTTATAGTTTGGGAGAAGACTACGCGTGGGGGAATGACGGATCAAGAAGCAGCTGATGGAAATACTGGCATGCCCCATGGACAAGCATCATCCGCTTGACTTGCTTGTGTTTGAGACGAACGAAGAAATCGTGGAAGGGCTGATAGTCTGTCCGAAGTGTTCAAGGTGGTACCCCATTCGTGACGAGATCCCTGAAATGTTGCCTGACGAGTTGAGAAAAGAAAACGAGGACCTGCCCTTTTTAGAGAAGTGGAAGGCTATGGTTCCAGAGAAGATTCTGTCGAAGGGCAAACCGTTCAGGCTTAAGAAATGAAAAGTAGGTTATTTCAGCTCGATTATTCTGCCGGTAGCCGAAGATTTCAGCGCTGACTCAGCGATTCGAAGTGCCTTTAATCCGTCGAGTCCTGTTATGATCGGCTTTTCTTTTTTCATTATGCAATTGGCAAAATGCTGGAGTTCGAGCTTCAAGGGTTCCTGCATTGGATACCGCGGTTTTGTCGTTTCTTTTGCGTTCTCAACGGTCAATTCTTGTGTTATGTAATCCAGGGTCATTATGGCTTCGCTGCCTGTGACGATCAGCACGCGGGTTTTGTAGGGTGTGAGCCAGTTGGACTCTATGAATGCGCTTTTGGCGCCTTTGAAGCTGATCATTATTTGGGCGTAATCTTCGAACCTTTTGTTTCTCATGCTTCCGGTTTTTGCGTAGACGGCAACAGGGTCCTCGTTGAACAGGTGCAGCATGGCGTCAATGTCGTGGATCGCCGTGTCTTTGACTACTCCGACGTCTCCTATTCTTTCTGGCCACTGGGAGACTCTTTTTCCTGATGCGCATACAAGCTCGCCGATTGTCTTGTCTTCAACTGCTTTTTTCATACGTTGAAGTCCTGGAATGAATCGCATGAGGAAACCTACGGTCAGGTGTACGCCTGCTTTTTCAGCTTTTTTGAGTAGGTTTTCAGCTTGTTTTACGTTTGCTGCCATTGGTTTTTCGACGAGAACGTGTTTGCCTGCTTCTGCTGCTTTTGCGGCTTCTTTTGCGAGGGCTGTTGACCATGTGCAGACGCTTACTGCATCGATGTTTGTGTCTTTGAGCATTTTTGTGGTGCTCGTATAAGGTTTTGCACCGAATTGGTCGGCGACGTTTTTTGCTCTTTGGGCGTCAATGTCGCATATTGCGATCAGTTCAGTTTCTGCCAGTTCTTTGTAGACTCTGGCATGGTTTTTTCCCCAGAAACCAGTTCCGATGACCGCTACGCCTAGTTTTTTCATTTGGTCCAGACTCCTCGTCCGAGTCCTCGATATATGAACCCTTCCTTTTCAACTTTGCTTGGGTCAAACGTTCCTGTCAAGTCGATGATGGCGGCAGGTACTTTCATCAGGTGCTTTAGCTTGACAAGATTCAGGTTCTTGAATTGGTTATGGGCTGTAAGTAGTACGATGCAGTCTGCCCTTTCCAGATTTTCGTTGAGGGTTTTCTTGGGGTGATGTTGCATATCTGCCAGTTCGCTCTCTGAGCAGTAAGGGTCGTAGACGTTCAGCTTGGCGCCTCTGGCTTCAAGAGTTTTGGCGATCTCCTTGGCGAATTTCGACGGTGCGGTTGCTGTGTTCGGAATTAGGGCGACTCCGAGCAAAGTGACCCTTGCTCTCTTCAGCGTTTTCCCACAAACCCTAAGAGCATCCTTGGTTAGGTTTGCTGCGTGTCTTGCGGTTTCTTCGTTGACTTCGCGTGCGGCATTAGGAATTTTCAGGTGCAGGCTCGCGTTCTCGGCGTCTTCCAACAAGATGTAGGGCTCATCCTGGATTTTTCCGATACTAGACGAAGTTGATGGGCTGCCTTGGTCGGGAATGGCGCCTATTAGGGCTTGCATTTGAAGGAAGTCCGTGCCGACTTTTTCGCAGAAATAGGAGAGTTCGTTCTTTAGGGCAATTCTGGTGTCTTCATACACAATTTCAAGAAGCGCTGCAACCTCGGCTATTTTCATGCTTTCTGCTTTGCGTACGGTTCCCTTGGTGACTGTTGCGAGAATTGCGCTGCCGACATCCAGGATTTTTTTGTCGGATGCCGCAACGATTCTTGCATAATTTCTTGACTTCTCTAGTGTTGAGCTTTCTGAGGCCGGAGTTGGAGCATATACTAGGCCAAAATGTTCTCCTTCCTTGAGACCTGAGGCATTTTCTAGGGTTTCTTTCAACACGTTGCTGTTGATGCCGATTCCAGTTATGCTCATATTGAAGATTATGGATCCTGTGCGGAAGTTTGGACCTACGATTTTGCATATGTTTTTTATGTCTGAATAGTCGGGTCTTTTCTTTGCGTCGAACTTGGCGGGAATGGTCATAACGATAATGTCGCTTTGGGAAACTGCCTGTTTGACGTCTGTTGTCGCATTGAGGCTTCCTTCCTTCAAGTATGTTCGGAGTTTGCTTTCTGCCTCGCCTTTTATGGTGGTGATTCTGCCTTTTGTCATGTTGTTGATTCTTGCTGGGTCAGGGTCTGCGCAAATCACTTTGAACCCTGCGTCAGCGAATAGAATTGCATGGAATTGTCCGCTTTTTTCACACCCGATCGTGGCTACAGTGTATTTTTGCCTTTTTTCGTGAGTGCTGATTTCCTCGGGTTTTGCGAGCATCAATGGTGTTGCTGTCATCAAGGTCCTCCAGAAAAGTTGTGTGGTTCTGTATCAGTCTTTTTGGCTTTGAATTATTTTTTTGAGCACTAGACTGTATTCTTTGATGAGTTGCTCTGCTTTCTTGTGGGTTTTTGCTTCTGCGTATAGTCTGAAAATGGGTTCGGTGCCGCTGGGTCTTATGAGAATACTGCTTTTGTCCTTGAACCATATTTTGATGCCGTCAAGAGTGTTAGTTTTGAAGCCTCTGGTCTGCTCGACTAGTTTCTTCAGCGCTTTTTCTTTGAGTCCTTCTCGGCATTCTAGTTTTGCTTTTTGGATGAAGTATTCTGGTAGTTCTGCCAGAAGTTTGGAGAGTTTCTCGCCTGTCTTGGCCATTATGTCAAGTATCAGTGCGGTTGACATCGCGCCGTCTCTGACTGGTTGATGAGGCCCGTAGAAGATTCCGCCGTTCTCTTCTCCTCCAAGCTTGGCTTTCAATTCCTTCATGGTCTGAGCCACAGTCACGCTTCCGACCTTTGTCCAAACGATCTTTCCCTTGTATTCATCGGCGATGTCCTGCACCATGGTGGAAGAGCTTATAGGAGTTACGACTTTCTCGCCTTTGTTGGCTTTTAGAAAATACTTTTCTACGAGCGCGAAAGTTTTGTCTCCCATGTGGATTTCGCCTTTCTCATCGATAAAGATTGCTCGGTCAGCGTCGCCGTCATAAGCCACGCCTAGGTCTGCCCCTACAGCCTTGACTGCCATCGCCACATCTCCCAGGTTTTCGGGGCGTGGTTCAGGAGGTCTTCCTGGAAATGTTCCGTCTATGTTTGCGTTTATGGTTGTTACTCTGCAACCCAGTTCGCGCAGGAGGCGTGGCGCGGCGAGACTGCCCACGCTGTTTGCTCCGTCGACCACTATGTGATAGTGCTTCTGAGAGATTGCTTTGACATTAACGTGCTTTTTTATCGCGTCAACGTACTCGTCAATTACTCCGGGCAGTTCACGTGTTTCTCCTATCGCGTCCCATTTTGCGAGGTGGATTTTTTTGTTGAAGTAGATTCTCTCGATCTCGAGTTCTTGCTGGTGCGAAACCTCTATTCCATCGTTCCAGATCACTTTTATTCCGTTGTATTCAGGCGGGTTGTGTGATGCGGTTATTATGACTCCGCCGTCAACCTTGTGGTTTTTCATGGTGAATTGAAGCGTGGGTGTCGGCGTCATTCCTGCGAGGAGCACGGTGCAACCTGTGGAATTCAAGCCTGCAATGATTGCCTTTGCAAGCATCGGGCCGCTTGTTCTTGCGTCGTAGCCGACAACAAGTGTTCCTTTCTTGAAGAAGGTGCCTATTGCAGCGCCGATGTTGATGGCCGCTTCAGGCGTCAATTCTTTGTTTGCGAGTCCCCGGATCCCGTTCGTGCCGAACAGGTGCTTTGAGCTTAACATAACGTGACGTGCCTTCTTCTAACAATTGAGGTTGGATGTTAATACGCTTTTGTGGACTTCATTCGCAGGGCAGATTGAGGTTGCTTTGGCGAGCGAGACACCGTCTTTTATCTTGGCGTGGTCTGCTATTATGCAGCCTTTTTCGATTTTGACTCTTTTTCCGATGTTGACGTTCTCGCCGATGATTGCACCGTTTACTATGCAGGAATCTGATATGGTCGTTCCCGAAAAAACAACAGAGTTTTGTATGCGGACGTTTCTTCCTACTGTAACATTGCGTCCGAGAACAGCGTATGGACCTATGATTGATTTCTCTCCCAAAGTGACTTTTCTGTCGATAGCTACTGGTTTCTTTATTTTTCCTCTTCCTCTGTAGTCTTGACTGCCCGCGTGTTGATCCAGCAGTTTCCTGTTGATTTCTAGGTAATCCTCAGGCTTGCCTATGTCGGTCCAGATTCCTTTGAAAAGATGCCCATAAAGCTTGCCTTCTTCTGCAAGTTTGGGGAAGATTTCGCGTTCAAGAGAGACCGCACGTCCTTTTGGAATGTACTGGAGGACTTCTGGACTTAGAACATAGACGCCCGCGTTTATGAGGTTGGTCGGAGCGGTTCCCGGCGGAGGTTTCTCGACGAATCGTTTGATTCTGTTGTCCCTTGACAGCTCTGCGACTCCGTATCTACTTGGGTCCTTGACTTCGTGGAGAGCTATCGTTGCTAGGGCATCTTTCTTTCTATGTGTCCTAAGAATGTCTGTGTAGTCAATGTCTGCGAAAACGTCTTCGTTAAGCACCAAGAAAGGTGAGTCATGGCCGATGAGTTTTTCAGCTCTCTTTATTGGGCCGCCTGTTCCAAGAGGTTTTCTAAGTGGGTCTCTTGAATAGGTGATGTGAAGTCCACATCTTGGGATTCTTTGCTGTTTGAACAGGATTTCTGTTCGGAAGCTGACGGCAAGTATCACGTCTGAAACATTGCTTTTGATGAGCCTTTCAAACGTCCATTGCAGAAGCGGCTTGTTGAGTATTGGGAACAGGATTTTGGGTCTTGTGCAGCTTAGGGGTCTCAATCTTGTGGCGAAGCCGCCTGCTAGAACAACTGCCTTCACATTTTCACCGTCAAACCACAACCTTATATTCGGACTGCTTCCAATAAAACGATTTCGTGATGAACATGAAAGACCAGAAGGTCTTGCTTTATGAGATGAGTTGGCCTGAGGCTAAAGCATACTTCTCCACGCATGATATTGCCATCGTGCCTGTGGGTTCAAACGAACAGCATGGACCGCCGAACCCTCTGGGTACAGACCACTTGATAGCTAAGGGTATTGCGGAGGAGACTGCTAAACAAACTGGGGTTGTGTGTTTGCAGGTGATTCCTTTCGGTGTGAGTTCTCATCATAAACAGTTCTGGGGAACGATTTCAGTTTCGCCTAAAGCCTTTAAGAAATACGTGGAAGAAACGTGCCTGTCCCTCAACTACTATGGTGTTCGAAAAATCGTGGTTGTAAATGGTCATGGTGGCAACCTGTATGCACTCATGGAACTTGCGAGGGAGCTTAGAGAAAAGGGCATTTTCATGTCGGTCTTTCAATGGTGGACAGCCGCATCGAAGCTTTTGCCTGACCTCTTCAAGCCTGAGGAGAGGCGCCATGCAGGTGCAGAAGAAACTTCATTGAACCTCGCTCTTCATAGCAACCTTGTGAAGATGGCTCGGGCCGTGGATGAAGAAGTGGGAAAGCACATGCTGCAAGGCGAAGGAATGACCCTGCCGCTCAGCACGATCGACGAGACAAGTTCAGGAGCATTCGGGAAAACTCGTACAGCTTCTGTTGAGAAAGGAAGGATGGTCTTCAACGCAGTAGTCGGCGAACTTGTTAAACATGTGATTCTTTTCAAGAAAGCCAAGGTCGACGATCTTTTGCAGAAGCCTAAGGTTTGATGGGTTTTTGAGCGAAATCTCCTACGCGTACAGGTATCTTTGCTTAATCAGGCTTTTCGACATTTGCTTTGAGAAAATCACAGGTATGACATGTTTCTGGGACGATTATGTGGGGGGTAGGGGGATCAAATCAAGAAAGCCCATGCTCTGATTTCGAGTAGAAAAACAAATGGAATGAAAGGATGCAGGTCGATCCTGTGATCGCGTATAGGCATTTGGCGTTTGTCAGCACATGTTTGGGGTAGCACTTGTTTCTTTGGATTCCCCAATGAGGAATATCAAATCAGACCATGTCATACCATTCTTCATAGCATATTTCCGGAACTCGTTCATCAAACTTACAAATTTCGTCGGTACGGACTGAATTCTCCAGTCACGGATCGTTTTTTGCACTGTTTCATCCAGGATCTCAGAAGGAAGGAGGCTTTTCTGCTTTATTTTCTTTAACGTCGTTACTCGAAAACCGCAACTTTGAATCAGATTCTTCCAATAGGAAATGGGCTGATAATCTTCAAATCGCCCGATGCTGTGCATAGCCTCATGCCATAATCGTGCGAATTGACGGTAGGCTGGACATCCATCAGGAGACGGCTCAACCACGATGATTCTTGGCGAAATTCTGCGTGCCTTGGAAATCACGCTTCTGTGCATCCTTGGATCAATCTCATGAAGCGTGAAGTAAAAAACAGTTACGTCCGCAACTACATCATCAAATCGAAAAGAGGCTATATCGCAGTTTAACGAGGGTATGCCCAGATCATCGTATTTCTTCAGTTTTCCAGCGTCCCGATCCACCACAGTCACATTTGCCCCGAAGCGAACTAGTTTCTTTGTGGATTCTCCCACCCCAAAATCGATTACTCTCATACCCTTAAGATTCAGAGAAGCCCAGACCAATTCTTCGGTTTCTAAGCTTGGAACACTTCCTTCAGAGCAGCTCCCGAATTCCGTCTTCACATGACCGTTTTCTTCTAAAGGATTATTTAATTATTTGCCAAAAAAATCATGTTTCTGGACCTTTCAACGTTGACGCAGTATCAATCCCATTTGAACAATATCGTGGTATTTGCCGTCATGACCGTAGAATGCATCTTTGCTTACTCCTTCAATTTGGAAACCGAAATTCTCATAAAGATGCAATGCAATCTTGTTTTCCGCTACAACACCTAACTCTATCCTGTGCATCTTCTCCTTTCTTGCGAGTTGAAGAATCCTCTTAGTCATTGCTGTTCCCAAACCAACATTATGAAAATCGTGGTGCAGATAAATAGCGAAATCTCCAATTCCCTTCCTTCTGGGATAAGGGGACTTGTAGACAACCGCATAACCAACTATTCCATTATGGCATTCGGCTACCACCGTAATCAGATTCTGTATATTGCTAATCCATTTCTGAATAATATCCAGAGTATATGGTGCTCCGCTCCATTCCAGAGCCTCATCAGACATTGAAGAAAACATCCGAAAAAGCTCATTCCCATCATCTGCCCTCAGAAACCTGAGCATGACTTCTTTTCCGTCTTTCAGCTTAGCCTTCCACATTTGCACCGCTTTTCAATTTCTTTTCAATCCAGCTATAACTTTTCCGCATCTATTCGGCTTTGTCTCTCAAAAGCGATTCCAACTGTCTTGAAATTCTCGTTTTCGTCTAAAGTCTCAAGGCTTTTGGCGTACGGGAAAAAGAGGAGAAGTCAAAGCCTTTGCTTGTAAGGTCTGGGTGCGTGGAAATTAACGAGAAACAAGCAGCAGCCAAGAATCGCATAGATAATCAGGGTCTAACAGTCTAGCAAATCGCATACTGAATGAGACATGTTGTCTTTGTTTGTGAGAAAGAAGAAATTCAAGTATTTGTTTGCCTCTTGGTATTAATGGTATATCCACCCTAATGAGTGATTGCTCTCGTAACCTCGGGCGGCCTGCAATTCAGTGTGTATTTCCTTACATCCGTGGGCAAATGCATAGGAAACTGGGATCATGTTGCAAACCTGTGAACCCTCTTGCGGGAATTGAAAGCAAATGTTAAATGGACAATCAACGAATTGGCTGAATGTGCAGTTGAGGTGAGAGAAGGTGCATTTAGACGAGACGGATGTTAGAATATTGAAGGTATTGACCGTCGATGCGCGGCTTTCATCACGGCAGATTGCCAAGCAATGTAACGTTTCAATTGGAACTGCCCTGTCAAGAATTAAGAAGATGGAAAACGAAGGTGTGATCAGAGCCTACACAGCGTTGTTGGACCATGAAAAACTGGGTTATGAGCTGACGGTCGTTACAGAAATAACGGTCTCCAAAGGAAGGCTGCTTGAAATAGAGAACGAAATTGCAGGGCTACCAAACGTATGCTGTGTATACGACTTGACTGGGCTTGCAGATGCCGCCATAATTGCCAAATTCAAGAATCGCGAGGAACTGAGCAGATTTACGAAACGTCTGCTGTCATTGTCCCATGTTGAGCGTACCAACACGCACGTCGTGCTGACAACGGTTAAGGAAGACTTTCGCCTTATCTAGCGACTTGCTTCCAGTTCGGTTTTTGATGGGCTTTGGGTGAAGGCAAGACTTATTTTATAGTCTGAATCAGAAGATACAACCGTTGCCGATCCGCGGGGGTTGCCAAGCATGGTCAAAGGCGTAGGCCTGAGGCGCCTATCCTGTAGAGGTTCGTGGGTTCAAATCCCACCCCCCGCATTCTAATTTTAGGCTTATTCTGAGCTTAATTAGCCGAAATAAACTCAATTCAGGACCTTAGTGTGCGGGGGCTAACAATTGAACACATGTTTACCGGTAAAATACTAAGGGTATCCACATTTTATTGACGAGAATTTATAGCGCGCGCAGTCTCCATGCGACTCTGATTGTACGCACACTGGAGACCGAGTAACTCAATTTTGTAGTGTTTCAGAGAAGAAGCACACACTATATATGAGCGGGTCCGGTGAGATTTGACCCCAAATGCGCGCGCGCAAAGTTTTAAGAGCTTTACCGAGGAATATAATATGTCTGTTCGAGTTTCTGAGTATTAGGAGGTTCAAGGTGGTCGTTAAGGTTCGGTTGGAGTTTAAGTTGTTATCGACAACGAAGATTGCAGGTGACCACTTGTTGACGTTGAACCTGAAAAACGTTGGAAGCAGCATCTTGAAGAATTTGGTTGTGCGGCTGCACTCCCCGGATCCGGGGTTTTCAGTTGATTGCGCTGGGTGCTTTGTCTACGCTTTGATGCCCAGCACAGATGAGAATGTTAAGTTTCGGGTTTTTGTCTCTTCATTGGCGCGGGCTTACTTTTCGGTCTGCGGGTATGCAAACGGGGACGCGTATTTTTCCATAGAATCGCCTGTAATGGCGGTTCAGACAAAAGACTCCATGGAGAATAGCATGTTGTTGATGTGACGGTTGCCACGCTTCTTAGCTTTGGTTCCGGTGGTCGTCAAGTTCGGTTGAGCGTTTGCTTAGTTGGGGTTTTATTTTTTGGGCATTAGTTCGTTTAGTTCGTATGTTGCCACGCACATTACGCTGTCGGCGCCTCCGTAGTACACCAGGACTTCGTCGTTGATGAGTACGTTTCCACAGCTGAACACCACGTTAGGCACTTTGCCGAAGCGCTCGTAGTCGGTGACGGGTGTTAGTATGGGTGTTTCGGAGCGGTAGAGAATGGTTTCGGGATTGT
>Ga0315296_10005428_pt1 | contig 10186 bp, 7 predicted proteins | sample YL17G14_18_MG_FD_203921 | JGI IMG/M metagenome (GOLD analysis project Ga0315296, IMG submission 203921) | Sediment microbial communities from Yellowstone Lake, YNP, Wyoming, USA - YL17G14_18 | ecosystem: Environmental > Aquatic > Freshwater > Lake > Sediment | place: USA: Wyoming | collected... | reverse complement strand
GACCACATCGATTTCATCTCCCAGGTTATTTCGCCAGAAATAGAGGTTTGAAATGAACATTCGGCCTTCGACTTCACTGATTTCGTGGACGCTACAGATATTGGGGTGGTCAAGGGCGGCGGCCGCCTGGGCTTCGCGGAAAAATCGCTTCTTGGCTTGAAGATCGAGGCCGATTTCCTCGGGCAGGAACTTGAGCGCGACCATCCGGCGCAATTTCTTGTCCTCGGCCTTGAACACGACGCCCATCCCGCCGTGGCCGAGGATGTTCAGGAGCTTATACCTGCCCCCAACCAGGTGTCCGGGCTGATGAAGGTTGGAAGGCCCGGGCATGGACCGGGTAACGGAAAGCGCGCCGTCATCAGGCGGGGCGATTTTCGTCCCGCACTGGGGACAAAAGTGACTATCGGAAGCGGTTTCAAATTGGCAACGAGGGCATTTCATCGGGATAGCTCCTTGTTGACGTTTCGCTTATTATATATGAATAGAACGGCCGAGTCATCCCTATTCACATCCATGCAATCGCTCGTAGGACGTTCTCCCTGAAAAGCTGATGAGTATCCAGTCGCTCGGCGGCGACAAGGCCCAGGCGATAGCTTTATTTGTATCAGGGTGCCCAAAATTGGAAATATTCATGTTGTCTCGATTTTATTTTGAGCTCGACCGGCCTTATGGATTGAAAAAGTTTCCTATCTTATGGGAAAGCGGAGTCGTGGACTTGTCGCCAAGCGAGGGATATTTTAATTCTTCAGCCCCGCCAGCCTCTTCTTTGCATCGTCGACCTCGGGGAGGCGGGGGTCGGCGTCCTTCCAGAGGGAGAGGAAGCGCTGGTATTGCTCGGCCGCCTTGGCCTTCAGGCCTTTCTGTTCACACAACTTGGCCTGCCTGTAGTGATATTTGGGATGGATGAGGAAGCGCGACTCGAGCTTGGGGTCAAAGGTGATCAGCCGCTCGTATTCGGCGATGGCTTTGTCCAAATCCCCTATTTTTGCGTAAGCCTTGGCCAGGGCATCCTGTAAGAATGGCGTGTTATAAAAAATTTCATACGCTTGGTGCGGCGCAAAGCCGGGCAGCGCCAAAGCGAATATCTTTTCGACAATGTCTTTAACCTTGCCGGGCGATCCTTCTGCTAGAAAAATTTCTGAACCGAGGCGATTACAAAAGAATTGAAGATCATCTTTCATAGATGAGGAAAACGGGGGCAAAACAGACTCTATGTCTTTTAATCTTCCTTTCGCCGAATCCAGCTTCCCTTCTTCCAGTTCGATCAGCCCAAGGGCGAATTTTGAGCAAGCTTCATAATAGTCCTTGTTTCCTGGATCCCTTTCAAGATCGATACGAAGCGAGATCTCATTCTGTCTCCGGCTGAGTTCGAGCTCATGCCGGTCATAATAGACCCACAACCTGAGCCGGCTCACGTTAGATTTCCATTCTTTATCAGCCAAGGCGTCGGCCAAATCTTCTGCTCTTTGAAGATAGCTCAGTGATTTTTCCAGGCTGCCAAGCCAGGCGCTATAAAATCCTTTCCGGAAATAGCCAAGGAGCTTAACACCTGGGACTGGAGCGACTTCAATATATTTATCCAGCCATTCTGAGGCTTCGGAATAATCTTCCCTGAGGGCACAGACATACGCCAGCGCAGCCATCGAAGGATAATAATCAGGCTTGACCTCCAAGGCCTTTTTATATTTCTCTACGGCCTCGTCAAGTTTTCCCATCCTCAAATAGGCTTCAGCCAAAGAATCGAGCGGGTTGGGTTGTCCGGGCAAAACAGAGACATATCTTTTAAAATATTCAACCGCTTTTTCAAAATTCTTCAATTCCATGTATTCGTAAGCTGCCATATTCAAGGCATTCGCGTAGTTGGGATCGAGGTTCAACGCTTTGTTGTACTCCTCGATGGATTGCTCGTGCATGGCTCTGTTCCCATAGGCTCCGGCAAGAAATTGATGCATTTCTTTTTCCTTGGGATATCTTTCTGCGCCTCCTTTGAGGATTTGGAATTGTTTCATCGAATTTTTTTCTACAACACCAGCGTAATAGGCTCCAATCAGAACCCTCTCTTTCTCTGTCGCCTTTTGGGAAAAATCCTGAGCTTTCTTAAGGGCTTCGATTGCCTCGCGACCATTGTTCAGCATTCTGTGAGCCCAATACAAGGCATAGTAGGCTGCGGCAAAGCTGGGGTCGAGTTTGACGGCTTGCTCAAAAGATTGTCTAGCCCCCGCCCAGTCAAAGTCTGTATTCTGCTTCCCTCCCTTGAGATAATAGTTGTAGGCCTCGGTTGAGCTGGTCGTGACATCCCGGACCTGGATCTTGGCGGCTTCTATCTTGCGGTCAGAGAGGCCGGCGCGTGCGGCGATCTGCCGGCTCAACTCATCGATCTGCTTATCTAAGATGCTTTCCGGCCCGTCGCCCTTTGAGCTCGCCGTGCCAAGGAGCTTTTTTGTCCCGACATCGAGAACCTGCGCATTGGTGACAAAGACGTTGCCTGCTTTGGCGAAACTGCCGAGCACGATGGCATTGACGCCATCCATCTTGCAGAGTTCAAACCCGAGATCAGGGTCAATGAACTCGACTTCTCCCTTGCCCATTTGCTTGAGCAGGTCGCGCAGCCTTTGCCAGGTGGCGACATAAAAATAGCCTGATTGCTCGAGGTTGGTGATCAGGAGGTTCTGAATAACTTTGCCCAGGGTATCGTAAGCGTTGTCTCCTGTCTGGTTTTCAAAGCCGATGACGGCGATGGAACGTTTTTGCTCGGGAAGGGGAACGGAGGACTTTTTAAGAAAAAAAAGCCAGATGACTGCGGCAATAGCAATGAGGGCAATGACAGCTGTGGGGATGAGCAGCTTTTTCCGGCTCAAGGTTACGGTGATCGGCTTTGAAGTGACGGTCCTCCTTTTGGGAATAGGACGTTCTGTGGTCGGGATGCCTTTTTCGATTTTCTCGAGGTCGGCTCCGAGCTCACCGGCGCTTTGGTAGCGCTTGTCTTTGTCTTTCTCCAGGCAGCGAAGGATAAGGCGGCTGAGGTCCTGGGGAATCTGGGCGTTGAGTTCTTTGGGGTCGCGCGGAATTTCGCTCTTCTGCTTGACGCCGATCGTGAACGGCGTATCTCCTTCAAACGGCACCTGCCCGGTCAGCATCTCATAGAGGATGATCCCCAAGGAATAGATGTCCGAGCGCTGATCGACCTCTTTCCCTTCGACCTGTTCGGGTGACATGTATTCCGGTGTCCCGATCATCACCCCGGCGCCCGTGATCCCCTTGACCGATATGGACCGGGCGATCCCAAAATCCATGATCTTGGCGTTGCCCTCTTTGTCGATCATGATATTGCCCGGCTTGAGATCGCGATGGACAACTCCCAGTCGATGAGCCTCGGCCAGTCCTTCACAGACCTGCTTGGCAATGAAAATGGCCGTTCCCACTACCAATTGCCGCGACCTCCGGATAAAGCTCTTGAGGTCCTCCCCGGACACATACTCCATAGTAATGAAATAATTTCCGGCTTCCCTGCCCAGGTCATACATCCGGCAGATATTCTTATGAGAAATATCTCGGGCAATTTTGAGTTCATTCCGGAAACGGTCAATGGTGTTCTTGTCGGCCGAGACCTCGGGCTTGATGAGCTTCAGGGCCATTTTGGCCTGGACTTCCTGGTCGAAGACCTTGTAGACCTTGCCCATTCCCCCCTTGCCCAGCTCCTCGATGATCTGGTAGCGTCCGGCGAAGGTCGAACCGGTCGTTAGTTCTTTAATTGGAGTTTTTAGGGTTTCTGTTTGGGAGACAGGCATTTCTTTAGAAGGAGGAAGCGGCGTCGCACACCTCCCGCAATAATTCGTATCTTCAGGATTCTCAAATTGACACTTCGGGCATTCGATGGCCATTGCTGACCCCTTTGATCTGGGATGGCTAAAGATTAACAAGGAATGGAGTCAGAGTCAACTGGGCCGGAATCGAACCGGAACGGACCATCTATAGCGAGGAATTTTAGGCCCTTTGCGTCAAGGGGTCTGTGTTGTAAACAGATTATTTCAGCCCCGCCAGCCTCTTCCTGGCATCCTCCACTTCGGGCGGGCCGGGGGCGGCGTCCCTTCAACATTAAGCCCGACCAGCCGGTCTTATTGCTCGTGGTGCCGGGGAAAAGCAAAATCGCGGTTGAGGGCGGGAAAATCCTGATCAATGACAAATCGGAGAGCCGGGCTCGAGTGAGACGATGAGGCCCGCGGCATCGTCTCTCTTATCGAGATGACCGAAAGCAAAGGGCTCCAGGGACTTGACAGCGGACATACTATCGTTCATACTAATGGTATGAAAATTGCCATCTCCATCCCCGAAAGCATTTTTCGGGGCGTCAAGAAAGCCGCGGAGGAGCAGAAGCGGTCGCGAAGCGAGATCTTCGTCGAGGCCGTCGGGGAATATCTTAAGAAACTCGAATCCCGTCGCATTCTCGACTCCCTGAATGAGGTTTATGCCTCGCCGGAAACGGATGAGGAAAGGGACGCCCGAGCGGCGGCATTGGATCTCTACAAGCGAACGGTCCTCGAGAGGGAAAAATGGTGATCGCCCAGGGAGACATCTTTTGGCTCGATGCCGGAGCGCCTCGCGGGTCCGGCCCCGGCTTCCGACGGCCTCACGTTGTCGTCCAGAACGACGTTTTCAACGCCAGCCTCATCCAAACGACCATTCTATGCTCCGTCACTTCGAACTTGACGCGGGCCAAAGCCCCCGGGAATCTCCTGCTTCGGAAGGGCGAAGCGAACCTGCCCCGGCCGAGCGTGGTCAACGTATCGCAGGTCGTCACCGTTGACAAATCCGTTCTCAAGGAAAAAATCGGGACCCTATCGCGCCACAGGATCCTTGAGATCGTCGCGGGACTGCGACTTGTCCTCGAGCCGCGCGAATTCTAAGCAAAAAGTTGATATCTTATTAACAATATTGCACTTGGGCTTTGGTTCAATAATCTACAACTGTGAAAGATTGGACTCTAGAGAGCCCGCGGCCAAATCATCCCTTAGGCCGGAGGATCTCCCTAAATAGCGGGAAATCCCAGAGGGGTTCGAGGTTGATATCGCGGTGGAGATCGACACCGTAGTCCCGGCCCTGGCTGACAGATTCCTGAAGGAGCGCGACAGCCCGCTCCTTATCGTTGAGCTGCGAGGCGATGCAGGCCCGCCAGTAGGTGTGATTCCCAAAAAGATAAGGCCGGTCGATCTTTGCTAATTCCTCTGAGATCTTCATGGCCAGTGCCCTGTCTCCCCGCCTGGCGGCCAAGGTTCCGAGGCGTCCTTGGAAGTCAATATTATCGGGGTGCTCAGCGGCCAGTATTTCGTAGATCTTTCTCGCTTCTTCCCAATGCCTGGCCGAATAAAGGGCGTTCGCTAGAGAACGCTGATAGTTTTCCGTCTTCTTCTCGTCTTCGGGCCGGCCCCTTCCCCGCCCGACGAACAGAAGCTACTCCGGTAGATTTGTATTGCGAGCCGGCCCGGAAATGCACCGGGCCCTCGCCGTCAGGGCTCTTAGTGAGGGAGAGAGCCTGAATTCGTTCGTTATCAAGTCTCTGAGGAAGGCCGTTATTTCGCGGCGATGAGATCCGTGGCGACATAATAATAGGATTTCTGGACCTCTTTTTATGTGGTCTTGTCCATCTCGGTTCGGTGAGTTAGAATAGGGAAGCATTCGCACGGACCAGCGAAGTCGGTCCGCGCTTCCAGGAAGGAGGTTACCATGACCAGGGGAAAACTCATCGCTCTCGTTTATATCATCCTCGCCGTGGCCGTGCTTGTTCCGGGCTGCGGCGGAAAGAAAGCGAAAGAGGCCGAGGTTCCGGAATGGAGCCCCGCCTACGGCAAGATCATGACCCGCTGGGCCTCCGAAATCCGGCCCGATTCCGTTCATCAGGAGTACCCGCGGCCGCAGATGGAGCGGGCCGAGTGGCTGAACCTCAACGGGCTCTGGGAATACGCCGTCCGTCCGGCGGAAGCTCCGGAACCGGAGAGCTTCGACGGCCACATCCTCGTCCCCTTTCCCGTCGAATCCGCCCTCTCGGGAGTCCGGAAATCCGTGGGCAAGGAAAACCGCCTCTGGTACAAGCGCACCTTCCGGATTCCCAAAACCTGGAAGAAAAAGCGCGTCCTCCTCAACTTCGAGGCCGTGGACTGGGAAACGCGGGTCTGGGTCAACGGCCGGGAAGCGGAATCACACCGGGGCGGCTACGACCCGTTCGTCTTCGACATCACCGATTATCTCAAAAAAAGCGGAGACCAGCGGATCGTCGTTTCCGTTTGGGACCCCGTCAACGAAGGGACTCAGCCCCACGGGAAACAGGTCAGGAAGCCCCGCGGGATCTGGTACACGTCGGTCACCGGGATATGGGCCACGGTCTGGCTGGAGCCCGTTCCGGAGACCTACATCACCGGCATCGAAATCCGTCCGGATGTCGACAGGAGCGCTGTCCTGGTCAAAGTCCAGGCTTCCGACGCGGCCCGAAGCTTCCCGGTCGAACTCTCCGCCCTCGGTGACGGCGGGGCGAGATTCAATGCCGAAGGGACGACGGGTGAGGCGATTTCCATCCCCTTGGCCAATCCCCGCCTCTGGTCTCCCGACTCGCCTTTCCTCTACGGCCTCACGGCGACCCTCAAAGCCAAGCGGGCGAAAAACAGCGACACGATCGAAAGCTACTTCGGACTGAGGAAAATCAGCCTCGGGACGGACGAGAGGGGCGTCCTGCGGCTTTTCCTCAACAACGCTCCGCTCTTCCACTTCGGCCCCCTCGACCAGGGCTGGTGGCCGGACGGCCTCTACGCCGCGCCGAGCGACGCCGCCCTCCTCTACGACATCGAGATCCTCAAGGACCTGGGGTTCAACATGATGCGCAAGCACGTCAAGGTCGAGCCGCGCCGCTTCTACTATTGGTGCGACAAGCTGGGGTTCATGGTCTGGCAGGACATGCCGAGCGGCGACGCCTACATCCGCCGCGACGACCCGGATATCCAGCGGAGCGAGGAGTCGGCCCGTCAGTTTGAGCAGGAATTCTCGTCCGTCATCAAAGCTCTCTTCAACCATCCGAGCATCGTCATGTGGGTCTGTTTCAATGAGGGATGGGGCCAGTTCGACACGCCTCGGATCGTAGACTGGGTCCGTTCGCTCGACTCGACCCGCCTCGTCGACGGGGCCAGCGGCTGGGCCGACCGGGGCGTCGGCGACGTCGTCGACATCCACTCCTACCCCGGTCCCGCGGCCCCTCCCAACGAACCGGGCCGGGCCGCGGTCCTCGGCGAGTTCGGCGGGCTCGGGCTTCCCCTCCGGGGCCGTACCTGGCAGGACGAGGCGAATTGGGGATACCGGAGTTTCACCACCCCCGAGGGGCTGACCGAGGCCTATCTCGGGCTCATCGAAAAGCTGGTGCCGATGGTCGAACATGGCCTCTCCGCCGCGGTCTACACCCAGACGACCGACGTCGAAATCGAAGTCAACGGGCTCATGACCTACGATCGGGCCGTCATCAAGATGGAGCGCGAGCGCGTCTCAAAGGCCAACCGCTCCGTCTATCTGAAATAGCCTGCCTGATCGGCGAATGTTCTTCGTTTCCTCCGATCCTCCTTCATATGAATGGAACTTGATCGCGCTTCTCACAGGTAATCTCATTCCGGAAACCGCTTCATCACGGCGTCTAATTCCCAGCCTCGATCCAAAGCCCGGGGATCTCCGGTCCGTTTCAGATAGGCATCCAGCTTGCCGGCGAGAGAAGTCTTGATTCTCGCGAATTCGGGGTTCGCGGCAAGATTGTGCAGCTGATCGGGATCTCTGCCCACATCGTAGAGCTCCTCGGCGGGACGCCGACCGAAAGCCCTCTCGGACAGATCGGCGTATTGGTCCCGGCGTTCCCACATGAATGTCTTCGTCGGCCCCCCGTCGATGTCTCCATATCCGCCGACAGGGTCATCGGCCGGCCAGACGGGGCCCGGCCTGTCCCCCACCGGGCTCGACTCCGGCTTAAGGTTGCGGATGTACAAATACTCCGATGTCCGGATGGCCCTCATGGGATAGCCGGCGCCGTCCGGACGCGCGCCCGGAAAATGCCGTTCCAATCCAAAAACGGCATGATCGCGGGCGAGATCGATCTGCCCGGATCTGCGCGATTCAAGGATGGGGATGAGGCTCTTTCCGGTCGTCTCGGCGGGAATAGGAAGGCCGGCCGCCTCGAGGAATGTGGGGGCGAAGTCGGTGAAGCAGACGAAGTCCCAAACAATCCGGCCCCGGCGGATCCTCTTCCCCCAACGCACGGCCAAGGGCATTCGCGTCCCGGCATCATAGAGGGTGGCCTTGGCTCCCGGGAAGGCCATGCCGTTGTCCGCAGTGACGACGACGAGCGTGTTGTCCAGTTCGCCTCGACGTTCAAGAATGTCCAGGATCCGGCCTAATTGACGGTCGGCCTGCTCGATCTCGAAGGCGTAATCGGCCAGATCCCGGCGCACCTCGGAGACATCGGGGAGGAAGGCGGGGACTTGTCCCGGGGCGACGGCTATGCCGTTGGCATCGCCGATTCCCGGGTCGAACCCGCGATGCGGTTCGAGGAATCCGACCCAGAAGCTGAACGGCGCATCGGGGAGTTTCTGGTCGAGGAACGCCTGGAAATTGGCGGCGTAGTCGATGTCGGAAAGGCCCTTTTGCGGCGGCGACAAGCGTTTCTCGTTGAAGGCCGGTCCGGCCGGGTTCGTGGAGCGGCCCGATGCCTGCCAGTTTCCCGGGCCCCAACCCTTGCCCGTGAACCCGATCGTATACGCCGCCCCGGCCAGGAGATCCATATATGTGGCCATCCCGCTCGGCCATACAGTGTGGTTCATGGACGCCTCTTTCAACCGATAAAAATCCTGGCCGGTCAGCACGCTGGCCCGGGACGGACAGCAGGACGGCGCGGACACGAAAGCGTTGTGGAAGAGGACGCCCTCCCGGGCGACCCGGTCGAAAGCCGGGGTTTTCACGAACCGGCAACCGTAGGCCGAGGCGTGGGGATAGGATTGGTCGTCGGTGATGCAAAAGAGGATGTTGGGCCGCTTCTTCGACGGTCGGATCGAGCGGCATCGGGCGCTCGCCAGCGCGGCCGCGCCGAGGGCCAAGCCGGCGAGAAAATCGCGGCGGATGAGAGTGTCTCCGAAGCGCGGCATCGGCTCAATCCTTGCGGTCTTCGGGAAGGTCGTCTCCTTATAAGCCCAGTATTCCCCGAGAACAAGCCATTGTTTTTATAATAGCAATGCCGGTGATTGTCAAATTCTATATGTCGAGGAGGGCGTGCCGGGAAAAGCCCCGACTTACTTAACTGACGCGTTAAAAAAGTCAAGGTTTTTTTAACTTATGAGGAAAATTTGCCAAAGCCGGGCTAGAGAAGAATCAGGCTCGGTGATACGAGCCAAACTATGATATATTAAGACCGCGAGGGAAAAAATGAGAAATTCGGCACGAAAAACGTCTATTCATCATAGAGGAGACAAAGTGTCGTTTACGGCTGTCTTTCTAAAAGTCCCCGAAGGTTACGTCGGGTTTGTCGAGGAATTGCCGGGAGCTAATACCCAGGGGGCGACATTGGCGGAGGTCCGCGTGAATCTGAAGGAAGCTGTTCAGCTGGTTCTAGAGGCCAATCGAAAAATCGCCGAACAAGAAATCGCCGATAAAAGCGTCATTTCGATATAATTGGCTGGGTGCGGCCTAATGGAAAAAGCTCTTCAAGTCATCGAAGAAATGACCCGCCAGGGGATCATCAAAGCCTATGCGATCGGCGGGGGGATCGCCGCGACGTACTATATAGAGCCCGTGCTGACCTACGACCTCGATATCTTTTTCATCCCGGCCAAGGAGGGGCTGGACGTTCTCGCGCCGATCTACGATTATTCCAGTGAGCGGGGATTCGGCACTCATGCCGAGTCGATCCTCATCGAGGGATTCCCCGTTCAGTTCATCCCGGCCCACAATGATCTCGTTCGCCAAGCCGTGGAGAAGGCCGCGACCCTGAAATATCGCGACGTTGAAGCCAAGGTCGTCACGGCCGAATACCTGGCAGCCATTTCCTTGCAGACTGGCCGGGCCAAGGACAGGGAACGTGTCATCAGGTTGCTGGACGAAGCGGTCATCAATCGGGCCGTTCTCGGCCGCATCCTGGAGTCCTTTGGGCTGGCCGACAAGTTAAAAAAGCTCG
>Ga0315296_10005427_pt1 | contig 10188 bp, 9 predicted proteins | sample YL17G14_18_MG_FD_203921 | JGI IMG/M metagenome (GOLD analysis project Ga0315296, IMG submission 203921) | Sediment microbial communities from Yellowstone Lake, YNP, Wyoming, USA - YL17G14_18 | ecosystem: Environmental > Aquatic > Freshwater > Lake > Sediment | place: USA: Wyoming | collected... | reverse complement strand
GCATATTGCCCGTGCTATGAGCGTGCTGTCAATCATATTGGTCCGTTTGAGATCATTGTAGTTGACGATGGCAGTTTTGACGACACTTATGAGGCGGCTTGGTCTACCATTGCGTCAAACCGTAGGAAGTAGCCTAACATCCCTGCGAAGGTAGTTAAACTCAGTTATCAATCCATGAAAACGACGTCTACATGCTTGATGCAGCAAACAAAGGCGCCGCAAGATTTTCTGGCTTCGACTGGTTTTCGCCGCCGGCAGACATACTTCTACACGACGGAGATTCTGTGAAGTTTGGAAAAGTAACCTTAAAAGTTGTGCATACTCCTGGCCATACCCTTGGAAGCATATTGCTTCTGGACGAAAAAGAAGTTTTCACGGGAGACACCCTGTTTGCAGGGTCCATCGGAAGAGTAGACCTTCCTGGAGGTTCTGAACGTGACATGAGGCTTTCATTAAAGAAATTACTGCGCCTCCCAGACCAGTACGTTGTCTATCCAGGACACGGACCCACGACAACGATGGGTGAAGAAAAGCGCGTTAACCCGTTTTTACAGTTGCCATGATCTTGGTCTGCCTGTTTTTGAACAAGTCTCCTGTTTTCGACATTTTCTGTTATTGCTTTGACCCTTTAGGTGTGCTGTTTGTAGTGTTTTAGGATCAGTATTTGTGTTAAACGCATCTCCAATATTATCTATTGAGACGTAATATTTAATAGGTTGGGAAACCAACCTGAGTAACGGAGACTACAATGCCAAAGCTGCATCTCAAAGAGTCCCTAACAAGCCTGAAAAGGTCCCTAGCAGACCTGAAAAAGTCCCTAGCAGACCTGAAAAAGTCCCTAGCAGACCTGAAAAAAATCAAAATCAACATCCACCTCAAAGAGTCCCTAGCAGGCCTGAAAAAAATCAAAATCAACATCCACTTCAAAAAACGCAAAAAACAATTTCCCATTCCTCCGCTTACGCCTAAGCCAATTCCAAAAGGATTCAAAGTCGTCGACAAATATCCATTATATGAACCCTTTTCGCACGTTGTAATAGTTCAAAATCCCAAAACAGGCGAACACAATTACATACTCGACGAACTTCAACTTGACACACTTGAAAGAGGCGTTTACAATCGTATTTTAGAAATATTGCTCGCAGAAATGGAGTCGCCAAAAGAGGAGATCGCCGATCCCCGAAGGTTCTTCGCGGAAGAGGCTAAAAAAATCGTAGACAAGTACCGAATAAGCTTAGGTTGGCTTCCAGACGTTTCATGGTACAAAATTCTTTACCACGCAGAAAGAGACCTTGTCGGATTCGGCAAAATCGACCCATTAATGCGCGACCCAAACATTGAAGATATTTCGTGCGACGGAGTAAACAAGCCAGTTTACGTCTGGCACAGAAACTACGAGAGCATCGAAACAAACCTCGAATTTGAAAGCGATGAAGTCCTCGATAACACGGTAGTTAAATTCGTGCACATGTCTGGAAAGCATGTTAGCTCAGCCTTCCCCATAGTCGACGCCTCTCTCCCAGGCAAGCACAGGCTCTCGGTTTGTTATAGACGAGAAGTGACGCCGTTCGGAACGGCTTTTACGATTAGAAAATTCAGAGAAGATCCCTATTCAATTATAGACTTAATAAACATAGGCACGTTCTCTGAAGAGATGGCGGCTTACTTTTGGGTTTGCCTCGAAAATAGATCTTCCATAATGATTCTGGGTGGAACAGCAGCAGGTAAAACAACCGCGCTGAACGCATTGGCGTGTTTAATCAAACCAGGAAGCAAAATCATCACTATCGAAGAAACTGCAGAGCTTAACTTGTCTCTTGAAAACTGGGTTTCACTTATTGCAAGGCAAAGTTACGGTTTAGGCGGAAGCAACGTAGGCGAAGTATCCCTCTTCGACCTTGTGAAGACTTCAATGCGGCACCGCCCAGACGTATTAGTCGTGGGTGAGGTGAGGGGTCAAGAAGCCTACGTTCTCTTCCAAGCATTAGCTACAGGCCACGGCGGCATGTGCACTATGCACGCTGAAAACTTGGACTCGGCAGTAAAGCGTCTAACCCAGAAACCCATGGAAATCTCACCCGCGTACATTCCGTTAATGAACATTGTCCTTTCAATACAGCGGGTTCACCTCATGAAAGACAATGAAAAAAAGGCGTACAGAAGAGTCCTTACGGTCGACGAGATTGCAGGATATGAAGACTACAGACCAGCTTTCAAATGGCACCCCGCCAAAGATGAGCACATAATGAACTTAGACAATAGCATAATATTCTCATCCATATCCGAACGGCATGGCGTAACCAAAAAAGACTTGCTTGAAGAAATTGGTAGACGCAAAGACGTTCTGCACTGGATGCGAGAGCGCAACATAAGAAGCTACAAGGATGTAGCCGCCATCATCGCAGAGTACTACGCCAGACCTAAACATATCTACGAAAAAATCCTTGCAGGGGAGGAGGTAAGAGCAGTTGCCACTTATAAAGAAGCTTGAAGCGTGGTCGTTTCGCCTCTTCGGAGGCATAGCGCCCTCATTTCTGAAACACGTTATTGAGTTCAAGGATTGCTTGGAAAGAGCAAAAATCAAAATTTACCCTGAAACCTATGTCTCATTGATGTTTTTCATCGCAACGTTAACAATTCCAGTACCCCTGGTGGCAGCAGTGCTTTTGTACTTCTACGGGTTTATACCGATCATCTTTTTGATCCCCTTTCCTTTGTATGTGATGATTGGCTTTATGCTGATACCCATGTCCAAAGCCAGCGACAGGGCAACTGGTTTGGAAAGAGAGATGCCTTTTGCAGCAGCTTACATCAGCGTTATGGCGTCTGGAGGCATAGCGCCCTACACGAGCTTTAAACGGCTATCAGACGTAGAGCTGATGCCGGCGATGCGGGGCGAAGCAAGGGAAATAATCAAAGATGTGGAAATCTTTGGCATAGACCCTCTGACAGCTTTGGAAGTTGCGGCAAAAAAGAATCCCTTAGACATATTCAAGGACTTTCTCTCCGGCTACGCCTCCACGGTGATTATAGGTGGTGACATAGGGCACTTTCTCGAAAGGAAAGCTGAAGACATATTCAAAATGCGAGCTTTGCGAGTTAAGGCTGCCGCCGAACGTCTTGGGATGCTGTTGGAAACTTTCATCATCGTAATGGTCATGATGTCCTTGTGCTTCTACATAATGTTCAGCGTGGATGCCATTTACAGCGTGGGCGTATCGTTATACTCTGGCATAATATTGTACACGTACTTGTTTACGCCTTTGCTGTCGATGATGTTCATTTACTTGGCTCACAGCATGCAGCCAAAGACGCCTATTGTGGATATGCGACCGTACAAGGTGTTTGGAGTCTGCAGCATAATCGCCACAGTCCTGTTCCTGTTGCTCACGAATTTCATGGGAGCAGTGCCGCTTCCCTTCTTCAGTTCTCTCCAAACGGTAATCGATTTGCCCGTAGCAATAGCCATAAGCCTATTCGTTGCGACTGCTCCAGCCGCCATTGTGTACACCAAACTGTCAAGTGAGAAAAATAGCATGGAGCGGGGCATCGCAAATTTTCTGAGAGACTTAACTGAAGTAAGAAAAACTGGTTTATCGCCGGAAAAATGCATAGAAAGCCTAGGCAAACGCGATTATGGCACGTTTAGTAAGGAATTGCGCAAGATAAGCTCGGAGATTTCTTGGGGTGTTCCAGTGAAAAAGGTGATCATGGAATTTCTCAAGCGGACGCACAGTTGGATGACTCAGCTCGCTATGTTCCTTCTCGTTGAAACCATAGATGTCGGCGGAGGCACAATCGCCATGATCGAGTCGCTTGCCAGATTTAACAACTTGACTCAGGAGGTTGAGAAGGAAAAGAAGATGTCGGTTCGCCCTTACATCATGATGCCTTACTTAGCTTCAATCTTGCTCGTGGCAACGACAATCATGATGATGAGTTTCACTACAGGCACCCTCACCGTAGGTATGCCAGGTCAAACAGGTCCACAAAAAGATTACAGCACAATGAAAACAATATTCCTAACATCAGTAATTTTCCACAGCTACCTCATAGGCGTAGTGGCTGGAAAGATAAGTGATGAGTCAATTGCTGCTGGGTTCAAGCATGCATCCATACTCGTCATAATCGCTGTGTTAGCTGCAAAACTCATACCCATGTTCATAAAACTTTGACAGGAGAGAAGAAAACAACGACAAGAGAGGTAAGAACAAAATGAAATCGAATATGAAATCAAGAATTCCAAATCTTCTCAGGAATAGACGTGGAGTCAGCCCGGTGATTTCAAACATTATTCTCGTCGCGGCAGTGATAGTAGTTGGTTTCGCGGTTCTCGCTTGGACTTACTCCACTTCTTCTTCATATACGACCCAATACAGCTCAACAGTAAATTCGGATATCGACAAGCTCAGAGAAAGAGTAGCTTTTGAATACATCTTCTACAACAACACAACAACGCCCAAATCGTTATCCGTCTACATAATGAACTTCGGTCAAGTAGGTAAAGTAAACGTGACGACAGCTTATGTCAGCAACAGCTCATGGCTTGCACCACCTTTTTCCAACATTCAGCTGAAGTTTCTGAACACAACTTCAACTTCTTACCTCAATGCTGGTCAAGAAGGATATTTCGTGCTAAGCTTAAGCTCAATTACTCTGCAGACTGGACGCAGTTACACCGTAAAAATTGTGACTTGGAGGGGTTCAATCTTTGAAGGTACATTTGTTGCTTAAGCTTAGACGTTTCAAACTGACGAGAAACAGAAAAGGTTTCTCATCAATTATCGGCGGAATATTCATGGTACTCATAGCGATCACTCTAGCCTCAAGCTATTTTATCTGGACACTTTCACAAAACACAGTGTACAACGACGCCATTAGACAAATTAACCTGCTTGATTCAAATCATTTGTCTGAAAGTGTACAGGTCCAGAATACGACTTACACCGTCGGAAGCGCAAGCTTGGTTTCTGTTGCAGCCCAAGTTCAGAACCAAGGTTCTTTATCTGTCCAATTCGTCACCCTTTGGATTCGCATAAGCAATAGCACATGGACAAACTACAACTTCACAGGACTGTCAAATATGAACCTGCAGGCTGGGGCCCCTTATCAGTTTAATATTAGCATAATCGTGCCTGGCGCAAGTGCTGGGAAAAGCTACAGTTGCGCGTCTTGGCTAATGACCGCAAGGGGAAACGTTGTGGCATTACAAAAACAAGTTTCAAGCAACATAATTCATTCGCAAACAACTCAAGGTATAGGCGCCCTCGCGATGGACTTTCAAAACTTTACTTACTATACTGTAACAGGAAGTACTTTAAACAATTTTCCCAACGGTATGTCTGGTTACGTTGTATCATCTGCTGGTAAAAACATAGCTTTTAAAGTAACACTTACGAACTTTGCTCTAGACGAAAGTAACATCATTATATATTCTAGTTCGGTGTTCTTTTCGATATTCCCAACTACGCCACAGCAGGTTCGAGGATCCTACTGGTACATCGTCAACGTAAACGAACAAACTGGAGCTATTTCGAGTACGTACACTGACGTTATTCTTCCCTTCAATGTACCAACGGCCGTTTACTTTGCCTCAGATCATGCGATAAAGACCGGATTACCCTTCACCGGCGCCAGCGCGGGTTTTACGGGGACCTCCCCAGTCAATCTTGCTTTCATAGGGACAGTTGGCGGCACTCCCTTTGGACAAAACATACCGTTCGTCTCTATTCAAGTTAATTCGTAAAAGCGAGAGAGATGGGAAATAAACCTCAGACGGGCCGCGTGCTTATAATTGCCAGCCGTGACTACAGTTGAGCCACTGAACAAACAGTTCGCAAAAACTATTGTTCGCTCGCGTTCATTTGAGTGCACGTCGACATAAATTCAAGCGCGTGATTTCCCTACATTGCCCGCTGATAACTGTTCAAACCTTTACGCAAATATTGTGTTAACTTTGCCAGCTAAGACGACTTATTACACTTACCAGTTAAGGTTAATGTTCATAAACTCGACGCAACCTGAAAACATCACAGACTTGTGCCCAATCAAACTAACAACCTCAATTAGCAAGTTGCAGACTGAAAACAGGACCGTGAACGGTATTCCAGTTGTTACAAACGGCACTGGATCATTCTATAACTTCTCAGGCGGCAATTGGACAGCGCACCACTGGAGCCAACTCATCTCAGGCACACAAGGAGCGGGAATAATGTTCACCGATGCTGCCCACCAACAGCTTTATGCCTTTGACTCAACAGCTGGAAGCCCTACGGGCGCGCTTAAAGCAAATAATTCTAGCAAAACTATCGAGCTGCTTCCAGTTGCCCTAAAATCTGTCCAGTTCACTTGCGCGCTAGACATAACTTGGCACGGAGCCGTAGCGACTTTTGACAGCACCGCAACACCAATATACACAATGCAGGGAACCAACCCAACTGGACTATGGATACTTGTCGAGTATCAACCAACGATAACGGTAACTCGGAAAGCTAAACTGCACCTTTTCTTATTCGGTTCTCGAATTATTTAGAATGTAGATTCTCGCTTCATACAAGTTAAATAAGGAAAAGAGCTATTTTTTCTAAGCAAATAAAGGTATGAGAAAAATGTCAATCAAAAATATGTTAAAATCCAGGAAAGCCATATCGCCCATACTTGCCACGTTGCTTCTCATAGTCATAGCTGTAGCAGCCATAGTCGTAACTTACGCGTGGATAATGACCTACATGGGCAGTACAACTCAGCAAGCAGGGGTCATACTTTACAACGAAAACGCCAGATTCGTCGACAGCACAACCGAAATTGTAATGGGCAACTCGGGAACAGGAGACACTCGCATCGTACGTTTATACCTAGGCACCTCCTCTAACAACCTAATCGACATAACTGATGACACAGACATAGGCTCAGGTATAGCACTGAGTGCGGGTTCCACAGCCACAATAAGCGTCGACTGGCCAAACAATGCTGTGAGCGGCAACTGGACAGCAGGAGAAACCTACTACTTCAATGTAGTGCCCAGCCCAGGACAAGCCTTTCCGTTCCAGGCACAAGCTCCACAATAAACGTATACTCCACAATTTTTCCAACCCTTCTGCGAGCACTTAGCCTAGAAAACATTTTATCAGCATGGCTAAGAACCACTAATACTGATATAAGAGATATCTAACAATCACAGGTGAGTCATAGTTTGCAAGAAATCCTCGAAGCAGCAAAAGTAACGCTTTCACTCGCCTTTCTTTTTTACGCATCTTGGAGCGACTACAAAACCAGAGAAGTTAGCAACCGCGTTTGGGTGCTTTTTGCGCCCTTAGCCCTTCTTTTGTCTCTTGTTGAATTGCTACTTTACGAGCCTTCAAAACTGCCTTTTCTCGGACTAAGCTTCGGCATAACCGCAGCCTTCGCCATAATCCTATTCTATGCAGGCGGATTCGGAGGCGCCGACTCAAAAGCCCTAATGTGCATCGCCCTCGCTTTGCCCTTCTCTCCAGAAACGCTATTCACGCCAGTCTTAGCTGCAGGAGTATCACCGCTCTCACAAAACATCTTTCCATTAACGATTTTCAGCAATGCCGTTTTGTTCGCAGCAGCAACTGGAATTTACATGCTTCTGTACAATATTATCTGGCACAGAAAAACTGGGAAAAAAACTTTTGAAGGAACCCTTACAACCGAGTCTATCGGAAAAAAAATAATTGCCCTGATAACAGGCTACAAAGTTTCTGTTGCCAAGCTAAAGGAGAAATGGCACATCTATCCCATGGAAGACATAGAAGAAGAGAATGGTGAAAACCCGCTTAAAAGAAAACTTGTTGTCGTACCAAGAGATGAGGGAAGAGACGAAATAGTCGCACGCCTCTCCAAGGCGGTTGACGCTGGAAAAATCGACGCCGATGTGTGGGCAACACCAGGTTTGCCCATGCTCATATTCCTAACGATTGGCTTGATTATCGCCTTGCTATTCGGAGACATCGTCTGGATTCTGGTCAGTTTTGCCCTTGGATAAAACTCCCGCTGTGCAAGAAGTGAAAGTTTCTGCTAAACGGAATTTTTACTTCGTTTTGAATAAGAAATTGTAGCAGTTACCATCAGAACTGAGCCAAAACCAACAAACGAAATGGCGTAACCTCTGTAAGGATAATCGAACAAAGCCAGCCCTTCATAGGAGTAGAAGAAAGCGCTCACCGCAAACAATACTATCGCTACCAACAGCAGGAAAATCTCAGCTTTAAATTTCGATTCGCTCCCCTCCCCACTCACGTTCTCCCAAGTTTTTAGAAAGCGTCTTAAGGTTATTATAGAAAAGGTTATTTTAGCTTTTCGGAAAAATATATGCACAAGGACGGTTTTCAATGTTGCTGACAGGCTATAAAGACGAGCTACTGAACTTTCTGAAGGAAACTCCTAAAAAACTCGATGTGGCAGTCATGCCCGACTTTTTCCTCGACAGACTAATAAACCTAAACTGTGACGCGCCTCGTTTTTCCTCGATGGTTGCGAATGTAGCTAACCGAAAAGGCGGCAGCATAGACGGCATCGCCCAAACAGACATCAGAGGCGGAAACGCTATCAACACGGCATCCGCCTTAGCCGCGCTCGGAGTGAAGGTCACGCCCATAGTCTGCACGAACAAGCTGGGTCTTCAGCAAATAAACTTCTATCTTAAACGATACCGCGTTGACACTTCTCACATCAAAACTTCGGAAAAAGCATCATTAACAACAGCGCTGGAACTTAAAACCAAAACAGGCAAAGCCAACGTCATGCTCAGAGACTTAGGCTCACTAGCCGATTTCGGCCCTTCCAACCTGACTGATGACGATTACAAACTGATTGAGCAAGCCGATTACGTCTGCCTATTCAATTGGGCTGGAACAAAAAAATTCGGAACTGAACTGGCTCAGACCGTTTTCCACAGGGCAAAAGTGAAAGGGAAGAGCAAGACTTACTATGACACGGCAGACCCCACTCCCAACAGAGACAAAATCCCCGAACTGATGGAAAAAGTTCTGAAAACCCGACAAGTGGACATTCTGAGCGTAAACGAGAACGAGGCAATCTGCTATGCGACAATGCTAAACGGTGAAATAAGCGAGAATCGGGAGAAACTGCGTTTTGACGAGTTGGCAATGGAAGCCGCCAGAATCTTGGCTAAGCATTTATCCGCGAGAATTGACTCGCACACCACAAGTTTCTCAGCCGCCTTCACCACGAAAAGTGAAGTCGTTGTTCCCGCCTTCAAAGTCAAAACGTTAAGGGCAACTGGCGCAGGCGACGCTTGGAACGCAGGAAACATCCTAGGCGACGGAAACGCGCTCTCAGACGAATGCAGACTAGCCTTAGCCAACGCGGTTGCTGCTTGCTATCTTTCCGATCCCGAAGGAATGCATCCAACACGACAAAAACTGGTCAAGTTCATCGAAAACTCCGAAAAATAGCCACGCTCCACGTTAATCCTAAACTCAAATTATTTTAACCGAATTAGCCTTTTAACCATAGAAGTAATCAGATTAATGCGGGATGGCACAGAATTTGGCTAAACTATTTGGAAGTTCTGGAGTGCGGGGTTTAGTTAACGCAGACCTAACGCCCGTGTTAGCATGCAAAGTGGGTCTAGCTGTGGCGTCGCACGCTAAAGCGCGAAAAGCTCTCATGGCGCGAGATACGCGAGTTTCGGGTTCAATGCTTGAAGACGCGCTGGTTTCTGGACTTTTGGCGGGCGGCATGGACGTGGCTTTAGTAGGCGTTGTGCCCACTCCCGTCTTGGCTTATTTAACCAAGGCGCTGAAGGCTGATGCTGGATTAATGATCACAGCATCGCACAATCCGCCTCAGTACAATGGCATAAAAATCTTCAACGGCGACAGCTTATCCTATACTGACGAAAGCCAAAACGCGGTCGAAAAGATAATAGATGAAGAGAACTTTGCACTGGCAGAGTGGCGCGGAATCGGTGAGGCCTCCATAGCCGATGTTAGCTACCTTTACGTTGAGATGGTAACTAAAGCGGTGACGTTGCATAGGCAATGGCGCGTTGTCGTAGATCCGGGATGCGGCGCCACCTTCAACATTGCCCCCGCGGTTCTAAGAGCAATGGGCTGCAAGGTAACTGCCCTGAACGCTCAGCCTGACGGGTTCTTTCCAGCGAGAAGTTCCGAACCTACTGCTGAATCTCTGAGGGATTTA
>Ga0315296_10005426_pt1 | contig 10188 bp, 9 predicted proteins | sample YL17G14_18_MG_FD_203921 | JGI IMG/M metagenome (GOLD analysis project Ga0315296, IMG submission 203921) | Sediment microbial communities from Yellowstone Lake, YNP, Wyoming, USA - YL17G14_18 | ecosystem: Environmental > Aquatic > Freshwater > Lake > Sediment | place: USA: Wyoming | collected... | reverse complement strand
GGATGAGGGCCATCTATAAGCGGCTGAGGGCGGCGGCTGAGAGCTTTAATGGCCGGGCTAAGAGCCGGCTGGCCTATCAGCGGCTGACGTGGCAGGGACTGGAGAACGCCTGCATCCATGTGGGCCTGGTGTTGATGGTGGCGTACGCGGTGTGTATCGCCGCCTACGGGATTGGGAGGCCGGAGCTAAGGCAGTCCGTGGCCTTCTTCGCGTGAGGGGTTGAGCTGGAGGTGGCTGGGTTGGTTAGAGGGTGCTCTGCTTCTACTGGTTCTGGGAGGCCCTGTGAGGTGTAGGTTGTCCTCTGTTTATGGTTTTCGGAGGGGTCTTGAGCTGTGTGTACTTGGGGATGGGGGTGGTGGCTGGCTGAAAAGGGTATCATTAGCCCAAAAACTCATAATTATTGAATCCGCCTGCGCGCGAGATGACGCAAGTTTTATTAGACGATTCTACGTGCAATATGTATGAGCTAGTTAAACTTAAAGAGTGAAAGAATATTTCTAGTTAACAATGTTCATAAAGACTCTAATTAACCAAGAAGGTAGTATTCTCGATTTAACATGGATCCTGTTGCCAATACTTTTTTGCATTATACTAATGATTCAATCTAGAGGTTCGGGAGAAGCCAAAAGGAGTGTAAATGTTAACGAATCATGGTATACCATGCAGGATATTGATGTAGTTTATAAAGCGATTGAAGAAGTTACAACTGAATGGCGCAAGGAAGACGAAAGAAAAAGGTCTTCAAGATCTTCTTTGTTGCGATTGATAGGTGCTTTTACAGGCAGGGGCGGGGAGAGGTTCGTTACGAATACGAGGATTTTCCCGAGGCTATATAAGATAAATGATTTTACGGGGCCCATCTTTTTTGAGCTCACAGAAGTAGAAGGAGAAGGAACAGTTGTTAATGTCACATACAATTCTGCTATAAAGCCTAAAATTGCGAAGTTCAAGGCTAGTCAACCTGTTAAAATACCCTCCAATCCTACTGGAAATTACTGTCCTGCTTGCGGAAAACCAGTGTTTCCTAAGTTCAATCTATGCCCATACTGCGGTGAGAAAATAATTAATGAGTCAACCGTGTAATTGAAGCTCTTTAGACTACTTGTGCATTTGCATTAGTTTACGTTTCGAGCGTTCAGCTTCGAGATCAGGTTTTGCGCTCGCTGCTCTGGGTATATTCGTGCGCGTGATTTATAAGAAGTTTTATACCTTTGTAAATATATCCATATTTTTTAAATTAACTTACGAGCTGAAGTTTTGCGTTTTTTAGATTTTTAGTCTGCGGTAGATGGTTTCTGGCTTCGTTTGTTGCTTGAACTTCTGGTAGAGCCAATTCACAAGCCTCCGGAAGCACTGGCGCTTAACCCACCGGCAGACATCCCCCAGCGTGGCGAGGCACTTCCCCAACCTGTTCGAACCCTGCCTCAGCGACTGGCGCAGCAGGGTTAGAAGAGTATATGCGGTGAAGACCAGGTGCCAGTGTGTAATGGCTCCTCGGCCTTTACGCATCTGATACTCCTCTAACCCCAGGTTCTGCTTAACGTCACGGTAGAAAACATCTATGGTCTGCCTCACCTTGTAAGCCTCAAGCACCTGCCTGTCCGTCCAGTCCAGCCTGTTAGTCACGTAGAAGTGGAAGCCGTCCAACTCCCGGGAGACGACCATCCTTACCTTTCCCGCCTTAGGCATCCACACCTCGAGGCCATAGAGGGCGAAGGCTTCACCCCTGACCTTCACCTTCCTGAAGCGCCGCGCCGGGAGGCGCTCCGCCAGCCTGGTCACGTTCACCCGCTCTCCTTCAATGTGGACTATCCGGTTGGACTCGGCCTGGGTGACCCAGTCCCAGCCCCTGGCCCTCGCGGCCTCAACGATCTGGCGGCAGAAGTACCAGCTGTCGAAGGCAACCACGGTTGAGGTGCCTGCTGGAGGCGTGAAGGCCTCTATCTGCTGGCAGGCCAGCTGGATCTTGGTCTTGAAGGCCCGGCCCTCCTTGAGGCACGTCTCCCTCTTCACGTAGAGGTCCAGGCGGACTGGGTGCTCGACTCCCCCGTTGATGTAGTGGGTGGTGACGAGGCTGTGGCCCCAGACGGGCCGGCCCTCGGAGCTGTCGTAGTGGTATCCGGCCTCCTCCATGTGGAGGCCTGTCTTCTTGTTTAAGGTGTCGTCGATGATCAGATAGCCTGTGGAGCCCTCGGGGACGGGGAGGTTCTCCCGCGCCAAGGCCAGCCTCTGGTCTTCGAGGCGCTGGAGGGACCAGGGTGAGGCTGTGAGGAAGCGGTTGAGGGTGCTCTGGTCCCTGGCCTCCATGAAGCACCGGTTTATGGCCTCCACGTTCTTCCTCTTGTCCTCGCAGGTGACGAGGCCTAGGATGTAGGTGGAGAAGTTCCTGAACTGGGGTTTGGAGAAGCAGGGCCTGAACTGCTGCAGAAGCTCCTTCATGAATCCTACGGTTGATGACACGAGCATGGTGTGAAGTACCTCTACTTGAACCTAAAAAAACATGGCACAAAGGGTTTAAAAAAGGTTAAACCAAAAAACGCAAAACTTCAGTTACTGAATTGAAAATAAAGATATCATCTGACTTTGCACGAATGAAAAAAATTGGATAGTAGGTAGATGTTTATGCAAAAATACTCGATATAGATTGTACAACCCATAACAGTCTACCGCTTAGGGTTGCTAGCCTAGAAAAGGTGTAGTTGCTGAACATTACGCCGAACATGACCATCATAAAGTATCGCCCTAATGTTGCTGAGTAGCGTAGAGCTCCTTTATGTTGTATACTAAAGATGAAATAAGACAGAACCGTTAGTGTGCAAACAATTACGAATATATTATTAAAGGTTGTAAAAGCATCTCCAACGACGGCGAGTGATAGAATTGTGGGTGTTATTATACCGCTGAAGAGCCATCCATGGGTCCATCCTCTAAGGGTCAACCCCAGTCCGACACCGACCATGAAAGATAATGGCCACCTGCAAATATAGAAGAACCTCTTTGAGAATCTTAGATACAATAGACATCCTAATATTAAAACAATAATAAGTATATAGTCCCCCTTGTATATTATAGGATTAATTACGTTACCTTGTAAGTATTTGATGGCCAGGACTGTCATATTCCCTAAAGATACAGCGACAAATGTGTGTTCAGCAAAGCGATACATTAGATTGTCTTTAGTTCTCCAAAGAACGAAGCTGAAGACAAATAAGGTTAAAACTAAAGCTATCAAGATATCTATACTAATCATCTACTTCTTCCTCCTACTTCTCACGTAAATAACGTTTCCAAGTGCAATAGTACCCACGAAGAGTATCACTCCAAAGGTCACCGAATCTAATCCCTTTTTTGCTACACCAGGTGATTTTATTAGTACTTCATATTCAGCGCCTGCACGAGCTCCACCTAATATTGCCTTGAGAGAGAAGGGGTACATAGACCTTACTTCAACGGCCGATCCTGCAGCCTCTATTGAGATTAAAGGGATATTGTATTTTGGTACCCAATTCTGTCTCATGTATAGCCAGCTAGGGAAACCGCCGTCAATTACCATAGTGAAAGATGTTGCATCTTTTATATTCTGCATCATGGGCAGGTCCTCAATGGAATTGCCATAATAGTCTACTTTTAGTATCCCCTTGAAATCATCAGCTAACCTAGCTACAGCACCTTCTCCTCCTGGTAGGAAACCAAAGTTTACATAGTCTACTCCGTATGTTTTACCAGCCGCTTTAAAAACGCTAACTATTTTTTCTTCATTAACTGGAGCCGCCGTTGGCTCCCATACCGATATGATCACTACTTTGATTGGCTTTGATGCTATCTGTTTTGATACAGCAACAATAGAGCCTTCTATCTCCGGTAGAGATCCTGGCCCGAAGTCAACTGAATATAGAATAACTGAGTCTGGTTTCAACCTGTCTACATAGTCATAAAATTCTTGTGTCATTGGAGAAAGAGGTAGGGGAATACCCATGTTTACAAAGAAAGGTAAAAGTAGAAGAACAACTAGTGCCCAATATATCACCCTTTCGTCTAACTTCGGTAAACTTAAGCCACTTTTCTCTTCAACTTTTTTTTCGTTCGTCATTTTTCAAGATCTCCTCTTTTTAATCACCTGCGAGGTAGCCTCTCTCATAGCCAAGAATAATGCGAACACCGAGAGCGATAGAACCCATGACTACTGTGGCGTATAAGACTCGACCTACGACGGCGTTAGGATAAGATGTAAGCCAATTACCTACAAAAGACCAAGATGGAGTAATTAACTCACCCAAAGGTACAACGTATAAGATTATTATCACTGCTGTTACTAATAATAAAGTCGCGTCAATGTTCCTAGCCCTAAAACTTCTATATGCGGCAGAAAATCCAAAGAAAGTTAAAAGTGTTGATATCGTCGCGTTTAATGGGTTTATTGTCGTATTGTACATCCATTTATACGATGAACTGTCAGGTCCTAATCCGACTCCTATTATGATGGTTGCGAACATAAGAAAAACAAGCCATGCGCTGAGATACCATTGCTTCTTCACTCGTCCCATCACATTTCTTATATGGAAGATTGTCGTACTTACAACGCCTATACCAATAGCAAAACTTGCTAAAATTACTGCCCATCCCTGAGCTCTAACAGATACATTTGTTGCGTCTTGCCATTTAAAAAAGTATTCAAATATTACAAGAATTGCGAGTGCTGCTGTTATTACTACCGGAATTTCTCTTCTTTTGTATGACATTTTTATCACCTATATATTAAGAAACGACATAACTAAATCTTTAAGACCTAAAGTTGCTAGAATAGATCCGATTGCTATGATCACCATAGATAAAATTTTCAGCCAGTCTTCTCCAACTAAACTTCCTTGTTGCATAGGATCCCCAGAGACATAGGCTCCAGCACAAAAGACCTCTTCGCTGATTAATACATAATCGCATGTAGCAACGAAGAATGGTATTGAAGTCGTATCCGGAGCACCAGCAATCTGAATAGCACCTATTCTCGCACCGGTCTCCGACATTAGAAGTGTTTCACCCCAGAACCATCCTATCATGATATTAGTAGCCACATTTTCTGTAATGAGAGTATCCATGACACCTGCCGCATAAGCCATCGATTGGGTTGAAAAAAACCGAATAATTTTATCAGGCTGGTATTCTTCTAGGCGACCATATTTCCTGTATTGTAACCTCATCTGTTCTTCAATAATCGGGATTTCTTCGGGCCAACATACAGAAACAATTAAGGGGGTTCGATATTTTACAGCAGTGTCGGAAATATAATTAAGGACGCTCAACCCAGCTAGGTGAGCGGCTGATTTTGGTGTATCAAGTCCTCCACCTCCATATCCCGTAGTGAAGTGAATCGGCCTTCCCATCTCGGTCGCACGGCCTACGGCTTCATCGATTGCATCTAGACCCAATATTCTCCTTAGTTTCGGAGCGGTCCCTTTTTTTCCTCGCTGAATGTTATAGTAGACAGCTAATATTGCAAATACTAGTAAAAAGAAAACAAAGATTCTACCCTTGTACATAAAGTCATAAAATTGCATAGATATAAATTACTAATACCTTTTTATAAATTTTGTGATTGGATAGATATTTTTCTTTAAGAATATTTTGCGTCTTTTGCTCAAGCTATTCTTTCGTTTTATAATTGAAGGAGTGATGCTATATGTCCTAAATCACGCGAATAAGGAAAATCGATACATAAATACCTATTAAGTATCACACGCGCGGAATATATAATGAAAAAATAAAATAGAATTTTTACTCCTCTATTATCTCCACATTTGCTCTCGGAACGGTTACTTGCTTACCATCTTCCAAAACCACGCCAAGGATCCTGACTTCGGATTCTGTCTCGATCTTTTCTAACTCAACAGGTAAGCTTGAGACCTTACCAATAGCGCCAAAATATGGGTCGCTGATTATCCTTACCGATGTTCCTATCATCATACCTCCCATTAACTCCTTTAATTTACTATCCTCTGAAGAGGGCTCCTCATGAGGTATGATAATTTCTGGCCTAATGACACCTGCTCTGATTTGAGTTGCACCATTTATTGAGGTTATGTGTCCTTCGAAGTGCTTAAGGAGATTGAATGCTTTTTGTGACATGTTCATGCTTCCGAATCCTTCGGTGATTATCAGAGTTATACCTATTTCTTCCTGTCCTGTTATTGCCACACCGACCTCCTCACCCATTAGTTCTTTTAGGTCTTGAGACAAGATCCCTCCTGTAATTATTCCTTTCACTCCAATTTCAATCGCCTTCTTCACGGTTTCCAGTGGAACATACGATCCTCCCACTAGGATACAATCTTTATCTTCTTTTGTAATTAAATCCGGAGTCAGTACTTCGTTCTCCTTTTTCGTTGAAATTTTTATTTTACCATGAGTCTCGCCACCCAAACCAAAAATCCCTTGTAGGAGGGCTCCGTTACACTCAACTTCAACACCTTCTCCAGGTATCACCTTTATGATTTTTCCAGGTATATAAGCCCTAATTTCTATTGGTATTTGTTCGCCTCTCACTACACATTGACCTGTAATATCAGAGAATTCCTCAAACGTACCTGTAATTGGCGAGGTAGCAGATTTTTTCATGAGTCCAAAGAAGGCACTATAAACAGCTAATGCTTCGTCTTTGTTAACAAAATCGCCCTTCTTCTTTTTCATGAAGTCCTTCGTCTCGCGTGGCTCAAGGCCAAGAATATCGGATATACTGACAATATAAGGGTCGCCGCTCAATTGTGTCTTAGCAACTATCGTATCATAGGAAACGTTTTCTCCTTTCTTTACGAGAACATCTCCCTTTATAGGAAGTTTTCTCTCTTTAACTACAATCATATTATTTTTGACTTTTAATCCTGGAGTATATGCAAACGCCTCATTTGAAGATTCTTTACTATTATTCCTACTTTTCATTTTATTCTACCTTTTTTTATTTCATAAATTTTTAAGCATTTAATTTCTTGCCTTACCCCATCTCACTTAGTTTGTCTTCTGGGTATAGTTCAATTGCTTTGAACCATTTGAGTAGGAGTTTCTTCCTTTCATCGTCATCTTGAGGCTGGTATAGTGGGCGCCCTCTTGCATCTAAAACCACCCCGACAATTCCCCCTATAACTGTTTTTTCAACCTTGTGCCCATCTCCGCTTCCCCCATCAAAACCCCTATTGGGAGTTATGATTGCCTTCGCTTCCTGTCTTTCTGGTAGTTTGATTTGTTTTATGTCTCCGAAATGCATTTCCTCTTTTGTTTTCTCTCCATTAGGCATCTCTAACTCTACTGTCATTACTAGCTCACCAATTTTTCCAGTTCCGAAAGGTGCGATAACTGTGCCGAGCCTGATAAGACAGTCTTTATCGAATATGTTCCATGCAGCGTCGCGATGGACTGTTGAAAGCACACCGAGGTGGGGCATCATGAATACACTGTCCTGAAACATCCAGGTAACTCCTTCAGGCTGAAAGGCGTCGATTAGGACAAACATACTTTGGATGCGTCTAGGCGCGTGGCTTAGAAGGCCACCTGTCCCAGCGATTATGTCAATATTCATCATTTTGATATAGGTCTCCTCAAGCTCTTGTTCGAATAGATCGCCAATAGTTCTTTGAACTCTAACGCCTTTCAGTCGGGTAGCTATACTCTTATGGTGCAACAAACCGAGTCTTAAAGCCTCACGAGCAACGGCGTGTTCCACAATTAGATTTTCGAGAGTCTGAGGTATAGTAGTCGGACGAATCATTTTATTCATGAGCCGCTCCGTTACATACTTCTCTTCGAGTTTGAATGGAAGCCATCTCATAATATTCTTGATGCCTGCTTCCTTCATTACATTGCAGATGCTGTAACTCATACCTAGGTTAGCGCTTACGCTCCGTACGAAACGGTCATCGATTACGGAGTATACGTTGGTTGTCGCGCCACCGAGGCCAACACCGAGGACATTCTTCTTGAAAGAGTTTGCGATAAGTTGCATCGCCATACCCTCTCCAGCAGGTGTTGGCATAATAGGGACATCTGTCCATTTCATTAATTTATTATAGCCTGGCGCATGAGACATTACGTGCTCCATAAATAAATCATGTATAGCTCTTCTAGCCGGCTCTGAGTTCTCTATCTCAAGAACTGGACGTATATTATCAACTATAGTTAGGGCGAAATCTTTTTCAAATAATTTTTGAATTTGATGATGTAAATCCTTATTTCCAGCGTAAATTAGGGGAAGTTGATAGGTGACTCCAAGTCTGGGTTTAGGCTCTGAAGCTTTTATCAGTTCAGATATCTCCATGACATGGGTTGTTGTACCCCCGTCTGTTCCGCCAGCTAATAGGATCATGTCGGGTCTGAGGGCTCTTATACGCTGGATCTTTTGATAATTCCTGCGTTCATCATCTACTGAAATGATGTCCATCACGATTCCTCCAGCTCCTAGGGCAGCTCTGTTAGCACTATCGGCTGTCATTGACTTGAGAACGCCTGCGACCATCATCTGCAGACCCCCGCCTGCGCTACTTGTGGTACAATAGATGTCTACACCAATCTTACCATTATATGGAATTACGATGCCGCTCCCATCCTCAGACAATATATGGTGCCCAATTAACTCCTCAACTTCCCTAACGGCATTTCTCACGCCAAGGGTGACATCCTCGAAAGGAGCTTCAACTGTTGTAGGTGCCTCACCTGCAACAAGGAACCTCCATTCACCACTCTTTTTAGTGAAAAAACGAGCCTTAGTTGTAGTACTGCCAACATCTGTTGCTAATATATACTCCATATCTTCCTTTGATTTTATAAGAGCCATTCTTTTTAAATAGGCTTAGTTCTATTTACGTTTTATGTATAGACAGATCTCTCGTATATGCGCCTCGTGATGGTTGATATTTTTTAACCCGGGCATGTATCAAAGTAGAGCCCTGATAAAGGTTCCATGAGTAATTTAATGCCACTAGGACGATACATTTATCTATTATAAATGAACTACGCGCCCATATTAATTTATTATATGGATGTGTTTGTTAATTAATCATGAACACTAACAATAGCGCTGATATAGTTTTCTTGAATGGGAAGGTAATTACAGTAGATGCAAAAGATACTATAGCAGAAGCTGTGGCTATAAAAGGTAATTTAATCCTTGACGTTGGTGCAACAACTGATCTTGAAAAGCTTGTTGACGATTCCACCAAAGTAATTGATTTGAAAGGAAAAACTTTACTTCCTGGTTTCATCGATTCGCATGTTCACTCCCAAGATTACTCAATAGACTTTAGTCGTTATTGTGTGTTTGAATTTTAGGCGGGTTTCTGGTTTTTGCTTGTTTTTATTAGAGGGCTGATATGCCTATTATTCTCAGGTTAACCAACCCACATACTATATCCGTCATAGTATCATAGTGTTTAAGCCGGTTCCTGAACTCGTGGGCCATTATGCGAAACTTCTTCACCCGGCTTACGGTGTGCTCTACCACCACCCTCTCCCCGGAGAGCCACCTGTTGAACGCCTTCTCCTCACACGTCAGCTCCACCGCCTTCACGCCCCGCTTACCCCTTCCAGGACTCCGCCTCTTAAACGGCACCAACGCATTCAACCCGGGATAATCGTTCCGTATCCCATCGTAGCCCAGATCCAGTCCCAGACACACCTCATCTGGTAGCCGCGGGTGACGCCACTTGAAGAGGGCGTAGTCGTGTCTGCTTCCCCGGGCGTGAGGCGTCTTATGGAGGATCAAGCCGTCAGCGTTCACCGTTATCTGGGTCTTGACCGTGTGCCTCTTCTTCTTGCCGCTGTAATGCGTTTTCCTCTTGGTCTTGGCCCTGGGCCGCGGGACCTCCTGCTCTGTGGCGTCCAGGAAGGCTTTGAAGCCCGGGAAGAGGGCCTCCACATCGTCAGGGTTTCCCAGCCGCATTGTTTTCTGGTGGAGTTTACTGGGCAGCGGCAGAACCTCCTTCACCAGAGGCTCGAGCATGCGTATGTTTTTGAGCACGTTGGTCTGTCCGAGGTGGAAGAGGAAGCCCAGCAGGGTGGAGGTCACGTAGAGGCGGTGGTATATGAGTAGCATCACTAGCCTTTCTCTGAGGGGTAGTTTGAAGGGGTGGCCCGCCCCGACCCTTCTCTTCCTATCCTCCCTGTGAAGCCGTTTCTCCTCGTATGCTGTGTATGATTCCTGTATTTTTG
>Ga0315296_10005425_pt1 | contig 10190 bp, 11 predicted proteins | sample YL17G14_18_MG_FD_203921 | JGI IMG/M metagenome (GOLD analysis project Ga0315296, IMG submission 203921) | Sediment microbial communities from Yellowstone Lake, YNP, Wyoming, USA - YL17G14_18 | ecosystem: Environmental > Aquatic > Freshwater > Lake > Sediment | place: USA: Wyoming | collected... | reverse complement strand
CTGCAATCCGAACCATTAGCCGGAACTTCTCATGCAAAATCTGTAAGACCACAAGATTGGCTGAATGTTGAACGAGTAGTATGTCCAACAGCCGTTATTTAAGCTGCACCTTCTGACGAAACGTGCAGCCGCACATTGTCTTTTTCTTTGAACCATAATACGCGCCAGCTTATTTTTGGATTCATGCTCGCTTTAATTCTCCCCTTGTCTGGTGTAAACTATAGTAAATGTTGAAGCCAACTATAAATCTATTCGAAAGTAATGTTCCATTCACCAACGAAGAGAAAAGGGTGCCTGTATACTCTGACCAAGAAGCACCAACAATCCCCAGCACAGTCACGCAGGACACGCCTCTAGAGAGCCTCAACTTGAACTGGCGAGAGAAAGACTTACCGGAAAAAGAACGCACTAAGCACGTACACCGATTGCATCCATATCTAGGCAAGTTCATACCGCAGTTAGTCGAGATATTCCTCCGGAAGTATTTTCAACCAAAGCAAACTGTCTTAGACCCGTTTTGTGGCTGCGGGACGACACTCGTCCAAGCTAACGAATTAGGGGTCAATTCGATTGGGTATGATATATCGGCATTTAACGTATTGCTCAGCCGGGCGAAGGCTCGAAAATACGATATTGGTAGGGCTCGCAAAGAAGTACTGGACGTCTTAGATAAGTTACGACGACTTACACAGGCAAGAACCCAATTGGGGCTTTGGCAAGAACGAGCGGCTGAGCTCAATGTGCCCGAAACCGATAACGAGTATCTGCAAAAATGGTATGACCCTAAAGCTCTTGATGAACTGCTGACGTATCGCTATTTGATTCAGAACGGAGGTTATGTCTATCAGGACCTGTTGAAAATTATTCTTTCACGCTCGGCGAGGTCGGCACGTCTCACTACGCACTACGATCTAGATTTCCCAAAACGACCTCAGACAGAATCTTATTGGTGCTACAAGCATTCACGAACGTGTTTTCCGACAAGGGAAGCATTTAAGTTCATTAACCGCTATAGCTTGGACACGTTACGCAGAATAGAAGAGTTTGCAGCGTTGCGCACTGATGCAAATGTAGAAGTTCGTCACTCCGACAGCCGTCGTGCCAATTTCCCGCCGATCCACGGAGTTATCACAAGTCCTCCCTACGTCGGTTTGATCGATTATCATGATCAGCATGCCTATGCCTATCATCTTCTGGGATTAAAGGACAGGCGAACCGCTGAAATTGGGCCGGCCGTGAATGGCTCTAGCCACGTGGCAAAAAGACAATATCAGTTAGATATCGCGAAGGTGTTCCGTAGAGCCGTAGAGGCAATGGCAGAAGGCGGATGGCTCATCGTCGTTGCTCGTGATTCAGCAAATATGTATCCCGGAATTGCCTCTCTATGTGGCGTGGAAGTAGTCGCAGTGTTAGACCGCCACGTGAACCGCCGAACAGGACGGCGTTCATCCGAATTCTATGAGTCCATCTTTATCTGGCGCAAAGTGCGATGCAGCCCGGAAAATGTAGGAACTGCGAATGGATAAGAAGCAGAATATGAAAATGGCTATCCAGGAAGTCATCAAGGCGATGATGGATAGAGTTATGGAGAAAGTGTTAGTCAGTGACCCGTTTATTGAAGAAGAACACAGGGCAAAGAGACCTCTATACGCTGCTCTCGTACCCGACGAGATATTCAAAGGGTCGCATTTTGAGCGAAGATTTGTGACCCCGTTTGGAAATGCTTGGCAAAGCTTGGCAGTAGTAGCTGCAAATGCTGGCCTTGGTCGTGGAATAGCTAGCTATAGGATTGACGGCACCGTGAAGTCAGAAAGGCTCAGAAGAATAACAGAGATTCTTAATAGACTTGAGCATGCAGAAAGGGGCACGAAAAAGATCCAGCCGGATTGGGATGCTGAGTTGACCTACATTCTGGCCGGAGATGGAGAAAACATCCCCGTATCGGTTATCTGTGACGTATATGCTGAGGATATCGAGAAGAAGAAGCGGTATGCGTTTGAACTTAAGGCACCGCTTCCTAATAGCGACCAGACAAAAGTGAGCAAGGAAAAAATCCTTAAACTGTACAGTATGGAGCCCCGCCAGGTGGAGGAGGCATATTATGCTCTTCCATATAATCCGTACGGTAGCAAAGAGAATTATGGCTGGAGCTTTCCTGCTCGATGGTTCAACATGAGAGAAGATAAGGTAGTGCTAATCGGCGAAGAGTTTTGGGAAAAGATTGGGGGGCTAGGTACTTACAAAGCTTTTATTGAGGCTGTAAATGAGATTGGACGCGAATATAAGGATAGGATTTATAGAGAGTTCCTCGGCATTGAACCTCCACCCGATGCTTATGATGTGAAGCTTTAATTCTCTTGAGAATAAGGCAATGAGAGAAGCAACCGAACGAATTCAACGTACCGCGCTGCAGCTAACGGCCACTGACCAGCTGCTCGAATCGGTCGATGAAGAGTATCAACGTATGCGCCAGAAACTGCTCGCAGTGCCTTCATATGAGGAATTTCTTAAGATTCTATACAACGGTCAAACCAATAGGCAAATGGTCCTTGGTGATTTGTTTGAGTATATAATAGTAGGGCGCGGCTACTGGCTGGCTACGGATGGTGAAAGAGAATTCAAGGATTACATTAGGATTGTCCTTTACCTAATAAATCTTATCCTTATTCAAGAAAGTGTATTCTCCTTCCGCACGACAGAACGCAAGGCGATATTGAAGAAACTCAGGAATCAAAAGATAGAAGGGTTCTTCGCTTCCAAGCAAGAAAAGGATCTGTATAGAGAACTAGAGGAATATGCCGGACGAGTTGCAGTTACTGGTGAGACGCGTCAGCTGTATAAGATAATGGATTCGATCACTCCGAAACCAATTGGGGCAGCCATCGAACTGATTGTCTACACTTACCTTATGAACCGCCGAATCGGCTACATTGTACCGTTGCTGCTTAGTCAGACATTGCTAGGTGGTAGAAGGTCAATGGCGCCGCCTGATTTTTTAGTGTTAGTAGGAAGCGGTAGAGCTATAGGTATTGAGGTCGGTGGTGGGATGGGGCAATATAGTTTGCAGCAGGGCAAAATAGACCAGGTCAATCTTTTTATTCAGGAGACGGGACTGCCAGTCGTTACTGCTGGTGTGCCACACATCTATAGATGTGAGACATGTCAGTGTTGGATAACCTTTTGTGATGAAGTCATAGAGCGCACTGCGGAAGGAGAGTGTGAACTCGAGAGTCTCACCTGTGTCGATTGTCCCAGGTTCGACGGTGGGAAATGCCCGGGCGTAATCTACTATGGCCAAACAGAGGTAAAGGGGCCTCGCAGGCGACACCATTATTACCATTTTACTAGCCAAGACTATGTTAATAAGATAGGTTTGGCTAAAGAAGAATCGCGTAGTAGCAAGCTGATACAGTATTTTCCCGTCGTAAAGGGCCTCGAAGGATTTCCACCATGGGCACAAGAATAAAATAGCAAGCCCTGAGGGCTTATGCAAGGTCACACCACTTAGTCCAAGCGGGGCTTTCCCTACACGTCGTCCGCCGGTCTACAATCTAGCGCGTTATTTCTTGCGCCGAATTATCGTTGCACATAACTGACGACTGTGCACAAAGAAGAGCTTCACGCTGGTCGGACGGAACACCGTTCTTAGGGAACTGACGCGTGATATAATTCTCAGTATGGGACAAGGCTGTAAAGTTTTCCTCGACGAGTCCGGTAAGATATACAACCCTGGGGACCCTGTGCCGGCCCTGGCAGCAGTGTTCATCCCAGACAAAGCGTTGAAAGGCGTGCGAGACGACTTCACCAAGCTGCGAGGATCGGCCAAGCATTGGGGGGCTGACACGGATGACCCGAAGTTCGAGTTTAGCGCAAGGCGCATTTTGTCGACGACAGACTCGAATAGAGACTACTTTGCGCACGTAAATCCAGGACATGCGGACAGAATACTTAAGAAGATGGCTCTGATCATAGCCAGACATAGGCTGCTGACCCTGACCACATGTTTCAACCGTCCTCAGGCAGACGAGTCCGCAGAATCTATCTTCACCGGCGCCCCGGGAGGCTATGACCGGAGGGTTCATCTGCCAGGCTTGTTTTTCGGTCTGGTGGCAGGGATGTGCGCCAAAGAAAACTTAGATGCCGTGGTGATAGCTGACAAGGATTTCGTACAGGGTTCCTTTTGGCATGATGCCCTAAGAGCCACCCGCGAAGCTTGGCCCTACTTTAAAGGGAAGGGACTATTCAGTACCTGGGCTAAATATGGCGAACCCGAATGGCGGTTACAGGGAGATATCGAGACGTGTGAATCGTTTCAGGAGTACGGTGTTCAACTTGCTGACTTGTTGGCAAACACAATCAGGCGGGCTAAACGACATGCCTCGAAGATCACCCCTTACCATGAACTTGAAGCTGGTTCCTTGAAAGAGGCTCCGGGGTTCCGATTCGGATTTCCAGGAGTCGATGTCTTTCTCCAAATGCACACGGATGCTGTAAGACCGCCCTGGCGGGGTAGACAGGGCCGCTGATTTCCACACTATGTGTCTCCCCTTGTTAATCGTCACGGAAAATAGGCACAATGTATGTCTCGATCAATTGATTATCAAACAATTCTCGGGATTGTTCAACCCCGCTGGGTCCAACAAAATTTCAGAAAGTAAAATTTCAAGAACTAGCAGATTTGACATCCCCTCCCGACCAAATCAAAATATAAGAAAAAGAACAAGTTTGAATCCGCATGATGAAAGGCAGCAGCTTGTGAATGAGGTATGGCAAGCTTTAGCTCGTGAGGCGGGATTCTCAGCTGAGCACTTGGCTATCGGTGTAACAGCTCTCGGGAAGGCGAATTACGCGCAACAGGCATATTATGGCCAGGCGTTCTTCGCTCTCACGATCGGGCTTGAGCGGGCGGCGAAACTGGCTCTAGTCGTCGACCACTCAATAGAACATAATGGTGTATTTCCGTCATACCAAATGATTCGGGGTTATAGTCACAACCTGAAGGAACTTTTGGGAAAAGCTGACGAAATCGCCGAACGACGGGGACTTTCTGCCCGTGTAGACAGGCTCCCTCGCACCTCCATCCATGCTGGTATCGTGGAGGTCCTTTCCGACTTCGCAAGCAACGTGACTCGCTATTATAATCTCGATCTCATTACCGGAGACCCACGCGCCACCAAGCATGTCGATCCCGTCCGAGCATGGTATAAACAAGTTATCATCCCGGTACTGGCAGCCCACTACCACCAAAACAAAAAAGAGAGACACCAAAGCAATGCAAGATTAATTGCCCAGATGCTGGGCTCCGATGCGAAGATTCTGTACCATGCTGAAACTGGCGATCCCATAGACTCTGTATACGAAGCCTCGATGCAAACAGCAATCACGGACTTTGCGAAACCTTATGTCAGAATGTATGTTATGCAAATCGCACGCTTCTTTAGCAGTCTTTTTTCAGAGTTAGGGAATGCAGCACATCGTTGTCAATTGGAAGCGATACCAGAACTATCGGAGTTCTTCGCGATCTTTAACAATAGCGATGAATATTTCAGGCAGCGAAAGTCGTGGTCTATCTATCAACCCTAAACATACAAAGACTAATCAGACCTCTTCATGTGGTGGGGCTTGCTTCTGGGTATGATTTCCGTGGAATATTATGGCTGGCACGAGAAGTGCCCATTGGACTACGGTGGTTGGACACTCGTCGAGAGGCAACGCTTCCTGATACAAGCGACCTATTGGGAGGCTCTTGCACGACGGCACCCATTGGAGACCCACGGAGTTCAGACTAGGTTGACCTGTACAGGTGAGTACTAAGGTAACAATCACTCAGATTGTTCAGCCGTCAGAATTACCCTTGAAGCTGCCGCTGATCTAGGGAGCAATTTCCCTTGAATTGCCGCCAAAATCAGCATATCCTATAAAAGAATGGATAGTCTGGTTCTCGGAATTGATGCTGCATGGACACCGCGAAATCCCTCAGGCATTGCTCTCCTCGCGGTAGCCGCAGGGCATAAACTGGAATTACTCCGAGTAGCGAGAGCCTGTGCCGAATTCACTTCCGGCTTTGAGCTTGGCCCCAGAGATTGGCTGAGCATTCCTCTTTCTGGGGAAACCCTCAACATTAGCGAAATTCTCGACACTACGATTAGGCAGGCCGGAGCGCTGCCCAATGTTATTGCTCTCGACATCCCTCTGTCGCCTCTACCGATACGCGGGCGCAGACTAGCCGATAACGCTATTTTATCGAAATACGGCAGCCGATGGGCGGGCACGCATACGCCTTCCGCTGAACGTCCCGGCCATGTTTCGGCTGCTCTGTTTCAGCAACTCTCCAGATCAGGGTACTATTGGGTCAACGCTACCGAACGCGTGCAATTAAACGGGCAGATTAGATATTTCCTTGAGACGTATCCCCATCCAGTGATTATAGAAATGCTCGGATTGAAGAGGCGTCTGTGTTACAAGGTTGCTAAAAGACAGAGATACTGGCCCGGCTTGACGCCAGATAAGCGATGGAGAAACGTTGCGTCAGAACTCGACCGCTTACATAGTGCCCTTGCATTACGTATTGGTGGTTTCGCCGACCGAGTGCCGAAGGCGTGCGCCATTCTTGACGCTGCGCCTAAATCCAAAGGTGCGGTGTTCAAGGGAATTGAGGACGTCCTTGATGCTGTTGTGTGCGCATTGGTTGGCTGCGAGTTTCTGGCTGGCCACGCGCTTGTTTTGGGAGACCAGCATTCAGCAATATGGATTCCTCGTGATAGGTAAACAAGATCCGCAAGAGCAAGTTTATGGACTCCTCTCTAACGAAGTGAATCTGTGCTGATGGCCCAACCAGAGTACCCTGCTTTGCACCTTTTAGCGGTTTGTTACCCACGTACTAGGTAGAGCCTGATTTGACAAAGGTTAAATATATCACTACCTGTGCTGGGAGTTAGCTATCTGCTCCAATATACTGCATAACGCGAGCCTAGTATTAGAAAGCGAAGCGAGGGCAAAGGTACCTTATACTACACTCCAGAAATTTTTAGCAATTTATTAGACCATTTCCAGGCTTATTGTGCTATTATACATACCTCTAATACTGCTTAAGTTGGTAGCCGACCCAGGGCACATTGATTATGTATTTAGGGTTCTTTGGGTCTGGTTCAAGCTTAGTTCGGAGGTGACATATAAAGACATGCAAATACTCTCTATCTTGTGTATACTCGGGTCCCCAGATTTTGCTCAAGAGATAGTTGTGAGTAAGAACTTTCTCCGCATTAAGTGCCAACTCTTGTAAAATGCTATATTCTATGGGCGTCAGTCTTACTTCCGCTGAGCCTATAGTTACCCGCCTCTTAACAAAGTCAATCTTCAAGTCACCACTGGTGAAGCAAGGTAGGGCAATAACTATTGGCTCTTTTCGCCGTAGGATTGCTCTAACTCGTGCTATTAATTCGTCAGTTACAAATGGCTTGGCGATGTAGTCATCAGCGCCGAGATTCAAGCATTTCACCCTCTCCGCTGGCTCGTCACGAGAACCGAGGATAATAATCGGAACTTGAGACCATTTGCGAACCCGACGACATATTTCGTAGCCGTCTACTTTAGGAATCAAAGCATTTGAAATCACAAGGTCCGGTAGCTCTTTCTCAATAGTGTGTAGAGCTTCAGCCCCATCCCTGGCAATTAGCGTTTTCCACCCCTTTGCATTAAGGATTGAACCAACGAGTCTGAGGTTTTCCTCATTGCCATTAGCAATAAGAATGCGTATAAGACCCATGCCACCACCGCCTTCAACATTCATCCTCCATATCTAACAATACTTCATATATGAAATCGCGTCTATAGTACCTTGGTATAATTTTATCTGTGACATTATTTTGCTATTCAAATTCATTTATTTGTTCCTTAGAATATTAAGAAAACCTTTAGGAAACCTTAAGAAATTCCCGCTGATTTTAAGTACTTTTTAAGACCTTTCATGCTAATCTCAGTTCATAAACAACAAATAGTGTACAGGAGGTGATGACAATGGAACAACAAGAGTGAATAAGGCTCAAGACTTCAGGTTTGATATCAAGAATTACGGAGGTGAGAAATGAAAGTATACAAGCTATTGTCAATCACGGTAGTAATTGCTGTGGCCTTGGCCCTAGTATTTTTGACAGGCGTACCGGCGTCCGCAGCAGACCCTGTAGATGAACCGACGACGGACGAAATACGACCCGACCCGTTTCCACTCCTCAATACGCTGAATCCAGACAGTCCCTACTACGACCCATCCGACGCGTACGGCAGAGAAGGAACAAGGTTTGGTCCTCCAGGAAAGCGAGGGCCGGACCTCCCCGAGCCATCGTCCTTACAAGAAGAACCCGGAGTACTTTACATTTACCATAACTATTGGGGTACCACCCTGAAACCAGGGGCTACTACGACTGGAGCTTGGGCGAAACAGTACGTATCCACTAGTATCACCTTAAAGGAGTGGGGGGATACTCTGTACGCACCAACACTTTTGCCTCCCAATTATTGTCCCGTAGAGTCAGTTACTTACTATTATAAGACACTTACGGGGATGCAGAGGAAGTGGAAGGTGTACGACCATACTCTTGACGCGTTCAAGTATTCCACTGATATTAACACGACCTTTCTTAATAACTATGTAAGGAGTGGGTATTACTACACTATGGTGGCAAAAATCGACTCCACTTGGTATGCCTGCCTGTGGAATTATAATAACAATGTTTGGGATTCCAAGTGGACGCAGACCAACTCCGGCGATTGGTCTTACGGTTGGGACTCATGGGAAGAATATGATCTAAATAATAACTGGCCTACTTTGCCCAAAATCAGGTCCTATTACCTACAGGTTAATGTCGGTGGTAACTGGAAGAATGTCACATTAACCTATGGCTATGAGAACACACTCCTCCCGCCCGATTTCCCTTACCCTAAGGGCTTTACTTACCCATTCTATGACTGGTATGTCGGACCTGGACCCTGATGAATGAGGCCGGAGAGTTGCTCCGCAGTCCTAGTAAAGTGGAGGGGAGTATTTATCTTCTTATTTTGAAGATAGATGCTCCCCTCACTGGAATTGTTTTATTCCTGGTGAACTTGTGTAACGACACCACGAATGATATAATGTACGCGGAGGGACGAAGAACTGGACTTTATAGGTCAAGGGGATAAATGGCGGGGATAAATGGCTACCAAGCAACTAATAGTAATCGTGTCTGTGCTGACTATGATGGCAGGTAGTCTATCGTGCGGCTACGTTTATAACTCAGTCCCTGGCATACTCGAACTCAGCGCTCAAAAGGTGACTTTAGAGGAAGCCAGCGAGATTATTGGGAGGCCCGTCCCGGTGCCTACCTATTTACCCGAAGGCTATGCTATCCAGGAGGTCTATGCTTCTGAGCATCACGTAATGCTTCTTATCTCTGACAAAGAAATAGAGAAGAAGCTGGTAACCCATACTGATGCTGCGGGCACTTGCCAACGGTATGAGTTTCGATGCAGAATGATCATGAGCATAACTTGGGCTGTCCCTGGACCCCCAGGACTAAAACTACCTGGTAAGTGGGTTAATATCGACGGCAGCGGGCGAGCGCTTATCCAAGATAGGGGAGATCACCATGCCCTATGGTGGCAGAGACCGGACCCTGTCCTGCCAGGAGTGTCTGAGTTAGTTCTGTTGGCAGGTAAAAGGGTGTCAAACAACGAGCTGGTAAAGATTGCCGAATCTGCGCAATACTAGAAGTCCGACTTTATGTTAATGAAGAAAAACCACGTAAGCAAAATAGTGATAGTTGTCCTACTCGTGATGTGCCTAATGACATCAGGCTGTATGTTCACTAGGGTCACTGAAGGGTTCTGTGTTGACCCCGAAGCATCGTATGGCTTTCACATTCCTCAAGGCTCGGTTATCTATCACTGGGCAAACGGAATAACGGAGGTCTACGGACCCGACAACAAGCGTATATTGATTGCTAAGGATTCTCTAGTAATGCATACACCACCGGGAGGGCCAGCACCGACGACACGTATATATCAGCTGCCGAATGATACTAGAGGCGACTGGGATGAGAGCACCAAGACAGATAGGAATTATCTGGATGACACCTTGATACTGACTATTATAGAAAAAGACGAAAACTACCCGTTGATTAGCCTGGGAATATTTTATATCCCGCTTCCGTAGG
>Ga0315296_10005424_pt1 | contig 10190 bp, 12 predicted proteins | sample YL17G14_18_MG_FD_203921 | JGI IMG/M metagenome (GOLD analysis project Ga0315296, IMG submission 203921) | Sediment microbial communities from Yellowstone Lake, YNP, Wyoming, USA - YL17G14_18 | ecosystem: Environmental > Aquatic > Freshwater > Lake > Sediment | place: USA: Wyoming | collected... | reverse complement strand
TTTCGTCCTCTTTTATGCCCAATTGGGCACGTAGGGCACCTTTATGCTTTATGGCACCCTGAATCCAAAGTTTCGCCTCATACCATTCTTGAATCTTTGGATTTATCGCTGGATTTTTACTTTCCTCAAAGGTCTTCGCCAATTCCTCTCCGATAATTTTCTTATCGACAAGGATTCTGACTAACAATCGTATCATTTTCTTTTGAGCATGAACTTGGTCTTGAAGATAACGATAATCAGACCATGAAACGACAGGTTCACTTGCTACAATTTTCTCAGGCATAGACATGTCCATCACTATAAATTAATATAATCGAACACACATATAAGCTTTATTTAAATCTTTTGGTAAGTACATGATGAAAATACGAAACCCTTAATAAGAAGATAACCCATAATAAATCTAAAGGTTGAAAAGATATGGCTGAAGAAGGAAAAACCAATACTGAAGGCGGCTCATTTGCCGAAGCACCACAAGAAGAGAAAAATCAAAAACCAACCATTGCAAAACCAGAAGAAGAGACGATTTTCACCTATCTAAAACAAATAGTAAGTGCAATTGAGGCGAAGGATGCTCAAGTAGCCCATCATTTAGATAGGATTGCATCAGCCCTTGAGAAAATATCCAAAATGGAAAAAGATGCAGAAGACCTTAAAAAATCACCAGCATTCATTCCTACTCCGACTCCAGTTATTCCAAAACCAGTAACTCCCACAACACCTACACCAACATCAACTCCAGCATCCGCGTCAGTTTCAACATTCATGGATTCAACGAAATCAGCATTTCCACAAGAGTTAGCAAACATGCTTTACTTTGAAGTGAAAGATAACATGGTCATAATCAAGCCAAGGCAGTATTTAGGTTCCGAAAACTTCGCTAAAATAGCAAGTGTTGTCAGGTCGCTCGGTGGAGAATATGTGTCTGCTGGAAAAGAATCGCATTTCAGAGTTGCCCAAAAGAAGTAAAGCAAAAAATTCCCATTTTCTTTGTGAACCGACCGATAGATGTAAATGTCATGCGTCTGTGAACCATATTGACGATGTAAATAAATCAAACCTGTGAACCGCTTGGGCGATGTGAATGGCAATGCCTTGTGAACCGATGTGTAGATGTAAATAATGTGCGAATGTGAACCGAGAACCGATTGTAAATAGACTTGTTTTGTGAACCACAACCTTTATAAAATAGGCGGAGTAAAGTCATTTACTCAAATGTGAATAATGGAGTGAAAATGTGAACGACGAAAATAAGATGTTACCGACTGGTATAACAGTAGGTCAATTAATTAAACTTCGAAGTCTTGTTCAAAAATATATTGATTGTCAACAGGCACGAGAAGATTTCGAAAATAGGATTCGTTCAATAAAAGACGAAGTTGCACCAGACTGTGAACTAGGTTTTATTGTCGAAAATACTTTAACTGAAGGAGTCGATATGCAACCAAGACCAATGACAAAAAGCGGAAAACAAGCAAAAACGGTCTTTGGATTAAGACGATTTGAAAGTGCAATCAAAAAAGAAATTGAAGATATTGTAGAAGGACATAGATTTTACACCGAATGGACTGCAAATGTGAAAGGACTTGGAATCTGGTTGACGGCTGAATTAATAGCCTTTTTAGAATCATACTGGGCTGAATTGGAAATAGTTATTAGAAAGAAAAAGATGGAGAGGGGTCAAAAGCTAGACAAAGAGGAGACGATAACTAAAAAACTATATCCACCAAAATCCAGAAGTTCGTTAAGTCATCTTTGTGGATACATTAATAGAAACTGTGAAAAATGTGGATTGCCGTCTGAACAATGTCAATGTGAAGATAAAGAGGAAAGTATAGGGCGAGCATACCGTTTGACAAAGGGACAAAAAGCGGTTGGAAATCCAAGATTGAAAGCATTGATGTATGTAATTCATGGTTCAGCATTAAAGCAACAAGGAAAACTTTATGATGTATGGAAAAAAGAACATGAAGAAATTATTCGGAAATATCCTCAGTATCTCAAGCAAAACTATGGAGCAGAAACACGAGAAGAATGCAAGAAACTATTCAAAGGATATATCCCGAATACTCTCGACCTCAGCAGACGTTATTTCATTAAAGTCTTTTTGTCTCTTGTCTGGGAAAAATATCAAGAACTTTATAGATTGCCGATTCCACCGCCACAACATTGTCGTGGAGTACCATTAAGTAATAAAGATTGGATTCATCCAAAGGACGTAGAAAATGATTAATCTCTGTAAACCATCATCCGAATGTAAATATCAATATCTTGTGAACCGCCGCACGAATGTGAATATACGTGTCTTGTGAACCAAAGTCAACGTGTAAACAGTTCGCAATTGTGAACCGAAAGAGTTCTGTAAACACTCTATGAATGTGAACCGAGGATTGAATGCAAATATAGTTGTTTTGTGAACCAATTGGAAGATGTAAATTCAAAAAATATGTGAACCACAAGCTTTAAGTAATAGGTTGAGAAATATAAATTAGAGTTGTGAAAATGAACTCAAAAATGAAGAAAAAATCCAAGAATTATCTCCCGATAGTTAAACTTTGGGATGGAACAACCGTCCACTCATCGTTAGATACCGCAACTATGGCTCATGTCGCCGAATTGCTTCGAGAACTGGGTTTTACAGCATTCCATAAATTCTGGTGGAGTTTCGAAGACCTACAAAATGGCAAACTAGCTTACGTTACTCATACAAGACGTTTAGCAACAATAAATCCATACACCGTTAGTCAACGAGACGCCGAAAAATTCATGATTCAAATGTATCGTGGAGCATTGCCAGATAATGTTGCTATGGCAGTTGCCGCTCACGGTCATACTACTCGTGGTTCAATTGATGATGACCCATTCTACATGGTTAATGCCCCATGTTGGACATCATTCATCGAATACCCACAAGCAACAGCTAACTTCGCTCATTGGCAACCAGACATCGGTGCAACTTTTATAATCGTAACGAAAGAAGGACGAATACGAACTCAAAAATGGCTTTATAAACCCTTTGTCTATGATTACATCTCAGAAACTATCTACGAAGGACAACATTCAAAATGCATCGACATTTCAAAAGAAATAAAGATTGAACCATATTTTCTCGAAATGTGTAAAGAGGCGAAACTTATAATCGCCGTGACCGCCGACTTTCATATTGGAGAAAAAGCGAGTGTATGTCCAGAAAAACTTAAAGACCCCAATGGTATGGAACGACTAATACCTCAATCTTTGGCTAATAAACGAATCCTAGAATACTGGAAACATTTCGTTGATACATGCAAAATTATACAACCAGATGAACTATGGGTTGTAGGCGATGCTGTAGCTGGAACAAACCTCTTCGAAAAAACTCGTAGATTAACGCTTGGAAACATAGACGACCAAAAATATGCATTCGTTGAACTCTTTAAAGGTTTCTTGGAAGATTAAAAATTGGAAAATCCTAAATTTTCCACCATTTCTTTTTGTGAACCGTCGAGCGTTTGTAAATAAACACATAATGTGAACCAAAACCAAGTTGTAAATATCGAATAAATGTGAACCAAAATGTCAAACTATGAAAACTGGCTGAAAAAACATGACGAAACTGTTCAGAAAGCGAAAGAACTAATTTCTGAATATGGATTTCAACCAACAATTATTTCCGAACAAGGCAAACAAAGTTTCGTGCGAATATTTCTAGGCGAGAAAAAAATAGATTTCGCCATTAAAGAAATCAAAACGAAGTTCGTTCCTACTGTATGGCTTTGTAAAAAAGATGCTTTTAACCCTGAAAAAATTTATTTAGTTTTTGCCACGAAAGAAAATTCTTGGTTGGTTGCAACGGGTCGAGAATGTGATAGGGAAGGCGAATATAAAGAATCTGATTATAAGGAAGGAGAAAAGTTTGTCGTGGTTTCAATTGATATTTTTCGTCCAGCTAAAACATTCTTGAAATTGATAAAAGAACGTTATGATGACCAACTCCAAAAAAAGATGACGGATTTTTAGAAATCTTTATAAAGAAGGAAGACAAAGTAAAAGGTGATAAAAATGTCCGAACCTAAACTCCCATCTCCAGAAGCCATTAACGCTATGGCGAAAAGACAAGGAAAAGCTGAACTGAAAAGACAGATAAATATGATTAGAAGTATTAAAGAAACGATGAATCATGATAGAAAAATTTGCAGTTGTGAAGGGTGCCACAATTATGCCTTGGTGGGAACTATAATGCAAAATGGAAGATTATTCACAGTAGTTCAGGATTGGGGTGGTATTAGTCCAGATGAGTTTTGGCGGTCAAATCTACAATTTCTCCAATATAAAGAATCTAAGAGAGAATCAGCCGAAAACCTTATTAAGAAGTTAGAAGATAAGGGTATTCAGACGAAACAGGCAAAAGTGATGGTAGAAAGAATGCTTGCCCCAATTCATATGGTCTGGTTTAAGCCGCCAGCGATGGGATTATTGAAGGAAATTTAATGTCACCAACTCATAAAGAGATTAGAATGTTACGTCGTCAGCAACGAATGCAACAAATGCAGAGGCAACCACCTAAAGAGCCGAATACTGAAAAAGAAATTTTAGACCGAATCCATGAGCTTGATTATCGAAGAATTATGCTATCTCATATTCGTCATCCTCAACTCCCATCAGTTCAAGAGAATATTGCTAATGAAATAAAACGACTTTATAAAAAGTTAGAAGATTTGAATAAACAGGAACAGAAAGAAAATGCTCCGAATGCTTAATATAGCAGAACAAATTTTCGAAGATTCCTTGCTTGGGAAAACAAGCCGCTATGGAATAGCTATTAGTGACTGTCGAAAAAAAGAGACTATGATTATTTTCAGATATGGTGGAGATATTATTTTGTCGGTCTTTGACAATAATACCAAACAACGAATGTTTGATTTCGTTATGGAAATGAAAGACCACAATCAAGATAACTGGTCAAAAATCTTTCAACGATTTGTAGAAATAAAAGCTAAGTTGGTGTAAAAATGGAAGAAGACTCAGAATTCCCGCAAGAAGCAGAAGCCGAATATGGGGAAGAAGAATTACTACCAATTACTCAAAAAATAATAAGAGCAATATATTATCATGATTGCCAAAAGTATATTGGTTTTCCAATTAGAATACTCACAGATAACGACGAACCATGTCGATTTTGCGGAGAAAAACCAAAATGTCTAGAAATAGAGAATGGAACCTAGAAATACTAGACTATTTCTTAAGGAAACTTCCACCAGATGAGTTAGTGGACTGTCTCAAATCTGCAATTTTAGCAGTAGTGGGAGACGATGATAAAGCATTAAAAGACATAACTCATTCAATAGTTACTTATGTTCAAGTTAAAGAAATAATTGCTGGAACGTCAAAACTAGAAGACTATAATGAACCTCATAGAAGTGAATTGAAAGAAGAAATCGAGAAGTTGAATCCGAAAGCGAAAGCTTTATAAATTGCCAACCTGATAATAAGGGTAATGTGATAAAAAAATGATTGCAGATATATTGAAAGGTATAGGATTGGGTGCTTTCTATGGTGCGCAAGCAAGTCTCTACGCCTACATATCAAGTGAAGATTTGCCAGTCAGTTGGAAAGCATTGATGACAAAGAAATTCTGGGAGACCTTTAGTTGGACTAAGTTTGGAAAGACGGTTCTATTGGGTGCAATTGTTGGTGCCACCACGACTGCATACTTCAATGTTACTCCTGATATGTGGATACAATTCACAGAATATACAGGATTACCACAAGTTCCACTAAGTCTCATATTAAACTTTGCTAATACTGGAGTAATCATAGCCATTGACAGATTAACTAAATTGGTTGTCCGTAGAACTCCATTAGTAAAGGCATGGGATGCTTTGAAAGCGAGAGTTCTTAAACTCCTAGAAATGCAAGCAAAAGCCAAGGCAATTATACAAGGCGTACCAGAAGAAGCGAAAACACCAGCATAAGTAAAATATCTTTTTTTTTCTTTTTTTTAAACTTAGTGATAACTATTAATTTCGCACTATAACTTCAAATTCGACTTCCCAAGGTGCATTAACAAACGAACCGAGATTTTCTTTTTTGACGGGATTCCAATCTGCTCTTACAGATGTAAGCCACGCTGTCTTATTTGTAGGTCCATGAATATAGTCATAGAAAGTGATTGCTGTATGAGCAGTTAACATTTGAAATAATTTATATAATCTATATTCCGTTTCTCTGACGGTATATGTAACCCGTTTAAGTTTTTTATTCCATACATTCGTATCAATTGTTGGAGATTGATTCACCCATTTTGGAATCGCTACACTGCTTTCTTCACTAACTGAAAAATCAATTATATCTTCGAAATCTAAAGTCGTTCCGCCGACTAATCTAAGTTGACTGTTTGTAAATGTCCCGATAGATGCACCAGAATAACTATATGTATAAATATCAAATATGAAGTTTACTTTCCAAGGTCTGGTTCGTTCATATTCGTAAATTACATCTTTATCTCTAAACCATCCAGTGAATGTCCAATAATCTCCATATTCATCTTCTAGATATACTGTCGCTTCGGCATGAGAAGTAAATAGTGTTTCCAATGTAGTTTTATCTGCATCGGAAAGTCGCATTGAAAATGCTAATGTTAGTGTATGTACCATATATGTTCCAGTGTCCATTACTTCGCCTAAAGATTTTAATGGAACATCTCTTAATGCGACATCGCAACTTTGTTCCATAGATACATCTAAAACGTAAGGTGATTCTAGACTGGTTGCGCCATTTGTACCTATTGTAATTTTACCGCCATAATGACCTATAGGATTTAAACCTGCATTTTCATCAATACTTATGACATCAAGCCAGCAGGTTATATTACCTTGACCAAACCCCCCCTCATTTCCAGATGCTCCAGCAAAAATTCCGTCTTCAGATGTTGTATCTATATTACTCACTGTGACTTTGAGAACATTATCTATATACAATTTCGCTGAACCAGTTGATGCACGAACTACAATCTTCATATCTATATCATACCAATAGTCAAAAGTAAGTGTAAGTCCAGAATCATAGAATATTAAATTAGTGTGGTCCCATATTCCCAATTTAATTACTCCAGAAAGTCTTCTAGCGGCTATATAGATTCCATTATATGCATTCCATCCATATCCATCCGAAGGACCTAAAAATATGACCATATCAGTATCATTATGTGGGTCGAATGAATTTACTCTTATACGTGCATGGATATAATACGTTGTTGGAAGAATTCCAGTTAAGTCTTTCCATGCTCCATATGTATAGAATATATCCATATTGTTGATTTTCATACTGTAAGTGCCAGCATATTTCTGGTCTGAAGCTACTGTTGGACTACCAGTTATACTATCAAATTCTGAGAAATCATTTGTTTCAAATCCTGCTGACCAGAATGTTGTCATTCTATGTTACCTCTTCAACAGTTTTTACTTGAAATGGATTATTCAAATAGTCAAGAATTGCTCTAAGTTCTTGAGGAGTAGGTTTTTTCTTTCCCTCAAAATAGATAGTAATCGTATCGCCTATTCGTTCTACACGAACAAATTTCAAATCAGTGATATTTGGATATTGGGATGGTTTCTCGATGATTATCTTAAATAGTTGTTCTTTTATGCCTTTTGCTTCTTTCCATTCTTTACTTCCTACTCGAACTTTTTTAGTTGGACTTATTCTTTCATATTCCATTTTTTGTCACCTAATATGTATATTGTGATTTCCACGACCAGAAACGTATTACAGATTGACCGCTTCCTGAAAACATTGTGCTGAATAAAACTTCCATAACATAGAGTCCGTCGTTTAGAGCACCTATTGGAATTTCTAGAATTGCGACTAATGTTCTATCAGTATAAACTCCACCTTGAATATAATATCTTACAATTTTATCAGTCCAGTCAACTAATGCTTCTATACGATATCTAGTTTCAGCCACTAGATTTACTATGTCAACAGTATTAAGATTACTATTAAACATGACAGCCCTTAAAACGTAATTTCCACCAGTTCGAATTACTTGAAATCCGAAATAGGTAAGTCCCGCTCCTACGCCTTCCATGTGCATATAACAATTATCGCCAGCTTCCCAAACACCACTCCCTACTTCAAATTCACATATGAAACGAGGATTATTACTCCAATTAGATGAGACTGTATCAATTGTTGCTTGGACAGAATCTCCGCCACCAGCACCAGTTCTAGTTACCCCAGCAAGAACAAATTGGTCTTTAGTAGTGATTACTGACTGTCCATTAACTCCATCTCCAGTTACCGTGTAAGCGGGTTTATATTCCGCAACGGCTGGAGTCTCTTTATATTTATATGTCGCACCCCATAAATCGCCAATTTCATCACCACTTAGTTTTCCTTGGTCCGCCCCTTCTCCCAACCAATCCTCAATTATAGTATTCCCAAGACCGACCTCTCGTAATTGTCTTCGAGTTTCAGCCCACTCATCACTAAAATCTTTCCATTTTGAACCGAAATAAATAGTAATATCTTCGCCTTTTTCAGTTATAACTTTTCTGATAGCCATTATTCGATAACTTCCACTCATCGCAGTAAGCGAATCCGTAACAGTTACATCGTCGCCAACATCATAAGCCAAAGGATTATAAGTATCATTAGATACATAAACTGTGAAAACTTCTTCTGGATTTCCTTCGGCACGAACTTTAACTTTAGCTATGACGTCGGCAGTGTCCTTATCTGAAACGCGTTTGGAAGATTCTACTTCTTCAAAGAAGGTTCCTAATGCAGTTTCGGCGGTGGTATTTATTTGCCAATCGGATGAAATTTCATCCTGTTTTTTTGATTCTGCTTTTCCAACAATTCGTGTTCGACTAACTACGCCTTTCGTTTTTCCTTCTTTTGTGGCACCTTCCAAATTCGTTCCTTTTATGAAACTAATTGAACCACTTTTATCACTTCCACGTCTGTCTTCAAAATGAACGGTTTTAGAGAGGTCAACCCATAATTCCCAAATATCATAATTGGCATCATGACATTTTTGAACAATGTCATTTAATGCGTCATTCATTCGTGAGAATGGAATATTTATTGGAGTAATCATGCCATATGTTCCAATATAGTCATCAACCGTGAGCGTCCCAGAAAGATAAGGACCAAGACTGGAACCACTTCCACCACTCCAGACGCAATATTTTTTGTTATCCGCGCAATACGCATAAATTTGACTTATTTCCCAATCAAAAGCGGCATTAGCAGTAATTCTTATGCGTATGTATCTTTCAGTATCAACAGGTGCCCACGATTCGATAATATCTCGTGCAAGATTACTTGATTTCGTTGCCTTTGAATTCCAGTTTGCGTTATCTGCACTCGTTTCTATTGCATAGTTTCGTGCATATTTATCAGCACTTTTTCTACTCTCAATAATAATGCCAGTTAATCGAGTTTTTACTTCTTGCAAATCTATTGTAAAATGGTCGTTTGTTCTTTGATTGCTTGATTTCGTCCCGCTTACTGTCAAATAAGCATAAGTAACTCGTGGATATGAAAAATCACCATCGGGTGAAGTTCCACTACGATATTCCAGTCTTAACTTACAAGCATTAATTTTTGTCAAAGTATCAAGAGTAGCAGTAACATCAATTGATTTAACCGAATAATCTGTTTCAGCATTCGTCCATGTCAAGTCTCCAACATTTACTTCTCCTGCTCCGACATCTAACCACACACGAACAGTTACACTTGCACCAGTTCCAGCCTGAATGTAATTCTTTCCCTTTATATTTATTGAAACAGAGGAGAATATTTCATACGCCGCACCTAAATCTGCAAAACTATACCATTTCGCATTGTCCCCATCTGCTATTTCGTTAACTGATAATTGAGCATATGTAATTCGTGGATATGAATAGTTTGTATCTGGCGGAGTACCACCAGAATATTCAATTCTCATTTTACATGCGTTAATCTTTGCTGGTGTATTTACGGTTGATGAAACGTTGATTGATTTAACCGAATAATCTGTTTCCGTATCTGCCCATATTAATTCTCCAACATTTACTTCTCCTGCTCCGACATCTAAATATATTCTTATTGTCACGTTTGCGCCGCTTCCACCAAAAATTACGTTTTTGGCTTTTATGTCTATCCAGACGGTATTTAGGGTTCCAATTTCACCCTTATTTACAAAAGTGAAATATTTATGATTG
>Ga0315296_10005423_pt1 | contig 10191 bp, 10 predicted proteins | sample YL17G14_18_MG_FD_203921 | JGI IMG/M metagenome (GOLD analysis project Ga0315296, IMG submission 203921) | Sediment microbial communities from Yellowstone Lake, YNP, Wyoming, USA - YL17G14_18 | ecosystem: Environmental > Aquatic > Freshwater > Lake > Sediment | place: USA: Wyoming | collected... | reverse complement strand
TGTCGGGGTGAAGGAGATCACCGTCGGCGGCACGTATGTGCCGGTGCCCCGGGGGGAGATGTCCTATGCCGACAAGGCGGTGGCAACCCCGCTGCAGCCCGGCGAGATGACGGTCACCGCGTCCGTCTCCGTCACCTACCTCTGCGCGTAAACCGGATCCCCCCTTTTTTTCTGTCCCTGACCTGCGCGCGGATGCATGACTGCCAGGGGCTGTTTCCTGTCAGCTCCACCCTTTCTCACAGGAGACACCCTTCCCGGAGGATCACTCCCCCCACTGGAAAGCCATGGATCCGACCCATCCTCATCGGGGGTGGGTCCGGGAGGGGTCAGGCCCCCTCCCGTCGCCCTCCCCTGAGTAGAGAGGCGGATGGGACCATGTTCTGGAGAGCCACAGGAATCCCACGCCTCTCTCTGTATCAAGAATCCCATAAGCCACCTTTATCCCATCTGCGGGGTAAGATCTCCCTGCAGACATGACCGGGAAGCTCCGGGAGCGGATGGCATGGGCAGGAGCGGTCTGGCTCTCGGGCATCGGTCTCACCACCCTCATCGGCTTCTCCCTCCTCGTCCTGATCTACCTGCAGGGGATGGACCTCTCCATCCCGTACCTCTTTCTGGTCCCCATCCTGATGGCCTCTTTCCGCTACCTCTGGCGGGGGGTCGTCTACTCCGCGCTCATCGCTGCCGGCTACGTGGGGCTCGCCGCTGCCTTCATGGGAGAACCCCTAGTGGTGGCCATCCTCCAGGCCATCATCTTTGTCTGGGTCGGGGTCTTTGTCGCGTACCTGACGGTGAACCTGAAGCGGGAGCAGGGCCGGTACCGGGCCATCTTTGACAGCGCGGAGTCCGGGATCTGCATCTTCTCGCCCCGGCGGGGCAGGATCGCGGATGTGAACCAGCGCTGCGCGGCCTGGCTCGGCTACGGGCGCGCAGAACTGGTGGGAAGGGAGTTCGCACACCTCTGGAAGGACCCGGCGGCCCTCGCTTCCCTCAGCCGTGCCATTGACGAGAAGCGATCGGTGGGGGACGTGGAGGCGGAACTGGTGGCCAGGGACGGGACGGCCCGCTGGGGCCTGGTCTCCATGGTACCGGTGCCTGACGGTGCGGTGCTCCTCACCCTGGTGGACATCACGGCCCGCAAGGAGGCGGACGCGGAGCTGCAGCGCTACCAGGAGCACCTCACCGAGATGGTGGACCAGCGCACCCGGGAGCTGGAGCAGGTGAACATCCACCTCCGCAACGAAATTTCCGAACGGCAGCGTGCCGAGCAGGCCCTCCGGGAACGGGAGGAGCACCTCCGGGCGATCTTCGAGGCAGCCCTCCGGGTCGCCTACATCATCACCGACCTGGGGGGGGAGGATACCACGATCCTGGACTTTTCGCCGGGCGCGGAGCATACCTTCGGCTACCGCAAGGACGAGGTGGTGGGGAGGCCGATCACCCTGATCCATCTCCCCGAGGACATACCGCGCCTCGCCGAGTTCCAGCAGAAGATGCAGCGCAGGGGTGTGGAGTACTCCGGGGAGCTGATGATGGTGCGCAAGTCGGGGGAACGGTTCCCGGTACTCTTCTCCATGTATCCCCTCCCGGCCGCCGACGGGATCGTGACCCGGGCCGTCTGCGTGGCCATCGACATCACCAAGCGCAAGCAGGCAGAGGAGCAGATCAGGGCGTCCCTGGAGGAGAAGGAACGGCTCCTGCAGGAGATCCACCACCGGGTGAAGAACAACATGCAGGTGATCTCCGCATTCCTCTCGCTCCAGGCCCGGAAGATCAAAGATCCCGCCGTGCGTCAGATGTTCACCGACAGCGAACACCGGATCCGGACCATGGCGCTGATCCACGAGAACCTGTACCAGTCCAAGTCCTTCGGCCGGATCCGGATGCAGGAGTACCTGGGCCGGCTCACCGATTTCCTGCTCCGGTCCTACGAGGGGGTGGCGGCACGGGTCACCCTTACCCTGGAGGCAACCGACGTCTGCCTGGACATCGACACCGCCATCCCCTGCGGGCTCATCGTCAACGAGCTGGTCTCCAATGCCCTGAAGTACGCCTTTCCGGAGGGCCGGAAGGGGAGCATCCGGATCTCCTTCGCACGCGTGGAGGGGGTGGGGTACGAGATGGTCTTCTCGGATGATGGCATCGACCTCCCTGACAGCGTGGACTTCGGCACCACGGACACCCTGGGCCTCTCGCTGGTCCATGGCCTGGTCACCACCCAGCTGGGGGGCACGATCCGGATCCAGCGGGGCAATGGAACTACTTTTATCATCCGGTTTCCCGAAATGAAGAGTAAGGAGGTCTTCTCGCGTGGTACGAGCCAATATCCTGGTGGTTGAAGACGATTTCGTGATTGCGCGGCTGATTGCCGACAGCCTGAAGGAGCTGGGGTACGGCCTCGCCGGTATGGTGGCATCCGGCGAGGAGGCGGTGAAGAAGGCGGCCGAGACCCACCCGGACCTGGTACTCATGGACATCCGGCTCAAGGGGTCCATCGATGGCATCGAGGCGGCGGAGCAGATCGCATCCCTGCACATCCCCATCGTGTACCTCACCTCGTACTCGGATGAGCGGACGGTGGAGCGGGCCAAGATCACCGAGCCCTACGGCTACCTGATCAAGCCCTTCACCGACACAGAGCTGAAGACCACGCTGGAGATGGCCATCTACAGGCACCGGCGGGAGCGGTCCACGAAGGAGCAGGCCGAATGGTTCCGCAAGACGCTCGTTGCCATTACGGACGGGGTCATCACCACCAACCGGGAGGGGTTCATCACCTTCATGAACCCGGCCGCGGAGTTCATCTCCGGCTGGGTGTGCCGGGACGCCTTCATGCACCCCCTCCCGGAGGTGCTCCGCCAGTTCCGGGAGAACACCGGTCTCCCTGTCGATAACCCCGCTCTCCAGGCCATAGGCGAAGAGAACCTGGTCTCGGAACCCCCTGACATGGTCCTCACAGGAAAGACAGGGACGAAGTGGCACCTGGAGGAGACCTCCTCCCCCATTCGGGACGACCATGGAACCATCATCGGGGCGGTGGTGGTCTTCCGGCCCCGGACCGCGAGCCAGATGCCCACCGACGAGACCCTGGAGTCCATCAAGAGGGTGGACGAGGCCTTCCGGGCCATTGCCCCGGAACTCCTGAGGGAGATCGACCTGGGCTACCTGGTGAAGGGTGCCGGGGACGAGAAGGAATAACTGATGATTGTTCTCACTATGACGGGTGAGTGAGGCAACCGCGGACCACCTATCCTCATCGGGGGAGGGCGACCGGAGAGGGCAGAGCCCCCTCCCGGCCCCACCCCCGTGAGGATATTCTCTCCCTCTCTTTTTTTCCATTCCCCCTGCACCAAGACGAAGGATTATCACCCCTGTCGCGGTACCCCTCTCCTGATCCGGGCCTTCTATCGGCCTGAATGCAAACAGGACGGTGCGTGCATGAAGCCCAAGGCAGCAATTCTTGTCGTGGAGGACGATTTCGTGACTGCAAAGGCGCTCAGCGATGCCCTGGGCGACATGGGATATTCGGTGACCGGTATCGCGGTCAGCGGTGAGGCGGCTGTCGAGCAGGTCCGCTCGCATGCCCCGGACCTGGTGCTGATGGACATCCGCCTCCAGGGGCAGGTGGACGGGATCCAGGCCGCAGGAGTGATCCGGGAGCAGTTCAGCATACCGGTGGTGTACCTCACGGCCTACGCTGACGAAAAGACCCTGGAGCGGGCCCGGGTCACCCGGCCGTACGGGTACCTGGTCAAGCCTTTTGTGCAGACGGAACTCCACTCCACCATCCAGATGGCCCTGTACCGGCACCATGCGGAAGAGCAGGACGAGCGCCGGCAGGACCTGCTCTTTGCCACCATCCATGCCATCGGGGACGCGGTCATCACCACCGACTCCGCGGAGCAGGTCACCTTCCTGAACCCGGTGGCCGAGTCGCTCACGGGCCTGACCGGGGCAGAGGCGAAGGGCAGGCCTCTCGTCCAGGTGTTGCGGATCACCCGGCAGTCCGTGGGAAAACCCCTGGAGAGCCCGGCAGGAGCTGCCATGGTGGAGAGCACCCTAGTCTGGTTCCCTGAGGACACGGTGCTCACGCGGCGGGACGGGACCGTGCTGCGGGTGGACGGCAGTGCCGCGCCCCTCCGGGACCACCGGGGCGCCATGACCGGCGCGGTGCTGGTCTTCCGGCCCCGGGATGCCAGGTCCGAGGACCACCCGGCCCGCCTGAAAAAGACCCGCGAGGACCTGGAGTTCGTGCTCCGCGAGGCGGGAGACGTCTTCCGGCGGGTCCCCGGGGCCACGGCAGACCGCCGGTGAGTGAGCTCCCTACCCAATAAAACCCATTTTCCAGGTATTTCTCTCATTAAATCCTTTATTGATGAGATTAAAAATTAAAAAAGAAAGGAAATGACGAAAAATGAAATAAAAGCATCTAAATACTATGGCGAAATATAACTGATTATCGGCCCGGGAGGCGGGAACGCCCCTGCGGACGACCCTACCCCCCCCCCCTGCAAGTGGAAGTGAGCACCCATGTGTATGAAGATCTGGGGAAACCCTGCCCGGTCGGGCGTCCAGTACATGGATGAGGTCTGCCAGGAGAAGGACCCCTCGCCGTTCGCGGCGATCCCTGATCGCAAGGACCTCCCGTACCGGACCCACCTCACGTAACGGGCCGCTGGTTCCCGGAGCACCGGGAACTGAATTCCCGGGGCCTCTTTCTCCTCACCACGCCTGGTCACACCCCCCTGCTTTCCCCACGCATACCTTTTATTGGCTGCCGCGTGGAGTGTACCGGGAGGATTGCCGCCGGAGTTGCCGCCCATGGAACGGACCCTTGCCTACCGGGAGCGCAGGTACATCGAGGAGCTCCGGCTCCTGACCCGGGCCACGGCCCTTGACTGCATCATTGACGAGAAGTTCGACCGGCTGATCTACGTGATCCCGAAGGGGGAGATGGGCCTGGCCATCGGGCACCGGGGCGAACATATCCGGAGGCTCCAGAAGCTGCTGGGGACCCGGATCGAGATGGTGGAATATGCCGAGCAGCCGGAGGAGTTCATCGGGAACATCTTCCAGCCGGTACCCGTGGCCGCGGTGCGGGACCCGGCGGGCGGGAGCATCACCGTCCAGGTCCTGAAGAAGGCAGACCTGGGGATCGCCATCGGGAAGAACGGCGCCAATGCCGAGAAGGCACGGCTCCTTCTCCGGCGGTTCCTGGGGATGGAGCTCCGGGAGATAGCAACGGCAGGTGAAGGATGAGGAAAGGAACCTTTGTGCTGGAAGAGCTCTGGGAGGTGATCGGGGACCGGCTGGCCCACCCTTCCCCGGGTTCTTACGTGGGCGGGCTCGTGCACGGCGAAAAGGGGATCGACCGGGTCCTGGAGAAAGTGGGGGAAGAGGCCACAGAGTTTGTCCTGGCCGTGAAGAACGGGGAGAAGAGGCGGATCGCAGAGGAGGCGGCCGACCTGCAGTTCCACCTGCTGGTGGCGCTCCGGGCCGCGGGTGTCGAGCTGGGGCAGGTGATGGAGGAGCTGGCCTCCCGTCGGAAACCCCCCGTCAGATGACCCGGTCCAGGTCCTCCATCCGGGGCAGCTTCTCCTTTGGCTGGGACGCGTGGGCGATGACGCTCCCTTCCACCAGGATGGGTGCATGGCAGCGCAGGGCGATGGCGATCCCGTCACTGGGCCTGCAGTCGATCAGCTCCTCCGCCCCGTTGGATCGGGCGATGAGCTTGGCGTAGAAGACGTTCTCCTCCAGCGCATCGATATGGAGGGCGGTCACCTCGATCCCGAACCGGGAGAGGGCCTCCACGAAGAGGTCATGGGTGATGGGCCGGGGCAGGACCTCCCGGTTCAGGGCATTCCGGATGGAGATGGCCTCCCAGAGGCCGATGAAGATGGGGATGCAGTTCCCGCCCTCCACCTCCAGGATCACTGCCGGGGCTGCCGCTCCCCCTTCGCTCACCGACACAAAGACGCCCTTCACCCGGCACGGCTGGAGATCCATCTTCTCGATCACCCATCACCCTGATCCCCATTATACTTTGGGATCGTCCCGGGAGTGGATCGTGAGTTCCCTCTGCAGGATGGGGATGGTGGCCAGGATCCCCAGGATGATGTTTAAGTAAAAGAAGATCAGGCGCCAGATCAGCACCATGACGCCGACGATCGCCGGGTTGACAAAGAGCCCGTAGAAGGACGTGGCCGAGATCTCGGCGATCCCGCTGGCCCCGGGGGTCAGGGGGATCATCATCACGATGGCGATGACGATCTGGGCAACGAGAGACGCGAGGAAGAACGGCTCGGTGCCCAGCCCCATCAGGATGAACGAGACGATGATGAACTCGGTGAACCAGAAGAGCAGGGTATAGAAGGACCCCCAGACCAGCCCCATCTTCCCATGCTTCACGAACCGGAACACGCTGTTGTGGAAGTTGTCCACCTCACGGTCAATGGTGGCCACCATCCTCTCCACCCTCCCCCGGTCCCAGGTGCGGGCAAACCACACGGAAATCCGCTGGATGAGCCTTTTTGTCATGTCAGGCTTGCGGACGGTGTACACGAAGAGGAGGACCGCCCCGCTCATCACCAGCCAGGAGAAGTAGATGAAGGCGGTCAGCCCCGGGGGAAGGTTCTGGAGGGTGGAGCCCAGCACCACCAGGGCGAAGGCCCCCAGCACGCCCAGCACCACCGCGTCGATGACCCGTTCCACGATGACGATGGCGGTGGCGTCCCCCAGGGGCACGTTCTGGCGGTAGAGCTGGTGGATCCGGACCGGTTCACCTCCCGCCTGGGAGGGCGTGATGGCGGCCACCAGCAGGTTGGCCATCACCATGTTCAGGGCGTAGAGGAAGCCGACCCGGTAGCCCAGGGACTCTGCCATCTTCCGGATCCGCTGGGCCCAGAACCCCAGGGCCACGAGATGCAACCCGACGGCGGCCATCAGATAGACCGGGTTCAGCCGCCGCAGGTACAGGAAGGTGTCCTCGGTAACCGTGAAGTACAGCACCGCCACGAGGACGATGACGCTGAACGACACCGAGATGCCGAGCCACTTCCACTGCGAGCGGCTCACGGCGCCACCCACGCCTCCGCTGCCGGACGTCCCTGACCCGGATTCAGGCATATGCACTACCGGTTGCAGGGCATAGTATAAACCCCTTTCAGGGCATCAGACCGCAAAGAACGACCGCTCGCCCCGGATCCAGAGGATACCCGTCCGTACCCCGGCATCCAGCCACCCGTGCCCGTAGGCGTACCAGGAGAGGGCATGGAGGGGCTGAGCCCTGGTAAGGAGAGCGTTCCCCTCGTCCAGCGCCTCCCGCGCCCGGGTGAGGAAAACCTCGGCAGCAGCGGAGAGAGGGCTCGCGGGGTCGGGGGCTTTGGCAGCGGCCAGGAGGGCACGGGAGAGCAGGGCCCGGTATTTCGTGGTCTTGTCATGGAGCAGGGAGACGAGGGCGGGGGGAACCTCCTCTTCGGTCACCCCCGGGGGGAGGGCGTCCGTCCGGTCAAAGAGGCCCAGGCGGGACCCTGCATCCAGCCAGGCGGCCCCGTAGGCGAACGCCGCGATGGCATTCACGGGATCTCCCTTCCCGAGAAAGTCCATGCCGTCGTGGGCATAGGCTCCTGCCATCTCCTGCACCTCCCGGGCTGCATGGTCCAGGGGAGTACCGGGCGCCGGCCGCAGGCCGGGCCCCTTCAGCGCGTGGTGGAGCGCCGCCCCGTAAGCACTCACGGTCATGGCCGGGCAAACACCTCCAGGTACTCCTGCTCCATGTGGTGGAGGGCTGCCGGGACCACCAGGATATGCAGCGGCGGCCCGAAATCCACCGCCTTCAGGACGTCAGCCGTCCCCGCGGCAACCCTGGGTTCGGGAGACCCCGCCCGGGCAATTCCCACGAAGTACCTTGGCGGAGCGACCCCGGTCTTCTCCGCCATCTCCTCCAGGAGGGCAATCCCCTCCCGCACGGTCATGCACCGGTCCGGGGTGATGTCCAGGTACACCAGGGTGTGGAGGTTTCCGGAGAGGTTGGAGAGGACCGTCTCCAGCGGGGTGACAGGGAACCAGCCCTTCGCAGGGAAGGGGAGGGAGCAGGACTTGCCGAACCGGTAGTTCTGCAGTCCGGTGAGCCCGCAGACGGCGCTCGCGATGGAAGCCCCGTGGACGATCCGGGTGGGGATCCCCCTTGCAGCGGCACGGAGGCGCAGGTCCGCGTGGGTGGTGGAGACCATGGGGTCCCCGCCGCAGAGGAGCACCACCTGGCCTCGTTCCGCCCGCTCCAGCAGCTCCCCGGGCTGCTGCTCGATCTCCTCCCGCCCCACGGGGATCAGGGGTTTCCCGTAGCACCGCTCCAGCTCCCTGACGGTGGTGCCCGTGAGCCGGGAGGTGTAGGTCTCCAGGTAGAGGTGATCCGCCCTGCGGATGCACTCCCGCCCCTTCACCGAGATGTCCCGCTCGTCGTAGAGCCCCAGGCCCACAAAGGTCAGCATGCCGTCCTCCGTACCCTCTCCTCTCGGCTCACCCCAGCATAAAATGAATGGCCATCCCCACCAGCAGTCCCAGGGCCACCGTGTAGGCCGTTACGGCGAGGGCCACCCGGGATCCCACCTCTTTCGAGAGGACCGCGATGGTGGAGACGCAGGGCACAAAGAGAGTCGAGATGAGAGCAAAGGTGTAGATCTGCAGGGGGGTCATCACCGCGGGGAGGTTGGCGGTCCCTGCCAGCACCACCAGGGTCTCGAAGGCCATCTCCTTCCGCAGGATCCCGAAGATAAGGGCGGTGGCCGCGTAGGGCGGAAGGCCAAGGATCGCATGAAGGAACGGCGCCAGGGACGCCTGGAAGAGGGGCAGCACCCCCGCGTAGTCGGCAAGGCCAAGGACGATGCTTCCCACCAGGAGCACGGGAAACGCGAGGAAGATGAAGTCCCTGACCCGGTGCCAGGACTTGACCATCACCAGTCTCGGGTCAGGGCGCCGCAGCGGCGAGATCTCCAGGATCATGCCGAACTGCTCGCCGGGGGTGATACGGGAGAGGAGGATACCGGTCGCCAGGGTGAGACCTGCCACCAGCAGGTAGACCGAGAAGGCGGCGGCGATCCCGATGAATGCAGCGACCATTCCGGCGATGATCACCGTCCGTGCCGAGCAGGGTACCATGGTGACCAGGAACGCGGCAATGGTGCGCTCCCGCCGGGTCCTGAGCGTGCGCATGGCCATCACCGCAGGCACGTTGCACCCGAAGGAGAGGATCAGGGGGATCACGGCACCCCCGTGCATGCCGACGCGGTGCATGGCGCGGTCGGCCAGGAAAGCGGCGCGGGTCATGTAGCCGGTATCCTCAAGGACTGAAAGCAGCACCGAGAAGAGGAAGACGAAGGGGAAGGCGATCCCCAGACCCGCCTGCACGGCGAGAAGGATCGAAGTGACGAGGGCTGCCGGCAGGGGGGGCAGGCCTGCCTGGCCGACGGGGCCCATGACGGCACTCTCGAAAGCACCGGTAAGGGCATCCTCCATAACAGACCCCAGGAGGAAGACCGAGAGGAGCATGGCCCCCAGGATCAGGAGGAGGAGGGGCACCCCGGGCCATGCATGCATCAGGAGGCGGTCCAGGTCCAGGCCGCGGACAGGCGCCCCCCGGCCCACCACCTGGGCGGCTATCCGCTGGGCCATGTGGTGGCGGTTGGCGGCGATGATCTGGTGGATCGTCATCCGGTGCGATGGCTCGATCTCCTGCGCCAGGAGCTTCCCCGACTCCTGGATATCCGGCGATCCCCCGATGCCCTCCAGGGCCCAGATGGCCTGCACCCGCGTGGCACCCATGGTCTTCTCCAGGGACCGGATGGCAGCCTCCACGTCGGTGTCATAGGGTACCGAGACGGCCGCCGGCCGTGCCCTCCCGGTCGCCCGGGGCATGATGTCGGCAATGTTGCGCCCCTGGATGGCCACTGCAGGGATCACCTCCACCCCCAGGATGGCCGAGAGGCGGTCGGCATCCACGGTGAGCCCCATGGCCTCGGCCTCGTCCATCATGTTCACGACGGCCACGACGGGGATGCCCGTCTCGGCCACCTGGAGGAAGAGGTAGAGGTTCCGCTCCAGGTGGGTGGCGTCCATGACCACGATGGCAGCATCCACCCCGCCCCGTGCGATCTCCTGCCGGACCAGCACCTCCTCGTCCGAGATGCCGTCCAG
>Ga0315296_10005422_pt1 | contig 10191 bp, 8 predicted proteins | sample YL17G14_18_MG_FD_203921 | JGI IMG/M metagenome (GOLD analysis project Ga0315296, IMG submission 203921) | Sediment microbial communities from Yellowstone Lake, YNP, Wyoming, USA - YL17G14_18 | ecosystem: Environmental > Aquatic > Freshwater > Lake > Sediment | place: USA: Wyoming | collected... | reverse complement strand
AAACTGGAGGCCAGCCGTAACTTCGCCAACAAGCTGTGGAATGCCGCCCGATTCGTGGTGGGGAATATGGGAGAAAGGGTTTGCATCGATGAGGTGGAAACTCTCAGCGCCACTTTGCCCTTGGAAGACCGCTGGATATTGAGTCGCCTCCATCGCCTGGTGGCGACGGTGAACAAGCTGATGGAGGACTGGCTTTTCGGCGAGGCACAACGCCAGATCCACGACTTCCTCTGGGACGAGTTCTGCGACTGGTATATCGAGATGGCAAAGATACGCCTTCGCCAGCGGCAATCCCCATCCCCAATGCCTGTCCTCGCTTATGTACTGGAGACCTCGTTGCGCCTGCTCCATCCGTTCATGCCCTTCATCACTGAAGAGATATGGCAGAACCTCAAGCAACGCCTCTCCGCTTCCAGGGAAATGTCCCAGTCCATCATGATTGCCCCCTACCCTACCGCTGACCAAAGGGCAATTGACGCCGAGGCAGAAAAAAGGATGGAGCTGGTGATAGAAGTCATTCGGGCAATCAGAAATGCCCGGGCGGAGTTCAAGGTTGAGCCTTCAAAGTGGATCGAGGCGGTGGTTTGTGCCGAGGAAGCAAAGCCCACTCTTGAGAGCCAGGCCCAGGCCATCGAAACCTTGGCCCGGGTGAGACCGCTGACCATCGTTAGCACTGGACAACGAGAAATACCCACCGAGGCAAAGACCCTGGTGCTCAAAGGGGCAGAGGTGATATTGCCCCTGGCGGGGATGCTAGACCTCGATGCCGAAAGGCGGCGGCTGAAAAGTGAGATGGAGTCAATCAAAGTAGAAATTGCCCGCCTCGAGGCTAGGCTAAAGGATGAAAAGTTTCTTTCCCGGGCACCGGTAAACATAGTCGCCAAAGAAAAAGAAAGGCTCGCCAGCAATAGGGATAAAATGGAGAGGCTGAAGCAGAAAATCGCCGAGCTAGGTTAGCAAACTGAGGACATGATGAGGGTTCTTTTGACGCGCTCTCCATAAAGGCTTACAATTTAAATGAGACGCTTTTCAATAGCCTGGGAGGATAGAATGGCGAAAAAGAATGCTGAGGAGATTAAGAAATTTGTGCGTGAACGATATGCTGCCGTAGCACGAAAGCAAAATGCCTCCTGCTGCCCACCGCAAAGTAGTGCGGCCTCAAGCTGTTGCAGTCCGAGCGCTCAGGAAACAAGCCTCGCCCAGAGGCTATATTCCAAGGAAGAGCTCGATGCTATATCGGCAAATATAACCTCGCTGGGCTGCGGTAACCCGGTGGCAGTCGCCGAACTCCGGCCGGGTGAGGCGGTTCTCGACTTGGGAAGCGGAGGGGGTCTGGACTGCTTTCTCGCCGCGCAACGGGTTGGCCCACAAGGGAAGGTCATCGGGCTGGATATGACCCCGGAGATGATCCAGCTGGCAAGGGCAAACGCTAAGAAGCTGTCCATGGAAAACGTGGAGTTTCGATTAGGGGAGATGGAGCATATGCCCATCGAAAGCGACTCAGTGGATGTGGTTATCTCCAACTGCGTGATAAACCTTTCCCCGGATAAGGATGCTGTATTTCGGGAGATTTTCCGGGTGCTCAAGGACGGTGGAAGGCTCTGCATATCGGACATCGTCACCCACGGCGAGCTGCCGGCAAAGGTCAGGGAGAGCCTGGAGCAATGGGCTGGCTGTGTGGCAGGGGCGCTAGATGAGAGGGTTTACTTGGACAAAATTCGCGCTACGGGTTTTGTTGGGCTAAAGGTCGATGGCATTAGCCCGCCAGTTTGTGGTGAGGCTGAGATCCCGGCAGGGAGTAATATAGCCAGCATTACAGTGAAAGCCCGCAAGCCTAAATAGGCTCCCATGACATGCCAATCGCATTATGAGGCGGAAGAATGGCTCGGGAGAAATCTAGACCAAGGCAAGATTTCGCCAAGGTTTTTGAGGAAAAAACAAGGGAGATATTCAGCATAGAAGCTAATCGGGAGAGGGTGGCGGACTTAGCATATAACAACTACAAGAAGTCCTTTGGCTGCTCTCAATCAATGTTGCATGCCTTTCAAGAGGTTCTGGGATTTAAGGACGATTTCTGGTTTAAGGCGCTAGGTGGGCTACAAGGAGGAGGTAGTTGCGGGTTGACATGTGGCGCATTGGTTACGGGTTTTATCCTCATCGGCGCTAGAGTGGGGCGAGGTAACATTGACGAAGGGCTTGCTGGGATACTGCCAGCCTTCGAGCCATCCCAGAGACTGACCAACTGGTTTAAACCTATGTACAAGAGCACCGTCTGCTCAGAGATTACGGGGGTCAACTGGTTTGATATGAACGAGGTGGTAGGACACTACCTTGGCCCTCGGGGAACGGAAACGGTGGAAAAATGTGCCAGGCTAACCGGGGGAACAGCGTACAAGGTGGCAGAGATACTGAGCCAGTTATAGTGCGGCACCAATTAGCTTCTAAGTGCCTCTTCGCCGCTCCTTCAAGTTCCATTGCCGCTGCAACTCCTTAAGCGCCTTTTGGGTATCGCTGGCAACCCGCGCCTTGTCGCACTGCTTGAGACGGTGGTTGAAGAGCCAATAGGTGAACTCTTTAACATCGCTAAGCCCCATGGAGTGGCGCTGCGGATAGCCCTTCTCCCGCCGGAATTCTTTGAGCAGTGCGACCATGGGCGTGCTATAGATACGCTGATATGCCTCCTCAACAAGATGGTCGTTCTCATTAAAGGCGCGCACCCGCTGCTCCTTGCGCGCCTCCTCCTCTACCGCCAGGAGCAGAGCCTCCTCCACAGTGACACCATAGAAATAGTTGAGATGGGCAACATACTTTGCATTGCCAATTAGACGGCTGAAGCTCTCGTTATCCAGCTCGATGGGAGGTTTGCCGAAGAAGAGAAGAGCAACCATCTCCTGCTCAGGGATGAGATGAGCGACCTCATGGCAAAGGCGCTCAGCGAGAAGCAACCAATCGAAGGCTTCACCAGCGATGAGATAGCGATAATGGCGCCCGTTGTAGGTCTCCTCCGCCTTGTTCCACAGCCCGATAGCCTCAAGGAGGGCAATATACCAGTGTTTGCCCTGCGCAATGGCTTGCTTTAGATGCTCGATGGCCGCGTTTTGGCCCATGACATCTCGGCCAGCGAAGGGCTGTAGCTGGTTCTCCTTTTCCACCATTTCTATCACCGCTTCAGAAATGCTTCCACCTCTTCAAGAGGCCTGGTATTGAGTATATGTTTCGCCTCACACCAGCCGCGCCGGGCGACGCCAATCCCAAAGCGCATCAGGTCTAGATGTGAGGAGCTATGGGCATCAGTGGCAATGATGAGCTTTACCCCCAGGTCTTTTGCCCGCATCACGTGAATGTCCTTGAGATCGAGGCGATTGGGCATGGCATTGATCTCCAACGCGGTATTGGTTTCAACAGCGGCGCGGAAGATAGCCTCGAAATCCACCGAGATAGGCTCACGCTCCCCGAGAAGGCGGCAGGTAGGATGGGCGAGCACATCCACATGAGGATTCTTCATTGCGCCCAGAATCCGCTGCGTCATCTTCTCCTGCTCCTGTTTCATCGCCGAGTGCACCGCAGCGATGACAATATCCAGCTCGGCAAGCAGCTCATCGGGGAGGTCCAAGGTGCCATCGGCACGGATATCTACCTCTATGCCAGTGAGGATGCGAATGCCATCCATCCTCTCGTTGAACTCCCTGATTTCGGCAATCTGCCTTCTCAGGCGCTCCTCGTTTAACCCGCGGGCGATGCCTCGCCCTGCGGAGTGGTCGGTGATGCCGATATACTGGTAGCCTTTCGCCCTGGCAGCAAGGGCTATCGCTTCGATGGATTCGTGCCCATCGCTCCAATCAGTATGAAGGTGAAGGTCGCCCTTGATATCTGAAAGCTCGATTAGCCTGGGGATAGCGTTTTGCTCTGCCCTCTCTACCTCCCACTGGCCTTCCCTGAGCTCGGGGGGGATGAACTGGAGCCCCAGCCTCTGGTAGAATGCCTCCTCGGTGGTGAACTTCTCCAGCTCCCCGGTCTCCAGGTCGGTGATCCCGTATTCGCTGAGCTTCAGCTTCTGGCGATGCCCCCGCTCCCTGAGAATGATGTTGTGCTGCTTGGAGCCGGTGAAATACTGAAGCAGGGAGCCGAAAGAGTCGTGGTCAACCAGCCTGAGGTCAACCTGGAGGTCGCCGGGGACGAGCACGCTGGCCTTGGTGCCGCCCTTGGCCAGAACCTCCTTGACCTGGGGCAAGTTGACAAAGGCATCGAGAACCTTTTCCCGGTCATCGGCGGTGCCCATGAGGTCGATGTCGCCCACGGTCTCGCGGAAGCGGCGCAGGCTTCCCGCCGGGATGAGATTGCGCAGCCCTGGGGCCTCTCGAAGCTCGCCAATGATCTCCTCCACCACGGGCAGTGCCTGGCCAATGGGGATGCGCCGCTCCTTGGTGCGCATCGCCTGAACCTGGCGCAGGATATTCTCTGCCATCTTGTCGCCAAGGCGAGGTAGTGAAGCAACCTTGCCATCGCGGATTGTGGCCTCAAGGTCATCGATGGACTGAATTCCCAGCTCAGTGGAGAGGCGCAGGGCGGTCTTGGGGCCGACACCAGGAATATCGAGGAGGGTGCTTATGCCCTCGGGGAACTCAGCTCTGAGCTCATCGTAGTAGCGGAGGCGACCGGTGGTCACCAGCTCGGTGATCTTCTTGGCGATGGCCTCACCCACGCCGGGGATTTCCCTGAGGTCGCCCTCATCTTTGACCATCTGCTCTACCTCCGAGGGGGAGTGCTCGATGGCGCGGGCCGCCTTCTGATAGGCCCTGATCTTGAACGGGATTTCCCCCTTCAGCTCAAGCAGGTCAGCGATATCATAAAACACCTTGGCGATGGCACTGTTTTTCATGGGTTTACTGCATCATCCACGACTCATCAGTATTGGATGCCAAGTTCTTTTTCAAGATCAAAATAGGCCTTTTTTCGTTTATAAAGCTCCTCTACTTTCTCCAGTTCTATAAATTTCAGCCGATTACTAATTTCATGGAAAGTTCCTGAGAGTAAGTCCTCAACCTTATTATGATCTGCCTGGGATGCCACAATAAAGATATGACTATTCCACAAATCAAAAGCATGCTTCAACTTCCCGAGGGCGTGCTGGACATCCCCCCCAACTTGAATCTCAAAGACGTAAGTGGGCACAGAGTTCGCCAACCTTCTCCATACGGCATCAAGCTTGCTCATACTAGTACCTATCTTAATGGGGTATTCTGCGTCAGCGAGATAACCCTGGATTTTTCCAATTTCAACTAGCTTTAGTTTCACTTCACTATGTGAACGTACGTACTGGGTAACGGTTTCCGCGACTTTCTCTCTTTTGGTTTCTAACATCTTTTGAGAATATTGCATTTGTGGGACAGATTGCAGATGAGAAATCAGCCACTGTGCCATATCTTCGCTAAGAAGCTGGAAACCTGAACGGGCGCGTTTTTTTAAATCATCTGAACTGACTCTGGACATCGTCCATTCAACATAAGGTAAGCACTTTTCAACATCTAGCTCGAGCCGCATTGGCCAGATCACTCGCTTCTCCTTGATTTCTTGAGGCCACAGCGGCTTATCCTGTGGAAACTTTGTCCTAACAAACCCATACCCAATGACTCCACTTACTGGTTGCGTTGCGTAAAAGAGTATCACATCGTTTTCACACAAATCATCCCAAAGGTGTTTCTGCGTCTGCTTAAGACCCCAGATATCCCGATTTGCGAAAGCAGTTTTCCAGTTTTCAACCGAGCCTATCGCTAGCCAGTAATTTGCCAACTTATCTCCTCTGAATCCGCCTTACTCAGCTTCCCCAATGTCATCCCCACACTCAAGATGACAGGCGTATCGAACACAAGACACCTGCAAGCCTAGCTTGTTAATTGTCTTGATGATATTGATGCGACTCAAGGAAAGATGTCATCACATCATAAATTGCGGTATTAAAAAATTCCAAATCTTTTTCCCCTTGCTCCCTTGCTTCCAGTATTTTGTACGCGGTCACTTGTCTCAACAAGATTATTTCTCTTCGCCTCACTTCATGTTCAGGAAGCGGTTTCTTGAATTGATGTGGGCTGGTTAGAGTATTTAAGGCTTCATTTGCATTTTGAATTGCTTGCTGTAATTCATCATCAGTCATGATTCGTGTCATAACTAGTCTCCTCTTTAGGCTATCTCCCGCAGCACTTCTTGTATTTCTTGCCGCTGCCGCAGGGGCAGGGGTCGTTGCGCCCCACCTTCTTGCCTGCGGGCACTGCCTCGCTTCGCCTCGCCGCCTCAGCCATGGGGGACACGGGGGCACCTTCCTTGGCGATGGTTACCTTATAGATGGTGTGCACCACATCGTGCTCAATGCCAGAGAGAAGGCTCTGGAACATGGCATGCCCCTCCTGCTTGTACATCACCAATGGGTCGCGCTGCCCGACAGCATGCAGCCCTATGGACTGGCGCATGTTCTCCACGGCGGTGAGGTGATCAACCCACAGGTGGTCGATGGTGCGCAGCATCACCAGCCGCTCAAGGATCCTCATATTCTCGGCGCCAAGCTCGTGCTCCTTCTGCTCATAAAGGGAATTGGCATGCCCAAGCAGCCTCTCCTCGATCTCACCCCGACCCATCCCGGAGAGTGCGCTTACGCTCAGGCTAGGTGGCAAGGGCATGATGGCGCTCACTTCGCTTACCAAGCCTTCAAGGTCCCAGTCCTCGGACTGGTCGCCGGCGAGATGGGAGCTGACAAGGCGCTTGATTTCCTCGGCAATCATGGACTGGATATTGGCTTTAATATCGGCACCGGAGAGAACCTTCCTCCTCTCGTTGTAGATAACCTCGCGGTGCTTGTTCACCACATCATCGTAGTCAACCAGGTGCTTGCGGATGTCAAAATGGTAGCCCTCGATCTTTGTCTGGGCGCCCTCGATAGCCTTATTAATCCAGGAGTGCTCGACAGGGGTATCCTCATCGAAGTGGGCCCATTCCATGACCCCCTTGATCCTCTCGCCACCAAAGCGGCGCACCACATCATCCTCGAGCGATACGTAGAAGCGGGAGCTTCCCGGGTCGCCCTGACGTCCTGAGCGCCCTCGGAGCTGATTATCGATACGCCTCGCCTCATGGCGCTCGGTGCCGATGACTTGAAGCCCGCCCTTCTCAACGATCCCAGGGCCAAGCATAATATCCACGCCACGACCAGCCATGTTGGTAGCTACGGTCACCGCCCCCGGCTGTCCTGCCTTAGCGATGATAGCCGCCTCCTTTTCGTGGTGCTTGGCATTGAGCACCTCGTGGGGGATGCCCTTCTTGGTTAGCAGTTCGCTCAGAAGCTCCGACTTCTCGATGGAGACGGTGCCAATAAGCACCGGGCGGCCCTCAGTGTACAGTGCCTCGATGTCCTGCGCCACGGCACGGAACTTCGCCTCCTCATTCTGGTAAACCTGATCCGGATAATCGATGCGAATCATGAGCTCGTTGGTAGGGATCGCCACCACCTCAAGCTTATATATCTTGTGCAACTCCTCAGCCTCGGTGACCGCAGTGCCAGTCATCCCGGCGAGCTTCTCATAGAGGCGGAAATAGTTCTGGAAGGTGATGGTAGCCAGGGTTATGTTCTCCCGCTGAACCTGAACCCCCTCTTTGGCCTCGATGGCCTGGTGCAGCCCCTCAGAGTATCGCCGACCTGGCATCATCCGACCGGTGAACTCATCAACGATGATCACCTGCCCATCTTTGACCACATAATCGCGATCCCTCCCGAACAGGACGTGCGCCTTGAGGGCGCTTTCCAGATAGTGGGTGAGCATATAATTAGAGGGATCATAGAGGCTGGGCGCCTTGAGCAGCCCCTCCTTCTTCAGCATATTCTCCACCTTGGAGATGCCCTCATCAGTGAGGGTGACCGCCCTCAATCTCTCTTCCACTTCATAGTCCTCATCGCGGCGAAGACGGGGGATCAATTTGGCGAAGGTGTGGTATTTCTGCGCCGCCGGATCCGCTGCCCCGCTGATGATCAGTGGCGTGCGCGCCTCATCGATGAGGATGTAGTCCACCTCGTCAACGATGGCGTAATGAAGCGGGCGCTGGGCACAGTGGGAGAGGTCTACCACCATGTTATCTCGGAGGTAATCAAAGCCAAACTCGTTATTGGTGCCATAGGTGACATCGGCCCCATAGGCCTCACTGCGGGTTATAGGCCTCAGATGCCTCCAGGCAAGGTCTCCTGAGTCATGGTCTGGGTCGAAAAGGAAGGAGGCCTCATGCTGAATGCTGGCCACGCTCAGCCCGAGGAGATGATAGATAGGCCCCATCCAGTTGCAGTCTCGCTTTGCCAGGTAGTCGTTCACGGTGACCAAGTGTGCCCCTTTGCCAGTGAGGGCATTGAGGTAAATGGGGAGGGTGGCGACCAGGGTCTTCCCCTCGCCGGTCTTCATCTCGGCGATCTTACCCTGATGGAGGACGATGCCCCCCATGAGCTGGACATCGAAGTGGCGCTGAGCCAGGGTTCGCTTTGCCGCCTCCCTCACTGCGGCAAAGGCCTCGGGAAGAAGGCTGTCCAGCGACTCCCCCCTCTCAAGCCGAGCCTTGAACTCGTCCGTCTTGTGGCAAAGCTGCTCGTTGGAGAGGGCCTGAAACTCAGGCTCAACGGCATTGATGCCCTCAACGGTAGGCTGAAGGCGCTTCAGCTCCTTCTCATTGGAATCGGTAATGCTGCCCAGCCACTTAAACATAACCTCGCCTCACTGCTGAAACATTGCCCCCACAGAAAGCCCGGCATGGATGCGGTGGATGGCCTCGCCCAGAAGCGATGCGATAGAAAGGACGGTGATCTTCTCGATCTTCCTGCTCTCCGGGATGGGGATGGTATCGGTGACCACCACCTCTTTGACCCGGCAGGCGGCGATCCTTTGGATGGCGGGACCGGAAAAGACGGGATGAGTGCAGCAGGAATATATCTCTTTTGCCCCGCTCTCTTCCAGGGCAGATACCCCAGCCACCAGCGAGGCCGCAGTATCGATTTCATCGTCGAAGAGCAGGGCGCGCATACCCTCTACCTCGCCAATGACATTGAGGGTCTCCGCCGCATCAATATTCCCCACCCTTCTCTTCTCAATAATCGCCAGAGGGGTATTGAGCCTTTCCGCAAGGTCTCGTGCCCGCTTGGAGATGCCGATGTCCGTAGCCACCACCACCAGATTCTCCATGGCTTTGTCTTTAAAATATTCGCTCAAGATATAGAAAGCGGTGAGTTCATCAACAGGTATGGTGAAAAAGCCCTGAATCTGCCCCGCATGAAGGTCAACAGTGAGCAGGCGGTTGGCTCCGGCCACAGTCATCAGATCGGCGATAAGCCTAGCTGTTATCGGCACCCGTGGCTGATCCTTTTTGTCAGTGCGCCCATAGCCATAATAAGGGACCACCGCGGTGATCCGCTCCGCCGACGCCCTCCTTAGAGCATCGAGCATTATCAACAGCTCCATCAGGCTCTTGTTCACCGGGGAGCAGATGGGCTGGATAACGAAGACATCTCGCTCGCGCACATTCTCCAAGATACGAACAAAAATATTCTCATTAGAAAATTCGAAGACTTCGGCTTGGCCCAGGGGAATACCCAAATAGTCGCAGACTCCCCGGGCTAATGCCGGGTGAGCATTCCCGGTGAATACCTTCAGCTCGTCAACCAAGTTTTCCCCCTTTTTCATTCATTAGCTTCTGAGCTGGCTTAGAGATCGTTAACATCCCATTTTAGCACAACATCCCACCCGGGACAAAGTGAGGCTACTGGCTATCCCGAGAAAAGCTCTCCAGCGCCACTCTCGCCGCATCCATTTCCGCCATCCGTTTGCTTTTGCCTCGCCCGGTGCCGATTACCGAACCATTAACGATTACCTCTACGGTGAACTCCTTGTCGTGGTCCGGCCCCTCTTCCTTAATCGTCCGGTAGAGCGGTGGCACCCGATACCTGGCCTGAACCAGCTCTTGGAGCCTCGATTTGTAGTCTCCAGTTGCCATCTCCTCCATAGCGCGATCGATCTCACCTTGGAAAAGCCTGAAAACGAAGTCTTCGGCACCGGCAAATCCCTGATCTATCACCACCGCCCCCACCACTGCCTCCAAGGCTCGGGCCAATGTCGACTGCTTGGCACGTCCACCAGTGGCCTCCTCACCCAACCCCATATAGAGGTAATC
>Ga0315296_10005420_pt1 | contig 10192 bp, 13 predicted proteins | sample YL17G14_18_MG_FD_203921 | JGI IMG/M metagenome (GOLD analysis project Ga0315296, IMG submission 203921) | Sediment microbial communities from Yellowstone Lake, YNP, Wyoming, USA - YL17G14_18 | ecosystem: Environmental > Aquatic > Freshwater > Lake > Sediment | place: USA: Wyoming | collected... | reverse complement strand
GTTGAACCTTGGCTTCTAACGTGCTTTGCTTGGTGAATTGTTGCATAGGCTTTAATATGGGAAGGTTTTGAAGGGAAGGGCGTGGGCAGAAAATGTCTGCGGAAGAGATGACTCAGAGGGAGATTGAGCAGTTTCTTGCGTGTGCGAGGGTTGGCAGGTTGGGCATGTGCCTTGAAAGTGGACCGTACGTGGTTCCGGTTGGTTATGCTTATGCTGATGGCAAAATATTCTTTCACACGTGCAGTAAAGGCTTGAAGATGGATGGGTTGAGGCGGAATGCGAATGTATGTTTTGAAGTGGATGAAGCCTTATCGGATGCTTCAATGTTTAAGAGCGTAATCGTGTTTGGCAAGGCTGAGACTATTAGTGATAGGGAGAAGATGGTTCCTTATTTGCAGAGGCTTATCGATAAGTATCGTGTTCCAGAAAGCTTTGAAGCTTATATGGGCAAACCAGGAAGAAACAAGGACAAGGAACTGGAGGCTGTGAGAATTTGCGTGATAACGCCGAAGAAAATCACAAGCAAAAAATGGACAATGAAATCATAGAGGAAATGAGCCTCTAAACGGAGAGGTTAGCTTTTCTGTGTAAAATGTAGATGCGAAATCCAAGAGAACGACAGGTTTAAATGCCTAATATTATACACATTACAAGTATTATAGTGATTAGGTGAAAACAATGAACAATACGGATAACCAAAGTCTAAAGAGAAAAATAATTGAAGAAATGACCGTAGAATATTCAGGCACACTTGAGAAAAATTTTGATCTAGCAAAGCAGTTTATCAGAATAACAAAAGATGGTAGAGTTGATATTCTCGTCAAGGACAAAGTAAGCGGGCAAGATAGGATTTTATTGTATCTTATAGGTAAACTATACGCCAAAGAAGCAGGGCTTGCATCCTCTGATAGTGTAGGCAACAAAGAATTGATGAACGAGTTAGGTATTCCTGAAGGTTCTTTGTTACCGTGGCTGATGGCTTTAAGGAAAAAGCCAGGTATAAAGCAGATAAAAGAGGAAAAACAGGTAGCTCATTATATTCCCATTAATCTAGTCGAACTAGCGTTGAAAACAATAGAGAACAAATTGAAAAAATGAGCAATTGGGATAATGATGGAAAACAAGGAAATTGAGAAAATTAAGAAGACATTAGAAGAACATGCAACAAGAATCGCTAAACTGGAGAATTTACTCGTCTCGAAACCCCCAGCTATCGAGAAAAAACTTTCTATAAAAGAGTTTATTTTGTCCAAAAATCCAACGAATGATATTCAGAAAACGTTGGCTATAGGCTACTATCTTGAAAAATACGAAGGCTTGTCTTCCTTCAATGTAAAAGATTTGGAAAAGGGTTTTCATGACGCCAAAGAAAGCGCACCTGAAAATATAAACTATAAAGTGATCATAAACATCCAAAAAGGATACATGATGGAATCAAAAGAAAAGAAAGATGATTTGAAAGCTTGGAACTTAACGAACAGTGGTGAAAAGCTCGTAGAAAATAACTTTGAGAAAGAAAAATTGACATGATGGACGAGATTCTAAAGAAATTTGAAGAAGCAGATATACCCGACTTCCCAGAATTTTATAGCTATGAAAATTATACAGATGAAGAAGGATTCGTTTCTAAAATTCTCGATGAAGCTTATTTATTGCCTGAACAAAGTGGCCCATGGTGCTGCACCATATTGAAAAATCATGGGTTCTGCCGAGAAGAACACTTTGGGATGAAAGGAGTTTTCTCGAGCATATTTATTGTAAGAATTTTTCACTATGGTTTCATTTGCGATACCTAGAGTGTGGATCTTAAGAAGTACTTGAACATCCAGTTGCGTTGACTGGACGATCGGTTTTAAAGAATTATCATAAATGTATACAAGCATTTTTTCCATTTGTTCAGAACTTATGACTAGTTTCTTATCGTGGTCATCAATAAAAATAACAATGTTCGCCAAAATCGCATTTTTTAATGTTTCTGTCTCTATAAGATAAGAACTTTTACTTATTACTTCAATGGCAATCTCCTGCACCGGACCTCTCGACGCAAGCTCTTGGATTGATCGAGCCTTCGCTGAATAGAAAATTAACCTTCTACCATCCCAGCAGTAAACTTTCTGCAAAAGAAGTTTATCGATATCTTCTTCCGTTCTTGTATAGTTAGTTACAATAACCATGCCTTCAAGTGCTCTATAAGGACTATCTGCTGAGCTTTTTGCTTTCTGGAATTTTTCAACGAGTTCGATAACATCTTTTTTCACAAAATTTCCTCTTTTAAGGCTAAAGGCGGTCATACCTTTAGGAGCGAAAAAGGGTGGCAAAAGCTTGCATGCGTTTGGAGGCGTTGGATTAATTGGTTCACCGTAGAATTTCGCTATAACGTCTAATCCAGATGCTGGATCACGTTCACTAGAAGTTGTATAACCAAGTCGATAAAGAAGATTAACAAATGAATCTTCCATAGCTCTACCTACTTCTGGGGGAAAATGTCCCAGCAAACGAACTTTTCTCATTTCAGTCAACTGTTTTCGCCTCTTCTGTTTGCGCTTTTTTCAAACTATTATTCGCATGAAATTGGCAGTTTGACGCTTCTACGCCTTAGGGCTTTCTTGGCAACTTCGATGTTCTCTGTATTCAGTTAATTCCCGACAAAAGAACTTCACTCAGGGAGCTTGAAATAGACCCATTTACCTTCTTTTTCTATGCGCCGAAGTTTGCCTCTTTGTACAAGCCTAGTTAGATAAACGTTTACGGAGGATACACGATCAGGAACAGCGTTAACCTCCAAGGCTTTCAAAACTTCAGCCACCGTACGAGGAGTTCGGCCCCAAGGAGTGTTAAATAATGCATCCAAGTTTTCCATCGTTCTTTTTGAAGGCTTAATCACCGGGATATCAGCGGTGGGAATTTTAGCTACTTCTTCAGGAGATAGAGCAGGCTCGGGTTCAACAGAGGGAATCTCTTCAACTAGTTCTAGCCTTTCTGCGACCTTATCTGTGAACTCAGTGAGAGCATCAAGTTCTTTGGAAATAGAGGAGATTGTGCCCTCGGTAAATATCTTAAACCCTTTCCTTCGTACTACAAGCTTCACGGGTAGTTCTGATTTTTCACTAAGAGTTTTTTCTTCTTTCAACATTACCATCTCAATATAGATTTTGAAAGATTAATTATATAAGGTTTGGACTTAAAATTTTACTGTTAGAAATCTCTTTCAGATAGCGTTTGAATTGTTTTCCCCTCAGAAATTATGTATGACATTTTTAGTTTACGTTGGTGGTCTTTTTTGTGCGTATTGGTATCTTCGTGGTTTTCCTTCCCTTGCCAAGATTTCATCTTTTACCAAGTCTATTAGTGCGTGAGCTACTTACTTTCATTATTATTTCAAATCAAAGGTGCAGGATTTCCTTAACCTTCTTCAGAAACTTTTCAGCATTATTCAGTATGCTTGTGGCTCCCTCTTCAGAGAACACAAGCCCATAATCAGCCTCTTCTCTTAAACTCATAGCTTCCTCAAAATTCTGTATAAGTTCCGATTCAAGCTGATTTTTGTAAAGTTCTCTCAATGCTACGAGCAACGCATAATGACTCTTTTCTCTAAAACCCTCACTATACACAAGAGACCTCGCAGCATGAAACATCGAGTAATATCCCTGTATAGTAGCCCACTTGAGACTTCTCCTCGACAATGAATCCTTTGCCTCTTCTAAATCAGAGACAGCTCCCTCAATCTCTTTAAGAATAAGCTTTCTATCAATGCCCATCTTGACTAATCTTCTTTCCTCGACAAAACGTCTGAACAAACTCATTCAGATTCCCACAGCACTATTCCATTCAAAATTCTTTCATACAAGGGCTTATCCTCTCTTCTCAACTTTATGAACTCATTAGCGTTAACTATGATTGGCGCTATTCTTCTTCCAGCTTTTCCATAAGCACTAACCTTCGATTTTACTCTACCCTTTTCATTCGTCAGAACAAACAAATCCACATCGCTTTCTTTCACATCAGTTCCTTCCGAACAGCTTCCAAACAACATAATTCTTCTACAATCTTGTTTTATGTCCTCAACCAAATCATTCAAAGAAAAAACAGTGAAAAGAATTTTGAATTGCCTTGCCACAGCATTTTTCATGTTAAGACTATAGAAAACCATTCTTCCCCTTTTATCTCTACTAAGCACTTTAATTTCCGAAAGCTTTCTAAGAATTTTGTTCGCAGAACCTTTGCTAACTCTCGCTCTTCTCACAACTTCTCTCTCGTGTAATTCTCGCATTGGCTCTTCATGGAACAAGTAGAAAATTTTCAGCAGAGTCGGTGTAATGAAATCTAATTTATCGGGCATATGCTCATTATTTTGAGCTTAAAAGATAAATAGCTTTCCATCCAACGCTAATATCACAGGAACCATTCCAAAACTCAGTTTTGCTACGGTGGCCTTTTCTGGGCATATTGGTACCGTCTTGGTTTTCCTTCTCTTGTTAAAATTCCATCTTTAACCAAGTCTATTAGTGCATGAGCTACTGCCGTGCGGTCATAATGAAAGCCTCGCCTTGCCATTTCGCTGTGGACTTCGCTTAAGCCCTTAGCCGATGCGAACCAGCCTTCTCCCCACAGTTTCTGGATTACGCCTTTGCATGTTTCTGCTCTTGGCGGAGCTGCAGCCCTTTCCATAATAAGAGATGTTTCCTTCATTTTCTCCGTTACCGTTGATAGGATTCTGTCCACTGCCGCTTGCAACTGGTCTTCTTGGCATTCTATTTCGAATTCTATTTCGCCTATCTTCATTTTTACTCGTATTGGTGGTTTCTGCTCTTTTTCTGTCATTTTCTCGCCTTGTTGTTTATTGTATTGCACATCTTGTGCATGCACAACACTTAAATATGTCTTCCCCAAACTATTGTCTATTGGTGAATCATGTGATTGAACAATACACTATAGCAACAACACCAAAATATAACTTTCCACAACCAGCCACCGACACAACATTACCCCAACGCCTAATAGAACTAAGCCTCCACTCGCTTAAGCACGCCCAAAACCAGCCCTTTCAACTAAATCAACAACTTTTTCAACAAACCAACAATATAGACGTTCAACCACAAACTCTTCAACTTAAAATGCAGCCCATACCCCTACAGCCTAAACACGAAGAAACCATAGTCGCCGCAGTAGACGCCTCAAGCATGAAAATAGGCGAAACAGCTACCGGCATATTAATCGCCGTCAGAGGCGCAAACGTCTGGAAACAAAACAAAAACTACAGATACATACGCCTAGGACCATTCATATTCCACATAACAGAAGAAAACAAAAAAGAAGTCTACAACACATTACAAAGAGCATACTTCAACTCTCCGCATGAGCAAAATCAAAGCTCGCCAAATCTCTTGCAGATGCCAACACGCATAGCAAACCTCCTAGAACGATGGCTCCAAACAATGCTCACAAAAACAATAAACAACGGACTAATCCTATTCGACGGATCATTAACAACAGGAACCGCAGACACGTCAACCCCACTCATGAGAGAAATTTTAGAAACAGCCAGAAAAAGACGAAACGTTGTTTTAGCCTTTTCAAAAATGACAACCCTAAGATTTAACGGACACCTCATAACAGACATTCCCTTTAGCCATAAGCCACCTTATCTTCTTGAAACAGTCGGTTTGAAAACCAAGCCCCCAATCGTTTTGCTAGGCGACGTTTACGTGGCAAGGCTAACAAAAGGAAACTACGCATTTAGGCTAGACATCGACAAACAAGTTGTTCCAGAGCAGAAAATTGAGGCTGTTGAAAAACTTTTAGGAAACGACCTACTCTCACAAAGCTACCCAGAAACCCTACGCTTAGCGCATATCCTATGCACGTTCACGGCAAACGAAGTCATAGCCATGCAACACTTCACAGCGCAAGCATACAAACTCAAAATCATCAACAGACCAGACATGCATAGGCTTCTGTTTGGACCCTTCGGCAAAGGAGAAAACAACGCATGAAACTATACAAAAAAGAAGGCAACATAATCCAAATCCTAAGCTTCCCAAACGAAACCGTAGAAAAAGGAGACTACCTGCTCATTGAAGACGCTGACGCTGGAAAAGCCCTAATCGCCCAAGTAATCGACGTACAATTTGCAAGCATCCCAGGCATCCTAGAAGAATTGCTTCGCAGCCTACCAGACGGCGGAGAACTAATACAAGGCGAAGACTTCGACCCACTAGAAATCGCCCCGCACATCACGTACATTCAAGACGCAAGCCTACTCGTCTGCAAAATCCGCGCAACCATGGAAAATGAAAGTTTAAGTCCAAGCAGTTCGTGGCTTCCATCCCGTTCGCAGTCAACAATAAAAAAACTTCCAATTCCAACATTAATCAAACTTGCCAAAATTGACGGAAAACTTCCAATAGTTTTAGGCGGCACAAAAGATTCCTCGCTTCTAACAATAGACGCCACATCGCTTGATGGAAGATTAAACATAATAACTGGAAAAAAAGAAACTGGCAAATCCCACTTATCCAAGCTTTTAATGCTAAACTTGATAGGGTATAAGGCTACGGTTGTAGTTTTCGATTTGAACGGTGAATACCTAAGCCTGGGAATGGCAAATGATGGAAAAAGAAATGCTTACTATGATAAGATTCACGTTTTGACGCCTTCCGAAAATTTTAAAGTTGCCCTAAAACAGCTGAACCTGCACGTTTTATTGGAGATTCTTATTCATGCGCTTCATCTGCCTGGCACGTCTGCCCGCGAGTTCAGACGCATATGGCAATCACTAAAAGAAAGAGACGCGCTTACTTTGCAAGAATTGGGCGAGACCATACGCAATTGTCACTGCAACCAACACGTCCGCGACGCACTGTTTTCACGTTATTACGCTTTGGTCAATTCATGTTTTTTCACCGACAACGTTGCGGAAGCCACGTTCTTAGAAGAATGCTTGTTTAAGGCGAAAGAGCATGGTGGCGGCATCATAATAAATCTGCGAAACACGTCGCCGATTGACCGCCAAATAGTTGTTGAATACCTGCTCGCAAAATTTGTTGAACTTCTAACTGGCAATAGGCTTAAGGCAATTTTTCTCTTCGCTGAAGAAGCGCATCTTTATCTGCGGGAAACTTATTGGGACGATATAGTAACACGTATGAGGCATTTTGGGATATTTACCACGTTCATAACTAACCAGCCGGACACTGTCCGCGAAAACATTTATCGTCAAGCAGACAACATATTTCTTTTCAACTTTACAAATGAACATGACTTGGAAGTTGTTTCACGGGCTGCACGTGTTGACGCGGAGACAGTTAAATCCATTGCTAGAGATTTGCCGCCGCATTACTGTCTTGGGCTTGGAAGAGTTGTGAAAGACTTTCCAATGGTTATCAAAGTTAAAGCGTTAGACGTTAAAACGATGGGGGAAACAAGACTCTTCTTCAAAGACGTGAATTAAGTTTTTCCAGTTTTTGCCTATTTCTCTGGAAGAATCCTCTGAAAGTTTTTGTTAAATCGCATTTTTCTACTTCATCAAACGTGACCCACCTTAATTCTTCCGCATCACTTGCCGCTTTCAGCATTCCACCTTTAAGCTTTACAAAATAGTCAATTATAACAAAATGATACTTTATCTCGCCATTCTCATCCTTAATGACGTTGTCTACAACGTCAATGTGTTCAGGCTTTTCAACTTCCAAGCCAGTTTCTTCCTCAACTTCCCTCACAACTGTTTGCTCTACACTTTCACCTAGTTCCACCAGACCGCCGGGAATACTCCATTTTCCTTTTCCTGGCTCATTTTTTCTTTTCTCAAGCAGAATTTTACCATCACAGATTACAACTGCACCGACGCCTACAACTGGCTGTTTGGGGTAAAGCCTCTTAACCAAGACGAAGCCTCTGCTACAGAATTGTTTTATTCGTATCTTAAAGCTTCCACTGGTTTAAGCTTAGAAGCGCGCCAAGCTGGATAAAGTGCAAAGATTACGCTGACTCCTACGCCGAAGGATAAGGCTCCTAGGAACACCGTCGGGGTTAAGACAGGGGTTATCGTCATTCTGCTAGTTCCTGCTGCTTGGTTTCCCATGAATGGGCCTCCTCCGCTGAAGGAGGCGAAGGCTACTGAAACCACGTTTGCTAAAACCCAACCTGAGGCTATGCCAATCGTTGCACCGATCAAGCCGATTATTACTGACTCAGACAGGAAAACCAGAAGCACTGTTCGACTTTTCATGCCCAACGCTTTCAGTATACCTATCTCTCTTGTACGCTCCATCAAAGAAACAATCATAATATTCATTATGCCTATGCCCGCCACCAGAAGCGAGATGGCAGCAATTCCACCCAAGAAAAGCGTTATGATTGAGAAAACACTTGAAAGAATGTTAAGCACTGCGGTTGCAGACATCACTGAAGCTTCGTTGCTGAAAGCTTCCTTTATGGCTTCAGAAACACTGTCAATCGTTGCCTTATCATCGTTTTTTAGCTTCACAATTATCATATCACACTCATCGGTTCCAAAGAAACTCTGAGCTTTAGAAAGTGAAATGTAAACACTAGAATCCGAAGGTCCTCCGACGCCGAAGCCTCCGATCTCTTTGAGAACAGCCGCAACATGGCTCGTATAAGTCTCATTTCTTGGCGGGCGTGCAGTTGCGTTAGGCCAAATGATTTCAACACTATCATTTACATCACAGAATAATGTCCCGTTTTTCCAAGGGTCACTTACCCGCTTCCCAACTACAACCGTTTCGTTTTCCGGGTTTAGAGGTATGTCTCCACTTTCAGCTACAAAGGTGCTACTGTAAATGTTTGTATAGTTGGCGAATTCCACACCGACTATAGTTGCAGTCCGAACTGTTTCTCCAAATCTAATATAGCCTACTTTCTGAATTATCGCTATCGACATAGTAACATTTTCTATCTCATTGATTGTCTGCGTATCATTGACAAACAGTTTGAAGCCAGAACCAGCCGTGCCCATTGCGCCCTCTGCGCCAAGACCGAAGCCTCCTCCAGGTGACACAATTAATGTGTCGGTTGCAAATCCTGTTTGAAGCTGCACAGTTATAGTATCTTGCAGACCCTGAGTAATTGAAAGTAGGGCAACGATGGCTGCAATGCCAATAACTACTCCTAAAGTCGTTAAACCCGCACGAAGTTTCCTCAATCTTATTGCACTGAAGGAATAAGAGAAAACATCTCTTGGTTTCATATCAGTTCACAATCTCCCTAGTTATTACACCATCAAACATCTGGACCGCTCTCTTTGCTTGTGTGGCTAAGCGCTGGTCATGTGTCACCATAATTATGGTTACGCCTTTCTCCTCGTTGAGCCTCTTAACCAGCCCGATTATGTCCTTGGCAGTTTTCGAATCTATGTTTCCAGTCGGCTCGTCCATTAACAGAAATCTCGGATTGTTTGCCAAGGCTCTGGCTATCGCCACACGTTGCTGTTCACCGCCACTTAGTTCGGCTGGTTTGTGATTCATTCGCTCCTTCAAGCCTACAGTCTCAAGGAGATCTTCAGCCTGCTTTCTCCTTTCAGCTCTGCTCACATCGGCTATGGACATTGACAGTTCAATATTTTCTCTCGCCGTGAACCGCGGGATAAGGTTGAAGAACTGGAAAACGAAGCCAATTCGGCGTCTAAGATCTGCCAGTTGATTGTCATTAAGCGTGGAAATGTCAACACCTTCAATCAGCATCTTTCCTTCAGTTGGCTTGTCCAAAGCTCCAATCAGGTTCAGCAAAGTCGATTTGCCGCTTCCAGAAGGCCCCAGAACGGCGAGGAAATCGCCACTTTCAACCTTCAGGTTCACGCCTTGCAAGGCGTTAACTGGAACTTTTCCAAGCATGTAGGTTTTCTTCAGGTTGACTGCTTCGACAATCGTCGTCACTAATATCATCTCCACATTCTTGTTTGTACTTGCCTACTTGCTGAGGAACCTCCATGAGAGGACTGTGCCTATTGTTGCAACTATAACTGCAAATATGCCAACGTACGTAAAGTCCCATGCAAGCTGTGTGTAGTCTGTGTTGAATATCAAGAGTTGTCTCACTGCATCGGTGGTGTAGGTTAGCGGGTTAAACTTCGCTATTGTTTGCAGCCAATCAGGCATGAACTTGGTCGGGAAGAAGGCATTGCTAGCAAACATCATTGGCAGGTTTATCAGGTTCATGACAGCCATCGGCGTCT
>Ga0315296_10005419_pt1 | contig 10193 bp, 9 predicted proteins | sample YL17G14_18_MG_FD_203921 | JGI IMG/M metagenome (GOLD analysis project Ga0315296, IMG submission 203921) | Sediment microbial communities from Yellowstone Lake, YNP, Wyoming, USA - YL17G14_18 | ecosystem: Environmental > Aquatic > Freshwater > Lake > Sediment | place: USA: Wyoming | collected... | reverse complement strand
CTAAACCCTTTTACCCCGCTTGTAGAGGGATACCATGATGTAATTCTCTACGGAAGGTACCCAGAAATAAAAGGTATGTTTTTCCTTTTTGTTATTTCTGCAGTAGTATTACTTTCTGGAACCCTTCTCTTCAGAAAGTTAAAAAAGGGGTTTGCGGATGTGCTTTAAGCTGAATTACGCAAGGGTATATGAAAAACACCCGCCCATTGTCATTCCGAGCCCTTCGCCTCTTGTCATCCCTTCGCTTCCTGTCATTCTGAGGGAACGAAGTGAGCGAAGAATCTCAATGGATGGCTCAGGGTAAACTCCGCGAGGAATCTCATTTTTAGTGATTGAGATTGCCACGTCGTCCCGACTCTGGTCGGGACTCCTCGCAATGACATTTTGGGAGGCTTGCGTAATTTGGGTTTAAATGACAAGTAAAAAGGTGTTTTCGGGTAGAAAGATTGTTTAGGATGTCAAAAAAAGAAAGTTCTATATATGAAGGTGCCTTCAATTTTAGCAGTGAACTTCCTTCTGCCAAGAAAGTGCTGGTGTTGGCTGCTCACCCTGATGATGAAACCCTCGGATGCGGAGGCACGATAGCGCTGCATAAGGCAGCAGGAGCTGAGGTAAGGTCATTTGTTATGGCTGATGGATCAAAGGTCTTTTATCAAGGCAAAGAAGATATAAAGGAGGTAAGAAAAAAAGAGGCCCTCAGGGCCGGTGAGGTATTGGGGATAGATAATATTCTTTTCCTCGATATTCCTGATATGGAGCTTGAAAGGAATATCAACAAAGTATCTGAAGAGACTTTTTCTATTATCAATGAATATCAGCCTGATCTGATTTATGCCCCATCACCAGTTGATTTTCATCCAGACCATCTGATGGCATCCCGGGTCGCTTTGAAGGCCATTAAAAAGGGAATAAAAATAGCCTTTTACGAGATATATATGCCTATACGTTTTAATATGCTCATAGACATAACACAGGTAATGCCTTTAAAAGAAAAGGCTATGCTGTTATATGTTTCCTCTTTGCTCGGTAAACCCTCTCACTTTGTAAGAAGCATTAAAGGATTAAATGCCTATAGGGCCTTTCTCACAGGGGCAACGGAAGAAGAAAAGTTCTATGAGGCCTTTTTTGTGATGGACAGATATTGGAAGACGAGCAAATTGATAAAATGGCTAACATACAACCTCTAAGAATTTTGTTTCTCCACCCCACCTTTACTTTTGGCGGAGCAGAAAGGACAACAGCAAATCTTCTTTCAAGACTTAATAGGGATAGATTTAAGGTTACCCTTGTTGCTTCAAGGGAGATCGCACCCCGCCTTTATTCTGATGTTGTAGAAAAGATTATATATGTAGAAGATATTGGAATGGGTATCTGGTTTGATGGGATTAAAAGTCTCTGGAAGGATATTAGAATTACAGGCAGGTTATTATCAAAGGAGAAGCCTGATATAGCACTCGGGATGATGCACTATTCCTCTGTAGTTTTGGCTCTGGCTAAGAAATTTTTTATGTCTAAAAGCAAGGTCATATCAAGTCCAAGAGGTCCTTCTACGGATTACTTAAATACATGTTTTACAAAAAAATCCGAGCGATTCTTTTTGAAGATGCTATTCTCTTTATTTTGCAGATATTCTGATGGTATCGTTGTGCCTTCCGCAGGGACAGGGGAAGACTGCATAAAGAACTTTGGAGCTAAGAGGGGAAATATCAGGGTCATCAACAATAGTATAATAATTGACGAGATAAGTGAGAAAATCAAGGAGCCCATTGATATGGACATTCCGGATGACACATCTGTTATCTCTACATCTGGCAGATTGTCCCGCGAAAAGAATATCCCTTTCCTGCTTAATGCCTTTTCTGAGTTAAGAAAGATAGAGAAGGTTAAACTTCTGGTTATAGGTGATGGGCCTGAGAGGAGAACATTGGAGGCCCTTGCATCAAAACTTGGTGCAGTGGAGGATACTATATTTGTGGGTTTTCAGGAGAATCCCTATAAATTTATTGGGAGGTCAGATATTTTTGTCCATACCTGTCTTGTTGAAGGTTTCGGCAATAGCATAATTGAGGCAATGGCTTGCGGAGTGCCTGTTATAGCTACGGACTGCCCTTACGGTCCCAGGGAGATAATGAAAAACGGAGAGAACGGGATCCTGGTGCCTATGGATGACATGGAGGCATTAGTGCAAGCTATACGCTCTGTCTTGCACAACAAAAGGCTCAGGGAAGAACTTTCTGAGAATGGTTACCACAGGTCTCTGGATTTCTCTGTAGATAGGATGGTAAGGGCATATGAGGATGTCTTTAATGCAATCTGTAATCAACAGTGAAATCAAAGGCTGTTAAACCTGCATCTGCTTCGGTTTTCAACAGACTTTAAAAAAACTTGACATGATACACGGATGTGTTAAACTTTTAATTGAAAGGTCTATTTTCATTAAAAACTATCATAAACTTTCTTACCCAATCTATGGGTGAAGATTAGACAGGAGGTATATTATGAAAAGGAGCTTTGTTTTATCAGTAGTTATAATTTGTTTTGTATTAACTCTCGGAACTTTTTCGACAGCAAAGGCGGATACAGTTTTATTCCCTGTTATCGCTACAAATTATCCTTATGTGACTACCATTGTTTCGGTGACTAACCAGGGTCCTACCTTCACCCATCTCAACTACATTTATAGCTACAAGCCCGCTCTAATCGGAGGTGTACCTAACTATACCGGTGGCTGTGCGGTCTATAACCGTGTCCGCCCGACATGGGAACCTGATGTCGTAAGCTTTGACGCATCCGGGGCATTTAATGCTGGATGGGCCCTCTTTAACGACCCTGACAGTTATGGGGGCCCCTTCCATTTACCGGTGAGCGGTCCTTACAGGGCATATCTTCTGGTAAGAAACTCAGATGCAGCGGGAAACAGTGTGGATGTCGGGTCAGATTTTTCGCTGAGAGGCGAAGCCATTATAATGGACATCTTCTCAGGTGCGGCATGGGGGTATAGGGCTGTTAATGATACTACACGGGAAGACTTCACCTTTGACCCCGCCAATTTAGTGAATTCCGTAGATTCAGGAGACACTGTAAGGTTCTCTTTCTTCCCTCCAAATGAGTGGACAACGAGGTTTTTTGTGACCCCTGTCGGTGCTAATATGCATGCGATTGACCTGACTTCTACAATAAATTTATACAGAGCACGGCCAGCAGTAACTGGTATTCACGGAAGAGGTATGGTTATTTATACCTTCAATGTGCCACAACTGGTACGGTGTACTGCAGCCGTTGATTTAAGGGATCTGATGGATGCTACCACATGGGCGGCCCTTTCCTCGACTGGCGGATGGGGCCGGATCGGTATAAGTGCTGGCTCTTCAGCATATATTTACAAACTTGAGTATGTGGTCAGTAATCCAACTTACGGAGGGACGAATAACAACGCATACCTTCTGAGTGTCTTTGATTGATCCCAGCACTTACACAAAATAAGGACAGCCTCGCTGTCCTTATTTTTATTTTTATACTTTTGCTCTCTCCGCTGGCTGATGGAAAGGATCTGGCAAAGGGAGGGCCTGTTGACTTTACCTTCGAGCCGATCCTCTCATCAGAATGGGCCTGCTATTTCCAGGATGGAGGCCTCTATGTGAGAAAATACGGCAGCGCTCCGATTAAGATAAGGGACAGCGGAAAGCCCACTGTTTCTCTCCAAAGCCCTGATCTCCATGCTGGAGATTTAATCTTCGTTACATGGATGGAAAAGGGTGCACAGGGTAAGAGAGTTCTTTTTAAGGCATCCTATGACGGGGGGAAGACGTTCGGAGATGCTGTAGAAATAAGTCCTAACACCAATGCTACCGGTATAATGAGTTTTATAGATAAAAATGGTAGCATCTATATTTTTGAAGGTGCAATGGGTGAAAAAGTAGCATTATATATCAGCCTCTCTATTGATAAAGGAAAGACATTTAAGCGATACCCGTTAGAGATAGAGGGGTTATCTGCCCTGTACAACCTTTCTCCTTTGGTAGTAAAGGACGCTCTCTATCTCTGTTTTTCCGGGATTAAGGATGGGAAGAAAGTTATCGGAATAAAGGAGATAGAAATAAATTCTATGAAGGCAAAAGAACTTAAAATACTGAAAGAGACAGAGAGCGTCTCATTTATCGAGGTATTTAAAATAAAAGATAACCCTGCTTTTATATACAAGACTGCCCGTGAAGGCAGATTCGTCCTCGATAGTTTTATAAAAGAAAATGCTGATTATATGCTATTTCCTATCAAGGGTGCAGAAGGGCTTGATGTTGCACGAATGGATTACTATGTCTGGGAGGACGGGAGGGTTTTAGTAGTCTTCAGCGGTGAGGAGAGGGGGAAGTTCAAACAGAGGATTTATGCGGCTGTAAGCGAGGATGGCGGCAAGAACTGGGATGTCAGGAGAATAGACAATAAGGAATTCGACAATACACGGTCGTGGCTTCCGAGGATGGCTGTTCATGGCGAAAGGGTTGCGGTGGTGTGGGAAGACTCGAGGGGCATACGCCCCGGTGTGAGGATGAAGCTCTCTCCTGACAGGGGCAGGACATGGATGGAGAAGGACATCCCTCTTTCAGGAGGTAAGAATTTTGCCTTCAGGCCGAGGATAAGCTTTGCCGGAGGAGGTTTTCATGTCGCATGGCATCAGTTCAGGGACGATGAGAAGAAGGTGGCTGATCTAACAATGGTAAAACTGAACTGGGATGATGCGGTGAAGAGGGCATCCAGAAAGGAAAAGGGCAGCAGCCTCAAGGAGAAAGAGGCGTTGCTGAGGAAAAAGGTTATGGCTTACTGGGAGGGAATGATGAAGAAGGACCTGAAAACTACCTATATGATACACGACCCCTTTTACAGGGCAAGGATACCTTTTGATTATTATGCCTCCCATAGGGGCCCGATGGTCTTCCACTCATACAGTATAGAAGGTGTGAGAATAGAGGGGAACGAGGCATTTGTGAACCTTAAGGTCAGATATGAGGTGCCGAAGATAACAATACTCGGCAAGGAGACTTCAATTCCTTCAAAGGAGATCACAGCAGAAGACACCTATCTCTTTATTGACGGCACATGGTACAGGAAATTTGTTGATGCCTTAAGTGGTGGAAGTGCAATTGATTACTGAGAATGCAGTCCGAGTGCAGCAACCATGTTCCCTTTCCAGACATCTGAGGAATAGTATTTTTCAGTAACAAATCTCCCTGTGTTTGCTATCTCTTTTTTTTCTTCGGGGTCCCCTTTTAAAAAAGAGATACGTTCATTTATCTGTTTAATTAACTCCTGCTTGCCACAGGCTGGAATAATCAATCTCCTCAGCGGACTGAACTGACAGAGGTGTTTTGCAACCCCGACCCCCGTGCATATTACTGGCAGGTTACATGCCATTGCCTCGATTATAGTCAGTCCGAATCCTTCGTAATAGCTCGGTAAGAGCATGAAGTCAGATATAGAATATAGCTCTCTAAGGGCTTCTTTATCTGCATTTTTAATAACCCTGATATTGTTATATTCTTTCAAAGGACACTCAGAAGGGCCTATAGCCAGAAGCCAGATAATATCGGGGTGAAGCCTGATCACTTCTTCCATTATATCGGTACCTTTGCCGATTTCCCATCTACCCACAAATATTCCCACGAATGCATCTTCCGGGACCTGCCTTTTTTTTCTTAAAGTTGTTGTTTCGTTTAATTTTATATAAAAATCTGTATCGACTCCATGATTTATTACTGTTATGTCGTTGAATTTATAATATTTTTTGAGTTCAGCCTTGACGCTATGGCTCACAGCTATTTTTATTTTCCCCCTGCCACTCAACCTGTCGCCTAAATAACCGTAGAAATACTTTAAATCCCTATAATACTTTTCTGGTACCTTGGCTTTTAAGGCGTCTGCATATCCTGCATGGACGCTGTGGTAAATATTGAAACTCTTTACTTTTGGGGAAAAATAGCCCAGCCCATAAAAATTGTTGGATATGACAATGTCGTAGTCTTTTTCAATCTTTGAGAATGCCCTCCCCAACATGAAACAGTTCAGTAAGAACTCAGGAATTATTTTACTCAGAGATTTTACAGGAAAGGGTTTTACCGGTATGCTTGGTTCAGGAGAAAGGGAGTGGATGTCAACGCTTATGTTGTGCTCTTCTAACAGTGCTTTAAGGTTTAATATAAAAGTCTCTATTCCACCTTTATAGGTTTCGGGATTAAAAGCATTTATTATGGCAGCCCGGGTCATTACAATGTAATTCGTTCACTTGATAATGAATTCAAACTTAATATATTATAGCCATAAACGAAAACACAACAAGATTTCCTAAGGTATTTGCCCTTTTAGGAGGTGATGTTTAATGATAAACATAGGAACTATCGGTTATGGTTACTGGGGACCCAATCTTGTAAGGAACTTTATTGGAAATTCTTCAACTAATGTTTCTTATGTCTGTGATTTAGACGAGTCAAGGTTAAAACCCCTCAGAATGAAGAATCCACAAATTAAGACCACGGTTAATTATAAAGATGTGTTAAAAGATGATGATGTGCATCTGGTTGCAATATCGACCCCCGTATCAACACACTATAAAATAGCAAGAGATGCCCTTAAAACAGGAAAGCATGTGCTCATAGAAAAACCTATGACATCATGTGTTTCAGAGGCAGAAAAGCTTATTGAACTTGCTGAAAGGCAGGGCTTAATAATTTTTGTTGACCATATCTTTATATATACAGGTGCAGTTAAAAATATAAAAAGTTTACTCTCCTCTGGCGAGATTGGTGACTTATATTATTTTGATTCTGTTCGTGTAAACCTGGGACTCTTTCAACATGATGTCAATGTGATATGGGATCTTGCGCCACATGATTTTTCAATAATGGATTATTTAATTGATGAAAGGCCCGCCTTCATATCTGCAATCGGCGCCAGATGTGTTCATGGAAAGGTAGAGGATATAGCCTATATTACTGTGAAATTTAAAAACGGACTTATAGCGCATTTCCATGTGAACTGGATGTCTCCCGTAAAAATCAGGAGAATAATCATGGGTGGCAGTAAAAAGATGATAGTATTTGATGATCTTAATCCTGATGAAAAAGTGAAGGTTTATGACAAAGGCGTGGCACTGGTGGGTGCGACAAAGGACAAGATATATAAAAGCCTTATACAGTATAGAATAGGCGATATGTATTCACCACGAATTGAAGGCACGGAAGCACTAAAAGCTGAAGTTGCTCATATTGTGGATTGCATTAGACATAAGAAAAAACCTCTTACGGATGGAGAGTCAGGTCTAAGGGTTGTGAGGCTTCTTGAAACCGCACAGAAATCGCTAAGAAAGAATGGTAGATTCGTTAAATATGAATAACAAGATATACCCCAATGTGGAAATCGGAAAGGGGACCATTATTGATGAACCATGTATAATAGGCAAACCACCAAGGGGATTTAAGGCTGGTGAAAAATTCCTCAAAATAGGCTCTAATGGTCATATAAGGGCTTTTACTACTATTTATGCAGGCAGCATAATAGGCGAAAATTTTCAGACAGGGCAGGGGGTTTCTATACGAGAGGATAATGTCATAGGCAATGATGTAAGCATAGGAACAAACTCTGTTATTGAATTCGGTAATAAGATTGGCGACTATAGTAGAATTCACAGCGGATGCTTTATGGAATTAACCACTATTGGTAAATATGTTTTCATAGGGCCTAATGTCGTTTTTACTGATGACCCTCATCCAATGGGTTGTCCAAGGTATCGGGAGTGTAAAGGCGGAGCGCTTGTGGAGGACTATGCCAGAATCGGCGCTAATTCAACCATATTACCAGGAGTTAGAATTGGCAGGAATTCTCTGATAGGCGCTGGTTCTGTCGTAGTAAAGGATATTCCTGAAAATAGTGTAGCCGTTGGAAATCCTGCAAAAGTGATAAAAACTATTGATGAACTCATATGCACAGCAGGTTTTTTTGAGAAGCCCTATAACTGGCCGCCATATACCGATAGAAAATGAAAATTCCCTTTGTTGATTTAAAAGCAGGATATCAACCTTTAAAGAAAGAGATTATAGCTGCCATTGAAGGTGTATTGGAGGAGATGCACCTCTATCTGGGGCCTAATGTACAAGCATTGGAGGATGAGTTCGCATCCTACTGTGGAACAAAATACGCTATCGGTGTCGGTTCAGGCACGGATGCAATTATAATTGCCCTTGCGTCTGCAGGTATTAAATCCGGGGATGAAGTCATCACCACTCCTCATACCTTTTTTGCAACCATAGAGGCCATTGCACATGTGGGTGCAGTGCCCGTTTTTGTAGATATAGACCCTGACACCTATAACATTGATCCATCTCTCATAGAAAAGAAGATAACGACTAAAACAAAGGCAATTTTGCCAGTGCATATGTATGGACAATCTGCAGATATGAAGCCCATTCTGGATATAGCTCAAAAATATGGTATCAAGATAATAGAAGATGCCTGCCAGTCGCATGGTGCAGAATACCTTGGTAAAAAATGCGGAAGTTTTAGTGACGCAGGATGTTTCAGCTTTTATTACACAAAAAACCTTGGTGCCTATGGCGAGGGTGGCATTATCACAACTAATGACCCAGATATTGTTGAAAGGGCAAGGAAATATAGAACGCATGGGCATAAATCAAAATATGAGCATGTTTTAATGGGCTATAATAGTAGACTGGATGAGATGCAGGCTGCAGTACTCAGGATAAAGCTTAAACACCTTGATAAATACAATGAGGCGAGAAGGGCTATAGCCAAAAGATACAATGAGCTATTTAAAGACGCCCCTCTGATTTTGCCTAAGGAGGCAACAGGCAGGAAACATGTCTATCATCTTTATGTCTTAAGGTGCAAAGAGAGAGGCGAACTCCAACAGTATCTTGCAGATGCTGATATAGAAACGGGAATACACTACAAAAACCCTGTTCATTTGCAGGAGGCATGCAGAAGTTACGGATATAAAAAGGAAGACTTTCCTGTTACAGAAAGTATATGTGAAGAGATTTTGTCCCTTCCCATTTATCCTGAGTTGAAGGATGAAGACGTTGAACGTGTAGTCCAAAAGATTAAGGAGTTTTTTAGATATAGGAAGATAAGAAGTTGAGAAGATGGGAAGTTGAGAGACATAAATGAAAGGAAAAAGGAGTTAAAAAGTTTTAGGGATTTGGAGGTTTATCAAAAGGCATTTAAGTTAGCAATGAGGATTTTTGAGATTACAAAAGAGTTTCCTAAAGAGGAGAAATATTCGTTAGTTGACCAGATAAGAAGGTCTTCAAGGTCTGTATGTGTTAATCTTGCAGAGGCATGGAGAAAAAGAAAATATCATGCTGTTTTCAGGAATAAACTAACAGATGCGATGCAGGAATCATCTGAGACACAAAGCTGGCTTGAATTTTGTTTGGCATGCAATTATATTACTGGCGAATTATTTAAAGAGCTTGATGATGAATATGAAAAGATATTTTTAATGCTTAATTCTATGGAGAAAAATGCTGAGAAATTTTGTTTTTAACATCTCCCTTATCTTAATTTCTCATCCTCCTATCTTCTCATCTTCTGCTGTAAAAGGAGGCATGCCCAGATGAAGGTAGAAGATTTAAACGTCCTCGTAACAGGTGGAGCTGGTTTCATAGGTAGCCATTTAGTAGATGCACTCATTACTGCGGGGAATAAGATAACTGTGCTTGATAATTTTAGTTCAGGCAAAAGGGAAAATTTAGAACAACATACTGGAAATGAAAACATAAAGATTATCGAGGGAGACATCCGTGATAAGTCACTTTTAATAGACATCATAAAGGGAATTGACTTCGTATATCATTTAGCAGTGCAATGTCTGAGGGTATCTATAAAAAACCCCGGGATAAACCACGATGTAAATGCAACAGGGACACTTAATCTCTGTATGGCATGCCTGGCAAATAATGTAAAGAGGCTTGTTTATGTCTCCTCTTCAGAGGTATATGGCAGTGCATTGAATGTTCCAATGTCAGAAGAACATCCTCTTAACCCTACAACGGTTTATGGAGCCAGCAAGGCAGCAGGCGAACTTTATACACTTGCATTCTACAAAACTTACGGATTACAGAGTATGGTCGTAAGACCTTTTAATACTTATGGCCCACGCTCACACCTTGAAGGTGTTTACGGAG
>Ga0315296_10005417_pt1 | contig 10196 bp, 11 predicted proteins | sample YL17G14_18_MG_FD_203921 | JGI IMG/M metagenome (GOLD analysis project Ga0315296, IMG submission 203921) | Sediment microbial communities from Yellowstone Lake, YNP, Wyoming, USA - YL17G14_18 | ecosystem: Environmental > Aquatic > Freshwater > Lake > Sediment | place: USA: Wyoming | collected... | reverse complement strand
CTCTTCAAAATCCTTTTCTTACGGCACCAGTGGAGGAAAGCCTGGCAGTAAAAAAAGGCCTGTTGATTAACAGGCCTTTTTTAGTCCAAGTATCAACTCAAGAACCGGTGCAAATACCGGACCATCACAGCCCTCGTACCCAACATCTGTTCTGTTTTTGCACTTAAGCCGAAGAATGCATTTGCCGATTATTAGAACTGGCGGACGCCTGCGTTTCGCCCTGAGTCGTTAGTTTATGCTCTCAAAGAACTTACGGTAGGGAGGTAAGAATGCCAAGTGTGCGTACCTTCACGGTTTTGCCCGCGCTTCCAGATTCCCTAAAAGACCTTGAGTTGATAGCCAAAAACATGTTCTGGTCGTGGAACGCTGAGTTTGCCGAGCTATTCCAGCGTATTGACGGCAGTTTATGGACGGCTTGCGGGCATAATCCGGTCAGACTTCTTGGCTGTGTTTCTCAAGCCAGGCTTGAGTCTCTCAGCAAGAACGAGAGCTTTTTGATCGGATTGAACCAGGTGGCTGAAAAGCTCAAATCATATCTCAATGGGCCAACCTGGTTTGATAAAGTCGCCGCAGAATCCACAAAGCCTCTGATCGCGTATTTCAGCGCCGAATTTGGAATTCACGAATGCCTGCCCATCTATGCGGGCGGTCTGGGGATTCTGGCAGGGGACCACCTGAAAAGCGCTTCGGACCTTGGTGTTCCATTGGTTGGGGTTGGCCTTCTGTATCAGAAGGGCTATTTTCGCCAGTATTTGAATGTTGATGGCTGGCAGCAAGAGTTGTATGTAGACAATAATTTTGACGCCGTGCCGATCGATCTGGTTCGAAAAAGCAATGGCCGGCCCCTGACCATCAGCGTTGAATACCCGGGTAGGGGCGTTTCGGCTCAAATATGGTATGTCTCCATCGGCAGGGTGAAGCTATATCTGCTCGATACCAATATTCCCGTCAACTCATCAGTGGATCGTATGATCACCGCCTCTCTGTATGGTGGTGACGTCGAACTGCGAATTCGTCAGGAGATTATGTTGGGTATTGGCGGCCTGAAGGCTCTGGCGGCAATGGATATTACGCCCAATGTTTGCCATATGAACGAAGGGCACGCGGCTTTTATGGCACTGGAGCGGATCCGGCAACTGCGAAGCGCGACTAATATGACTTTTGAGGAGGCTGTGGAAGCCACCAGGTCGAGCAACGTCTTTACGATGCATACCCTGGTGAAAGCAGGCCTTGACGAATTTCGTGTGCCACTGATGGACAAATATTTCGGCGGTTACTTTCCCCATCTTGGGATAAATCGAAGCCAGTTTTTGTCACTGGGTAGAATGTTTCCCGACGATGACGATGAGCCGTTCAAGATGCCAGTCTTGGCAATAAGGCTCAGCAGCTACATGAATGGCGTCAGCAAACTCCACGGGCAAATATCACGTCAGGTGTGGTCGAGCCTTTGGCACGGCATTCCGGTCAAGGAGGTGCCCATTATCGCGATCACGAACGGTGTTCACATCAAAAGCTGGGTGTCAGAGGAGATAGGTTCTCTCTACGACAGGTATCTCGACCCCAGCTGGGCGGAAGGAACGTTCAGCAACACAGCCTGGAATGGCGTCGAGGACATTCCGGACGAGCAGCTTTGGCGGGTGCATCAACGTTGTAAGGAGCAGTTGCTGGTCTTCGCCCGTAACCGGCTGAAGGATCAGATGAAACGCAGGGGTACTTATCATACCGAATTGAACTGGGCTGAAGAGGTTCTCGACCCCGAGGCACTTACCATAGGCTTTGCCAGAAGATTTGTGGGCTATAAAAGGGCTAATCTGTTGCTCAAAGACCCGCAGCGCCTCGTAAAGCTTCTTACAAACCCGCAGCGACCCGTTCAGATTGTTTTTGCGGGCAAGGCCCACCCCAGAGACACCGAAGGAAAAGACATCATAAGACAGGTTATTCACTTCGCCAACCAGCAGGATGTCAGACGGCGCATAGTGTTTCTTGAAGACTATGACATTGATGTGGCCAGGGTAATGTTCCGCGGTGTCGATGTCTGGCTCAGCAATCCGCGCAGACCGATGGAGGCCAGCGGCACCAGCGGTATGAAAGCGGCGTTTAACGGCGTGCTGAACATCAGTACTTTGGACGGATGGTGGTGCGAAGGCTATACGGCTCAGGGAGGATGGGCTATCGGTGCCGGTGAAGATTATGACGACCATGAGTATCAGGATCAGGTGGAGTCGCACGCCCTTTATAACATACTGGAGAATGAGATAGTCCCTCTGTACTATACGCGATGTGCGGACAATTTACCGCGGGCTTGGATGCGCCGGATAAAAAATTCCATCAGGTGGATTGCACCTCGTTTCAACACTCACAGAATGGTCGCCGAGTACACGCGAAGGTTCTACAATCCGGCTGCGGCCCGGCAGCAGTATCTAACCGCCGAGGCTATGGCTAAGGCCAAAGAATTTGCGGCCTGGAAAGCCAATGTGAAAAAGGCCTGGTCTGAACTCGCAGTCAAAGACGTAAAAGTAGAAGTCAGGAACGGCCAGGGCTACGAGCCGCTAAATCCCAGACAACCCAGGCTTAAAATCGGCTCAGAGATCAGCGTTAGCGCGCTGGTCAAACTTGGCAATATCGGGCCGGGCAACGTTTCAGTGGAGCTTTATCACGGTCCCGTCGATAGCTGTGGAAATATTACCGATGGCTCGGCTCTTAAAATGGTTCACACAGAAACGTCTGGACAGAACGGCGAACATTGGTTTACCGGCTTGATGTCCTGCAGAACAACAGGCCGGCATGGTGTCGCAGTGAGGGTCTTGCCCTGGCGTCCTGATCTGGCTAACCAGTATGAACTCAGCCTGATCCTGTGGGATACCGTGCCTGCAAAGCAAGGCGAATAACCTGATGACGGGGCATCACCCCCCATATATGACAGCGGCGAATTATCTCTGGCAGCAGACCAGATACGGTTTTTACTGATTTTCTTTGTTGCTCAACAGTTGGTACACCTCGTCGGCAGTGCTGGCGTTCTCAAGCGCCTGCCTGAATTGCTCATCCAGCATCAGCCTGCTTATTTTGGCCAATGCCTGGATGTGTGGGCCGGTCTGGTCCGCGGGCGAGACGAGCAAAATGACAATTGCTACTGGTTTTCCATCGACGCTTTCGAAGTCGATCGGTTCGTGGGTGATCCCGACTGCCATAACAAGTTCGCGGACGCCCCTGCATTTGCCGTGAGGGATGGCGATGCCAGAGCCGATTCCGGTGCTGTGAGTTTGCTCACGCATGAAAACTGCTTCGCAAGCGGTTTTTTTGTCGAGCAGTAATCCGGCAGCGTCCAGCAGGTCGATCAGCTCCGAGATCACGGAGGTCTTATCTTTACCTTCCAGCGGAACTTTGATGCACGTTGGCTGCAATATTTGCGTTAGGACCATCTCGACCAAATCAGAACCCTGCCACGGGCTGGCAGGGTTAACCGGTTAACCCCCCCATCACCATGGGGGGGTTTACTTACCAGTCTCCGAAGAATCGACACAAACCCTAAATTATATTTGCCCGTGCCAAAGCCTACAACAACTTTCTGAGCCCAGCGAAGAATCTCCGAACCTTTACCCAGGTCCTTCGCCATTCGGCTCAGGAGGCCAGCGATTCCGCATCTTAGATTTCTACGTACCGCCACACTGGGAACAGACAATCCAGGCATGGGTCGGGGTCTATCAGCAGATAAAGCAAATGACCAACGAAATATCGCAACTGTGTTTACAGCGTTTCCTGGCAGGCAAGCAATCCAACCGTAAATAGTAGCCACACGACAAGGAGGTCAGTGCAAGATGTTTTCGAGGTTTTGCCGGTACATCGACAAGGTATTTGACTTTTCTGGGGTGTTATCGACACTGAGGGACTGCCGGCTCAAGCCGCAGATTCCCACCGCTTCGGTCTGGCTGAGTGTATTTGCGATGTTTGCCACTCGGCGTGGAAGCTTGAACGGCATCGAAGGTTTGCTCCGCATCCCCAAGCGATTGGACTGCCTTGTTGGTCCAGCTAAGCCCAGCGCAGATACTATCGGTAGAACTTTTTGTCTGATTGATCCTGAGCCGTTACGAGGTATGCTCTGTAGAATCGACCATCGGTTGGGACGCAACAAAGCCTTGTATAATGAGTGGCCACTGCGAATCGTTGCTATCGATGGCCACGAATTTTTTTCCCAGTCGACATCGTTGTTGCGGCCAGTGCTTATCGCGCAAGATCAAGGTCGGGGATAAAGAGGTTACCGAGTACTACCGCCGTGGCGTGGTCTGTCATCTGGTTGGCTTTGAATTGGCCATCCCACTTGATGCAGAACTTATCAGGCCAGGTGAGAATGAAGTCTGGGCGGCTAAACGACTTCTGGAGCGTGTATTTGCCAATTACAGCCGATTCGTTGACGCTGTGGTCGCCGACGCGTTGTATATGGAATCGCCATTCTTTAATTTCTGTCCCTTGCCAGGGGCAAAAACCTAAGATTTATACTCATCCTAAGGCATAAACTGATACTATGTAGTACCTTTTCGCTATCAGAGAGACTAAACTGGCCCCCGAACACGCCCGAGACGTTAATCACCCAATAACATCCGTGTTGTGGAAAGTACTGATATGGTGTACAAGCAAGTAAAACTTAAATAAACAGGTCTTTACTGCCCGTATGAAGTTTTTGAGGTTTTGCGATGTGTTTGGATCTTGGGAAGATACTGAGCGAGAGCTAAGAACTGTGAATTATGAACTTTTCTTAGCTCGGCGAAAAAACGTGGTAACGTCGCCATATAAGGGACCTTCTAATTCTCTGAGTTCGTGCTCAATGTCTACATTGCCCCCACATTTGCTCATCCAGACACCGCTAGAAAGTTGTATTGCTGCATGAGTAGGCGTATTTTCCCTAGTAAACAAGGCAATTTTTTCGTAGCCTCTTTCGAGACGTCCATCGGAACATGGTTTATATCCCTGTGTTGCAAATGCGCACTCGCATGCTGAAACCGTTGGCTCTGGCGGGCAATCAGGCGGCCAGAACATATCAAGTTTCGCTGGCCACCACGCTTTATCTTTAAAACCAAGGGCAAAAGCAATACAGTTGTAACGGGGAGTATGCGGACTTTTAACCTTGATGGGTTTCTTAAGACGTGGAAACGCGGCAAAGAACCCGTCAGGATTAACAATATCCATGTTTCTGACCCCAATCAGGCCACACTTTTCTCATAGCGTGGAAAGTAAGAATATCCATGCTTCTGACCCCAATCAAGCCACACTCTTGTCATAGCATTGAGATCACCTGACATTTCCGGTGGAACTGGGTTTGTTCTAGTCAAGGCCCTGAGAGCACAAAACCAAAAATCAGGTGCTCGCTCGAGTTCGTTTAGAATTAACCTGATCGCTACAGGACCAAGGCCTATAATCTGCAGATAAGCATTATTCATTGATATTTTCTGAATTGAGGATAAATTGACCGTTTCTTCTTTCCACTGTTTTGCAAGTTTGTTGAATATTTGTTCTGTTTTGTTATCAGAAACAAAGTCTTTTTTGGGAACACTAAAAGTCTTGGATGTGCTCAGAACAGTTTGACTATCCTCCAGTAATTTTTGTTTATTTTTAAGTTGCTTTATTTCTGCGTGGGCTGATAAACCAATATTAATCGATGCTTCACTCCTTGAGTATAAATAACGCAGTCTCTCATCAATATGTTCTCGAAGTTCGTCAAGGGTTATTTGTTCTCCCTCGGTTTTTTCAAGGGTATTTTCTGATGTATCGTCCATAATCCTGCCCGATAATCTTTATTAAAGATTTTTATAGCAAGGTGATTTTTTCTTTTCCAACGAATGCTATCGTTTCTTCGAGTTCCTTATCAATAGCCTTTAATTCATTTTGCAATATCCTAAGTGTTTTACGATTCATTTGAAACACAAATTCATCATCTCCAGACAAACGGAGTCTAAGGATTGCTACAGGAACTAGGGTGTCAACTGATGGTTTATACGCGGATACGTCCTCACCTAATTCAATACGATTGCTCACAACAGGTCTTAGGTCAACAATGTGGGTTATTCCTTTAATAATCTTGAGTCCAGATGACTGAGCACTGACTGCAAGATGTTCAGCATTAAATTTACTTTTGTACTCTTCTAGTAATGCTTCCACAAAGGGCCGTATTGCGTGAAGTTTCTTGCTCTCAATGACGGCTAAGGTCTCTAAATCAGCCATGATGTTGTCGATAGAATCTTCCATCTCCATCCTTTGTAAGAAAAATCCACCGACACCAAGAACTGCCCCCGTCTCTTTGGGTGTCAACGACCATACCTTCCTGAGAACCTCTAAAGCTTCGGTTTCGCCTTTAGAGTCTATTGATAGGACATATTGTGATATAACTTTCGGAAGAACTTCCAATCTTTGTTTGGTGATATCCAGACTTGCAACAATATCCATATCGTCTGAAAATTCTTTTGAAGGCGCTGGATTATTCCTGAACATTTTAGATTTCATTTCTCAATTTCCTTAATAAAATTCAACAAACACAATAGTTATTGAATGGTCGCCCTTGCAGCAAAACAGTTATTATAAATACATAGTTTACTTGCATCCTAATACTTTTGTAAAGACCTTTTTGGTATCTGTTTAGCGGGTGAATTGCCCTTTTGGGGCGAAAAACGAGGGTTCATAGTGTAGTTTCTCGGTGATATTACGGTTTTTTTCTCACACACCCGCGTTTTTGACCCCACCAAGGGGCATCGAGGTGCTAAACAGACACCTTTTCTGTTAGTGTAACATTATTTCTGTGAAATAAACAGGAATAAATAGGGACAGTGGGAAACGGCGTTTCCTTAAGCTCAAAAATGGCGTTTTGATAGCATAAAGACACGGTAAAGCCTATTAAGGAAACGCCATTCGGAACAGTCACCGTTTTTCGTCAACATACCATAATTTCCATTTTCTCTTGCCCAGCAATTCTACCCTTCCCCGCCCCGCTTTCAACAGATTAATCCGCCGCAGGCGGATAAAGCTTGCCCCTGCAAGCCGCAGGCAGGGGCCATAATCTTTCTCCCCAAATCGAAGCTCAGCGAAGATTTATTCGCCGTGGCGAATCCCCCTCCTGTATGCCTGCCCGCCGTCTGTTTGGCGGACTTATCCGCCGTAGCTGGTTTCTTTGCAGTTTTAGCAAATTAGAATAGCGAAGGTGGAATCCTGGCTATCCATTTTTGAATCTTCCAATGTACCTTTGATTTTTGCCTTTTGATTTTTGCTTCTCCATCCCTACCCCCACCCCCAACAACGAACTCTGAACAACGAACACCGAACTATGAACAATGAACCCTGACCTCCGTCCCCTGTTATCCTACCCTCACGGCGGGCTATAAAAAGTGCTCAAAACCTGTTCACTTTTGTCATTTTTTGGTCAAAACGGGTACGCTTTTGACAATTTCCGGCGCATTTTCGTTCATTTTTACCCTCATTTTTAGCCCAAAAACGCATAAGTCCTATAAATACTTTGTTTTCAATACTGATAATTGCCCTAAATTTTAAAATTCTTCTCGAAATCCGCTATTTTTAGACTTTTTCCTTTTTAATTCTGCTTTTTTTCTTGTCGGCAAAACTATTATTCAGTCCGGTTGCCAGGTCAATATAGTGATACGAAATCTGGAACTGCTCGCAGAGATTTTTGAACTTTAGCGGGGCTGCAGATGCGAATCCCCTTGTTTGAAGGCAGAGCACGCCAAGGAAGACGCATCGAGGCCAGAGCTGCTCTGGCAAGCTTCAAAGCTGCCCTTGATGACCAGAGGGACCGTGTCGAATTGAATGTCCGTCAGAAGTACAAATTCCTTGCCGAGCAGCAATTCCAGGTCCAGTTGGCGCAGGAATACGTCAACATAGAAAAGGAAAGATTCTCGATCAAGGAGCAGCTCAGGGATGTCGGCAAGATCACCGACGACGAGCTGGAGACCTTCCGGAGGTCCTTCTTTGCGGCTCAGGACAACCTTTTCAGTGAGCAGGAAATCATGATTCAGCGTCAAGAAGACCTACGCTTGGCGATTCGTTACTTCAAGTAAGGAAACAAGAACAATGGTTGAATTACGCAGGTTCGAGGAACCCCGCCATGTGATGGCGGGGTTAACCGTTAGCCCTGCCAGCACTCTGGCAGGGTCCGTCCATCTTGTTTTTCTCGTGGGCTTTTTTCTGACGGTGACCTCTGGGGTAAGGGCACAAAGCGACGGCCAGATGCCGATTCGAAATGAATCCGCCGTCCGTCTGGCGGATGAAACCGAACAGCCGAGAACGCGGACCGAGCTACTGAACGAGCTGAGTCTAAGAGCAGCTCAAGTGGACCTTGAGTCCGCCCGCGAAGCGCACGAGCGCTACAAAAGTGAGTACGAGAATTCCCAGAGACTATTTTGCCCAGAGCATCATTTCCAAGAAGGAGCTCGACGTGGCCCTGTCGGACTATGCTCAGGCCCAACAGCGGTTGAAGCAGGCTGAAATCCAATTGGAGCGGACTAAATTAAGTTTCTTAGCTAATGCAACGCATATTACCATCATGGAGGCCAAGAAATACTATGACAGCCAGGGCCGACGAATGCTCGATCTTGTCCTGCGGAACGCATCTAACCTGACGCAGGCTGAGTCGGCGCTGGGACTACGCAAAGATAAGATCGAATCCGCCTCGAGCTGGCAGAACCCAGAGCAAATCCGCGCTCTGCTCAACATCGAGAACATTATTGTCTCGATTGTGAGCAACTCTTCGAGCATCGGAAAACCCTACGAGGAGATAATACCTGTGCTGCCTTATGGTGATCAGAAGAAAGTCACCTTCGAGCTGCTGACCGATGTTCAAGAAGCCGGCGTGAAACTATCCTATCTGGACCAGACTGTCACTGAGCGGATATGCCTGGAGAAGGAATCACTTCAGCAGATCCCAACGGTCATCGCTTCGCAGTTTTCGCAAGAAGGTCAGCTTGGGGCAACAATCCGCTACAGCCTGGACCTGGAGATGCTGGTTACATCAGATACGGGATTCTCTTTGACGGTGACCAATCTTCCGCCCCAGATCAACTACTCCTTTGTGGAATCCAGAAGCGGCGCCCGCATCACCAGTGTTCGCTTCACCGAACAGGTAAGCAAGCATGAACTGGCGCTGGAACTATCCATCCCTCAGAAGCTTGATGTGCAGATGATTGACAAGCCTATCGACTTCCAGGCTTGGGTTCTTTCGGCCGGCCAGATAGAGACGCTGAACGAGCTCAGGCGCGACCATTCCGGCCAGACTATCCCTAAGAAGCAGCTTGAACAGATACAAGCTGGAAGGGTCGATCTGACGCTGGTACCCAAAGGAGCAGGCAGGCTTGAGATTCTGATCGTCAATCTCTACCAGGAAATCAAGCCCGGCCAAGGGGTCGACGTCAAGGCTGATTTGCGGAATGACGGCACTCTGACGTTGTTCAACATTGTGCCCGAAATGTCACCGCCATTGGGCTGGACCGGCGAGGTTGAGCCGAAGTTGATCCAGCAGCTTCTGCCCGGTGAGAAACAGTCCATAAGGATTCATTTACAGCCTGGCCCGGATGTCGGGGTGGGTGAGTTTGAGGCGCTGGTCGAAGCAAAGGGACAGAGCGGCAGTGAAGTCATAGAGGCATTAGAGAAACGTTTGAAGGTCCGCATCAGTGCCCAGACCAATATCGCCGCTACGCTGGGACTGGTCGTGGGCCTGGTGGTATTGATAACGGGTATCGTATTCATGGGCGTAAAACTAAGTCGTAGATAAGCAAGTCGAGGATAGCAAATGATCTGGAAAATCGCCAAAAAAGAGTTCCTACTGAACCTGATGACCTTTAAGTTTGCGGTCGGGGCTGTAGCCTGCGTACTTTTAACGGCCGTCTTCATGCCCATCCTGGCAGCCGACTATCGGCAGCGATTGGAGACTTACAACAAGCAGATTGCCGACAACGAGGCCGAGCTTAGAAAGGTCAAGGTGTACAGAAATATAACGCCCACCATATACCGGCTGCCGGCAGTACTATCGGCCTTCAGTGGAGGTCTCGAAAAGCAGTTGGTTGGTGCAGCAAAAATCGAGTTAGACAAGGTCCCTGAGTTGAGTCTAACCCAACTTCCGCAGTTTGAGGGCAAAATCCTCAATTCTGCTTCAAGAACGAAGAAAGTTTTCACTACAACTGGCTCATTTTCTGCTCAGCGATAGG
>Ga0315296_10005415_pt1 | contig 10197 bp, 13 predicted proteins | sample YL17G14_18_MG_FD_203921 | JGI IMG/M metagenome (GOLD analysis project Ga0315296, IMG submission 203921) | Sediment microbial communities from Yellowstone Lake, YNP, Wyoming, USA - YL17G14_18 | ecosystem: Environmental > Aquatic > Freshwater > Lake > Sediment | place: USA: Wyoming | collected... | reverse complement strand
ATACCTTCGGATACGAAAATGGTTATGGCGAGGGTTATTCAGAGGGGCACGACAACGGATACCAACTCGGCTATTCAAATGGCAATACCTTCGGATACGAAAATGGTTATGGAAAAGGCTACGATAATGGCTACGATAACGGTTACGAAATAGGCGAAAATCACGGTTACGATAATGGATATAGTGTGGGTCATTCCGATGGGTATAGTGCCGGTCTTTCGGAGGGATATGACACTGGATACGAGAACGGTTTGAATTCTGTACTAGGGCACGGATACAGTTTACGGGACCCGACATACGAGGAAATGAAAAATTTTATCGCTCGGGACAAAACGAATGAAAACACGTACGACATAAACACCTATAATTGCTACAACTTCACCGCCGACGTCATAAATAACGCGGAAGCCGAGAACATCCATTGCGGGTTTGTATACATTTTATTCCCCGAAAACAAAGCTCATGCGCTCGTTGCCTTCAACACCATCGACAGGGGGTTGAAGTACATTGAACCACAGCACGACGATGAAGTGAGCGTGAGAGTTGGCTGGTCGTCGTACTACGGCGACATGATCGTGAACGTGGCCATCATTTGGTAAGCCAAGATCCTTCTTGAACGCCCAAATGACGCCGCTCAGATGTAGACTAGCCCTTTATCTGAAAATAAATTGGCGGGTATATGGGGGAAGCTAGAGCATGCTCTCAGATGTCAACATGCACGCCAGCAGGTCGTCCAGCGTCGCCAGCAGAGTCTCAGCCCTTCCCTCAAGCTTGACCACGCTCACCACTCGCCTGCCCTTTTGAACAGTAGATATCACCAAGCCCTCAGGGACTTGTAAGTTGTCTGGACTGACTGCGGCGGCCACAGTTTTCGACATCCGCTCGTCGCCGTACACGCAGACAACTTCAGCACGCATTTTCATGAATGTTCCTCGGTGGTGTCCGGGTTGCTGCCTGCACTTGAGAACGCATGAACGAGTTCCTTTATGAATTCATCCAGCCGCTCCCGAGGTATCCTCGCAGCTGCCGCCATATCATGGCCGCTCCCACGGCCTCCGACCTTCGCTGCTGCCTTTGCCAGGGCCCGCCCGACATCTATTCTCTGCATCGCCAATGCCGCGGTGCTTCTAGCAGAAACTTTGATTATATCGCTGCCTTCGTCCACCATTCCAAAAACCGGCTGGTCGGTGGAGATAAGGCCGGACTCGATGCCCAGCGACAGGGCCTCCCCCATCATCCTTGGATCTATCGAGTCACCGCAATAAATGTGCCTGAACGTCGGCTCAAGCCTGAAGGAAGTAATATTTTTTACTAACCAGCCCATTGTTCTAATCATTTGTTCCTGGTAGCTGCTCAGGAGTGCGAGCGCATCAGCCTGCGTCGCCCCGTCACCGACCCCTGCAGCAACTCCTATCTCCGGCCTTCGGAGGCTGCCACATGCATCCAACATTGCCGCATACTCCCTCAGGTCACGAGGACCGACCAGATCATCCGTTGTCGCTGTGTAAAGCGTCCCCCAAATCGTGTGATAGAACTCTTCGTTAGTCGCGAGGGGTCCCACGCGGGCAAATATCGCATCCGCCAGCCTCTGCTCAACCTCCGATCCAAGGTTACAAAGCATGCTTGAATGAGAGATGCCGAGGGCGTCAATCAAGGACCTGCATGCACCCAAGTTGCCCGAGAGCCCCATTATATATGGTCTAGACGATGACCTCAGGCACTCCACAACCGGGTTCAGGGTGCGCCCAACAAGCCTCAGCCCTTCGCTTTGGTAAATGAGCCCGATGTCCACCGCTCGCCTCACCAAAGTTTCGTTGACACCGGTGAACCCAGATGGAAATTCTTGACGGTCACCAATTGCTCCCACGACCGCGAGCCCCGCCAGCGACCTGAAGCGCAGATCTATCTGTTCGACCACAGAATAGACCGCACCGCTCGCGCTCACATCCCTCCCGCCATTGAGCCCGCAGGTATGGGGGTTGAGGTAGGCGAGATTTGGATGTTCTAAAAAGGAACCTGGGTGGTGATCTATCAACATGACATCGGCGTGTTTGGCTAGGATGAATTTGTGGATGGTCTCCATCTGACAGCTTCCTTGGTCTAGAAAGACAAACATGTCATAATCCTCCTTCGCTAACTCTGCTATCTCGTCGGGTCCCATAGGGCGGGTCAACTGGACGACGAATGGCGCATTGTAGGAGTAAAGGCACCTTGCAAGAATCGCTGCGGCTGATATTCCATCGGCGTCGGCGTGGGAAATTATTTTGATAGAGGTGTTGCCGTCAAGCTTGGGTTTCAGAAATGCTGCTACTTCCTCCGCCGCTCGTTGAAATTTTCTAATTTCAGTTCGCAGCATGCGAAATTTTCTCCCAGTCTAATTGTATTTTCCTCTATAGCAAACGTTGAATATAAACTCTTGCCGCTATAGAAACGGGGCTAATTACTCGCGCACCAAAAAGGTCGCCCGCTCACGCGTGTAACGCCAGTCTGCCGGTAAAACGTCTTTTCGTTTGTAGTAACTTGCCAACTTGTTGATTCTGGCCTCGATCACCTCGATGGAGCGCCTGATGCCGAGATCTCTTGGATTACGAGCTATGTGGTTGTATAATTTCACGGCCCTGAGGATTAGCCTTGTCAAGTCCTCGGGAAGCCTCGGCTTGACACCGTGTGCATCGAGGATTTGTTTCGCGCTTTTGCCAGTCACCTTTTTGACACTCGGCACCGCGTGCTGATCCCGCAAAAGCAGGCCTATCTTGCTGAGGGGTACTCCTTCCTTGCCAAGCTTAATCACAAGACCCTCAACTTCGCCTGCCGACAGCTCGCTTATATACGTCGAACTTGTTCGTGCTTTTTGCTCGCTCTCCATTCGCTCACCGACTAGCCTTTCCTCTTTGTTTTAACCAATTGAAAAATGCTTCGATTGCCCTAGCTCGATGGGAAAATTTGTTCTTCTCGGCCGTAGATATTTCAGCAAAAGTCCGTCCATCTCCCTCGTTGGGTGAAAAAATAGGGTCGTATCCAAATCCTTCTTTGCCCTTAGCCTCAAGCGTGATGGTTCCCTCTACTTTTCCTGCGAAAATTTTTGGCTTTTGTCCCGGCTCGCAGTATCCAATGGCCGACCTGAACTCTGCCCTTCGGTCGCTTTCACCAGCCATAAGTTTGAGTATGCCCTCGTTTCCCAATGTGCGAAAGACAAAATTCGAGTATGGACCGGGGAAACCTCGGAGCGCTCGGATGAATAGCCCCGCGTCATCTGCAAAACACGGAGCCTTCAGCAGGGCGCAAGCTTGCTGGACACCAACTTGTATTACCTCTTCTAAATCATCGGCTTGGATTTCGATGTAGGACATGTTCTTATGCTCAATCTCGATTCCGTGCCGTGCCGCTACCTCCTTCGCCTCCTCAAATTTGTGGCGATTTGTCGTTACGAAAATCACTGCCATGCCCGCTCCTCCTTCGCCACGTAGCGTCCTCTCCGACCCACTTCATCTGCGCGCCTGATCACTTCCTCTGCCCCCTCCCCAAACTCCCGCCTGTATCCTGATAAAACCGCACGGTAGGCCTCGTCAGTTACCCTGAAGTGAATGCTTTGGAGGGCACGCCTGAGGAGGTGCAGGTCGACGCCGCGGGCCTCGAGGGATGGGTTGTACTCGCCCAGCCCGAAATCCACGAAGTAAACCTTGCCGTTGTGGGTCAGGATCATGTTCGAGGTGGTGAGGTCGCCGTGCACGATGCCAGCACGGTGTAGGCGAGCGACCTGCCGACCGATGAGTTCGCAGAGCTTCTTTCTCGCATCGGGTTTCAATTTGTCCAGCACGAGCTTGACCTGTCGCCCTTCAATGAACTCCATCACTATCCGCGTCCCCACAAGGTCGACCTCGTAGACGAGCGGTGTTGGCACCCCGGCCCGCTTGGCATCCGCAAAAAGTTTGGACTCCAGCGCAGTCCTAGCCTCACGAAGCTGCTTGTCGATCTCTGGGATGCGGTAGCGCTTAGGGATGCGGTGTTTGACCACGACCTTGCCTCTGGCAACACAGTGGAGCACTTTCACAGATGGCTCGAGGTAGAGGTTTGCCTCAGCCCCCTTTTTTATCAGCGCCATACGACATCCACCTCATCTGTTCTGTATCTCTGAAAGACTTGAGTTTGATTCAACTTTTGTCTGACGCCGTGTTTGTACATCAACAGTCCGGTCCACGCGATCATCGCTCCTTGATCACCGCATAGCTCCATCGATGGGACGTAAAACTTGGCGCGATGCTCCCTTGCCATTAACCTCAGCATCTCTCTCAACCTCTTGTTCGCTGCAACCCCGCCCGTTAGCATGACCTCCTTTTTCTCCGTGTGGGCAACGGCCCGCTCTGTGACTTCCACCAATGCTGAGAATGCCGTCTCCTGAAGGCTGTAACACAGGTCGCGCAAGTCTGCCCCCGCACGATGTTTTCGGATGGCCGCCGTCATCAAACCTGAAAATGAAAGGTCCATACCCTTCACCACGTACGGCAGTGGGATGTAATTTTTGCCCTCGCGCGCAAGCCGTTCGACATTTGGACCGCCCGGATGCTTAATTCCGACCTCCCGCGCGAACACATCCAAACAATTGCCTATCGGGATATCTAATGTTTCCCCGAAAACTCGGTAGCGGCCTGCATCGAAAGCTATTACTTGGGTGTTCCCTCCACTGACGTAAAGAGTGACGGGGTCTCTGGCCTTTCCCGTCATGCGGCCGATCTCCACATGCGCGATGCAGTGGTTCACCCCAATTATTGGAACGTCGAGCCAGACAGCAAGAGCCCTTGCAGCGGTAGCCGCAGTACGGAGCACGGGTCCAAGGCCAGGCCCTTGCGAAAATGCGATCAAATCCATCTCGTCAAGTCCTACTCTGGCAAGCTTGAGCGCTTCATCCAAAACCGACCGGGCGTTCGCCGCATGGAACTGAGCCGCCTCCCGCGGGTGGATCCCGCCCTTCAGTGGTACGTAAGTCCGGTAAACATTCGAGAGGATTTTCCTCCTAGAGTCCACTATACCCACCCCGAACGTATGGGCAGTGCCCTCGATCCCCAAGCACAACATTTTCATAACCTCAAACAGATTTTCACGGTGGCTCTTATAGAATTGATTGATGTTTACTCGACTAAGGCGTCATTATCCTCACGGTGGCCAAAAGAAGAACGACTCCAAACAGGACTTCCCCACTCTTTTTTAACGTGAAACCGAACAATTATCGGCGAACAAATGTTTCTCAAGCGCATTTTCAAGAGACCTCCGCCTCAGAAACCCGTGCTGGATAAGTTAGATTTAGATGCTCTCCGCGAACGAGTAAATAAACTCAGAAAAGAAAAGCTTGAAATCGTCGAACCCACTTTCAACGCTGTGCTCGAAGAAACTGCCAAGGTGCGTGGAATTCTTCTAAACGACCTAAAAAAGCTCGCTGAGGCCAAACCGTCTGAGGAGGTTCACCCAGGGCTACTGAAAACATGCGCCGAAGCCAAAAAATTGCTCACCGAAAAGATGACACGCGCGTTGGCAGACATCGAGCGCAGTACAGAACTCACTACAGGTGCTCTCGAGGCTTTTGACGGCAAGTTGACGAAAGCCATTAACCTCACCACCGACGCCACCGCCATTCACGGACGCTACGTGGGGACAATCTTCGGGCCGGAGTTCGCAGCGGTCAGGTCAAGTCTACGAAGATTAAATGAACCGGTCGAGCAGGCGCATACGACCATCGAGGGTATTCTCAGTGAAAGAAGGACCCTCGACTCGATCTCATCCGAAATAAATTCCCATGTAGAACTGATTCAATACGTCAAAAAAACTCAGGATGACATAAAATCGCTGGAGGGCCTGTCTAAGGAGATTGAAGAAAAAGTGAAAAATGAAAGGGAACAACTGAAACAGCTTACATCAGGTGAGGAGTTCGGGCGCGTTGTTGAGACGATGCGAGAGTTCAAGCAAACCGAGTTAGAGATAAATCACGTGAAAGGCGAGGTGGTAAGCGCTTTTTCTGACATCAGCAGGCCCCTCCGAAAGCTTGAGAAGCTTATCTCATCCGGCGGGCACCAGATGGACCGAGAAAAGATAAAAACACTTGACCTTTGTATCAGCAACCCGCTTGAGATTATTTCATACGATGAAAAAATCCAAGTCGCCGAGAAATTACTGCAGGAAACCGCCAAGCTCCTAGAAGATGGTAAAATCAAACTGAATGAGAAAGAAAGGAGAAAGAAACTCGAGAGGATCCGGAAACTTGCCGCGAGGTTGAAGGAGTTCAAGAGGTATCTCGAGCTCTTAAACCAACGACTTGAGGTCCAGCGGCAGGCTTTGGAGCACCCCATTCAAAAACAGATATCTAAACTCGAACAATCCATTGCTCAACATGAATCCGAATTAACTAACATTAAAAAGTCGATCGAAGAGCTCGGCCAAAAATCCAAGCTGACCGAGAAAGAGATTGAGGAGAAACGGGCGAATCTCGAAAAACTCGCAGGCGAAATCATAGGCGCAAAAGTCGAACTCACTTTTTGAACTCAGTATAACCGCACTTGCCGCATGCCAGACGATTTTCGTGCTCGGCCATAAAGATCCCTGGACCGCATCGTGGACAATGAGTACGCAGGCGCTTCAGTTCATTGCCCTCAAACTTGTAGAGCTTGGACTTCGCGGCTTTGGTTTTCTTTGCCATCTCCATCTTGCTCCTTCAGCGGCTTTTCCTCACTTCTTCTCCTCAGACTTTTCCTCAACTTTGGTTTCTTTCGGTGACTCTTTTTCAGGTTTAGTTTTCTCTGGTTTAGTTTCCTTTGGTTTTTCCTCCGCGGGCTTCTCTTGTTTCGCCTCCTTGGGCAGGCCGCGCTTGAGCAGGTATTTGGGCTCAATCTTCTCAAGCTGTTCTCGGGAGCTGTAGGCGCGAGCGATGCCAGACGCAATCTGACGGCCGTGGGTGCTGGCAAGTTTGTCGATAATGAGCAAATCTTCTGCAACACCGAGCAGCGCTGCTAATTGGGGGTGGACCTCAAGGCGCTTCGGTGTCGGGGCGCCAGCGTGATTCACTCTGAACTTTACCTCGGTGCGTTTGAACAGCGGATTTTCCGCCTTCTCGACCACTTCAACTTTCATCTTTATCCCTATCCAAGACAGGTGCAACCCTACCTTTCATATGTCGCCTTAAATTCCTTTAGAAGGTCTGTGAACTCTCGACGTTTTGATTCAGTGACCTTGACGAGTACCACTCCCTCGCCCGGTTGCCCGTATACAACCACAGAACCTTGGGGGGCAGAGATGACAGCGGGAATCGCAGCAAGATCCTCTTCACCCTCAACGACTATCTTCAGAGGTGGCTTCGCATTAGCAAACGCCTCGCGCATTTCAGGCGTTAGGGTCCCAGCCGGATTCTTCACATGGACTACTTTCACATCGAGTGAGTCTATTCGTGTCTTTAGATTCTCTGTAACTGGTTCCCTCGTCACGAGAAAATCTACCACCGCCACATCTGGCCTGACACCCGCTGCGATAAACCTGGCAGTCACAACGTCGCCTACTGTTATCAACCTAGTCGGGCGGAGCTTTCGGAGATGTTCGACTGCAGTTGCTATATCGGGAAAAAGCTGACCGAGTGGTTGTTTTAGTCGCGCCCTGAGCTTCTCACTTAACAGAAGCGTTGATTCATCTTTTGCCTTTCTGCTCATGTGACCACTTTGTTTGAATCTATGCCCCAAAAATTTTGCTGAAACCTAAATCAGCGCGTCCCGGCCCCGCCCCGTCAATTTCAGGCGTGAATCTAGATATCCTAAAATCTGTAACCTCGTGATCTGTCCTTTCGCCACAACCAACGGAACACCGGCATCGGCCGCGGCCCGTTCCATCGTACCCCCACTATCCAAACTCTTCATGATAGTTCTACCGATCTCGCCCACCAACATCTCATCGGCCAATCGTCCCTTGACCACGGAGTCGACCCCAGGCCGTGCGAGTATACGCTCAAGAAGCCCCGGCCCCGGATCCATGTTGTACTTCTTGGAGAGCATCGTCTGGCAAATTTTCGATCCAGCTATCGCGCACCTCAAGCTCTCCAAGTCCCTGACGAACTCGGCTAAATCCCCATACTGTTTAAGCCGTGCCCCCGCTCCCACCCCCAGACTCTTCCTGAGGGCATCATTTACCTCCTGCGTCCTTTGCAACTCTTCGCGCAACGCGCCAATTTCTCGCTGAGACCTGCGCTGCTTGTAAGCACCGCCGCCCCAGAAGAAAATTATCCAGACTACAAGTACAACAATAATCGCTGCCAAGAACACTATCAGCCACATTCATTTCCCCTCCTAATTTACACACCTAAGATTTAAAAGTAGTTGATTTATCCGCACATCCCGCGCCTTTGCTTTGAACATCTACGGCATGGTTAAGTCCCTATCTGGACTCGGTACCGAAGTCAAACCACTCAACTTTGGCTTTTTCCCAAGTCTGAATGGGATGGCCTATTTTCTCATAAAATTCCTTGACCTCTTGATGCGATAATCCGAGGATGTTTTCTAGAATTGGGGCAAGGAGACTTAAAGCATCATTTGAGATTATCGTCTTCTTGCAGATATTTCCAAGATAGGAGGCCGGGGTAACCCCAATCGTGTAGCCGTGATAAGTCCGCACATAGAGAATGATGTACATGTCCGAAAATCCATCGCCGACATAAATAGCCCGATCTAGAGGAATCTTCTCTTTTTTCCGAATTACTTCTAGGACATCAACCTTCACGGCCCCTGCGGCTGCCTTCTCCACACCAACAACAGTGCCCTTTTTGTCGTAGATGAAAGTAGTCCCGTGAACATTCTCGTGGGGTAAAATTCCCTCAAGCGCTTTCTGAACGACCTCCTGTGGAGCAGCTGATATCACATGGGTGGAGAAACGCTTACCCTTTATCCCTTTGTCCAGAACCTTTATCAATTCCAAGAGATGTTTTTTCAGCCTAATCTCCTTCCCCACCTCCAACAGCTTTTTCCTATCAACCTTTCCTCTGTAATCAGGGTCATGAAGGATAAGGTAAGGTATTTCCGCCCCGAATTTTACCAATCCCTTCTTCTTCAGGCTATCAATTTTCTCTTCGAAGTCCTCTCTGGTGAGCCCCAACTTCAGACTCAACAGTAATCCGGCGTCGTCTATGCTTAATGTCTTGTCGAAATCTGAAACGAATAGATAATCTACCATATGATTACTCCATTTCCTTTAGATGCTCCGAAATAAAAAGTTTCACACCTTAGTCCCTAAATTTTCCTACAGCATACAGACAACATCGTCGCCACTCTTTTTTTCTACGTTCTTCGCTATAAACCAACAAGTAATGGACCAGACCGAGCTCGCATGATTTTAGGCTTCCTTGAGGAGTTCCTTGACTTCCCCTTCGGCGAGCTCACGGTAGCCCTTTTCATCGATGAGCGTGACTACTATCTTGTCTCCAGTCGCCGCGTCCCGCTCGATCGCAGTTCGGATCGACTGCGCCGCCAGCTTTGCCCCTTCCTCCAATTCTATGTCATCGCGGTACTGTTGTTCGAGCACACCGTACGCTATCGTCGACCCCGTTCCGGCACTCGCGAACTTTTCCTCCTCCAGCTTTCCCCCAACTGGATCCAAGAAGTAGAGGCGTGGACCATCATCATCTAAGCCGGATATCACGCCTGCGACGATGTAGGGAAAAACTCTGCGTCCGTGGAGTAGGTTCGATGCCATCTGCGCTAGGCTCTTGGTAGAAATCGGCCGCTCGTGGTTAAGCCGATAGAGGTTGGCCTCCACCTTTAGCAGACCCACTAGGCTCTGAATGTCGCCTGAACTCCCAGAGAAAGCCGTCCCTATGCGCTCTTCGAGCTTGAAGATCTTCTGGACTCGCTTGCTCAGCACCAAGTAATAAGCCGTACCCCGGGTATCTGAGGACAAGGCGATGCCATCTTTGCACCGCACGCCGACTATTGTACCTGTGAAACCATACATAAGTATCAAATCTAGTTTAAGGCGCACATATAAAACTTCATCGGCGAAGCCGTGCCACAACCACTCCTGCTACCACACTCACGATCACGATTACAATTAGTGAACTACCCCGCCCTAAAGGGCGGGGCTTCCTGCTTCGACAATCTGACTTGCCCTTGCGGGCAGAGGCCCGATCTCCACAGGCGCAAATTCGGCTGGTTCCCAACCTATTTTCTTCAGTCCATC
>Ga0315296_10005414_pt1 | contig 10199 bp, 8 predicted proteins | sample YL17G14_18_MG_FD_203921 | JGI IMG/M metagenome (GOLD analysis project Ga0315296, IMG submission 203921) | Sediment microbial communities from Yellowstone Lake, YNP, Wyoming, USA - YL17G14_18 | ecosystem: Environmental > Aquatic > Freshwater > Lake > Sediment | place: USA: Wyoming | collected... | reverse complement strand
GTCGTGCTGGCCGCGGTAGGCGTTCCCCAGGAGGACGTAGGCCTCGTCCCGGCGCTTGGACCGGGGATAGTTCTTCAAAAGGTCGCCGGCGGCCTGCCCGGTCCTGGGATAGTCCCTAAGGGCGTAAAAACACTGGGCCAGGATGAACTGGGCGTCCTCCACCTTGTCGGAATTGGGCCAGGTGGATAGGAAGCCCTGGACCTCCTCAACGACCTGTTGATAGCGCATGGCCTCGTAGTCCTGCAGGGCCTTGTCCAGGGCGGCGTTGGCCTCCAGGATGCTCTTTCCTACCTTCTTATCCACGGCGGGCTGCATGGTCTGGCAGCCGGCGAGGAGAAGAAGGCTCAACGCGAGGAGGGCGAGGTCCGACGCCAGGGCGCTGGAAGAGATTCGCTTGACCATTAGAATATAATATCTTACCCCTTTTTGCCGTGGAAGTCAAGAGGGTAAAAGGCTTCGTTTGTCGTCAAAGGAGTTTCCGGGTTACAATTAGAAGGGCGGGGCTCCCGCCCCGCCCTTCTCTCGTCGTCATCCTGAGCTTGACTCAGGATCTCGTCGTTCTCTTAACGAGTTTCGAGTCACCAGTCACGAATTACCTGATTACGATCATCTTCCTCGTCTTCACCCAGCTCCCGGCCTCCAGCCGGTAGAAGTATACCCCGGCTCCTACCCGGTGGTTCAGGTTGCTTCTCCCGTCCCACGTGTGGGTGTAAAAGCCCGCTTCCTGCTTCCCGGGCTTGTATTCCTTCACGACCTGTCCGGCGACGTTGTAGATGACGAGTCTGACCGGGCTTTCCTGTGGCAGGCCGTAGGCGATGAAGGCTTCCCCGGTGGTGGGGTTGGGGTGGGATTGGGCGAGAGAGTAGACCAGCGGGATTCTAAAGACTATCTCCCCGCTCTGCGGTCCTCCCCCGGAGGAGTCCTCCATGATGACCGTGAATCTCTGCACCCTCCTATTCCCCATGTCCGCAACGTAGAGGTAATGGGCTCCGGGAGAGGAGGCGACCCCGACCGGGGTGCGGAACTGGCAAAGGCTGTCTCCCTGCCCTCCGAAGTCCAGGATTCTCTCCCCGTAGGGGTTCAGCTCCACGATGCGGTTGTGTTTGGTATCGGCGACGTAGATGTCTCCCCACTTATCGGCGCAGATGCCCGTGGGGGTGTCGAAGCCCAGGGAGTCGGGCTGTTTGATGGTCTTGACCCAGTTCCCCAGGCTGTCATAAACCTGTACTCGTTGGTTCTTGGTGTCGCTGATCCAGACGAGCCCATTGGGGGTTATGGCTATTCCGGTAGGGGAATCAAACTGGGTGGAATCACTGCCCTGGGTTCCGAACTTGAAGAGGTACTTTCCCGTGGAATCGAAGACTTGGATGCGGTGATTGATCCTATCGCACACCCAAAGCCTTCCTTTGGCGTCTAAGGCGATTCCTGTAGGCTGACGGAACTGTGAGGTGTCCGTGCCAAAGCTCCCGAAGCGTAAGAGCAGGTTCCCCTGTTTGTCGAAGCGCTTCACACAATGATTGTAACCGTCTGCAATCCAGAGGCTTGTGCTGTCTTTGAGGGTCATCGAGGTGGCCCATGACGTTCCCGTGGAGTCGTTGCCCCGCTTTGTGCTGTAAGTGATTAGGGAGTCTTTCCTTGGGGAGTACCGTCTGACCTTGCTGTTCTGGGTCTCGGCGATATAGACGTTCCCGCCTATGTCCGTGGCGACGTTCATGACCGGGCTGGAATAGGTCCCGAACTCCGTGGCCCAGCCGGCTCCGCCGTCCGTTAAGTTGTTGAAGACCTTCAGACGGATGGAGTCCTTCTTCGCGTTCCCGGCGCTGTCGTACACGGCTAAGGTTTCTTTGGTCCAGCCGTTGCTCACCAGGGTTGTGTTCCAGGTCCCCAGAAGGGCAGGCATCATCTCCCCGATGGGGAATAAGGATACGTGGATGGTGTCGTGCTGGTGGGTGGTCTGGTGGTGATACTTCAGGGTGTCGAAGCGGAAGTAGCCCCCGAAGTCGTGAGCCTGGCCGTAGAGGGTGACGGTCCCGCTCACCGTGGCCCCGTGGGCCGGGGAGGAGATCCAAGCGTTCGGGACGGTCTCATCCAGGATGATGGAGTCCACGACCGTGGCCGTGACCCAGCCCCCTGGAACTGATCCAGGTTGTATGTTACACTTTTAGCCTGGATCCACGTGAGAAACCCAACCCAGGGAGGTCAGAGATGGCGCAGAAGCAGTACCGACCCGAAGAGATCATCGGGAAGCTTCGGGAGGCCGAAGTGTTGTTGAGCCAAGGGATTAACGTTGAGGAGGTCTGCCGGAAGATCGAGGTGACCAAGGTGACCTTCTACCGCTGGCGGAGGGAGTATGGGAGGCTGCGGGTGGACCAGGCCCGGCGGCTGAAGGAGATGGAGAAGGAGACCAGCCGGCTGAAGAGGCTGGTGGCGGACCTGTCGCTAGACAACCAGATCCTGAAGGAGGCAGCCTCGGGAAACTGTTGAGCCCGGCCAAGCGGCGCCGGACGGTGGAGCGGGTGGTGGTGGACCTGCACGTTCCGGAGCGCCGAGTGTGCCGGGCCCTGGGGCAGCCGAGATCGACGCAGCGGTACCGGGCGAGGGTCGGTGAGGAGGGATCCCGGTTGGTGCAGGATGTCGTGCGGCTGGCCACTTCCTATGGCCGCTACGGGTACCGGAGGGTGAGCGAGCTGTTGCGCCGGGAGGGGTGGCGGGTGAACCACAAGCGGGTGGAGCGGATTTGGCGGAGAGAGGGCTTGAAAGTGCCCCAGCGGCAGAGGCCCCGGAGGCGCCTGTGGCTGAACGACGGGTCCTGCGTACGGTTGAGACCTCAGAAGAGAAATCACGTGTGGAGCTATGACTTCGTGAGTGACCGGACGAGCGACGGGCGGCCGCTGCGCTTCCTGACGATCCTGGACGAGTTTACCCGGGAGTGCCTGGCCATCGACGTGGCCCGGAGCCTCACCTCCGAAGACGTGCTGGACCGGCTGACCGAGCTGTTTGTCAGCCCCGATGGATCGGGGAGCATATCCGCTCTGACAACGGGCCGGAGTTTACGGCCCAAGCCGTCCGGGCGTGGCTGACCCGTCTCGAAGTGAAGCCCTTGTACATCGAGCCTGGGAGTCCGTGGGAGAATGGCTACATCGAGTCGTTTAACGGGAAGTTTCGGGATGAGTTCTTGAACCGCGAGCTCTTGGACACGCTGCTGGAGGCCCGGGTGTTGACGGCTCGTTGGCGGCGGGAGTATAATACAGTCCGTCCGCACAGCGCTTTGCACTACCGGCCTCCGGCGCCCGAGGCGTTCGAACCGTTGCCCGTGGGCCCTGCTCCGCTACATCCCCAGGTAGCCGATGCAGCATGACTTTAGTAACATTCCGGGTGGTACAAAGAATGGGGGCAGGTCATTATCTTCCATAAGGTTACATAAAGAATTGGCCCGGTTGATAAGGGGAGACTACCCTTGGGGCCAGCAGAGCGGGCTTTATCCGGCTGGTTTTGACTGACTCTAACCTCGGCCCATCCCCTTCCATTTCAACTGTTTACGATCTTTCCAAGGCTTCCCATTTAGGGAATCCCCCGGTTACAACATACCCCCTTCTCCCGTAGGGAGAAGGGGGTAAAATCTGCCAGAAAGCTGAGGGAGGTAACAGGGAGGTAACAGGGAGGGTTGTGGGCGTGCAATGGGCGTCCAGTGGGGGAGCAATGGGCGCACAACAGGCTTCCTCCCCGCCGCCTCCCCTCCCTAACCCTTACTCCGGTAGTGCGCGCATCAGGCGCTCTCCGGGCGCTCAGTCCTTCACCGCTCTCCTGCTGCTGATCGCCCCTACTGCTAGAAATTGAAATCAGCCGAGGAAATCTGTTATAATAGATGCTCTGATGAACGAAATCGGTTTCCGATCAAAGGTTTCCCAAGAGGACTCTCGACCGAGGACCCATGGAGAAGCAGTGGATCTTACCCAAAGCACCTGACCCGGGGATCGTGGCCGCTCTGGCCTCCGGGACCGGAGCGTGCCTCAAGGCGGCTGAATTGCTCGCCCTCCGCGGGCTCACCGACGTTGAGGAGGCCAAGCGGTATCTCGACCCGAAAATGGAGCACCTCTTCGACCCTTTCCTGATCCCGGAGATGGACCGGGCCGTCCTCCGCGTCAGGGAAGCGCTCTCCCGGAAAGAGGATATCCTCATCCATGGGGACTATGACGTGGATGGAACCTCCGGCGCAGCGCTCCTGGTGCGTGTGCTAAAAGGGCTCGGGGCCAGGGTCAGCTCCTACATTCCGAACCGGCTCCAAGAGGGCTACGGCCTCTCGGACCTGGGCGTCAAAGAGGCCAAGGCCCGGGGAGCCAGCCTTCTCATCACCGTGGACTGCGGGGTCACGGCGGTCCAGGAGACGGCCCTTGCCAAAAGCTTGGGCGTGGAGGTCATCGTCGTGGACCACCACCGGCCCGGTCCTGAGAGGCCTGATGCCGTGGCCGTGATCGACCCGCACCTACAGCAGGGATCGGGAAAGGACGATTCTGTTGTCTTGCCGGGATTGGAACTGTCCGGCGTGGGGCTGGCGTTCAAGTTCCTGCAAGCCCTGTTTTTAAGGCTTGGAAAGCCCATGGAGGAGCTGGCCGAGCACCTGGACCTGGTGGCGGTGGGCACGGTCGCGGACGTCGTTCCATTGGTCGGCGAAAACCGGATCATCGTCCGGTTGGGCCTGGAGGTCCTGAGGGAGACGCGCAAACCTGGGCTGGCAGCGCTCCTGGAGGTGGCCGGGTTCCGGGGCCCCGAAGGTCCGAGGGCAGGCAAGCCCCTGGGATACTGGCAGGTGGCCTACGGCATCGCCCCGCGCATCAATGCCGTGGGACGGATGGGGGATGCGGGAAGGGCCGTGGACCTGATGCTCACCGAGGACGAGGAAGAGGCCCGCGCCATCGCCCAGGTGCTCCAGGACGAGAACCTGAGGCGGCGGGATCTGGATTCCGGGGTTTACGAAGAGGCTCGGGAGCTCGCGAAGCGGGACTTCGATCCGGTGCGGGACCGTGTGCTCGTCCTGGCCCGGGAGGGCTGGCATCCGGGAGTCATCGGGATCGTGGCCTCCAAGCTCGCCGAGGCCTTCTACCGGCCCACGGTGGTGATCGCCCTGGATGGAGAGGAGGGGAGGGGCTCGGCCCGCTCCATCCCGGCCTTTCACCTCTACGAGGCACTCTCGGGCTGCGAGGACCTGCTCCTCGGGTTCGGGGGGCACGAGTTCGCGGCCGGGCTCTCCATCGAGAAGGCAAAGATCGGAGCATTCCGGGAGAGGATGAACAGGATCGGCCGCGAGGTCCTCAAGGAGGAGGACCTTGTGCCCAAGCTCAGCCTGGACGCCTGGCTGGTGCTTTCGGAGGTGACCCCGGATCTCCTGCGCGACCTGCGAAGGATGGCTCCTTTCGGCCCGGGGAACCGCGAGCCCCTGTTCCTGGCCAGCGACCTGCAGGTGGTGGGCGAGCCCCGGATCGTGGGCGCGAACCATCTCAAGTTCAAGGTGCGCCAGGACCGGACCGTTCTGGGGGGCATCGCCTTTGATGCCGGGGAGAGGTTCGGGGCTCTGGCCACGGGCCAGGCCGGCCTCTCGGTGGCCTGCGTCTTGGAGGAGGATGAGTGGCAGGGGAAGAAGGAGACCCGGCTGCGGGTGAAGGACTTCAAAACGCGGTGAAATGAGATGAGCCGGAGGCATATCGCGATCACGATCATCGGCTGGGTCTACATCCTCGGCGCCGTATTCACGCTTCTCGCCGGCAGCCTGGGGTTCATGACCTATGCCAACATCCAGCAGATGCGCAAGCTCCTCCTTCCTCCGGGCGAGTTCCAGGACACGGCCTTCCTGCGGTTCATGGTCCGTTACGTCCTCCCGGTCCTGGTCCTGCAGATTCCGATCTCCCTGTTCGTGGCCATTACCGGGGCGCAGTTCTTGAAGCTCAGGGCCTGGGCCCGGACGGTCCTGGAGGTCTTGGCCTGGATTTTGGCGGCCTATATCGTCGTCTCGGGCATCTTCTGGCTCATCATCTTCCTGAACTTCCTGTTCGGCCATCCGGCGGCCCCGGTGGCCGGGGACTATCCCCCGCTCCTCAAGATCCTGTTCGTGGGCGTGAGCTCCCTCTCCACCCTGGTCTGGATCTTCCCGATCGGAGTGGGCATCTTCTTTCTAAGACACAAGGACGTAAAGAAGGAGTTTCATTAGAGGAACGGAGGGAGGGGTCAGGGCAGTAGAACCTTGAAATAAAAAGGCGGCCTTTTGGCCGCCCCTCTTGGTTGTCTCGATTAAATCGGCTTACGACTTCTTCGACGCCAGTTTGACGTTAGCCCAAAAATTAAACCCCTTGGGCATGTCCCCCGGGGGACCCATCCCGCCCCGGGGAGGCCCCATCCCGCCGCCTCCGCGCATTCCGCCCCCTGGGAAGGACCCCTCGAACCCCCCTTTGGGCCTTTCCCGTTTGCCGGTCTCAAACCCGATGCTGATCTTCTGTCCGGCATCGCTCGCCGGGAGGGCGATGGCGTAGGAGTGCTGAGCGCTTTGCCTAAGGGGGACCTGCAGCTCATAGATGAGCAGCCCGCCGGAGAGGTCCGCCTTGACCGTGACCCCCTGGGAGTCGGCAGCGGCCACGGCCAGGGTGCAGCGCTCGTCCTTGTCCGGGCCGATGAGCTCCACCCGCGTCAGGGATTCCTCCAAGAGTTTGGGCAGCTCCTCCGGAGGCGCCTTGGAAGGGTCCATCCGTCTTCCCTCCGGCCTCCCTTCTTCGCGCATCCAAGGCGGCGGGCCGGTCTCCCGGCGTCCGATGGGGAAATGGACCCCGAAGGTCTTCTTTTTCTGGCCGTAGGGGTCGAACCAGACCGTTAAGCCCCCCCGCATCACCTGGGGGAGCAGGGCGCGGTCGTGGGTCCGGAGCAGGAGGTACAGGTTATGCTCGTCGTTGAGAAGGCCGACGGTGGTGACGTCCGACTCTCCGATGGCATACTGGGTGATCCCCAGCCAGTCGCCATCCTTCCCGTCCACGGTGATCTCCCGGTCCCGCCATTGGCTCATCATCTCGACGTTGTCGCATCCCGCGACCAGGGCGGCAAGGCAAAGGAGGCCCGAAAGGAATGCGAGACGGAGCGGGAATAAGTTCATGGGCTGTAGCCTCTTGGGTAGTTAGGAATTTGGATGATACCAGAAACTTTCAGAGAACATGCTATCGGTATTAGACCTTTATAAACGGGGAAAGGTTTAACGCCCCGAGGATAAAACCCCTGGGGCGGTGGGAAAGCTTCATAACCCGTTAAAATGCGGTCTCCTTACCTCCAACATCTTTTCAAAGGTCTAACCGTCCAACCGTCGAGAGGTCTTTTGGATCACTTCTTTATCCGGTCCAACCATCCCCGGATCTTTCTATCGACGCGTTCGGCGCTGGGTGGGTCGTAGTTTGATAGGACGATCACGGTATCATCCCGCTCCAGGTCCATCTCCAACATGGTATTGATTCCCGGCGCACCGCCGGCGATTCCCAGTCCGCCTTTGCCTTCCTTGCTCCCGGATTTGGTTTGCTTGCCGCCCCTGGATGGCTCCTGGTCATTAAGGAGCCAGTTGGTATACTCCGGGGTAAGGAACTTGTTGGCCTTGAGAGCCTGGGAGAACTTGAGCATATCCGGTGCCGTGGAGTAGCCTCCGCCTGCGGAGCTGCCTCGTGCCGGGCGGGTGTAGATGTTGTTCCGCCAAGGGCTGTCTTTCCTGCCCTCCTCTCCCCGGGTGTAGCCCATAGCCAGGTTAGGAGTCGGGGCATCGGCTTCGAAGAAGTCGGTGTCCTCCATTCCTGCGGGCTTCGTGATGTGCTCCCGGACGTAGTCGTAGTAGCTCCCCCCCGTGATCTTCTCGATGACGGCCCCGAGCACGACGTATCCACCGTTGGAGTACTTCCTCTGAGTGCCGGGCTCAAAAGCCAGGGGCTTGCCGGTGAAGAGGGGCAGGTAATCCCGGATGCTCCGGATGCGGTCCTTGGGCGTGGCGTCGTATTCCTCGCCGAAGAAGTCCCCGATGCCCGAGGTCATGGTGAGGAGATGCCGGATGGTGACCTTCCCTCTGGCGTCTGGATTCGGGTATTCGGGGAGTATTTTGCCGAGGGCATCGTCAAAAGACAGTTTGCCTTCCTGGACGAGTTGCCCGATGGCGATCTTGGTGAAGAACTTGTTGATCGACCCGAGGTTGTATTTGGTGTCCGCCCGGTTCGGGATGTTGTATTCCCTGCTGGCCAGGCCGAAGGCTTTCTCGTAGACGGTCCGGCCGCCCCTAACGACGAGCACGGTGCCGGAGAACTCGTCGGCTTTGCACTCTCCGGTCAGATAAGCCTCCAGGGAATCCATGACCTGGGCCTCGGTCAGCTTGGGAAGATTGGGATCCGGGGGAGGCTCGGTGTTCTCGATGCGGATGCCGAGGAGTTTATGCTCTCCCTTGGGCTCGAACTCGAAACCAAGCTTGAACCAGTCTCCTTTTTGGGACTGGGCCAGGACGGTGACGGCGTTCTCCTTGGTTTCTACGACGCGCCGCAGGGTGAGCCCGCCCATTTCCTCTTTCATCTGGCGATAGACTGTGAGGCGCTCCTCCATGGACCATTGCTGAAGGGCCTCCGGGGCCACGTTCTTCTCCATGTACTCCCTCATGGTCTGCTCGTTTCCGGAGTTGAAGGCTGCGAAGTAGGCGGCTACCCGCTTCCCGGCAGGGGTTCTGGAGAGCTTGGCGGTCTCCTTGGCTAAAGCGGTTCCGGCAACGGCCAAGCTAAGGGCTATGATGGCTAAAACAGGCTTAAGTCTCATCGTCTCCTCCATATTAGAGGTTCTCTTCTCATGGAATGTTGTCTTCCAGGGCCAGGGTCATCAGGATGCTCGGGCGCTTGTACCCCAGGTCCTTGCGCGGGGCCGGTGTGACCTGGGAGAAGCCCATCTGGCGGAAAAGCTGGTTGGCGGCGACAAGCTTGGGGCTGGTGTGGAGCTGGAGGGTCCGGGCGCCCAAGGCGCGGGCCCGCTCGATGGCGGCCAGGACCAGCTTTTTACCGGCTTGCCTTCCCTGGGCCTTCTCGGCGACGGCCAGCTTGGTCAACTCCGCGGTTGCCTCCTCCCGGGGGATAAGGGCCGCAGTCCCCACGATCTCGCCGTCCAAGCGGGCGAACAGGATCTTTCCCCCGCGTTTCAGGACCTGGCCTTGGGGATCGGAGAGGATCCGCTCATCCACGGGCTCCACTTCGAAATACCTCTCCAGCCACTCCAGGTTGAGCCTCTTGAAGGCCGCCTTGTACCGGGGCTCGTAGTCCAGGATCTCCACGGCCTCCTGCTGGCGGTGCTTGAGGAGGTCCCGGATGCGCTGGGACATCTCCTTCTCATCCAGGGCGCTCTCCACGCGGTCCAGGTCCCCGAGCAGTCCGGGAGCCTGGGAGTCGAGCAGATCACGGGATGCCTCCTCGATGTCCCGCCAGACTGGCACGAGACGGGTGATCAGTTCTTTACCCTTTGGGGAAAGGGAAAGGAGGCGCCGCCGGTCGTCTTCTTTATCCCTCCCGGAAACCAAAAGCCCCGCATTTTCCAGGTCCCCAGCAACCTGGTTCACGGCGGGGTGCGTCACACCAAGCTCCCGGGAAATCTCGGTGACGCCGATCGGGGCCTTCTGCCAGATAAGGTAGAAGACCGGGAACCAGCGGGGCTCGAAGGCCAGATGCTCGCCCTCGTAGATCAGGGCGGCATCCTTCAACAGGCGGTCGCTCAGGCGCTTCAGGCGGCTGGCGATGGCCAGCGGGCCGAGGCTTTGGATGATATCCATGGGACCTCTTGGGTTGAAGAAATGGTGTTATTACGTTAGTTACTACGTAAGCACTTACTTATATGATGCTTAAAAAAGGGCGATGGGTTGCCTTGTTTTTTATAGGACGCTCATGGTTCATTGGTCAGAGATTGTTAATATGATAACAGATTTATCGGTTTCTGTCAATGGTGTACATATTATCCCTAACCCCTAACCACTAATTCCTGAGCCTGGAAAGGTGCTTCTCATAGTCCATCACCTCGGGGCCTTCTTTCCCTTACCCGGTAGGAGTGCCAAGATTCCGGGACCCCGGGGGTTCCCTGACCCTCCAATCCCCGTTAAACTATTTCCCCCTTGAGGTTGTTTAAGGGAGTATGGTATACTACCAGGGTGTCCTGGAAGGAGATTCATG
>Ga0315296_10005412_pt1 | contig 10199 bp, 14 predicted proteins | sample YL17G14_18_MG_FD_203921 | JGI IMG/M metagenome (GOLD analysis project Ga0315296, IMG submission 203921) | Sediment microbial communities from Yellowstone Lake, YNP, Wyoming, USA - YL17G14_18 | ecosystem: Environmental > Aquatic > Freshwater > Lake > Sediment | place: USA: Wyoming | collected... | reverse complement strand
AAGATCGGGGAAAAGAAGATGGTCCTCTTCGTGGGTCGCCTGACAAAGTACAAGGGAGTTGAATGCCTCCTCCACGCCTTCAGTCTCCTGTTGAAAGACTACAAAGATGTTGTCCTGTGCATAAGGGGGAGCGGCCCCGAGAGTCCGCGGCTCCACCAACTCGAATCGGAGCTAGGTCTGAAGGGGAAGGTCCTCTGGCCCAGCTACATACCCAACAGCGATATGCCACGCCTCTACACAGCATCGAACCTTTTTGTTCTTCCCTCCCTCATCGAGCCCCTAGGCATCGCGGCTCTGGAAGCCATGGGCTCCGGCAGGCCCGTGGTCGCCAACCGGGTAGGGGGATTAGCCGACTTGATTGAGGAGGATATAAATGGATACTTGGTCTCTCCTGGCTCCGTTGAGGCTCTCCGAGGGGCAATGCTGAGAATACTGGAAGACGAGCGCCTGGAGAAAAGGCTTGGGCTGGAGAGTAGAAGGCTGGTGGAGGAGAAGTTCTCCTGGGAAGTTGTGGCGAAAAGGGTCCTCCATCTCTATGAGAACCTACTGTAACTCATTGATTTCTTAAAAGAGCTCCTCAAAGCATATAAATAGGTAAAAAACAACATTCTCTTTAATCAGGGGGAGAATTATGGGTGAGGGGAAAGAGGGGCTCCTAGTTCTGATTCCAGCTTACGACGAGCCTGAAGGATTGAGGATGGTTCTTGAGGAGATTCTTGGGAGCATCGATCCCCTCGTATTGGTGGTGAGTCGGCCTCCAGGTCATATTCAGGGTAAGATCGCCGAGAGCCTGGGCGCCACAGTCTTTGAACAGCAGAGCAAGGGCAAGGGAACTGCGCTGAGAGAGGCCCTGGAATATATCGAGAAAAAACATTATTCTCATGAGTACCTGGCGATGATAGATGCGGATTACACCTATCCAGTGAACCATCTAAACGATATGCTGGAGATTTTGATGAAGAACCCTAGAGTGGGTATGGTCACTGGGAACCGTTTCCCCAATTGGATCAAGGATTGGAAGAGCGGTTTCAGGGCTCTCCTGAACCCTTATTACGCGGGGAACAGGATATTATCTCTTTTACACAGAGTTCTCAACGGCATCGATATGAGCGACCCCTTCACAGGGCTCAGAGCCATCAGGTATCCTTTGATTAGAGATTGGAGGCCGAAGTCCAAGAGCTTCGACATCGAGTGCGAACTAAACGACTTTGTTTTGAACGAGAAGGGCTGTGAGATCGTTGAGATTCCCATAGAGTACCGAGAACGGGTTGGAAAGAAGAAGCTTGGGATGAGGCATGGCTTCACAATTCTCCGCAGGATCTGTGCCATAGCCTTGAACCGCTTCACAGAGAGAGTCTTGTGATAAAGGATGGACCCCTTCTTCCTCGTCCTCGCGAGAGACCGTTGGGGTGTAGAGGAGAAGGGCGAGGAACTCAACGCCTTGGGAGTCCCCTACATAGTTATCTGTGGAGAGCCTCTCCCCCTTCCGAAGGTTGTGTACCGGAAGCCTCAGGGTAAATACGATGCGATAAACTTTGGTGCGCAGTTCCTCGGTGATGCTGAGGTTATATGTCTAAATGATGTGGATACGAGGATTCACAACCTCCATGAAGCCCTTAAAGGGCTCCAAGATAATGGAGTCGGGTTAGTCTACTGTAAGGTGGTTGTTAAGGAGGGACCGCAGCCAAGGTTCTACAAGCTTCTAGACGCCATAAGGGCGAGGGTTCACATCGCAGCAAGCGGGGAGCTGATGGTTCTTCGCAGAGACCTCTTTGAGAGGCTTGTTCCTCTCAAGCCTTGTAAGGCTGAGGATACCTACATCCTCTATAAGGCTCTTGAGCTGGGCTACAGGGTTGTCTTCTGCAGGGATTGCTGGGTGACGACGACACGCACTGAGACGCTGAAGGAGGAGGCTGCCTATAAACGGAGGACCGTGGGAGGTATCTATCAGGCGCTGTCCTATGCAAAGCCTCCTCCCTTGATCAGATTCTTCTATCTCCTGCTGCCCTTCGCCGCTCCGTTGCTTCTCGTCCTAGGGAGAGCGGGGTACTACTGGGCGAAGGGCATAGTCGAGGGAGCTGTGAACCTGATCAGAAGGGAGCGCGGAGGCCTTTTTGACGATAAGAGTTTTTAGGGATGACCACCGTTATCATTATTGAGGAGTCTCTATGTGCGAATTCAAGGTCTTTCTGGAGGGGAAGGAGGTCTTTCAGGATGTGATCTACGTCAGGATGGAGGGAAATAACCTGATCCTGAGGGATGTGATGGGAGTAACTCGGAGCATCCCGAATTCGAAGATCGTTGAAATAGACGTGACAGCCGAGAAACTCATCCTCGGGAGGAGTTAAAGCCCCTTTGAAGAGCGCCCTTAACCTCTCAAAACCGTTAAATATCTTTCCTCTTCCTTGGTAAGTGATCGTTATGGGAGCAGTTTTGGAGCTAAACTCGGCTAATTGGGAGAAAGAGGTTTTACAGTCCCAGATCTTGACGGTCGTGGACTTCTGGCATGAGAAATGCCCCTGGTGCATCAAACTCAACCCAGTGTACGACCAGCTCGCCGAGGAATACAGGGGCAAGATCAAGTTCGTCAAGGTGAATGTCCTGGCGAATCGTGAGAATCGAGATCTAGCTATTCTGCACGGTGTCATGGGAACACCGACTCTGATCTTCTTCTGCGGCGGGAGACCCGTGAGACAGGTTGTGGGCTTCAACACCAGAGAACGTCTAGAGAAGATCACGGATGAGATGCTTGAGAACCACCAACAATGTGCCAAGCAGAGCACCCCGCTGAAGACTTAGCCTTCTTTTTAAAAAGGCATCCTCAAGGGTGAAAACCTATTTTAGAAGGTTTATTTTAAGGTTTAGTAGGAGCAACTATGGTTGATATAAAATGGTTTTCCGATAAGTGGGGTCCTGAGAAGGTTCTGCAGGTTTATGATCCCCGCTCTGGGATGCGTGGAATTCTGGTTATTGACAACACCGCCCTGGGTCCCGGCAAGGGCGGGATCAGGATGACGCCCACCGTCGACCTTGAGGAGGTCTTCAGGCTTGCGAGGACGATGACCTGGAAGTGCGCCTTGACGGAGCTCCCCTTCGGAGGAGCCAAATCGGGGATCATAGCGGACCCGAAGAGGCTTTCCAAGGAGGAGAAGCTGAACCTAGTCCGGGCTTTCGCCATGGCCCTGAAGCCCCTGTCTCCCAGCGAGTACATCGCGGCTCCGGACATCAACACCGGCGAGGAGGAAATGGCTGCCTACGCAATGGCGAATGGCTCTTTAAGGTCCTGCACCGGGAAGCCCGAGACGATGTGCATCAGCCTAGGTGAGATGTGTGGCATCCCCCATGAGCTCGGCTCAACGGGCTACGGCGTCTTCCACGCAACCAAAGCTGGAGCAGAGCAACTTGGTCTTAAACTGAATGAAGCAATAGTAGCCATTGACGGCTTCGGCAATGTCGGCTCCTTCACGGCGAAGTTCCTCAGCGAGGAGTCCAAGGCGAAGATTGTGGCGGTTAGCGACAGCAAAGGGTGCATCTACAACGCCGAGGGGCTGGACTACGAGAAGCTGAAGAAGGTTAAAGAGGAGACGCGGTCGGTGATCAATTATAGGCCTGGTCAGGTATTGAGAGGCGAAGAGCTCTTCGAGTTGCCCGTTGACATCCTTGTTCCTGCCTCGATCTCGGACGTAATCAACGAGAAGAACGTGGATCGGATTAAGGCTAAAATGGTCGTGGAGGCAGCGAACATTCCAGCCACTTATGAGATGGAGAAGAGGCTCCACGAGAGGGGAGTGCTGGTTATCCCGGACTTCGTTGCAAATGCTGGTGGTGTGATCTCCTCCTACAGCGAATACATGGGCGAAAACGTCCACATCATGTTTGAACGGATTGAGGAGAAGATCGTCAGAAACGTGAAGATCGCCCTCGAGAAGGCTGCGAAGGAAGAGTCGCTTCCACGGGATGCAGCACTGAAAGTTGCGCAGGAGCGGGTCAGAATAGCCATGGAGAAGAGGAGCAGCTAGGCTAGTAGGTCAGCCAGTCTAGGCGTCTTTTTTCTCCCTCGATCTTTTTGAGGTCGGTTATGTCCTGATCCACCTCCAGTGTTCCCAGATATCTTCCCTCTTTGTCCCTCACCGGGAAGAACCTGATGTGGATCTGGTGGTCATCCCTCTGAACCCAGAACTCGGCGACACCCTCCTCTCCCTTTTTGAAGGCTTCCAGAACCTGATTCACTCTGTTAACGCTCCCCTCCGGATGGCACAACTGCATCTTTCTTCCAACATCAGCCATGGTCCGAACGAAGATTCGTCTATCCGTCTTGTTGAAGTATCTGACCACATTGTCCTTATCGACGAAGGTCAGGTCAACTGGAAGCGTGTTCAAAATTGCTTCAGCCTCCTTTTTTGAGAGATTCCCTGTCTCAGTCTCCATCCACTCTCCTCCCCTTCTATGTCATGTCTCTAAGCCCTAGCTGGCTTTGGCTGCTAGGTCCACGATCTGCTTGACCTCGTCGTTCAGGGCCTTGGGCAGCCCCATGATGGCTACGTCCATGAAGCCCCTGATGATGGTGGAGACCGCCTGGTCCCGCGACAGCCGCCGCGTCATGAGGTACACGATCTCCTTCTCCGAGATCTTGCCCACAGCCGCCTCATGGGTTATCTCGCAGCCCTTCTTCCTCGCTATGAGCTCGGGTATCGACTGGATGAGCGACTCGTCGTCGAGGAAGAGGCCCCTGCACTCCAGGTGGCCCTTGCAGTCTGAGCTGTTTCCCTCGATCATGCCCCTGATGACCATCTTGGAGCCCCCTCTGCCAACGGCGCGACTGATCATCTCCGCCCTGCTGCCCCTTCCGTTCAGGACCGCCCTTGAGCCGATGTCTAGGACGGAGTTCCTTTGGCCGTAGAGGATGGAGTTGAAGCTGACCCTGGAGTTCTCGCCGTTGCAGAAGGCTGTGGGGTACATCTGCACGTCTTTGACCGGTCTCAGGCAGATGTAGTTTGAGACGAACTCACCGCCATCTTCGATCAGCGCTGCGCTTCTGGGCCGTACAAAGGTCTTCTCGCTCCAGCTGTGGACCATGGTGAAGTTGAGCATGGCGCCCTTTTTCACGTAGAACTCCGATATGCCTATATGCGAGGCTTGATCGACCTCGGAGTGCTGGACGCAACTGCTGATGAGATGAGCCCTCGACCCCTCCTCGGCGATGATGATGTTATGAATCCGCTGCTCCAGGTTCCTCTCCGTTATCATGAGGCAAGACTGGAGCGGAAAAGCCACCTCCGCGCCAGGCATTATCCTGATGAAGTAGCCCCCGCTGAAGTCCTCGGCAACCTTCCTCGTGAACTCGTCTCTGTTCCAGTCAACCACCTTCCACAGGTAGTCCTTGGTCCAGGGGTACTTCTGGAGGGCCTCCTTGGTATCCAGCATCTCCAATTTTCCCCTGAACAGTTCGTTGACCTTAGCGTAGATGGTGGCCTGATCCAGGTGGAAGAAGGTGCCTGAACGCTCAGCCTCCTTGGGGTCTATCCCCGCTTTATATGCCTCTTCAAGCACCCTATGAGGAATCCCTGTCAGCTCGCTCCCCTTGCTCAAGCCGTTTAGACCTCTGGAAGGTTAATTCTGCAGGCCACACAGGACTCGTAGCCGTTTCTCTTGATGTCCTCGTATATGCGCTCAGGGTCTTTGAAGCAGTGGATCTTGCCCTCAAGCAGAACGCAGGCGTACCGGGCTTTGATGTAGTCCAGGATGTCGCCCTTGTGCGTGATGATCAGGGCTGAGCTCCCGTTGCCCTCGACGTATCGCTCGATCTCGGTGGCGATGAACTTCAGGCTCTCAACGTCAACCCCGGAGTCTGGCTCATCAAGGAGGAGGAGCCTGGGCTTGAGAAAGATCATCTGGAGGATCTCAGCCCTCTTCCGCTCTCCCCCGGAGAAGCCCACATTGATGTCGCGCTCCAGGAACTCGGTGAGCCTGAAGGCATCTATCAGCTTCGCCTCCTCCTCGCTGAACTCATCGTCTGTGTCCTTGCCGAGACACAGCTTCAGCATGACAGCCAGCTTCACGCCCGTGATCTCCGGGGGGTTCTGGAAGGCCACTGATATGCCGAGCTTCGACCTCTCGTCGATATCCTCTTTCGTGATGTCCTTGCCCATGAACAGGATCTGCCCGGACACCACCTGATAGGAGGGGATGCCCATTATGGCGCTGATGAGTGTTGTCTTTCCAGAGCCGTTGGGACCGAAGAGGATGTAGTTCTCCTTGTCCTGCAGGCTCAGGTTGATGCCGTCGAGGATAACCCTGTTCTCGACCTTAACTCTGAGGTCTCTGACCTCCAGCAGGCTCGTCGTCTCGTTCGACATGGAGTTTCCTTAATTCTATCCCCTTCTCTGCCTTATAAGCAACGCTTTTTCGCCTTGGTTCAAGATGGGGAGACTTTGCTTGAGATCATCGCAAGAGAATTTCGGTGGACCAGTGCAAAGACACTATGTTCAACTCGGTTCAGGTCTGCAGCGTCTGCGGTTACACGCTGGAAGGCGATGCCTTATCTTCCGTTTATTCTTCTCAAAGAATAAATCAGAGCAGTTGCATAGCTATCTGCATGTGGAGCAAAGATGAGTGAAGAAATTGGTTCATCTGGGCGAGTCCTGCCTTACGACAGTGAGGCGCCTAGAATCTTTGAGAATATAAAACGTTTTCTTCTCAGCGTGATTCCCCTTGAGGTCGAGGTTGAGCATGTGGGGAGCACGGCAATTCCAGGATTGGCGGGTAAAGGTATCATCGATGTCCTGATAATAACTAGACAAGAGCGGGTGTGGGAAGTGGTTAAACTGTTGGAGTCGAGGGGATTCCGATATAATCCTGAGGGTGGGGCTCCTCCTGAGAGGCTCTTCGTCTCAGGTCCCTACAGGTACAAGGGAAAGGATTTGCACATCCACCTTCACATAACCTTCGGAAGCAAAGAGAACCAGGACATGCTGCTCTTCAGGGACTACCTCAGGCGCCACCCCGAGGAAGCTGAAAGGTACTACGAGCTCAAGAGGCAATGGGACAGGGAAGCAGGCTCAGATAACGACAAGTACGGGGAGCTCAAAACGCCCTACGTCAACGAGGTGCTGGAGAAGGCAAGAAAGGAAAAACTTCAGGGCTGAGATCAATGGCGCATTTCAACTATTTCTTATTCCCAGTTCAACTAGGAGTTCCTCGACTTTTCGTTTTATCGTGTCGCGTATCTCTCGGACCTTCTCTATGGTTTGTCCCTCGGGGTCCTCGATCTGCCAGTCCACGACCTCCTTCGGGGTGATGGGGCAGGCGTTCTCAGGGCAGCCCATGAGGACAACGATGTCAGCCTCCTCAACCATCTCCGCTGTGACCTTCTTGAGCCTGTTCCCCGAGATGTCTATGCCCGCCTCCCTTATCACCTGCACCGCCAAAGGATTAACCCTGTCAGCGGGCTTGTCTCCTGCGCTCTTGGCGATAGCTTTTCCCTTAGCCAGGGCGTTGAAGAAGGCCTCAGCCATCTGGCTTCTGGCGGCGTTCTGAACGCAGAGGAAAAGAACATGCTTCATGTCTTATCCCTCATTTACACTTATGACGGTCACAGTTTTATGCTTATCTCCATTCCGTCCCAGCCAACTCTGATGAACCTGCTCTCGTAGCTGCCCGAGTTCCTCACGTAGTCGAGGTAGTCTCTCATCGCCCACGCGGAGGCACCAGCGTTGTCCGCCACTATGACTGTTCCCTTGTGGATCTTATCCTCAACGAGCCTCAGGTAATTCAAATACTCGTCCTTTTCGGCATCCAGGAAGACGAAGTCGAACTGCCCGTTGAGCTTTGGAAGGACCTCTAAGGCGTCTCCGACCAGCACCTCCATCCTAGCCTTGATCCTTGCCTTCGCTATGTTCTCCCTCGCCTCCTCAGCCTCGTCCTCATCGATCTCGATGGTGATGAGCTCAGAGTGGCTCCCCAGCTCCCTTCCCATCAGGATAGCCGAGTACCCGATCAGGGTTCCAACCTCCAATACTCGTCTAGGCTGATTCCTGCGGATGAGATCGACCAGAATCCGCCCCTTCTCAGACCCTACCGTGGGAAGCCACCTCCGCCAAGTCATTCTCCTAAACTCTCCACCGTCTTTAGAATAATCGGGCTTCATATAAACTCCTCTCTCCGCTGGATTTTGGTGGTTACACATGCCTTTGAACAAGGTTTATATGAAATTCTAGGGGAATAGATCTTGGCGATTGAAGACGACTTGTTGGAAGTGGTTTGACATGGTCTTGAAGGATGCGGGAGTCAAGGTCACCGACGAGAACCAGGAGAAGGTCGACGAGATAATCCACAGGTACATCGGCGAACAATCCAGCTACGGCCACTGCTCATCGGACTGGGGGAAAGCCAGAAAGGAGATTCAGGCCGACGAGCAGATGACGCAGGAGCTCGTTAAAAAGCTCAAAGCCTTAGCCTGATCCCCTCTGTTCTCTTCAAGGGTATCTCCTTTTCTTTTGTCTCTTCGACGTGATCAACCTGTTTTTCTTCAATTGCGTCACATTGAGCCCTAAAAGTATCTCTTATCACCCCGAATTTGTGAGAAGGATTGGTTCTTGAAGAAGTCTCTGGGTCATCGGGGAAAATGTTGAAATATTGAGGTTAAACATATCAGAGATGAGGATGGAGCAGATAATACAGCTTAAGGTTGCAGAGGCAAAGCAGCAACGGGATGTCGGCAGAGGCATAGCTCGAATAGACACCGACGCTATGAAGTCCATAGGAGTCACTGTCGGAGATGTTATTGAGATTCATGGGGGGAAAGCCACGCCCGCTAAGGTTTGGCCTCCCTACCCCGAGGACCGAGGACTCGGCTTGATACGCATAGACGGCTTTCTCAGGAAGAACTGCGGGGTCTCCTTGAATGAATATGTCATGATTAGCGCGGCGAAGTACAGCTATGCCGACTTTGTCGAACTGGCTCCCGTGGATATTAGAATCAGAGTAGACGACGACCTCATTAAATTCGTGAAGGATAGGCTGATAGACCGCCCCATGATCTGGGGAGACTCGATTTTAATTATGATGCTCGGCCACTCGGTTCAATTCGTGGTTGTGAACACCCGACCTTCTGGCATTGTCAAGATCTCACCAACAACAGAGATCAATCTTCGAGGGGAACCAGTTACCAAGGCAGCCATCCTTGGTAAGCCTGATTCCGAACTCTGGATAGGAAATTCTGAAGAGTTGGAGAATATGACTGTTTCCTATGGCAAAATAGAAGGCGAATTCGACGCAAAAAACGGTGAGCTAATTATAGATTGCGAGGTCCTTCTAAGCTTTGGGCCAGAAAAAGCGTCTGGGCATTTCAAATATAACCTAAAAGAGGATGAAGCATCCGAATGGAAGAACATCATCGATAGAAGACAAAAAGCCATAGAAAATGAACTAACATCCTTTAAAGCGACAATCAAGAAGCTCCTTGAAATATCAGCAATTAGGCCGATGAAGATCTCTCTATCTCAAGTGCTCGACGAATTACTCACCCGAACATCAAACCTTTAGGACATCTTACCATTCGTGTTTGATTTATTCACATACGTAAATTTTATTTAAAAGTAATCTAAATTTCATGCGGGGATGAGATGTCGAAGAAAAAGATCGAGAGCATCATGCGTGATTTTATCGAGACTATCGAGAAGGGGGATGTGGAGAAGGCGCTCACCTTCCTTGCAGAAGACGCGGACTATATCAGACCTGAGGGCATATTCAAAGGCAAGGAGGAGCTGAAGCACTACCTGCGTTGGTCGGCTCAGATAAGTCCGAATCCAAAGATCAAGGATGTTGGGATTGGAATCATGGTGAAGGGTAGTAAGGCTGTTTACGAGCACATTGTAGAAGTCACCTATGAAGGTGCGAAATATGAAGCGCTGACCCTATGCGTGTACGAATTCAGCGACGAAAAAATCCAGCACCTCAGGACGGTCGTAGATAGATTGTCAATCATTAAACAGGTAGTCGAAAGCGCGAGCGGAGTCAAGGCATGGATCGGAAGAAGGGTGGTGAACTATATCGTAAAAGAAGCGGAGAAAGGCCTGCATTAGCCTCTTCAAAATTTGAGTGGAACATGAGCATGCCCAAAAAAAAACAGTATCTGACGCAGTAGCCCAATAAGAAGAGATGGAACTTATAAGGGCTAGGCACCGTCTTTAAGAGAGGCG
>Ga0315296_10005411_pt1 | contig 10200 bp, 8 predicted proteins | sample YL17G14_18_MG_FD_203921 | JGI IMG/M metagenome (GOLD analysis project Ga0315296, IMG submission 203921) | Sediment microbial communities from Yellowstone Lake, YNP, Wyoming, USA - YL17G14_18 | ecosystem: Environmental > Aquatic > Freshwater > Lake > Sediment | place: USA: Wyoming | collected... | reverse complement strand
AAGGTTGTGCTTCTTGGCGATGGCATGAATAGCATCGTAATCGGCCGGAATGCCGTGTATGTCCACTGCCACAATCGCCCGCGTCTTCTCGCTTATGCGCTCCTCGATCCTGGCTGGGTCAATGGTCGCCGTCTTTGGCTCGATGTCAACGAAGATCGGGATGCCGTTCGAGTGCATGACGCACGAGGCCGATGCAAGGAATGTAAACGCGGGGACAAGAACTTCGTCACCCGGCCCGATTTCCGCAGCGGCTACCGCCATGTGCAGCGAAGCGGTTCCTGAATTCGCCGCCAGGCAGTGCTTCATGCCGACATACTGCGCCCATTCTCTCTCGAGCGCGGTTACGCTCGGCAGCGGGTAGCGCCACGGGGTCGCATTCTCGAGGGCATCCATCACCGCCTTGCGGTCTTGATCGTTGATCCACGGCCACGGCTTGATAGCGCCGTCGGGAACAGTCTTCTGCCCGCCTTGAACTGCAAGCACGCTCATGGTTGCGCTCCTCGTGAACACTCGACGATGACCTTGACCACCGACGCGCGGCTGCTGGCCGCCTTCTCGAAGGCCTGCGCAATGCGCGCGAGTGCGAAGCGGTGCGAAATCAGCGCGGCAGCGTCCACTGTCTTGGCCCGAAGGACTTTTGCAGCGCGAGGATACAGAGGGCCGCACGGATTGTGATTGGACCCCACCAGGCGCTGTTTACGGAAATGAAAGCGGTCAACATCGAAGCGCAGGCCAGCGTTCGCCTTCCACTCCATGCCCACGAACGCGATGGTAGCGCCCAGGGCCGCCATACGGACGGCGTCGGCGATTACGCCGCTGGGCTTCGCTGTAATGAGAACAAAGTCAACGCCCTTCTGCTCGCGCGCCAGCACCACGGACGGAAGGTCCTCCTTGTCCGGCGAAATGACCGCTGCGGCCTCGAGTTTTCGCGCAACGCGGCGGCGGGCCAGGCCGGTGGAAGGGTGAGAGACATAGACCCTCGCAGCGCCCGCGGCGCGGCACAGGGAGAGCGCCATAAGGCCGATAGGGCCCGCGCCGATGATGCACCCGGTCCTCCCCTGCCCTACCCCTGCGTCGGCCACCAGGTCCATTGCCACAGTGAGCGGTTCCATGAATGACGCCTCGTCGGGCGTCAGCGATGGGCAGGGGAAGAAAAACTGCTCCGGCTTGCAGACGAACTCGGCGAATGCATCGTGCCCGCACCCGATCGCGCCCTCGCAAAGGCGGGGCTTGCCGTCCAAGCAGTTGCGGCATTTGCCGCACGGTATGCTGCCAATGCCGGCCACCAGAGTCCCTGGCGCAAGCGAGCAGCCCGGCCCGGCCTTCTCGACGAACCCCGAGAACTCGTGCCCGCGCCTGTGCCAGGGCGCGCGCCCCGAGCGAAACGCCGCCACATCCGAGCCGCAGATACCCGAGCGGGCCACGCGAACCAGCGCCTCGCCCCGCTCCGGCTCGGGAACCGGCACTTCTCGCAACTGCACCTTTCCGGGGGAGCGAAAGAAAGCCGCTTTCATTTCGTGTGCATCCAAACCTTGTAAGTTTGACCCGGTGCACCCGCAGACCTTCCCGGAAAGACGTCATCCACCTACAGCCAGAACGCCAAGAGCCTATCCTGAAAATAAGTTGACTGTCACCCTGAGCCCACTAGCCCACGCCACATGTGGTAAGAGCCCAAGGGTTGCCTGTCATTCTGAGTCCGCCAGCCGGCGGACGGGACTCAGAATGACATTCCCGTGGCACTCTGCTTTCTACCATAGGGTCCAAGTGTCGCGCAGGGATAGCAATCACGCAGCACGAAAGAAGCAAGGTGCACATGCGCCCACTTGCAGTCATCGCGCTGCTCCTGGCGCTCGTCGTTCCCGCGCCGGGTGCCCAGAGGGTGATCGAACTCGGCGCCGACGTGGTCGAGGTTGACCAGGCGAACGAGCGCGCCGAGGGCCAGGGCCATGTGTGGGCCAGGTTCGAGGGCGCTGACCTGAGAGCCAACCTGGTGAAGGCAGACCTCAAGGCCGGGACGATGCTGGCGACGGGTGATGTCGAGATCAGGCAGCGAGACCGGCTGCTCTCCGCAGCCGAACTTCAATACGATCTCAATGCGCGGCGCGGCCTGCTCAAAGAGGTGCATGGGCAAATGGGCCCTATCCTCTTCGGGGCAGAGAGAGCAGACATAACCCCGGAGACGGTGCTGGGCGTGGGCGCGAGCCTGACCACGTGCGACCGGCCTCATCCTCACTACCACCTGACCGCGAGCAGAATCACGGTTACGCCGGGGCGAGCAATAGTCAAAGGAGCCACATTGCGGTGGCACGGGCGCAGGATACTGAAACTGCCGCAATTCCACATTCCGCTTCCAGGCGGGAGGCAGCAGGAAGCAGGACTGGTGCCGAAAGTGGGCTATGCGCGTGGGGATGGGCCGTTCTTCGGACTGAGGTATGGGTGGACTGCAGCCCGCCAGGTGGATTCGAGCGTTGAGTTTCGCCAAACCGCCCTGCGCGGCACAAGAGGCATCGCGCGCGCCGACCTCGACCGGCCCTGGGGCCAAGTCAGCCTTGCCCTGGCTACAAAGGACGACTGGACCGAGAAAACGCCGCCGATAGATGACCCTCGGGCCGCGATTCGCAGGTTCCTGGTGGACAAGATGCCGGAGTTGCGCGCCGAGTTCGACAAGCGAAGAATCGCACCCTGGCTATCCCTGGGTGGCTACGTTACCGCAGGAAGGTATCTGGAGCGCGACACCGAGGTGCGAGATTCCCGGACAGCGGCCACGGTTTTCCTGACGCCGGGCGCGCTCAAGGTGGGCGGCATGGCGATAGAGCCGGGTTTTGGTTGGCGGGGCCTGGCCGCTGGAGGCGACCGCCAAACTGCGCTGGTCAGCAGGATTTCGCTCGGCCTGCTGCAGACCCCCAGGTCCAGCCTGCGGGTATCCTTTATCAGGCGCAAGGCGATCGGACGCAGCCCGTTCTCCTTCGACGCCGTGGAGATTGAACGCGAACTGTCAGCCGACGCGAAAGTGAGCCTTTCGCACGGCTGGGCGATTGAGAACGTTCACCGCTACGACCTTGACCAACGCAGGTTCAGGGATGCGGACATCAAGGTTTCCCGGACGGCCCACTGCCTGCGCTATTCGGCCGTCTGGCTGAAGGCCCGCAACGAGTTCCGCCTCCAGGTGGAACTGTCGGCCTTCTGAGTCATGTTTACAGGCTGGTATGAGCGGCGGTATAATAACACTGGATGGTCGAAAAGGTTGGAAGAAGACCTCGATCAGCGATTGGTGCGTACCCAGCAGGAAGACCAGCGCACGCGCGAGGCCGAGCAGGAGGCCCAGTGCCAGACTGCCTGGCTGCGCCTGAAACTCGGCGACCGCTACGCCGGCCAGGGCAAGTTCCGGCAGGCAATCAGCCAATACAGGCAAGCAGTCAAGATGGACGGCAATAACGCCGTCTTCCGCACGCGCCTGGCGGACGCTTACGTGGCCAACGGGATGATTCCGCAGGGGATGGCGGAGTATCGCAAGGCGATACGGGTTGACCCGGGGTATGCCGAGGCATGGGCCAGCCTGGGAGACCTATACCGGCGCTTCGGAATGACGAGCGTGGCGCTGCGAATGTATCTACGCGCCACGGAACTGAGCCCGAAGCGAGCATTCTTCTTGTATAAGTTGTCCGAGGTTTACTGCGCGCTCGGTCTGAGGGGCAGGGCGCTGAGGATCCTGAAAAGGGCAGCCGAACTTGCGCCCAGCGCTGCCTTCTACCGCTTTCGGCTGGGGGAATTGCACGCGCGCTGCGGGCGCGTGGCCGAGGCGCTCGCAGGGTTTCGAGAGGCTGCGCGCATGGCCCCCTATGACGACTACTACCAGGTGCGCCTGGCCACAGCGCTGATGTCCGTCGGCTTGATGGCGGAGGCAATCGCGGCCTACGAGGCCGTTCTGCAGTTGAGGCCCGACAGCCACTGCTACCGCGTCCTGCTGGCGGAGGCCAGACGGCTTGCTGCTCCCGCGCCCACCAGGGCAGCCGATGACGCCGGCGCCGAGTCGCTGGACGACTATGATCGCGCCTACGTGCGCCAGCGCCGGGCCGAGTACGGCGCATAGGCGCATTCCCGTGTTCCCTCGCGCGGCACCGACAGGTAGATTCATTGCGGGCGCCTTGCCGCTTGCCCTGTCATTCGCGCTCCCCGCGCAACTACCGGCGCTTCATTCGCAGCGTTCACCTGCCAGCGCCAAGCCTGCACCGCGCCGCGATCTGACCCGCGAGGCGCAGACGGTGATCGTCGCAGCGATCGGGCTCGTCAGCCCTTGCGTCGTCGGTGTCCGCGCTCTTGGACGCGCGGGACGGCGGCCCGAACAGTCCGGAGTGGTAGTTGACGGGCTGGGCCACGTCGTCACTGCGGCGGGAACGCTGCGTCGGGGCGAAAAGGCTGTAGTGATGGCGGCGAACGGCACCCCGGCGCCCGCAACCGTGGTTGGGGTGGACGAGCGGTTTCAGTTGGCAGTTATCAAGATGCAGATGGCCGGCTTGAAGCCCATACGGTTGCGCAGTTCGCGCTCCCTGCGCGCTGGCATGTGGCTGGCGGCGATCGGTCGCCCGCCCGGCTATGACATCACGGCTACCGTCGGCACTTTGAGCGCACGCGACAGACAGATTGCGTGGCCGGGCGGACAAACACTCGAATACTTGATCCAGACAGATGCAGTCATAAACGCCGAGAACAACGGCGGGCCGCTGGTTGACGCGCGCGGTCGGCTCGCGGGGATAGCGCTCGATCTGCCGCGCAGCGCCGAGATGCAGGGGATAGGTTTCGCGGTTCCCTCGGAGATCGTCAGGCGGGTCTCGGCGGATCTCATCAGCAGGGGGGAGTTCGTCGGCGCGTGGTATGGCATTGGCTACCGGAGCGCCAGCCCGAGTGAACTCACGCGCGCAGGGGTCGGCGGCGGCATACTGGTCGAGCAGGTTTACCCTGAGACGCCAGCGCAGCGGTCGGGCGTCGCGAGCCGCGACGTGATATTCGCGTTCAATGGTAAGGCGGTCAAGGACAGGGCCGACTTCCGCTGGCGGATGATAATGGCGCACCCCGGCGACAACGTCCGGCTCGAAGGGATTCGGCGCGGGCGTCGGATACAGTTGAAGGCGGTGCTGGGCACGGCGCCAGAGGTCTTGCCAAAATGGGGCACGCGATAAGGCTCGGCAAACTGTTCGGGATAGCGATCGAGATAGACCTTACGTGGTTTATCATCTTCGTGCTCGCCGCCGCCAGTTTCGCAACCAACTGGTTTGCGAGATACATCCCCGCCGAGACGCCCGGCCTGATGTGGCTCTACGGGGTCGTTGGGGCCATATTCCTCTTCGCCTCGATTGTCGCTCATGAACTTTCCCACGCCTATGCGGGCCGTGTTTACGGTGTGCAGACGACGAGCGTGACGCTGTTCGTATTCGGCGGCGTTTCCAGGATGGTGGACGAGCCGCCCTCGCCGCGCGCCGAGTTGTGGATAGGTATTGCAGGGCCGCTGTGCAGTTTCGCGCTGGCTGCTGTCTTCGCCGCGCTTTCTGTCTGGTCAGCAGTGCTGGGGCTCGTCGAAGCGGTTACCATGACGTTCTGGCTTGGGACCGTGTTGAACCTGATGCTGGGCGCCTTCAACCTGCTGCCCGGGCTGCCCTTGGACGGCGGGCACGTGGTTCGCGCGCTGGCCTGGTGGAAGAGCGGCAGCCCTGCCGTGGGCACGCGAGTGGCCAGCGCAGCAGGCCAGATCGTGGGCTACGGGTTGATCGGCCTCGGTGTGCTGACGCTTCTCGGCCCAACGCTGAACCTTGGCGGGCTGTGGCTGATATTCATCGGGTGGTTCGTCGCCCAGCAGGCGGTGGCCAGCATGAGACTCGTTCAAGCCCGCCAGGCCCTTTCGGGGGTGCCGGTGGCGCGGCTGATGACGACGGCCGTTACGACGGTGCCTGCAGATCTGACGGTCGAGGACCTGGTGCGCAACTATTTCATGGCGCACGCATATACTGCCTATCCGGTTGTCGAGGGTGACCTCCTGAAGGGCGTGGTCAACGTGGCCGCAGTGCGCAACCTGCCGCGGGAACAGTGGGCCACAACTAGAGTCGGGGACATCGTGCCGCCCCTGACGATGGAACAGGTGATTGCTCCATCGGCCGACGGCTGGGAGGCTCTCGCTAGGATGGCGCGCACCGAGTGCGCCTGCGTGCTGATAACCGACGGTGCCAGGCTGCTGGGCATACTGACCCACAGTGATATTCTGCGCCTCATCCGCGCCCGGCTGGAACTGGGAGTCTAGAGACTTTCCTGCATTATCGTTAGGCCCAACCGCGTCGTTCACTGTCATTCTGAGCCCGCCAGTCCGCCAACCGGCGGACGGGCGAAGAATCTCGTTTCTTTTGAGATTCTTCACTCCGCTTCGCTGCGTTCAGAATGACAGCAATACATACGCTGGCTCATGTCACGGAGCACCAGAGGGCCCGCCCCACAGCCGGCGGGCGCCGCGAAGGTCATCCCCCGCGGCGCAAGAGGTTACCAGGCTAGAAAGGGCTTGCCAGACAGCGGGCTTTGTGGCAAGATGCGCGCAGAGGAGGGGAATGAAATGCATCCCCACATCGGCTACATTGCGTGGCTGGCGGTACTGACCCTGGGCCTGATCTACGACATCTTTCGGCGCGGCCAGTTCGACGAGCGCCTGAAGAAACTGGAAGACCAGGTCAAGGCGCTCCAGGGCGGCTCCGCCCAGCCCCCGCCCGCGCCCCGCTGAATTGGGGCTGCGGCGGGCGAATGCCCGCCCAGCACCCGAAGGCGCCCACCAGCATCGCGCTATCTGGTCGCCTTTGGACGCAGGCGCTCTGGCGGCTTGGGCACCGGTGGGTTTGTGGCCAGATGGGCGGACAGGGCCTGGGCCAGGGTCGTGTCGAGTTCCTGCCTTGGCTTCCCATTGAACACGCGGAAGAAGCCCAGGTAGCCCTGCGCCAGCGAGAGCGCCACGGCAACCTTATAGCGCCGCGCCGGATCCAGCGGCACCCCGGCGGCGGTGGGACTCACTACCCTTTTCATCGGCGCTGCTGCCGGGTCATAGACGACGGCAACACCCGATACCTGCAGAAATCCCTTGTGCGGCACCGGCAGCACCGAAAGCCCCCGCTCCAGCGCCGCCACAACCACACTGCCCTCGAGGGTCATCACGGCAATTCGCTCTTGCGGGTAGGCCAGCAGCACCGATTCGAGACCAGTGGCAGCGGACATATCCTGAGGCAGGCCTGCGGCCTTGAGCACCCCCGCCTGCACGAGCGCGATGTCGGCCTTCGCAGCAGCGCGCACCGCGTCAGCAACAAGGTCCCCGGCCGCCGTTTCGCCGAGGGCCGGGTCGAGGTTCTGCGCCCTGGCACTCGACGGCGGGACAACCAAGGCAGCCAGCGCAAGGCTAAGCGCGAGCAGCGAATTTCTCGAGATACTCCTGTATGAACTCATCTATCTCTCCATCCAGCACCGCAGCGGTGTTGCTTGTCTCGTGGTCGGTGCGGTGATCCTTGACCAGGTTGTAAGGGTGCAGAACATACGACCTGATCTGGTTGCCCCAGGCGATGGCGGCCTGCTGGCCGCGCATCTGCGCCAGTTTCTCTTCCTGTTCCTTTCGGCGCAACTCCAGCAGGCGGGCCTTGAGCACGCGCGTTGCGAACTCGCGGTTTCGGTGCTGCGAGCGCTCGTTCTGGCAAGTAACCACGATGCCCGTTGGTATGTGCTTGATGCGAACTGCCGAGGATGTCTTGTTGACATGCTGCCCGCCCGCGCTGGAGGCGCGGAAAAAGTCCATCTCGATTTCCTTGGGATCAATCCCCACATCGTCCGATGCTTGCACCTCGGGGATCACGTCCACGCTGGCAAATGTCGTGTGCCGGCGGCGCGAAGCATCGAAGGGGGAAATGCGCACCAGCCTGTGCACACCGCGCTCGGTCTTCAGGTATCCGTAAGCAAGAGGACCGGTCAAGGCTGCAGTGATGCTCTTGCTGCCCGCCGATTCGCCCGGCGTCCGGTCAATGACCTCGGCCTGGTAGCCGCGGCGCTCGGCCCAGCGCAGATACATCCTGCCAAGCATATCCACCCAGTCGCAGGCCTCGGTCCCTCCCGCCCCGGCATTGATTGAAAGGATGGCGCTGTGATCGTCATAGGGCCCGGAAAGAAGGCATGTCAGTTCAAGGTCCGCCAGGCGCGCCTGCAGCGCCGCCAGGTCGCGCCGCAGGTCGGCGAGCGCCTGCTGATCATCGTCGCCTGCGATTTCAGCCAGGCCAGCGATGTCCTCGGCCTTGCGGTGCAGTTCCTGCCAGGGGGCTATGCTCTGGCGTAGGCGGCCGGCGCGCGTCAACAACTCCTGGGCGCGGCGCTGGTCATCCCACAACTTGGGGTCTGAGCTCTGGCGTTCGAGTTCCGCGAGTTCCTTCTCGGTCCCGGCCAAGTCAAAGATGGTCTCGCAGTTCTTCCAGCCTTTGCAGCATCCCCTCCGCCGCCTCGATTATCTCTTGCCCTTCCACTTCCCTCACCGCCCCTATTATACCCTTCTCTCGACGACTGCGCAAGGCGTTCTGCAGACATCACAGAAAAGAGCCCAGCGGAAGGAACCGATTGGCTAGCGGCTAACTGATGGGAAAACCACCAGGGAGGCAGGGAATGAAAGCAAGGACGGTGCCATTTCCAGCAGGTTTGCTATGCGGCGCGGCACTTTTGGTTTCACTCTTCGCGGTCGGGGCATCTGCCGGTCCGACAGGCCCGGTGGCCGGGCTGCGGCTCAACGGAGGCAGTGTAGGGGACTACTTTGGCTGGTCAATGGCCAGGGTCGGGGATGTCAACGGCGACGCGGTTGCGGACTTTGCCTTTGGCATGCCGCCAGTATCCAGCGGAAGCACGGCGAAGGGCCACGTGCGCGTGTACTCGGGCGCGGACTGGAGCATCATCCGGACCCATGAGGGCGACAACGGCGGCCAGCTCGGCACCAGCATGGCTCCCGCCGGCGATGTCAACGGGGACGGCAGAGCGGACTATCTGGTCGGAGCCCCGACCGCGTCCACTGGCACCCCTGCTGGCCGTGCCGGCGTGGTCGTATTGTACTCCGGCATGGACGGCTCGGTGCTGCGACAGTTCAACGGGACCCAGAACGGAGAGTGGTTTGGGTACTCCGTCGCCGCGGTCGGTGACATCACCGGCGACGGTGTCACCGAGTTTCTCGCCGGCGCGCCGCTGTACGACTTTGCGGGCTTCGACATTCCGGGCAAGGCCTACCTCTGTAACGGAGCAACCGGGGGCTTTCTGCAGACCTTCAACGGCACGAATGTGGTCGACAAATTCGGCTATTCGGTTGCCGGCGTCGGCGACGTGAACGGGGACGGCGCGCCGGACTTGCTGGTCGGGGCGTTCTACGCTGACCCGGGTGGCAGGAGCAACGCAGGCAGCGCCTTCCTCTATTCCGGCGCCGACTACAGCCTGCTGCACCAGTTCGACGGCGAGGCGGCCGGCGATCGGCTCGGCTACGCCGTTGCCGGGATCGGTGACGTCAACGGCGACACCTATCCCGACCTGCTCATCGGCGCTTATACCAGGAACAGTTGGGCAGGCAGCGCCTACCTTTATTCCGGTGCGGACTACAGCCTGATCCACCGCTTCGATGGCGAAACCGCCAACAGTCTGTTTGGGTGTTCCCTCGCCTACGCAGGGGACGTGGACGGCGACGGGACCTCGGACCTGTTGATCGGTGCGTACGGTGCTGGGGGCGACACAGGCCGGGCATACCTGTACTCCGGGGACGACTTCAGTCTCATCCGCCGCTGGGACGGAACGGCTGCGGGCGACCGGCTTGGTTGGGCAGTCGCCCCTGCGGGTGACGCGAACGGCGACGGGAAACTGGACGTGATGCTCAGCGCATACAATGCCAGCCCGAACGGCCTGAGCGCCGCGGGCAGCGTCTTCATCGTTACCGCCTGCTGCGCGCCGATGGTCATCAACAATGACCAGCCTGCCACTTCCACCACCGATGTGGACATGCAGAACACCGTATTCGGCGCCGCACAGATGCGCTTCAAGAACGACGGCGAAGACTGGTCGGCCTGGGAACCCTACGCGACCAGCAAGTCCTGGACCCTTCCCTCCGGGGAGGGCGTCAAGAGAATCTATGCCCAGTTCAAGGACCTGCTGGGCACAGACTCGGCCGAGGTC
>Ga0315296_10005410_pt1 | contig 10200 bp, 9 predicted proteins | sample YL17G14_18_MG_FD_203921 | JGI IMG/M metagenome (GOLD analysis project Ga0315296, IMG submission 203921) | Sediment microbial communities from Yellowstone Lake, YNP, Wyoming, USA - YL17G14_18 | ecosystem: Environmental > Aquatic > Freshwater > Lake > Sediment | place: USA: Wyoming | collected... | reverse complement strand
ATCAGCTCTACCAGCCGTTGGTCTGTCAGCGTCCTGGAACCTGCCAACGTCTGTGCGGCAAATTCCGTCAGGTCGCGGCGGACCTGTCGATAAACTTCTTCTCTGAGTTGAGCGTGTCGAGCCTCCAAGATCGATTCCCATTGCTGGTTCATTTGCTTGACCAAGTCGACACGCAGTTGTTCGACGTCCACCGGTTGTGGTGTGGACAGGCGGCCGGTGAGAAATCCGGCGCAGATTAGCAGCACCGCTGCGGCGGCAAATTTTATAATTGGCCTTGGGCTTTTGATCTCGCAAATGGTGGTTGTGGTCGCCGTGTCCCACGAAAAACCAAGCCGCACTCGATTTATAGCTCGCTCGGTTGCCTCACAGGACGGCTGAATCTGAGAGAGCTGCTCTAAACGTCGCTGGATTTCATTTTCATCGATCTTCGACATCTTGTATCTCCTTTCGGTAGGATGGCGACTGGCAGGCCCCAAGAATATCCCGAAGCTGACTTAGAGCTCTGGAACACATTGCCCGCACGTGGTGTTCCGTTTTGCCCAGCTTTTCAGCGATGTGCTCGTAGGATTCCTCCTGGATGTACCGCATGACAAGAGCTTCGCGAGATGGCCCGTTCAATCGCCCTATGGCTGCGAGAGTCTCTTGAAGCTCTTCCATACGCACTAACTCGCTCAAGGCTGAATTCTGATTCGACGCCGGCTCGCGAATCTCCTCCAGCGGCAAAGGCGGCCGTTTCTGTCTTCGCCGCCAGTCAAAAGCCAAGTTTATCGCAGTCCTATGGGCGTAAGCGTTCCAGTTCTTTACCCTGTTCAATTTGCTGGTCTTAGTGAGCTTTATGAATAATTCCTGCATCAATTCCTCGGCAACATCCTCGCGCAGCGTCAGCCTGGTCAAAAGCGCATGCAGACTCGCTCCGGACCTATCCAGCAGCTCGAGGAGTTCTTTCTGTCGATTCTTCAACGAAAACCTTTCGGCCTTGGCCGACAAGTCGGCTTCTGCTCTAAGGACTCCGCTATTATAGACGAAACGGTGTGTCCCCGCGCAACGCCTTTCCGGAACAAATTCCTGCTGGTCTACTGTGGCACATAAAAAAGGCCGAGGTAAACAAACTCGGCCTTCGTGATCAAAACTCGATCTTCTCAGCGGGCTTACTTCGGCAGATTCTCCGGCGTAACATCCTTGACGTTCAGGTCGCCGTAAATGACACGGTAAGTTTGCGAACCTTTCGGGCGGTACCAAAAGATAGGCGTGTTAGCGTCACCATAGCTTACGTTCTCGCCAGCATAGCGCCAGTTGCTGTCAGCAGGCAATTGCGCCACGAACATTATCCCACGGTACGTTGTTATTGCATCCCGGTCACGCTGTTGCTCGGTGGTTTGCCCTTCGCCGAACTTACCCTGTCTTGCCATCTCCGCAGCAATCTTTGGCAGCTCTGCGCCAACCAGGATTGGTGGGAACGTACCGTCCTTGGTCCAGCTCGACCATGACCGCAAATATTCGATAAGGTCCTGCTCAGTTACTTTGGAGACATCCGCCTGAACTGCCAGACGCGTGAAGCCCTCCGGTGGCGTTAGGCTAAAGAGCGAGTCATCGAGTTCAACATCAAACTGAAAATCTGTCATTATCTTGTTCATACCCGGAGCGTTAGTGAACTCCATCTCCACGCGGACCAGCTCTCTTGTCTTGGGGTCAACCCAAACGGTATTTATCACGCTCTCTTCTACGACACGGAAACCTTGAAGTACCCGGCCATCTATGTCCTTTTTCCCAAGCACCTGGTCTGCCTTGTAGGGCAGCGCTTTTAAATTTTCAATGACCATAAAAAGGTCCTTTTCGGGGTCGTGCCGAAAGTTTGATGCCTCAAAGTCAATAAATTGTTTCCTCGTCGGCCAGATACTAATGCCTCGTACCTGGGTCCAATCTATAACCGTGACGAAACCATCTGCTGTTGTCGTTCGCATATATGCGGGTTCCTTGAAAGCCATTTCTGTCCGCACGGTTGGCATATTTTTGACAGGCGTTTGAGTAACGACACTATAAGTCATTGTGCGGGCGTTGTGGATCTGCTCGACAACGCTCGCAAAGACAGTACTTGCTCCGTTACCGGCCAACTGATGTATTCCAATAAGCACTGCTATAATTATCGCCGCAGCAGTGGCAAGTTTTATCATTCTGCTTTTCATAATGATTCTCCATATATTCGGCTCTGAGTGAGCCGATGCTGTCTTTTTGGATTTGGCCAGAGCATTGGATATATCATCGTGAACCTTCCTGTCCAAATCCGCGCTGGCCTTCAAATGCAGTCCTTTGATCAACTCATTTATATTATCTGCTGGTCTCATTTTCTTGCCTCGCCATCTAACATTGACCGCAGTTTATCTAACGCATACCGGTACCGGCCTTGCACCGTATTGATTGATACTCCCCGGGACTTGGCGATTGCCCTAAATCTCATTCCACTGTGGATATGCAGGATCAAGACTTCTCGCTGCTCATACGGAAGCTGCCCAAGGGCCCGACTCAATTGCCGTAACGCTTCGCCAAATATCGCAGCAGCATCCGGACTATCCGAATCCGCGTTCGCGACGATTGGTTGGTCTACTGCGGCGTTTTGGTGTCTTTGTCTGGCCCTGTTCCGATTGCGTGCGTTGTTAGCGACACAGGTTGCTAAATAGCCTTTTAGACTCCCAGTAAGCCGAAATCTTCCAGAAGATTTGATAAAAGAGACAAACACATCATGAACCACGTCCTCAGCCAAACTAACATCGGTCAATAGAGCGGCTGCCAATGTCACCAAGTCATCTTTGTACTTTTGGTAGATACATCGCAGCACGTCTACGTTGCCACGATTAAACTTCCACACGAGCAGCTTGTCTTCCAGCATTGAAAATCACTTTCTTGAACTTACAACAATCGATTGTCACTTATATAACAGTTGAGGTGGATGTTTTAGTATAGAAAAAAATAGGCTTTTTCTGCGTTTAGCGTTAAGAGACGAGATGCAGTTTCAGCCTGAAAGGCGCAGAAAAATGGCCGAGCTGAAGATACTCGGCCTTCTAAAACAGTAGTTCAGACAGTTCGTCCCTCGTGCCGCGTCCCTCGTCAATCGTCCGGCGATGGAAGACGGACGAGAGAGGATGGACGAGCAGGAGACTATTCTTTCTGGGGCACAGCCTTAAGAAGTGCCGCCACCTCATCGGCAGTGAGGCCATGAGTGTAGACACGGACATCGTCGATCAGGCCGTTCCAGAAGCGCTTGGGTTTCTCGGCATTCTCACCAATAAGAACCGGCTGGTCGTTGACCTTTATGGACCCCTTGACTTCGGCTGAGACGTCAAGGCTACCATCGACATACAGACAGAGCTTGGAGCCGTCGTATGTGCCGGCTGCGTGATGCCACTGCCCGTCGTTGACACTTGCATTACTGTAGATACCGCCCCACCTATTGCCGGGGACAACCAAACCTGTGCAGGCAAATTCAAGTGTGCCTTTGTCCCAGTTCCTTTGCAGCCTCCAGGAGCTATCGCCCTTGCTAATGATGGTCTGCCATTCTTTATCGAACGCATCGACCTTTATCCATGCTGCGACGGTAATTTGATTTGTAATGCTGAATTTCGGGTCTTTACCTATACTTACGTAGTCGCCATCCCCATCAAACTTAAGCGCCCCGGCGGCTATTCCATCAGCCCAGGTTGGATTTCCCACAAGCGCGCCGGCAAGGGCGTTGCCACTGGAATCGACCACCGTGCTGCCAGAGCCGTCGTCAAGTTTCCACCAGGCGGCTAACCCTCCAGTGTTGAAGCTCCAGATGTCCCCGGTCACAACGGAACCATCGGGCTGAACCTCGTCAACATGCCAGTAATAAGTGGTGCCTCTTTCTAAGGCGGGCAGTTCCACCACACACACATCTGAGAGGTCGGCCAGCAGCGGCAACTGGTCAGGGTTTGTGCCAAAATACACCCTGTGCTCGGCGACATAGGCACCAGCCATCCAACTCAGCTTGATTCCGGTCAGTGGGGTGCCCACGGTTCCGTCTGCCGGCTGGGGCTTTATAGCTTTGGGTTTTGTATTGAGAGGCGCCGATTCGAACTTGGCCAACTCCTCAGCGGTAGATTCCCCGATGCTTAAGTCACCGAAGATCACCTTGTAGGTATTATCGGCTATCTTCCATCGCATCAGCACGGCATGGGGAAAGTCGGCGGTAACTTTGTCGCCATAGTAGGCTGGGTCATTGCCGTCCTGTACCATGGAAGCATAGGTCATACCTATTGTCTGGAGCTTGATGATCTTTGCCATTTCTTCTTGGTTTGGGTCGGAGGAGGACGGTTGGCCGGCGAACTTCACTTGTAGCGCGTCCACGAATTCCTTCACTACCGTCATTCCCGTCAAGCTGCTGGGATACTTGCCGTCAGCAATCTTCGCAAAGAAGGCCAGTGTCTCGATAATGTCCTGTGCATTCTTGCCCCCGCTGCCGAACTCTGTTTCTGCCAGCAGTTCGTAGTCCGCCGGTATGTTGGGCTGAAGTTCGGTGGTGTCGATTGGCACGTCCCACTCGAATTTGTCCATGACCATGTCCATTACCACTTCGCCGTTTTTCGCCGAGCCCTTGATTGTCATAAGGACGGGCAGGTCAGTCTCGACATTACACCAGAGCTGGGCCGTAAACTCGTCGAACATGCCGCCGCCTTTGAGGGCCATGTTGGGGTCAGTTACTTCGATGCCCTCAACTTTTATACCGTTGATTGTGTCGCGTCCGAGTGGGGTGTATTTGTACTTCATCATCTCTTTAAGTGTTGTCCGCGGGTCGCCGTTTTCTTTCTCCATCTTGGCCAGGAGCTCTCCGGTGAGTTTCATTTTGATATATTTCTTTTCTTTCGGAATCACCGTGATGATGGCGCCTTTGTCGGGGCCTTCCTCGAAAAGGATATAACTATTGGTCGTGATTTCCTCACCCACGTACGTGCGAGAATCGATGCGAAAACCGTAGTCGTATGCCATCTTTGCTTTCATATCGATATCAATAGCCTGGCCTTCGGGTATTCCGGGCAAACCCTTCATGGTCATTTTCATCTGGTATACAACCGTCTTAATTTTTTCGACGTGTTCGACCAGCTCGGCCCAGGCGACACCGTGCTTGCCGTTGCCGATGATGTTCAGTCCGATGAGCACCGCTATAACTATCGCGGCCGCAGCCGCTAATTTTGTGATCTGACTTTTCATAATGATCTCCAATACGAAATGCTGGCGTGGTTGCCTTGATTGCATAAAGGTTCTGCTGAAATCTCTTGATGTTTCCTCTGCGATCTTGTGCACATCAGCCGGCACTTCTTCTTTGGCTAACACATTCAGGATTTCTACAATTCTTTCGTTGTTCATGGTTCTGTTCCTGTTATGTTAAAGTCGCCAACCTGCTTTTCAGAGTTGCTAATGCCTTTGATACGTGCGACCTTGCTCCAGCTTCAGTGCAGGATAATCTCCCGGCGATGGCCTGATAATCCTGTTGTTCAAGATATCGCATCACTACAGCTTTAGCTTGTTTAGCCGGGAGCCGGCAGATTTCCCGTCTGACTATCGTGGCAAGTTCGTCTCTGTCGAGTGTCTCATCCGGGCTTTTCTCAGGACTGGCGTGGTTTCGGGGCAGCTCTCCATTCTTGCCGATCCGGTTTCGCCAGGCCTTCGAATTGGCAGACAGGGCGATTTTATAGATGTATGCCTCTGCTTTCTTACCGTTCAGCTTGCCAACGTGCTGCTACATTCCCAATAGGGCGTACTGCATCGCCTCGGTAAAAAGCTCTCGATCGCCCGTCAGTTTCCATAAAACTGATGCCAGGAACCCGGTATATTTGGCTCTGACCCGTTCAAAAATCTTTGCTTGCTTGGAAAACTTCATTAGCTGCGCTCGAACTATTCGTTTCCTTTCCTACAATCTGCCGGTAAGCGTGAACATGTTCAGCTTTCACATAGTATTAACCAGCAATGGTAGATTTTGTGTAATACTTTTCAACCGAATTTGAATCTTTTGCCGGTCAGCCGCTCATAGGCCTCAATATACTTTTGGCTGGTCTTTTTCACGATATCTGGGGGCAGTTTTACGCCGCGGCCGGATTTGTCGAAATTTATGCTCTCGAGGTAGTTGCGAACAAATTGTTTGTCGAAACTTTCCTGGTCCCTGCCGGGGGCGTACTTGTCTGCGGGCCAAAACCGCGAGGAGTCCGGCGTTAAAACCTCATCAATTAAAATAATCCTGCCGTCAATAACGCCCCACTCAAATTTCGTATCGGCCAGGATTATCCCTTTACTCTCCGCATAGCTGCCTGCTTTTTCGAAGATTTCCATGCTCTTGTCACGTACGTAGCAGGCTCGCCGTCGACCGATTATCGCTGCGCTTTGCTCAAAACTAATATTCTCGTCGTGTGTGCCTCTCTCTGCCTTCGTAGCTGGAGTAAATATAGGCGTCGGCAGTTTCTCACACTGCCTCAATCCAGCCGGCAACTTCTGTCCACAGACTGTGCTGCTTTTTTTGTATTCAACCCAGCCGGAGCCAGCCAGATAACCGCGCACCACACATTCAATAGGCAAAACTTGGACCTTTTTGACCAGCATGCTTCGCCCGGCTAACGGCTCAGGGTAGTTGCAGAACGGTTCCGGGAAAGTTGCCACATCATCAGTTAGTAAGTGATGCTCGACATCTTTACTTAGAAAATCGAACCAAAACCGAGAAATCTGAGTCAGAATGATTCCCTTGTAGGGTATGCCGTTAGCCATAACCACATCGAAGGCACTTATCCTGTCGGTGGCAACGATAAGCAGCTTATCGCCCAAATCGTATATGTCACGGACCTTGCCTCGCTTCGGCTCGATTGCCGCTATGTCCGTCCGCAAAATGGTCGTCATAATAATTTCCTTTGCGCAAGCTGGAGTGACTTCATCTATCTTGGCTCAGTCTGGCCTCGACATACTCAAATATCTTTTCTCTAACCATCTCGATGTCGTGCGTTCTGGGCAAAAATTCCAGCAGCTTCTCCAGGAATCGGCGCTGCTTTATTCGTTCCAATGTCGCTGGGAAATTTACGTCATAGACCCACCCAAGCTGCACCAGCTTGGCGTCATTTAGTGTGCGCAGCTCATCATAATCTATCAGCCGGCCCTGTAGGACTCCTTCAACTACTTTAGCAGAATAGCCTGGTTCATCCGGAAACTCCAGATCCAGCATAAATCCTCCGCCGTTATCCCTGTATTGTCTGTAATATTCCGTCACCGTGTACAACACGTCGAGCTTGTCGGCATCCCGTATCAATTTGGAAAATAGCAGCGCCTGACCATTCAAATCTCCGGGCAATTCTTTTCGCCCGTGATATTCGATCGCTCTGGCTATCCACTGCCTTTCTGTTGGGTCCAGCTTTTCCAGCACTTTTGCCCGTCCAAGCACCTTCACGCCCAGCACACAATGGTTTGTGCTTCTGGCGTCATTATACGTTCGATAAGTTGTAAACTGCTCGAACCGCCCAATATCGTGAAAAAGGGCAACTACCTCAGCTACTTGCTTTTGGCTATCCGAGAGTCCGATTTCCTGGGCCAGGTATCGCATCTCGCTGCACGTCCGATGGGTGTGCTGCTCTTTCATCTTCAGGTTGGCATTTACATACTCATCATCGCCATAAAAACCTGATACGTAATCATCAAACCAGGCCCTGAATTTCTCTAACTGCTCTTGTTCCACCAGTGCAATCTTTCCAAATAGAAGAAAAAAGGATTTGCCACTAATTTATATGATAGCGCTGAGCACCGCCACCCAGTTTTATCAAAAAATCCGGCTCGATATTCAAAAATGGTTTTTGATTAGGTATAATCTTGGCCGATCTGTTAGTAGCAAAAGAGCCCTGAGGTATTGTCAAAAGGAGAACGACCGGATGCCCACAGTGAAAGATGTTGTTGTTCGTAAGCCCAACGAACAGGAGATAAAGACCTGCAAGAGCTGGCCGATCTGGAAGTGCCCGGCCAGCACGTTCGATTGGGTATATACGGAAAAGGAGACTTGTCTTCTGATAGAGGGTAAAGTGACGGTGACGGACGGCAGAAATTCAATTAGCTTCGGCCCCGGCGACCTGGTGACTTTTCCGGAAGACCTCGAGTGCACCTGGCAGGTCGCCGAGCCGGTGAAGAAATACTACAACTTCGGATAAATATGAGTATTTAGCCCCCTAGTCTACTGGGGGTTATTCACTTAAACTTTGAACTCTTCCGGCTTGAACTCGAGCTTTTGTCCCTTTTCCGCTGCCTCGTTGACCCTTAACACGGTTACAGCCGTCTCGTAGCCGATTTCTGCAGGGCAGTTGAGCTTTGCCTTGCCGCGGATGGCATCGAAGAAATTCTCCAGGTGCGGTTGATGGATTTTCTCATCCATTGTCACCAGTATTTTATATTTCGGAGGCTGCGGCGAAGGAACGCGAATCTCTCCGACCGCCTTTTTATCTTCCGGCTGGTCTAATCCCTCCTCTTGCTCTATGTAACCCTTGCTGACCCATTTGGCCCACGCCGCTTCGAGCACCCACCATTCACGGAACACGGCGCAGCGTGACGCAGGTTCGGAAACCACTAACGTTCCCTCGGTGCCCATGAAAGTTTCAAAATATCCCTGGCTGCTATTGGCGGATATCGTTTGATAGTACGCACTTACTGGTCCCTGGCTGGTTTCGTATTCATATATGGCCATTACCGTGTCGTACCATTGGTGCGTTTCTTTATTGTAGTAATTGGTCCGACCGCTGGCCATAACCCATGCAGGATGCGCAGCGAGGAACCAGTTGTAAACGTCAATCTGATGCGAGCCAAGGTCGACAATCGGGCCGCCGCCGAGGCCCTTGTACCAGCGCCAGTTCCGAAATTGCTCCATAGACTCGAAACCGGATTTCTTGAGCGTCTCTTGGTCGATGTCTGTTCCTTTCGGCCAGCCCAGACCCGCATTGACTGCGCGATTCCACTGCCCGTTGACGGCGGTAATCTGTCCCAGCAGCTTTGCTTGCTTTATGAGCTTTTCGTAGCAGAAGATATACCGAGGGTTGCTGCGGCGTTGGTGCCCTATCTGTAAAAGTTTGCCGGTTTTCTTTGCAGCCTGCACCATCCGCCTGGCGCCCTCCAGCGTATTGGACATCTCTTTCTCGCAATAGACGTGTAGACCTGCCTCCAGGCACGCAACGGTATGCTCGGCGTGCCAGAAGTCAGGTGTGGCAATTATTGCTGCATCGAGGTCTTTTTCCTTATCGAGCATTTCCCGATAGTCGGCGTAGGTGTTGTGCTCGTGCCGATACTTTCTCAATAGACCCGACGCGCGTTTTTGATTGTGCTTTGTCCAGATGTCGCAGACCGCCTTGAAGCGCACGCCGGGTATCAAGAGGCAAGAATTCAATAAGACCCATCCCTGCGCCCCGGCGCCGATAAGGGCCACGTTTATATCATCCGTTTTTTTGCCTGCTCTGGTTTGTCCTATGACCATCGGTGAAAATACCAAGCCGGCCCCGGCGGCGGCAGCCGATTGCAGAAAATCGCGCCTATCCATTACCTTTTCTATTTTTCGCCCGCTCATTGTGTGTCCCTTTCCACTTCATACCAAGCAAGTCTTCTCATCTATAAGGACGTTGTTGGTTGGCCTTTTGGTACAGTGGGACTTTGCGCGGGTAATACTTTTTGTTGTCACACATCGAGCACGGCGGAAAACAGGTCGCGACTACTGAATCCTATCCCACCACTTCTGCCATCGCTGCTTTACAGCCTCTGCTGCTTCTGGACTGAAACGATCCGGCCCTTCGCTGTGGCCGGTGATTTTTTCCAGTGCCGAAGTCCTCTCAATAACCGGGCAGGCTAACTATTTCTTGAAACTGACAATTAGCAAACGGCAGCACGCCCACCGCGGATGACACGCTCGGTTTCGGATCGGCTCCGACTTTGTGCATTGACAGGTTGTGCTTTACCTTTTTTCAGCGCTTGCTGCTGCGTCTGTCTGCACGATTCTGTGCGAAGATGCTTGCAGGTCGACCCATTCAGGGTCTGCCTCGTCCGGTCCTGGCGCAGAACCCAGACGTGCGTGATTGCCATTTGCGCTAATATCGTAAGCGAATCGCTCATCGGATTGTTCAAAAGTCCAGCACGCTGCCAGTCCCGGTTCCTTTCCAGTCAGGGCGACATTTTTATACCGTTCGATCT
>Ga0315296_10005409_pt1 | contig 10201 bp, 14 predicted proteins | sample YL17G14_18_MG_FD_203921 | JGI IMG/M metagenome (GOLD analysis project Ga0315296, IMG submission 203921) | Sediment microbial communities from Yellowstone Lake, YNP, Wyoming, USA - YL17G14_18 | ecosystem: Environmental > Aquatic > Freshwater > Lake > Sediment | place: USA: Wyoming | collected... | reverse complement strand
CTCGTCCAACACCTCTTCTAGAGCCAAGTACTCGACCATCGATGACCCAACTCACTATTCTGGCTAAGTAAGTGTGGATTATCTGGAGAGCTTATAAACTTCACGGCAAAGCGATTGGGAGCCCGATGGCTTGATATCAGCATACGGGCATCTGAGCGAAAGAGCAGAATGAAGGTACTCTACCAGGACGCGAGGAACAGCGAGATCAAGCTCCTGCCGGAGACGATAGACGACCTCTGGCATCTCTACAATCTCGTGGACGAGAAGGATCTCGTCTTCGCGAGCACCTACCGGAGGAAAGAGGACAAGGCCGACAAGCTGAGGCCGGAGCGAATTGAGAAAATCAGGATGCGGCTCGGGCTCAGGGTTCTGAAGGTAGAGTTCCACGAGTCCGAGGACCTGCTCAGGATCCTCGGGCAGATCGAGCAGGGTCCACAGGATATCGGAGAGCATCACACGTTGATGATCTCGCCAGGCGAGGACATCACGGTCATCAAGCCCGAATGGAAGACGCAGCACTTCGATAGGATCAAGCGCGCAATCTCGTCTTCCGAGAAGGCGAGCCTGTTCTTCGTGGCGATCGAGGACACGGACGCGGTCATCGCCGCGGCCAGGGAGTACGGCATCAAGGAGTACGCTACGATCACGCGGAACCCGCAGGGCAAGATGTACGATTCGAAGTCCAACGAGGAGGAGTTCCTGAACGAGGTCGTCGGGAAGCTCTCGTTCGTGTTGCACGGAGAGCCGCTGATAGTCCTCGGCCCGGGGTTCACAAAAGAGGCGCTCGCGAAGCGCATCCGGGAGAAGTTGCCCGAGGCCGCCTCCGCAGTGTCCGTCCAGTCGACTGGCCAGGCGGGCATGGCGGGCATTCACGAGCTCATGAAGAAGGGCATCGGCGGGAAGATCGTCGACAACACTCGCGTCGCGATGGAGACGAAGCTAATGGAACGGCTGTTCTCCGAGATCGGAAAGGACGGGCTCTTCGCATACGGGGACGCCTCCGTGAAATCGGCCGTCGAGGCAGGCGCGGTCAGCATCCTGCTCGTCCTGGACACCAAGGTGCGCGCAGCACCGGTAGACCAACTGATCCGAGACGTGGAGAACGCGAAGGGCGAGTTCCACATCATTAGCTCGATGCACGAGGCCGGCAGAAGGCTCGACTCGCTTGGCGGAGTCGCGGCCATTTTGAGGTACAAAATCTAGTGATAGTGGTGATCCTCTCTCTTCTTACGTGCCTCCACTAGGTCCACCATCGCATTGACCAGTAGACCCACAGAGAACGGCTTCGCCCAGAACGACACTGCCCCGGCCTCGAGCGCGGCCTCTCTGACCGTCTCGTCCGCGCTGGAGAAGATTATTGGGATCGAGGGATCCATGCGGAGGATCTCCTTCGTGGTCTCAATGCCGTCCTTTCCTGGCATCCTGTGATCCATTATGACCACATCTGGCTTGTACTTCATGGTGCTGAAAATCCTGACAGCCTCCTCGCCGCTCTGGGCAGAGAAAACGGTCATGCCCTTCGACTCGAACACGTCCCGGTAGAGATCTCGGATGAAGTCCTCGTCGTCGACGACGAACACCCGCGGATATGCTTTTGTCTCCTTGTGGTTTGGCCTCGAAGTGAATCCGCTAGTGACGATCCCACCCGAAACAATCAGCTTGCGTTCTCTGGGTCGCTCTTCGATCGTTTTATGATCTGCCTTTGGCTGGTCTCCCTGGAAGACGCTGTTGAGAACCAATGACGCTCCCCATCCCTCTGGTCCTGACGGCTCGGCATTCTCGGGGTGTCTATTAAGTGTTTCTAGGTTCGAGCGCTGTCGCGGACAGATTTCAGTTGGCCCAAGATATATGGTCACAGAAGCATTCACGCCTTCGACATGGAGGAGATGCCAAAGCTCAATCTCGGCTGCGGCTACGCCTACAGGCCCGGATACATCAACATAGACAAGCACGAGCGGAGCGTGGCAGACGTGTTCGCCGACGTCGGGGATTTGCCATTCGAATCCAACAGCGTCGGGACCATCGAGGCGATCCAGATTCTCGAGCACTTCGATTTGGTCCACTGCAAGTACGTTCTCTCGGAGTGGTTCAGGGTTCTGAAGCCAGGCGGTACTCTCTCGATTGAGACGCCGGATCTGAAAACTTCTCTTAAGAGACTCACGTCCTCCAAGAAAGCGGACAGGGCAGCAGCCGTGCAGTGGCTCTATGGGATTGACAGTCCGGGCCTGCAGCACAAGGGAGGATTCACCCACAAGCTGCTTGAAGAAATTCTGGTGGACATCGGCTATGGGGACATCCGGAAGAGGCCGGCTCGGACACACATCTATGCGCCTGGCATGCGGCTGGAATGCAGGAAGCCAGGAGATCCAGGCGCGAGCCAGTTCATGGCATCTCTCAGGAAGCGAATCAAGAAACACCTCGGAACCGACGATTCCTTTGTCCTTGTTCCCTTAGAGGAGGAGCTTACTAGGCTCGGGTCTGAGATCGGAGATCCAGGACTTCTGGACAGGGACAGAGGGAGGGCGGTCGCCTCGCTTGCCTCCGTATGGAATCCGGCCATTTCTACAGCCTTCTTGGAGGAATGCGTGGAAGCACGCTTGCTTGAGGGAGCAGAGTTGAGAGATGACCTCGCGGTCCTCAGGCATCTGTCGGACATCAAGTTCCATGAAAGGGTCCTCACACTTTGGACGAGAAGCAGGAAAGAGAAGGATTCTGAGAATGAGTTCGCGTCGTTCGTCGAGAGGATGAGAAAGACCGTCAGGGAGATCTTTGAGCGTCCCGAGCTCCGCGGACAGCTCCTGGAATATGTCTCTTCCCTTGATCCCACTCCAATTGAGATTCTCGACCTCTGTCTCATGAAGCAGAGGGCCAGCGCATCCCTCAACATCGGGATTCTCCGATTTCACGGAAGGGATCTGCGCGGAGCGGAGAAGAGCCTCTCCGAATCGTTGAAGATGGATCCGCAGAGTCTGCTGGCTCATTGGAACCTTGCAAGGATAGGGATCGCGATGGGACATCCTGATGAGACGATCCTCCATCACTACGCGGAATCCGTTTCCCTCGCCAACAATCAACGTACTAGGAATCAGCTGGAAAAGGAAATGCGCACTGTCGGTTCTGGGGAGAGGAAACGAATCGATGCTCTCCCGGTCTCAGAATACCATCTGCTGGAATAGCCCGTCCGTCGTGTCCCAGAATGACGGGAGTGTCAACACGAAAGATATGATTATTTAGTGCCGTGTCCTTTAGATGAACGATGTCGAGTTCGGAGGGTCTGAAGGATGTTGGCAAATCTCTAGATGTGACGGAGGAGGACATCGGAGAGGTGAAAAAGAAAGCCTCCAAACAGAGGCTGATGCACATCGCCAAGTTGGGGCTTCCGATTCTTTCTTTCATTCTTGGGTTGCTGGTCGGCCGAATGGCCAATCCGCCGTCGGCCATCAACGACTCATATCCATTCTTGGGCGCCGCAGGAGTTCAGGCTGCTCCGAGGACTCATCGTAGATTGACCTGGACAGCTACGATAATCTTGTCAATCGTTCTCTACGTTTTTGGTCTCCTATTGTATGAGTCGATGGCTCAGAACGACTTCGGAATGGTCACCCTCTACGGCACTCATTCCAGACAGTACCACGTGCAACTGACAAGATGATGCGAATCGATGACATCGATGTCATCGATTTGACAAAGACCATATAGCAGCATTCCCGTTGTCTTTCTGATGGGTTCGAAGCTGGTTGACGTCGGTGCCACACTCGATGTGGGAGGCAATGATTTCAGAGAACTCAGAAAACAGAGAAGACGCGACATACTGACCAGGATTGCACAAGCCTCTGCGCCGATAGTGTCGGTAATCTTGGGAATTCTTGCAGCAGAGGCAGCGTATCCGGTTCGCACTAATGTACACGATTCATATCCGTATGCACCTCTCTTGCTGTCATCGTTGACGACGTCGCACCGCGAGCGTAGATCATGGACGAGTCCTATCATTCTCTCCGTGGCCTTGTTCATTGTTGCATTCGCGTTCGTGGCTTTGTTCAACACCGCGGCCAGCGGCAACTACGGTGTGACCACCAAGTATGGCGTCTTCTCTGTAAGTGGCGATGCGCAAGGAACGAGAGTATGAGCATGGAGGATGCGAGGAAGCAAGTCAGCGTCGACGACAAGGACCTCGCTGTAATCAGGAGGACAAGAGATCCGAACTGGTTTCTCCTGTTGCTGTTGGGCGCGATTACAGGTGTAGCCGCTTTCGTGGCAGGCTACGCGGTCGGCAGAGAAACCGATTCCGGCTATCCGTACAGTTCGATTAGTTTGGTTTCCGTCACCATAGTTGGCAGGAGGAGAACACCATGGGTGGCGGTGCTCTTGTTGGCCATTCTCGCATTTTTCTGTTTCGGCTTCGGGACTTTCGCGGCACACCCGACCTACGGAGAAGGCTCGTACTATGGTGTCTATGACAGGAAGGCGTGAGTCGACCCGCAAGGATAAGCGGTCATTGACATGTGCCGTGTGGGAGTTGACGCTTGCCTGCAATCTCAGATGCTCTCATTGTGGCTCCTCTGCCGGCCAGGCAAGGCCGAACGAGCTCGACACCAAGGAGTGTTACAGGCTCTGCGAGGAGCTCGCTAGTCTGAACTGTCGGGATGTCTCCCTCATGGGTGGAGAACCCTTCCTTAGATCAGACTGTTTCTCGATCGCCCGATGCGTCAAGCAGCTCGGCATGAACCTGAGCTTCGTGTCCAATGGCACGGTGCTCGAGCAGTACCTGGACGAGATCGAGCGAGTCGAACCGAAGGTTGTCGGCGTGAGCCTTGACGGGATGAAGGATAGCCATGAGCGGATTAGGGGAAGTGGCACATGGGAGAAGGCGGTGGGCGCGGTCGAGGCGCTCAGGAGCCGAGGAATCCAGACCACCGTCATCACGACGGTCAGCAAGATTAACTTCAAGGACCTCCCGAAGATGAAGGATTTGTTGCTGAAGAAGGGCGTGAACTGGCAGATCCAGACGGCCATGCCGTTTGGGAACTTTCAGAAGGAGTTCATGCTCTCAAAGGAGGAGTACTACGCCACGGCTCTCTTCATCGCCAAGGAGAGGATCAGGAACAAGTTCGAGGACCTGCCTGTGGTGGGCGCGCACTGCTATGGCTACCACTCGAGAGTCCTTCCTGGGTGCAGATGGGATGGCTGCCAGGCGGGGATGTCATCGATCGGCATAACAAGCGACGGCAACATAGTTGGCTGCCTCTCAATGGGAAATGATAGATTCATCGAAGGCAATGGCCGGAAGAGAAGCTTGGTCGAGATATGGAACGATCCGGGCACGTTCGCCTACAATCGAAAGAAGGAGATGAAGAAGGCGGGGCCCAATTGCGAGAACTGCAAGCATGAGCCGGAATGCGGGGGAGGGTGCAACTCCGTCTCCTACTCCCTGACCGGCATGTTCCACAACAACCCATACTGTTTCCTTGCAATTGAGAACGAGAATGGCTATTGAGTGGGTCTCGGACAATGAACGCTGATTTGGTGCAGGCGACACAGGAGATCGGAATAGACGACAAAGACGTTGCGAAGGTCGCCCGCGCTAGGAAGAGGCCCAGCGGATTAGTGCTGGCCCTGGTCGGGATCCTGGTAGCAGTCGTCTCGTTCATTGTCGGCTATGCATTCCCCGCGCAGAACGACCCAGAGCCGGAGGGGTATCCATATGCCTCGCTTGGCGCTGCCACGCTCGTCGCCTCGTCCGGGACGAGACTGCCTGGGCTAGCCCTTGTTCTATTGATTCTGGTCGGACTGATATCCTTCGGAGTAGGTGCCCTTCTCGGGGATGCGTTCTTCGGTTTCGGCGCGGCATACTCCGTGTGCAGCAAAGACCAGCTGGAATCGAGAGCACAGAACTGAAACCTTGTGAGAGGGATTGATAGGTAGGAGGAGCAGAGTGTCCTACCTATCCGGGATGGTTGTTAATAGTCAGTGACAGGCTCGAGCTCGGAATCGCATCCGAGAAGGTCGTACACTTCTTCCCAACTGTAGTGATCGGCGTCCGTCATTCCTATTCACTTCCCTGTGATGACCTCTAGTGGAAACGGAGGTCATATCCTTAGCATCTGGAGGTCGCCGAAAGTAGTCTGGCCTGGAAGAATGTGGACTTCAGCCAACGTGCCTGATGTGGACGGCCTCGCCTCGCTCCGCGAGGTTCATCTCAGCAGCGCACATGCGCGCGACCCCGACTGCCCTGACATCTCTCTTGCACACGATTGCGACGTCGTCCCCAATCCGGATCTCGGGAGTCGCTCTCTCTACGCCGACAGCGAACAAGTTCCCCTTGGGTTTGAAATCGTCGATCTCCACGCAGTACGCGTTCCTCTCCGCAAGGACCTCGGCTCCCTCGAGAGTGAGTGAGATCATGCCTCTGTCTCCCGTGAGCATCCCGAGCTGTGTCTTCCCCCTGACGATCTTGAGGTTTGGCCATCTGCCGAGGATGTGCGCACCCTCGCAGAGCCCCTCCCCGGGCTCCCCGAACTGGAACCTGCACATGGAGCGCATGTCGTCTATGCCACGGTCGGCGGCCTCTTCTGCCGGGACGCGCTCTTTGAGAGTCTCTTCCAGTTTCCTGAGGCTATCTCTCGAACCGGGGTTCCCTCCCGAAGTATCGATGAAATCCGTAAGGATGGAGTTCACGGGCTCCCGCTCGTCTCCGAGGTGAGATATCACGAGATCGTACTTCTGGCTCGACACCAGCCACGAGACCATCTCCTCGGCCATCTTCTTCTCGTCCCGGTCCCAATGGCCTGTCACCGGGATGTCGTAGTCCTTTGCGGGGAAGAACAGCTCGAGCTCTCTGGGAACAAGGCCCAGAGGAGATGTCACGATGACCTCGTGGACCTGGTCGAATCGTCCGCTGCTCAAGAGGGTCTCTCTGAACCTCATGTGGGACTGCGAGATCGAGTAGGGTTTCCTCGCGGAACAAGGGATCAGGAGCAGGACCTTGGCGCTCCTAGGCCGAACATACCGTTCCTCGAGCCGCTTTATCCATCGGACGACATCTGGCCTCTGCAAAGACTCCTTGGACCCCGCAAGGAACGGAGCGCCCTTCACAGGAGCGTGCATTTCCTGCAGAGGATAGTAGTGGATGTCGAGCAGGCGAAGGTTCTGCACAAGCCATGGATCTGCTCTCACCCTAGCCTCGACTAGCTCCCTGAGCTTCCCCTCGGAGATTGCGTGCTTGACCAGCTTGAGCTCGTTCTGCGCAATCGTGTAGTTGTGCTCGAGGAGCTCCGGCTTGCCCCTCCTGCCGGATGTGCATGCCGGACACGGGCATGGGAGCTCCTTGATTTTGTCGTAGACGAGCTTGCCTGTCGTCGTCAAGTACCAACCGTTCTCTGCGGCCATGATCATGGGTATGGAATCGAATACGTCGAATCCGCAGTATGCCAGGAACGCGAGCCGGTGGGGTAGCCCCATAACGGAGCAGTATGCTGGTCTGAGTAGATCGGGCGCGCTCTTCGAGGCGGCGATGCGCTCGACGAACTTGTCCGAGTTGAGCTGGAGCCCGGAGGTCGCTTCTGGGAATGAGAAGTCGCTCTTCAACGCGCGATCAGAATACGGGGAGCCTCTGTAGCCTGTTTGCAGACGACCATCGGCGGTCCTTGCAGGCGGTTCTCCCACGAATAGAGACGCATCGACCTTTAGATCCCCCTTGGAGGCGCGGTCGAATGCCCTAATCCTCAGAGACTTCGGGGGAGCCTTAGACTTGTCAGTGTCTACGAAAGCGATCGCGGGGGTCTCCACCTCGCTGCCGTCCATCTCCAGCAGCCCGATCCTCGCCAGGCCGTCTCTCTCAACGATCTCGAAGCGCACGCTGAGTGATTGCCAACAGGAGTATAAAAGGAATAGACTGGGAGGACGAACCCTCCGAGTCAGGATTAGAAAGTGGTTACGACATCATGCTCTGCGAGCACGTCTTTAGCTTTCGCTGCGGGCACGACTTTGAGCCCCTCGAATAGCATCGACTCGGGGATGCCCCTGGCAGTGAGGTCCTCCTTCACGACATATACGGGGACCTCGAAATCGTAGAGCTCCTTGGTCGCCTCAATGTTAGAGGGCATCTTCACTGCTTCCGGTTTCTGGTTTCCGACCGCGTTGAACACGCCGTCTTCCATCATCAGGACAGATGTTTTCATGCCATTAACGCCCATCGCGAGTGCCAGCCTCAGCCCGGCGAACGCTTCCTCGAGACCGTACGGGGCCTTCGTGATCAGGACAAGTATAGAGCCTGCCATTTCATCACCTCGCGATGGTCACGAGCCTGTCGGACTCGGATACGAACTTGAACAGGTCGTTCGTCAAGCTGCCGACCTTCGCGCTGGAGATCTCCTCTCCTCTCTCGAACCCGCGGGCCGCGAAGCAGGTCTCACACACTGCCTGGGTCACGCCTTCCTTGGCGATCTGCTCGAGCTCCTCGCCGACGTTCGGGAACCTCTTCGGTCTCTGGCCTTTCTTGACGGCCGTGACGCCTTCTCCGTAGCCGAACATGTGCACCTTGTAACCCTTGCTGAGCGCTGCCCTGGCTAGATTCGCAGCGACGTTCGCATCCATTGCCATCATCGAGCCGGTGCGCCACAATATCGTTAGTGTCTTCGCCATGTGCTCACCTCAGATTGTGATCGTGCGCTCGGTCCGCTCCATGATGCAGTCGATCATCCCCGCATAGTCCGCGGTCTTCCCCACCTTGAGATCGGATGCTGAGAATCCTCTCGCGTCAAGGTCCTCGTGTGATACAAGGACTTCGTGAGTCGTCTTGTCGAGTCTCTCGGCCGACTGCGCAAGAATCGCTTGGTAGACACCGTCCTCAACGAGTATGACACTTGCTTCCTGCTTCTCGGCGAAGCGCTTGATCATGTGGGTCGGGTCCAGTTCCTGCGGGGACTTCAGAACGAGGAAAGCTGTCTTCGGCATGGTTCTCGCCTAGCCGATGAACAGCGTCGTCTTCGCATCCCCGGCCAGCTTCAGGAACGCGGCTGCCCCGAGTACCTTCACTCCTGGCTTGAGGTCGCCTTCCTTGACGCCCATCAGGCCCATCGTGGTGCTGCAGGCGTAGAAGTTGACGCCCATGTCCATCGCCTGTTGCATCATCTCGTCGTGGCCCGGGATCCCGACCTTCTTCATCCTCTTCGAGAATATGCCAGTGAACAGTCTGAACATGCCGGGCAGCTTCGGCTTCGCCACCTTCTTCAACAGTCCCGTTCCGAAGAACGTGTAGAACACATGCACTTCGCTGCCCATCGCCGCGGCCGTCGTGCCCATTATGAGCGGCATGTAGGCCTTGTCGAACGTACCTTCGCTGACTACCATACACAACTTGTCTGCCATCTTGTACAACTCCTTCGATCTCACTTGATTCTTATGTAGAACTTCAGCAGCTTGCCCTCTTCCTCGGTGCCGACAAGCTGGTGGCTAGTCCTCGAGCACCAGGCCGGGACATCTTCCTTCGCTCCGACATCATCGGCCAGGAGTTCAAGAACCTGGCCGGACTTCAGTTCCTTAACCTTCTTCGCGAGATGCACGATCGGCATGGGACACATGAGCCCCCTCGCGTCAAGAGTAGCGTCTTTCTGCATGCTTAGCCCCTTCTGCGGTTATGACAATACCGCGCATAGGCGATTCCCAGACCCGTAGATAAACGTTTTCACGTCGTCCTCCAGGGAACGATGCTGGCATGACGGTTCGTGAAAACGGTTAAGTACAGATTATGCACTACCGCGCAACATGGTGGAACCGCAGAAGATCCTCGCTGGTGAGGCATCCTGCAGGGACATAGTCAAGTGCATCTACAGGCTCACGGATTTCGAGCTCGCGATCTACAAGAAGCTTGTCAAGCAGGGAGCCTTGAAGGCCGACGACCTCGCGCCCGTGATGAAGAAGGATAGGAGCACCGTCTACAGAGCTCTTCAGAAGTTGGTCGCGTCGGGGCTCGCTTTTAGGGAGACGAAATCCATCGAGCGCGGTGGGTACTATCACGTGTACACTGCGGTCTCCCCGAACCAACTCAAGGACAGGCTGCACAAGTGCGCCGACGACTGGTTCGAGAACATGAACAAAGCCATCGACGATTTCGACCTGGCTTGATGCAGTTTTCGTTCGTGCCCCACGGTTCCCAGCCCTGAAAAGCTTAAATGCTGACAGAAGATTAAGCTGACGATGTCGA
>Ga0315296_10005408_pt1 | contig 10203 bp, 9 predicted proteins | sample YL17G14_18_MG_FD_203921 | JGI IMG/M metagenome (GOLD analysis project Ga0315296, IMG submission 203921) | Sediment microbial communities from Yellowstone Lake, YNP, Wyoming, USA - YL17G14_18 | ecosystem: Environmental > Aquatic > Freshwater > Lake > Sediment | place: USA: Wyoming | collected... | reverse complement strand
AATTGGCATCCCGCCAGCAGATTGCTCTTGTCAACGCAAGTCACTCTTCTGATGCCGTCGACCGGCGCACCTTCTCTCATCATTGACTGTTTGAAGGCGAACCTGGTGACCCTCTCCGAGCCTTTTCTGGTGATAATGCGTACGTCGACAGCAAGATCCTTGGACCCTGCCCGAACAAGGCTTCCTCGAACCGGGGCATACAAGCCCTCGGTGTTTTCTCGAACTATCACCATGTCTATGTCCCTACCGCTCTTGTCAGCAAGTGGTGTAGGGACCCCTTCGTACAGCTTCACGGGTCGTACGTTCGCATACAGGTCCAGAGCCATTCTGAGGCCTATCACTACACTGTATCCTGCCAGATTCCCATCTGGTAGCCGCACGGTCTCGCCGTTGCTGCCGGCCGCACCGATTGCGCCAAGCAACACAGCATCAGCCTCATTCATGACAAAGGTTTCAGATTCCTTCGACCACTCTCGACCGGTTCGCAGATAGTACTCTCCTCCGCACTCGAATTCCTGCTTCTCCAGTTTGAGTCCGCTGACAGCGCTCTCGGTGGCCTCCAGAACGCGGACTGCCTGCGGAATTACCTCCCTGCCTATCCCATCGCCTGGCAACACAGCGATTCTGTACTTCCGGGTCAATTTGCACCACCTAGTAGTTACCTAGCCAGCCGAGATCATTGCCTCTGTCGTCCAGTAGATTCACCATAGTGTCGATTCTTTCGCCGTCCACGTATCGAATCTTGCATCGAATCGTGAATTGCCTTCCGCACTTTTCGCACTTCACAAGCCAATCCTCTGTCACCTTTTCTAGGCCCCGCCCCTTTAGGCTTGAAGGATTCCTTTTCATGCTGACAAGTGAAATCTCCTTCCCGTCGCATGCGTAGGTACATTCTTTGAGGGGTATTGGTTCCATTCCCCTCTGGCCTAGAGGGGCGAAAACCTCGTCGGGCAAATCATCCAGACTTGGCATGGGTTCCAAGTGCAACACCACGTTTCCGATTGGTAGGCGCTACGGATAAATGAGGCGGTTGTGACTCTATATTCATGCGTCTTGTGACCTATTCAAGACTCGGTGTGCCGTCCATTGGTCTCGAATTGGACACCGGCATCCTTGACATACCAGATGCAGCGTCTTGCTTCGGAAGGACGTACCATGTTCATGGCTACAAGTTCCCGAACACGATGATAGACCTTCTGAACTGGGACGCAGGGCTCGAAGTCGTAAGGCAGATTCTGGCAAGGTACCAGAAGACCCCCACCGAGGAGAGGCCTTTGGCCTACGACCGCTCGGCTGTGCGGCTTGAAGCTCCAGTTCCTCGACCGGGGAAGATCATTGCGATAGGCACCAACTACAAGAGTCACATAAAGGAACTTGGCCAAGAGGTACCGAAGTTTCCTCTTGTCTTCGCCAAGTTTCCCTCTTCAGTGGTAGGACCTGACAGACCAATATCCATTCCAAGAATCACAACCAAGCTGGACTGGGAGGTGGAACTGGCTGTCGTCATTGGAAAGATATGCAAGGATGTTGCAGAGAAGGACGCACTGAAGTGCGTCGCGGGATATACCATTGTGAACGACCTCACTGCAAGGGAGCTGCAAAAGAGTGACGTTCAATGGGTGAGGTCCAAATCACTCGATGGTTTTTGTCCAATGGGACCTGCAATTGTCACAACGGATGAACTCAGCGACGGGTCAGGGCTCAGATTGTATACGAAAGTGAACGGGGTCGTCAAACAAGATTCGAATACATCAGACCTTCTTTTCGGAGTGGCTCGACTTGTTTCTTGGCTGTCTGAGTCGTTCACACTTGAACCGGGCGACGTGATTCCTACTGGAACCCCTGGAGGCGTAGGATTTCTGCGCAGTCCTCCGGAGTATCTCAAGTCCGGTGACAAGCTCGAGTTATACATTGACAAGGTAGGCTATCTCAGGAATACCATCGTGAGCTGACACGCCTAGGATTTGTAGCTGACCTTGATGGTTTGACCAGCCTTGAATGCTTGCCGCACCGCAACAACTTCCGGGGCCACGCGTTCCAGACCGACTTCTTTGCCGTCAACAAGAGCTCTGTCCGGAGTCCATCCGCTTCCGTGCACGAAGAACACAGCTTCGGGCACTCTCGTGTTTCTGTCTACTGTGACACTAAGTTCACGTTTGGCCGAGTCCCATGCGTGGTTGCTGAGTTCAACCGCTCCTTGAGTGAAATGGATGCTGGTGCTTAGGACAAATGGCATAGGTGATTCTGGCTTTATCGCAAGAAGCTTGCACGAATGAGGCTTGAGGCGTCTTACCCTCACCTCACTCTCCGACAAACCTTGGTACTCTTGCTTCCAGAAATCAAAGACATGATGCGGTTGGCTGGCGTCAAGACCTGCATCCTCTAGCGAAATCGATACGTCGATAGGTTTCTCTGTGAGGTTCACAGCGGCCACCACAGCCCATCGCCCTTGCGGAGTCTGTATCGGGAGCGCAAATGTAGTTGGCTCGGCTAAGGTCAAGGAATCCAATGCAATGGCTCCCGCACTGTATGGCGGGATCAGTCTGTCAATGATTCGCAGTCGCTCCTCTGACACATCCATCATGCGGTCGCTTAGCAACAGTGCCCCGCCGCTCAATGCCACCAGCGAAGCCCACAGTAGTACTTCGTCGACCGTCAGCTCGCTGTCATCCTGTCTTACAAGCAAACAATCTGGGTCATTTACCCACCACCGGCGGTGCAATACGGCCCGAGTCATAGTGTTGATGGCGCACTCATAGACCCCTCCCCCCCATGTGTAGCGCCACACGGGACCAATGTCATTACCTATTCGCATCGCATTGGCGACACCCACACAAGGGCCGAAAGGCGCTCCGCATCCAAGAATCAGATCATGACCGACTGCCTTTCTCACTGACTCAAGACCTTTCCGCAACGCCTGTGCTCGCGTAACTCGTATGTCCTTGCGGACACCTTCCTTCGCGGCATGATACAGGAAGTCAATCTTGAAGTACTCGAACCCATCTGACTTCAATTTGCCAAAGAGCTCCTCGACGTGGCGCAAGACATCGGAGTTCGTGAGATCCAATGCATAGTACTTACCCAGCCAGAGTGGGTTCTCGTCTACCGCCATGGGCTGATTCTTGTCATCTCTGACGAACCACTCTGGTTTCTTCTTGAATAACTCTGAATGCTCTGTCGCAATAAAGGGCGCAGTCCAAATGCCTGCTCTGAAACCGCTTTTCTTGACCTTCTCTACGAGGCTCTTGAGACCGCTTTCGAATCTAGGGTTGACCTGCCAGTCACCAACTGTCTTTTGATACCCATCGTCCAGCTGAATCCATTCGATATCATTGGATAATCTCTTCTCAAGAAAACTTGTGTTGGCAACGATTTCCTCCTCATCGGGCATCGTGTAGTAGAAGTACCAGCTGCACCATCCTGTCGGGGTGTTATGCCAAGAGACTGCTTTCATGCGTTGGGCTGCGGCGTCTACATAGCTGTATAGTCCTTCGAGAGCCTTTTCGGTGGCAATGACCAACATCTCCTCAGACACGATAGTCTGATTGTCGGGTATTGCCACATTATCGGTTTGACAGCTGCAGACTATGCGAGCCAGTCTGTCAGCTTCGGTCTGCCGTCCGATGAAGGAAATCGTTGATAGCTGGTCTGCCGTTGTCGTGAAACCGAAGACAAGTGAAGCGCCGCTGTTGATATCATGCAATACGGAGAACAGATGACTCGTATTGTCGCCGGCTGAGATTGGCCGTGCTTGACTTAGTTCCCACGAATGAAAGCCATTCCTGAAGAAGCGAAGATTCTGTCCATTCCAGCCAGTATATACTCTTGATTTGTCATCAACATCGATTACGAGCGTGTCGATTGACTTCACTAGGACCTCTTTGCCCGTTCGGTTCTTGAACTGGACCACGCATGCATATCCTGCTAAGCCCTTAGTTAGTACGAGCTTGATGTGCATCTCACTTTTGGATCCAACGTCTTGAAGCCTGAGGACTACTGCCTTGCCTTCCCCTCTTTCGTCACTGAAATCGAGACTGCTAACGCCGCGATAGACCATCTTTCGCGAATCGAAAACAAGGGCGGCGGTTTGAACCTGAACGTAGGCCCGAGAGAAGCACATGGCTCTCTCGTCCGATGATGTGAGCATTATGAGTCCAGAACCGAAGAACACTGAGACAAGCCCGTTGCTAATCCTGATGCCCTTGTCAGTGACCTCGAGACTGCACGAACCATTTTGATCCGACACGTGGGCTGTCCTCCGGTGCTGTAACAATGATATGACGCGCGCTTCTTATTCTTTGCCGAATGGAAGAGGCAATTGACCTAGAGTCGGGATGCTTTGCTCAGGGCATCTTCCGCCTCTTCATATTCGAACAACCTCTTATGAGCTCGTGCCAGCATCTCCCAGACTTCCTTGTCCTTACTCTTCATCTCAAGATACTTCTTGGAGTACAGCTTGACGCCCTCCCAGTCAGAGAGTTCCTCGCAGCAACGGGCGGCATAATACAATGCTCTCTTGTGATTCATCTTGGGTCCCATCAACCGTTTGAAGACCTCGAGGGCTTCCTGCCATTCTCTGTTCTCAAAGAACTGTATTCCTTTTCTGAATTCTACCTCCATTTCCTCGTAGGCGGGCATTCTGGCAGAATAGGCGCTGGTCATGAGGTAGGAGATGCAGCAAAGAAGCATAACCGAGACGGTGATGCTAGCTCCCAAGATTAGGCCTGACGAGATGGGAAGAGCGAACCGACTGGCAGTCCACGCAAGAGCTACTCCTAACAGGAAAACTGCGATAGCAAGAAAGGCAACAATCCTGATATGTCTGAAGCCAAGCTTCTCGTCGTCTTGAAATTCCGAGGTCATCTATTGCGCCCCCGTCTGTGGAGCACCACGCATCATTTAGATATGATGAATACATCAATTCCCCTTGTTAATCGACACCCTCCAGGTCCTTATCGAGTCTCTTGCTTGGGTCTGTCCTGCGCTCGTATTCATCTTGCACCTTCCGGGCTTCCAATCTGGCCCTTGAGACCTGAATCCATTGCTCTACTAACGGCCCGAGCTTTGGGTCCAGCTTCACTGCAAGCTCCGCATAGGCGATCGCATGCTCGTCATCTTCCTCAATGAAGTGAGCATTCGCCTTGTTGTAGAAAGCTTCGGCATAGTCGGGTTTCAGTGCAACAGCTCGCGTATAGGATTCGATGGCCTTCTGGCCGTCTCCAAGTCTGGATAGGCAGTTGCCCAAGTTGTTCCACGCTTCAGCGTCGTCTGGTCTGACCTCGACGGCCTTTTGGTAGCACTCCTTCGCACCCTTGAAGTCTTTCAACTGATATAGGACAGTTGCCTTGTTGAACCAGATCTCGAAAATCATGTTGTCAATTGCTAGTGCTTCGTCGTATGCCTTGACGGCATCATCGTGTCTATCGCACTCTGCGAGAGCAACGCCCAAGTTGTACCATGCTTCAACCGAATGAGGGTCACCCTTCACGAAGGCTTCGAGAGTATCAACTGCCTCCTTGTATCTGCCTGCCTTCATCATGGCGACGGCACGACCTATGGGACTCGCCTTTAGCTTCTTCAACTTGGTTTCGCGTTAGTTTTCTTGGTGGGCTGAATAAGGCTTACGACGTAGTCTGATTGCTCTTCCCTGCAGCCAAACGTGCGATTATTGAGAGCACTGTTCCAACCCATCCAGCTGACTGAGATGCCACCATAACGAAGTTCACGACAGCTCCGAGGCCGGATGTATAGAGCAATTGACCGAGAGAGACTAGGAGTCCAATGAGTCCCAATCCTGCTCCCAAACCGATCAAGAGTTTCCCGCTACTCAAGCGCCCCTTTGTAAGAAGAAAACCGCCGATGATTACGCCGATTCCTCCCAGTCCTGCTAGAAAGACCAGCACGTACAGTATGATATTGATGAGCCAAAGTGTACCCAAGAGCTGCGGAAACAGCACTGGTATGTCTGCGATAAGCTGAAGGTATCCAATACTGCCCGTGGCACCATTGGTTATCAACAATACGCCGCCTATCAAACACAGTATGAAAGCAAGTCGATTCTGCAAGTGACCACTCAACCTCGCTGTCAGATGGACCTCTACAGTCCTATTTTCTTGTCGGTTCAATGCTCAATGGGATAGCTCGCTCTTCCCGGAACCTCGACGGGCTCGAGAATCCACACTCCTTAATCAGGCTCAGAGCTTTTTCAACTCCGGCACCAACATCATTAGGGTTGTGCGCATCAGATCCTATAGTTACCGTCTTGATGCCCGCCTTGCGCATGGCTTTGATTATAGATGTCTCTGGCATCGGCTGTTCCATGCCTCTCCTCCAGGGGGAGGTGTTCACCTCAAAGCCGACATGATGTCTCTTCATGCTCGCTGCCAGTTGTTTGACATGGGGCAACCAAATCGAGTGTATGTCTGCTCCATAGAACTTCTCGCCGTAACGTCGGTATACGTCCATATGGCCAAGCACATTGAATAGACCGGTCTCAGCACACTCTGTTAGAAGCTCATAGTAGCGATCACCGAGCTGCTGGATTGAGAGCTTCGCGAATGCGTTCTGGGCCTCAGGCTCTGTGGTAATCTGCATACGGTCGATGAGATGAACGGACCCCATGATCATATCAAAGCCGGTGTCGTGAAATCGATCTGGGAGGGCCTCCGCGACTCCGGGAAAGTAGTCGACCTCGACGCCCAAAAGAACTGTAAGACCGCGTTCTTTGAAGGAGTCGGCAGCACCCCTGACCTTCGACTCATAGTCCTCCAGCCAGCGATTGTCGAGCACGCCGCGCCTCTTTCCGTTTACCACCACGTAGCCATCGCTTGAAGTCGGTTCGCTGTCCAGGTGTGTCGTGAAACAGATCTCACGAAGGTTGGCCCAGAGTGCCGAGAGACAGAATTCCTCAAGGGTGCCTTGGGCATCAATCGAGTAGTTCGGATGAACGTGGTAGTCGATCATGGAGGGCTTGTCGCCTTCTATGTAGAGTCCTTGGTGCGAGGGGACACAGCTACAGGGTCCGACGAGAGTCTTTCCCGAGCAAGCATCCTGTTCGATGACGCGGCACTGGCCACGTATAATACGTTATCTGAGGAGCGTTATCTGAAAAAAAAGGGAATGAAGAAGCAGGTCTCCCTACTTCTTCTTCTTCACCGGTTTCTTGGCCGCAGGCTTTTTGGCAGGCTTTTTCGCCACGGGCTTTTTCGCCGTCTTCTTGGCTGGGGCCTTCTTAGCCGCTGGCTTAGCTTTGGGCTTGGCCTTGGGCTTAGCCTTGGGCTTAGCCTTGGGCTTCTCAGCTGGCTTTGGCGCTGGGGCCGGGGCCGGTGCTGGCTTGGGTGCTGGAGCCGGTGCCGGTGCTGGCCTTGGGGCTGGCGCCGGGTAGGGTGTAGGTGCCGGTCTGGGTGTTGGCGCCGGGTAAGGTGTAGGTGTCGGCCTAGGTGCTGGCGCCGGTGTTGGCGCCGGGTAAGGCCGAGGAGCTGGCGCTGGACCCGTTCCTGGCTTTGGAGGCTCTGAACCTGGCTTAGGAGGCTCTGAACCTGATTTTTCCATCTTTTCCCAACTCACTTTTGTGTGTGGGTTTGCTCCATCGCCCTCTATTCGAGTAGATGAAGCTCTGTCCCGCTCGTAAGAGTGCGTATGGTCTGGATTTAAACAATGTGTACACATTGGCAGAAAACGGTCAAGGACTGGCAGAATTCGGTGATTTACCGCTCATGGGCTTCCAGCTGTGTTGTCGTCTCTTTGCGGCATCTGCATTTTGATGAGCTTCTCGAAGTAATACCGATACTGCTGCCGCTAGTGCAGTTGTCGTCACAAGGAAGAGGATCGAAGCAGACAAGCCGTAGGCGTCGCCTAGAGACCCGAATACTAGGGGAGCTAGGGCCCCTGGGAATGCCCCTATTGAGAAAATGAGACCAAAGGCCACGCCTCTGGACTTGGCCGGGCTCACCTCTGTTTGCAAAGCTTCGTTGGCGGGTTCGCCCAAGAAGTAAGAGAAACCAATACCGACTAGAACCAGTACCAGCGAGGTCTCATCGAGGGGTGTGTTGAGGAGAATCAAGCAGAACGTCATGAAACCATTGGACGCGATGATGAAAGGTACCCTTCGCCTTAGCTTGTCCGAGACGGGCGCGGACATCAGTTCCGCCAGAAGACCCGAAGCAAGCATGACAGTAGTTAACGAACCTGCCCAGACCGGCTGGTATCCGAATCTGGCAACAAGATAAACTGGCATCATGAGGACGGTGCATCGAAAGGGGATGCCTCTGAGACTCGACACGACGAGCACGAGAACATAGCTCCGACTCCAGCCCTGCACGTTCTCATCCGTAATTACCGATTTGCACTCTGCGCTGCGCTCCCTCCGCGAGTAACGCATTAATGCGAACGCGGGGCTAAACAATACGAAGCCCAGCAATCCAAGTACGAAAAGAGACTGTCTCCAACCACCGAGCAATACTAGCAGTGTGACTCCCAATGCCGGGACCACTGTCATGCCGACTAATCCCCCCGCTGCTTGTATTCCCGTGGCAGTTGCCCTTGAGCTGTCCGGAAACTTCTCGGTCAGCGCAGGAAATGCACAAGGATGGTAAGATGACGCAGCCAGTCCGAGCAGAGCTTGGCAGACGATTAGGAACAGGATTGTTTCCGATAGACTGGTGAGAAGGACGACTGCCGCCGTCGCAAGTATGCTCATGGAAATCAAGAAGTCGCGCAAACCACGATCAGAGAGGTAGCCCACAAACAGGTGGGAGGCAGTCATCGTGAACACGGAAGTACTCGTGATAAGACCTACCTGCGTCAGATTCAGCGTTAGCTCATCTTGGATGATGGGCATGAAGGGAGACAAGGCCCCAGTGTACAGGTGATTACTGAAGTGAGCCACTGTGCAGGCGGCTAGGACGGCAAGTGATGCGCTGCTTGTTCTCGACAAGTGAGAAAGCCACTTCCGCGAAGGTGTGTCATGCAGGCGCATTGGCGTTGGAGTTAAGCTTGATGATTGGGCTCGTTCCCAATGGCGAGCACGGGCCCTGCTGTGGACCATGAACACCAAAGAAAGAACAAGAGATGCAACCAAAAGTCGGGTTAACTGGCGGCCCGAGCTAAGCTCCGGCCACCAGCACCGCTTCGACTCGGTAGTTTTAGCGAGTAAACTTCCTTCATTCCTGCTTAAAAGCTACACACCCAACGCAATCTAGATGTGGGCCTAGACACATCTAAATCTCACCGCACAACCATAGCACAATCTTGAGTGCCAATACATGGTCGTCCAACGATTGGTACTTGCCGGTCATCCCATAGTTGTCAACATGGAAATTGGAACCCGAGATGACAATCCTGCCGCCGCCAGAACCCTGCAAACATGCTAGCACGGTGTCGGACCCGTAGCGTGCGAGAGAGGTGGCACCACCGGGAATACTGATAGTTGCACCAAGATAATCGAAGTCAACAAGTACGGCAGTAATGGCATGTAACGTTAGGTCTGTGACGAGGACCGGTTCATCAGCGAATCCAACTCTGTCGTATGTAAGAGAGAAGTTCGTCCAGTCAAGGAAGTGATTGAGCGATTGAATATCCAGGCTCTCGTTAGAAAGCGCTGCAACGAATAATCCGCCGCCATTGTCAAAGTACTGATGGTAGGCCGCGATTTCAGAGTCTGAGAAAGGCACCGAGAAAACGAATGGGTGAAATGCATCGGTCTCGTTGATATCCCAGACGCAGGGATCAAGAAGGAGCACAGCATCGAATTGCGAAAGAAGACTGAAGGTGATCTGCGATGTATTGCGCAGCTCAGTGACCGAGATTGAGTTCGATGTAAGCTTCTTGTACAACTCCCTGAACTGTCCATAGACCGTATCAATCGACCATGTGGTGTGGCTAATGTCGAAGGCCACCCGTTTTGCAGCGTGTGACACACTGAAGTGAACAGCAACGCGTGTGGTGCCTAAAATTCCTGAGACGAATGTGATATTGCCATCATAGTAGGCATCACCGCTGGCTGGCACATTCACTTTCAAGGGCACAAAACCCACCTGGTCTACCGAAACCGTTGACGGGATGTCGAAGATGCCTGGGGTACCACTTGAAATCTGAACATCGAAAGCTGTCGTTGTCGAAGTGAAGAGCTTCAAGCTGAACTCATAGGTATCCCCATAGAAGAGCTGCTCATAATCGATTGGGAGTTTCGTTGGGCTTGCATAG
>Ga0315296_10005407_pt1 | contig 10203 bp, 13 predicted proteins | sample YL17G14_18_MG_FD_203921 | JGI IMG/M metagenome (GOLD analysis project Ga0315296, IMG submission 203921) | Sediment microbial communities from Yellowstone Lake, YNP, Wyoming, USA - YL17G14_18 | ecosystem: Environmental > Aquatic > Freshwater > Lake > Sediment | place: USA: Wyoming | collected... | reverse complement strand
CTCATATCATGGACAATCGGACATGTGGGGCAGCAACGAAATTTGTAGTAGAAATTGTGGGGTATCCTCTCAAGCTTTGTTCGGCTTCCTCCAAACAACGTCTTTTGAATATGCGCAGAGCGCTCCTCTTCGATCTTCTTTTCCAATTCGTCCAAAGGCCTCCTCACATGGAAGTCCAGCAATTCATTTGCCTTGACGAGGCCAAGAGACGTTCTGTCCGCGTCGAATTTGCTCTTCAATTCCTCAAGAGAGCCACTGAGGCAAGGAAGGACAACTTGGTTTCGCTCGTCCCAGGGAGTTCGTCCTTTCATCTTGACTAGTGATTGGTCAATCACTTTGATACCATAGTTCGTGGTATCGGTCCTTATTCTGTGACTCTCCTTTCGTTTGAGATAGTCCTGGGTTTTGGCGCATTCAACCTCTATCCAAGAGTATTTCGGAAGTTTATTTGATCTGAACAACTCGAAGGGGACTGGGAACAGTCTGATGAACTCGCCCTCTTCGGTAATCCCAGCAAGGCAGACGGTTTCACCGTATGTCTTACTTATCTCTGGATATGCCTTAACCGTCAGAAGAATTCGTTTCTTTTCCCATTGCAGAGATGAACCACCGAGATGCTATCTCCTTTCAACCTATTTTCAATTATCGACCGGTGGCATCTAGTGTAATCATCCTCGAAGCACATCATTGCAGACTTTCGGTAATTGATGAGAGCTTTGAGCATCTCATACGAATCTAGATTCTCTTCGAACCTCTTCGAAAAGAGGTCGAAAAGCTTGCTGATGTCCCCGGTTTCCTTGTACTCTTTTCTAGACTCCTGATCGGTGCCAAGTTGGGGGATGTGGATGTACGTCACTCCAATTCGTTTCAGCGCCTCCTTCAGCGGGCTCTTGGAGAATCCAGACTTGAAACTGAAAGCATTCTTCCTTACATCTATGAGCTGCGTCACTTTGTTCGTCGAAAGGCAATCGAGAAAATTCTCAAGCGACTTACCCTCATAGCCAATCGAAAATGCAGTCGGTCCGCGTTCTTGCCTCTTCTCGGGCTCAAAGACGATCTTGTTACCCTCAGAGGTCACTGTGAGTCTGTCACCTTTCCTCATCCCATTTGCTCGAATTATCTCCTTCGGAATTGTGACTCGATAGCTTCTTTGATTTGAGATTACGGACGCTGTATAGTGGTTAGACATGCGGAGGTATCGACGTTCGGATATTAACGTCTTTCGAATGCCAGATGCAGTACTCCTCGGAGTACTTCACTGGGGCAATCGCCAGTATATCTGCGTTCCGTTTCTTTGCCTAATCAGGCCTATGTCTTTCTCGAGGGCTCGAACCCAATCGTGGAAAGGCCGGGCCTGTTTCATTCCTTGCTTCTCCCTGAGCTGACTCCAGGTCAATCCTTCACGTTCGCCCTTTAGTCCGTCATGCACCTGTTGCTTGAATGCTTCGTAGTCTTGCTTCTCTGGCTGCTCCACTTCCTCACCGTCCACTTCCTTCCTGAGAATCAACAGCTCACCCTGCGCCTCGGCATCAAGTTCGGTTCCTTCATCCCAACCGAGTTTCGACACAAGAAACCCCGGTAGCGTGATCACCCACTTTTCGTAGCTTTTCCCACCCACACGTCGGCTTATCTGCTTCTGCAATCTCATTAACCCATGAACAACTTCTTGGTTTAAGTAATTTTAGGTACCAAATTCCTTAAATATATGTGTGTATATTATGGTAATTAGGTGCCTAATGCAGACTGAACGCAACGCTTCCAATACTCTCTCGATGAGCTTCGAGATTGGATTGGATGAAGTGGACATTGCACCCTTCGAGAGGGATGGATACTCTTTCTCATTCTCCGAGCCAGAGGGTGTCAGCCATGAGAACATAGCATACGACAACGATGCTGAGGGAGTCCGGTTCCACGATCCTACACCAGAGCAGCCAATGGAGGCTTCGAAGTTCCTTAGCTTCTTGAGGCTAGATTCGATAACAAAGGAGCTGCGCTCCTTCTACAAGGACCTCGAGCACTTCCATTACCCACTAGATGCAATGCTGAGAACAGTCATCTATCAGAGGTTAGTTGGGCTGAGGCACACGACCCAGCTTGAGACAAAGCTGAACAACTCGTGGAATAACTCAATCCCACGAAATCTCGGTTTCAGAGAGAAGGGCGATGGCATGATCGAGATTCCTGACCGACGCACGATAGACCACTTCATTTGGAAGAGACTAGGAAGGACAGGAACCAATCTAGTGCTAGACCTAATGGTTATTGAACTGAGAAAGGAGTTAGCACGCAAGAGAATACGTCTCGGCAGAAGAATCGCAGTCGACTCAACACCGTTGGAAGGCATGTTTGGAGACGATGATGCAGAGTTCAACGGTCATTACAAGGTGAACATGTACAAGGTTCACCAAGCTACTTGCGTTGACACTGGCCTGAGCCTAGCGAAGATCGTCTCCAGGGCGAATGACTACGATGGCGATTATCTCATCCCGCTAATCATGAAGCTTCAGAGGCTGGGCATCGCGGTTGATGAGGTAATTGGAGATCAACACTACGGAACATTCAACAACTGGGCACGCCTGAACATCGAACACGGAATCAAGACCTACTTCAACCTCTCAAAGAACGACACATATCGTTATGACGGCACTCCTACCAGGCTCAGTAAGCAGTACAACTCAATGTGGAGAGAGACAGACTATGTCCCCGAAGCATCCCTCGAGCATATCCTAAAATTCCTTCATGCGCACGGTGTCATTGATTCTGTTGGTGCGTACTTCAGGAATCAGTGGTTCGAGCTCAAGGAAAGGGATCCCGAGAAGTGGCAGAAGATCTACGACAAGAGGACGACCGCAGAGAGATTCCATTCGCATGTCAAAGAGCAATTGGGACTCGAGAGGAACCTGAGAGTCAAAGGAATCGAGTCAGTTGAAGTCTATACAAACCTGTTTTGGATTGCAGAAATCGCGGCTGCACTCACGAGAGTGCAGAACGGTATCAAGGCCCCGCTACTGAGAGCGAGCCAGAGAGACTTATTCTGATTTCCTGTGCAAAGCGTTGAATGCCAGATCAAAAAGTCAATCAGTCATCCTATCTTCTTGGAGACATCCTTGACGTGGACTATGGATAGATGGCCACAATGCTGGGTTTTCGAATCCTCAATCACCTCAAATATCTTGGCCCGATTCCCAGTTATCTCCCCGTCTCCCGTGATGAAATGAGCACCTTGAATCGTGAGCCCCCACGAAAAGAAATCTGAAAGAACTTGCGCATCTGATCGATGAATCGCAATCATGATTAGATTGTCGACCAAATCTGGATCGCGGCTTCTCGGAATCAACGGCTTGTCGGTTCTGTTCATGGCGTCTCTGACACCCGCGATCAGCAACCTCCCAAGACCTCTCACGAATTCAAGGGAATAGGAGCCAGCCGCTATTCCCTTCAGCAACTTGCGCATATGATCAGCGTCGCTATCGCTCATTTCTGACACATCAAAGTTAAAAGGACTGTTTTTCTCTTCCCAGTAACGGACAAATGCTAGGTAGATGCTTGTTCGGGTCTCGGTTTTCCTCTTGAGTTCTCTTTCAACGGTCTCACTCGTATGTCGACCATTCTTCATCTCAGCGAAGACGTGCTGACACTCCTCATGAAACGGTTCCAAGTAGCCATCAAGCGCGTAACCCAGGTAGATGTTGGAGTCAAGAAAAAGAGGATGGTAGCTCATCCTTCCGCCGACCACTTCGGCAACAACAGGCGCGTGAAGACCTCCTTGATTGCCTTCTCGTCCGAACCTACCAAACGAGCGAGTTTATCTTGGGCAGATTGCACTTGCGCCAGGGTAGGATATGTTTTGCTCTCGAACGCCTTGTCAAGCCAATGTGACAATTCAGTCTCATAGGATGGTAGTTGGACCAACCGTCTTTCTCTCTGGCTCTTGATCTCCTCATCTCTTGGCCCCTTAACTGTCTCCTTCGCAATGACAGAGGCCGGAAAATCCCATATTTCTTGGCTGTAAAAGTCATAAGCACTGGCGAAGAAACTCCGCCATTTCGTAAGTGCTGCAGAGTCATCCATGATTTCGTCATGCTGGACTATTAGGTCTTCCAAGAATGTTGTAAAGTCAGCCATCAGATGAATCAGCCGCGGTTCTTCTGTGAAAACTCGTAACTCTTTGTGCAGTCTGGTGACCTCTTGGGATGCAAGAATCAATGCAGGAATAGGGAAGACTTCTGTAGATTCGTAGTGCGCAAGCTTGTCAAATCGCGACGTCATGGTTCTATTGGCGACGTACAACTTGCGGAACTTCTTTGGCGCTTCGTTTTGATACAGCCTCATGAGGAAATCGGATAAACTCGTTTTCCAAAGAAGATCATGACCAGCAATCTGTTCTTCAATTTGCTTGTAAAGTGGACGCCATGTAGTACTGGCTTTCTTGATTAGGATTTGTGGGTCAGGAGGCGTAAACTCAGGGGATAATCCCAAGAACTCATCCAGTCGGCCTGTATTTGCGTAGTGTGACCACACAAAAGTGCCAAACTTGTACCAAGATCGAGTCACTGGCAACTCAAGACTCTCCGCGACATCGAAGGCAACTTTCGCTATCCTAGTCTCACTATCAAAACTAGTCGGATGGCCCTCCTTCTTGATAACTTGCGAGATGCCGTACACTATTAGATTGACAAGGTCGTCCTCGCTTGCCCCTACGGGTACTTTCAACCGTCAGCCTCCACACGGGTGATTGATAATCGGGCTGTAAACCTTTTGATTGAACCCTTCGTACGCCCACCATCCATCGTACTGGAAGATATAAGTAGATGCTGGAATAAGTCTGCAGTTGCTCTGATAGGAGTGCAGAATGGCATCAAGACCCCGCTGCTGAAGGCGAATCAACGAGATTTGTTGTAACAGTCAGAATCTCAGATAGGCATCTATGAAACCGAAGATGGATGATAAGCTGTCCTGGAATCTGTTTCCGAGCCAAACGCTGTCCTTTCCCGCACGGTCCATGCTCGTCCATTCCTCATATTTCGCTTTGTTTCCGACGTAAGCGAGCGTCCCATCCAATTCCTTTAGAGGTCCCCAGACGTGCTCATCGCTTGGATTTGGCTTCGCCCCTATGACCAACACTGCCCTGGTTTGAGAAACAGCCTCACGATACTGCTTCTGCAATTCGGTTACCTGTTTGGAACCCGTAAGAATCGGCTTTCCCTTCGCATAAAGGGCCATCGCTGGAGGGAATTTCGACCTACTGAGAATCCCGGACACTTCTGATGGGTGAACTGCCATTATGCCCGATTCAAAATGAGCACGCGGACCCATAGTCAGCTTTCCGCCAATCTTAATCATGCTTTCATCTATGATGAAATTGCAGGAGCCATGAAGTTTCAGGAACCGGATACCGTTCGACGACTGAAAATACGTCGTACTCAAACCGCAATCCCCCGCTGCTAGCTCAAGCAACCAATCATAGTTCAGACTCGCCAACAAGATTTCCTCCGATCTGATTGCTGTGCGATAATGGTCAACGAGCAAATGGTACGGTTCATTTGGGACCGTGAATCTGCTGAAGTATGCGGCCATGTCCTTGTGTAGCTCGACGAGGCTGCCTATGCCTTTCTCAAATACAACCTCCATTCCGTCTTCGAAGTTATTGCCGAATTCATTTTCGAGTTCAGATGGGACTAGACCCCACGAATCTAGGTAGTGCGACCTCAATTCCCGAAATAAGGCCGCATCTCCAAGCGGAGGCCGATTAGGACCTCCATCAAGATGGCTTGCGCCCGCGCCAAAAAGAATGACGACCTTGACTACCGTTGAATCACCCATTTCGCAATCCATGAGAACGATTCGTCTTACAAAAAGATGTCGCAAGAGAAAGCGAAACTAGACAGAACCAGCTTATGGTATGCCCCAAATGCAAGAGCCCTTATTGGGACATACCGAAACGCAACAGGAAAGCATTGATATAGTTACCCCCCTTATTCATCATGGCCAGTATTTCAGGAAGTTACCCCAGATGGTAAACATAAGAATCAAGAACTTGAAAGGCCGCAAGTATGCATACGTTAGGGCACGAGGCTCCGATGGAAGAATGACTGAGAAATATCTAGGTCAAGTCAAGAGGACTTCTCATCCTGGGGGAATTCACTGTGCTAGATGCGGGAAAAGAATCGACGACCTGACCATCAGAGCTGAGATTGTTAGTCGATTGAAAGAGGCTAGAGAGAAAATGTGGAAAGAAAAACGCCACATTTCGAATTATGCTCAATATGAGCTTTTGGGCACTCTGATTGATGCATTCTCTGGAATGGAGTAGGCTCAGACCCTTTCCTTGAGAATGGACATGATTCCATCGACTTGAGAGGTTGCCATCGGTTTGCTTCGAAGGTAATCAACCAAACTCTTTTTCTCAGTGATTATGCGTCTTTGTTCTTCTTCTTCCTGCAATACAAGGTGAATTCGATGGACAGCTATCATCTTCTCGAATAACCCGGAATTCTGATTGCTGAACAAGTCTTCAAGACTCCTCTTTTCGCACGCTGGGCATTCGCATATTTCTTGCAATAGATCGTGCTTTCTCAACTCCTCGAAGTTGAAACTTCCATATTGACTCTGAATCGGGAACTTCTTACTTTTGTTGTAGTCAGTTATGGATTGATTCGCCTTCTGTTTTGGGGGACCAGCCGCGATCAGGTTATTGTGAAACGAATCTATTCCCTCTGTCACTAGAGGTAAATCATAGAAAGGGCTGAATGGTTTTCCTTTGTACACATCCTTGAGAACATTCACGGCATGGACATAAAAATCTCCAAGCCCTTCCTTCTTCTGTGCTCCTAGCAGTCGCCTGATTACTACGTTCGCGGTCCTTTCTCTTCTTCCATTATTGAAGTCAATCACGAAAGTGTTCACCGACACATCATCCAACCTTAGATACATCTCAATGATTCTCTCTGCATGATTGGGATCTTCAAATCCTGGGATGTATCCGATTAATGGCTTCTGTTTTCCCTTGTCAGTCGTCGAGTATACCGCACTAATGCCCTTCTCAACCTCGGCGATGTTGTCAATCAACTCTTTCGTAGGCGTAAGAGGAAGAATGTTAGCATCATTTCCTTTTGTGAGATTTAAGAAATCAAGATTGGCCTTGATCTCCTTCTCTTTGAGAACGATGCCTGCACTCTGGCTCTTCGGGATTCTTGGATAAATGATCTTAATGATTTCATCATCAATCCTACCTAGTATTTCGCTTGCCTCCCTGACCTTTTTGTTGAATTTGCCATTTGTCGTCGAGATGTTCTTCAGGGTTCTTGTCTCCATCCCCCTGGATAAACGCCAATCCGAGTGGTGGTAGGATGTTCTTTGTGATTTCGTTCCAGAGCTGGAAATCAGACGTGGTTTTCGAAACCTTGATTCCGCGCGAAGGAGAGCGGATCTTCTTGTCCCCCAGCGAGAGTGTAGCGACCTTTGCTCTGCTTACGTCCTTCTGCTTCGACTCTTGATCCAAATTCTCCCATTTCACTTTGAATTCCATTTCATCCCTTCTAAGAAGGGGGCGTTAAGGCAAAAGGCTTACGATTCATTTCCATTACTCTTCCTCTTCGTCCTCTTCATTCCTTTTCGTGATTGTAGATTTTCCCAATGTCAGGTCGGTATAATTCTTATCGATTTTAGATTCGATTTTGCAGAATGCACGCCAATCCTTGATCCCTTGCGATAAGAAGACAAGACCGAAATATCCAATAATAAACAAGAGAAGCACTCCCAAGGAGACGTCATTATCAAAAAGGAGAGCAAATACTATTACTGCTGAGGATAGCAGAACACCAGTGAGAACCATGTTGTACGCGACCTTTCTTAGAAGGACATTCCCCCTCTCAATATGACCAATCCAGGATGAAAGTCTCTCAGATTTAGCTGAAAGACCCTTGAGTGATTCATTCAACTTCCCTAGTTCCTCTTTTTCGCCTTTCTTTCTCCTATCCGAAGCCCACTTGTTTACGCTCTCGTAGAAATCCTCGACAAGAACCCCTCGAATCTTGTCATTCATTGGAGAATACTGATCGAAAAAATCCTTCTTGTGGGAAAAGGAATGCCATGCTAGAAAGAGAAAGAAATTGAGAATTGCAAGTATTGGTAGTAGCCATCCAAGATCGACCATTCTCTCGCTCCCTTACGCTATTCTGAATTCGGATTTCTCAGCAAAGTTTGGGTAAGTATTGTATACATAGCTCAGCAATCCAATATATCCCATTTGAGAAAGCACCCTCTTGTATCCCAGGAGAGATTGAATCGTCTCAGGAGGGAATTTTGCCATTAGTCCAACAGCTACCTTTTCGCCAACCTGCGAAATCGAATAATCATACCGCTTTCTGTCAGAACTGAATCCTTCAAGTTCTTCTATGACTTTCTCAGAAACGAGTCCTTTTTCGATGAGTCCCTGTAATGCGGCCTCAAACTCCTTAGAGTAAGGGCCAAATCGATGGCCATAGAATCTGAACATTGGGAATATCTGCGGAACTACCTCTTTCGCAACAATAAACATCTGCTTTACGAAAACTGTCTTTCCTTTGATCGCCCTCGAACCATCAAGTGCGAGCCAAATCAGCAACCAATCAGGTATTGAAAGAACAGGAAGCGCCTTCGACTCGACTTTCTGTCCCCCGAAAATGCCCAATCTGGTCTTCCTCCTGGATATTGGCGTCCTCAAATGAAACATTGCCCCTCATCTCCTTAATGATTTCGTCCAATTGCTGCTTTTCTAGATGATACAGTCTCCTGCTACATGCACCCAATCACCACCCGACTTTGGCCAGTACCAAACTAGACAAAGAATCATACCCCATGAGAAGATTCGTTCTTCGATGCAGACATATGAATTCTTCGCAGAAGTGCTGATACTCCTCGAGGTGAAACACTGAGGAAGACCAAGAGTCCCATAGCGAAGTATCTCGTAATCGGTGAGATGAAGAAGCATGGGCGGCGTGTACTCTATGGCAGGCATCCGCAGTGTATGTCAATTACTCTCTCTCGTCATATCTTCAAAGCGTTGGTTGGTCGGTCAGTCGTTTCCCATATGAGGCATCCCACAAGGATGTACAGGAGATTTCGAGACGCTTTGTTTCACAAGCCATACTGTTTGTTCGATTTCGTAGATTTATATGACAAACGTCACCCACCTAAGGCCAGGACGCCCGGAAAGTCGGCTCTTCGCAAAATCACAAATGGCAACTACAAGCTTGTCCTCGTTCTGGGGAAACCAGCCCGCGAAGGGCTGGACAGACAGGCGCTTTCCATTACGGTCATTCCACTGGGATTCCCGATCGGAAACAACGAAGACCGGAATATTGGCCAGATCGAAGAAGTCTTGAGAACACATCAGTGGCTAGAGAAAGATCTCCGCCAAACTCTGGAACGCATCTAGTCGGTGCCTTGTTACTTTTTGCGAGAAAACCATTCGTCCTTGTCGTCCAGATCCGAGAGCATGAGACCCAAGCCGAAGCCAGTTGCAACTGGACTGCCCGAGAGGATACCACCAATCAGAATTGGCACTCCGACTTCACCATGATGGTGGAGGCTTTCTCTCCACTCCTTCTTCTCCGCTCTCGAGCACCGATTATAGAGCAGTTTAGCAGCTATGCCTGCGGCGGCTGCGCCTCCAACTCCGAGAAGGAAACGGACCACTGGATCACTAAGCAGGTCGTTCTTCCTATCCATCTTTGTCATTTTCTCTGTCACTTCTCCTTGAGCAGTTCTCGCAATAGGACGTAGGCACCAATCCCGACTATTGCACCTAAGGCGAGATTTCCCCAGTCGAATTGCTTGAGATCATCATCGGGGATGTTGGCATCATCGAGACCTTTCTTCCTCAAAGCGTCTCGTGCCTGTTGTATCAACTCGTATTCGCCTTGGCTGACCTTGACGGTCATTGTTCGAGGTGGCATTTCAGATACCACGGTAGATATTGGGGTAGCGCCTATTTATAGATGTCTATTAGCCAGAATCGATTCATCGAATTCATCCTGCTAATGACGAATCCCTAATTAGCACGACATAACGGCGTTATTGGCAACCCTCGAAGAAAGAGGGCTGCTAATTAGCAGAACTGGCAAAGCATTCTGCTTGGACTCATCGAGTTGCATTCAAATATGCTCGATCTTGCCCGGTGAGAACACAGTGGACGCTGTCTTGTACCGATATCTTTGAACT